>Ga0315912_10000141_pt1 | contig 170185 bp, 135 predicted proteins | sample VfabasoilMG_FD_204469 | JGI IMG/M metagenome (GOLD analysis project Ga0315912, IMG submission 204469) | Garden soil microbial communities collected in Santa Monica, California, United States - V. faba soil | ecosystem: Environmental > Terrestrial > Soil > Garden | place: USA: California...
CGATGTCTGTAAATTAAATGATCTGACTTACGAATCCTTGCTATTCAAGGGCGCACTTCGTTGCGCCAGGGAAATTGATTAGTTCTATCCAGGGCGTAGGTGGCGCACGTAGTTGAGTTTGAGTGCCGCGCACACGAGTGTGCGCTGCACTCAAACTCAACTAAACCATGATTGAATTCCGTGTGCCGAACCGCCAGCGGTTCGGCACACGGAATTCAATCTTTTGTACGCCAACTGCCATCTTGATAGAAGCCCAGCCCGATCCGCTGGCGTAACGAAGTGCAATCTTCATGAAAACTACGAGATTTCCCCGGACGACGTACGAATGAACGGCCCTGAGGGTACAAATTACGAATGACGAAGCACCGGATGAGCCAATTCGTCATTCGTACTTCGTAATTCGTACTACGTAGTTCGTACTTCGTAATTTGCTTTCTATCTTTGCCCTATGATGAAAGTCGGTGAAATCCTGGTCTCGGATGATATTGCGGACAAGGAGTTTGTTTGCAACCTCGATAAATGTAAAGGGGCTTGTTGTGTGGAAGGTGATTTCGGCGCTCCGCTGGACGAATCTGAACTCCAGATTCTCGAGGACATCTACCCCAAAGTAAAACCCTACCTTTCCAAAGAGGGTATCAAGGAAATCGAAAAGCAGGGTACACACACCAAGGACGACGACGGCGAACTCTGCACGCCGGTTATCGGTGGACGTGAATGTGTTTATGCCATCTATGATAAGAAGGGAGTTCTAAAGTGTGGCATCGAGCAAGCCTATTACGATGGCAAGATCAGTTGGAAGAAACCAATTTCCTGTCACCTCTACCCAATCCGTGTAACGGCTAAGAAAAACTTTGAGGCGCTGAACTACCACAAATGGCACATTTGTTCTCCCGCTTGCGCGCTGGGGAAAGAACTTCAAGTACCCGTCTATAAATTCCTGAAAGATCCCCTGATTCGAAAGTACGGCGAGCAATGGTACGCGGAGTTGGAACAGGCTGTTGAAGAAAAGGCGAAGATTGTTAAGACAAAGAAAGCGAAGGGGTGAATTTGTTACCGGCCACCGGTTGCCAGTCACCGGCGAGTAACTACAGGGCTTGACCCGTGGACATTCTGGACCACTTGTTTCAAATGCAATAATTTTGATGCTTCGTACTGGCGACCGGGGACTTGTAACCGGCAACTTGCACCTACTGCAACTCCAATCCAATTCTTCTCGAAAGATCCGAGCTAAACACATTTTTCGGATCATACTTTCTCTTAATCTCCAACCATTCTTTGTGCTGAGGATACATGGCCTTGAACGTAGCTTCATCCAGGTAGGCGTCTTTTCCGAGATAGATCCTTCCACCCATTGACAAAATCATTTGATCCATCTTCTGAGTGAACGGTTTTAATTGGGGTGTAATGGGAAAATCGATCGCGAAGGTGTAACCCTTGAATGGAAACGAAAGTAAACCGCCCTGACCTTCCCCAAATTTTTTCAGTACGTTGAGGAACGGAATACATCCGCTTTGTGTGATCTCGGTCAGAATTTTCCGGATATTTTCTTTTCCATTTTCCTCTGGCAGCACAAACTGATACTGAATGAATCCACGCTTTCCATATCCCTTGTTCCAATCGTTGATGATATCCAACGGATAAAAGAAGGCATCATAGTGCGCGATCGCTGCGCCGGCTTTCTGACGCCAGTTGATCACGAAGTTCAGAATCTTTACGGTGAACGGATTCAACGCGAAGCTTGGGAAGTAGAAGGGCACTTTAAGCTTAGATTTCTTGCCGAGTTTTAATGGATCCGCTTTCAGGTTTGCCGGCAGGTCAGCAAGCACCGCATGGTTTCCCATGGTGAGCACGCCTCGTCCTAAACTTTTTCCCGTGGCCATGGAGTCAATCCAAGCTACCGAAGACGAATAGTCTTTATCACTTTCGTCAATGGCCTTCAACATGTCGTCGAGGTTTTTTGCCGGGAGTGCTTTCTGAACAAAATAGGTCGTTTCAATTTTTCGAAGTTGGATCGTGGCGGTGAGTATGGTACCGAGTAGTCCAAGTCCGCCGAAGTTTGCCCAAAAGAGATCGGCATTTTCTTCACGGCTTGCTTTTAACACGCGGCCGTCCGCCAGCATAATCGTGAAATCCAAAACACAGTTTACGAAAGAGCCGTCAGCATGGTGCGCCTTACCGTGTACATCGTTGGCGATCGCGCCGCCAATGGTGACAAACTTGGTCCCTGGCGTGATCATCGGAAACCAACCCCTCGGCGCAAAGTATTCAATGATTTCCTCCAGGCTTGCGCCCGCTTCGCAGGCAAGAATTCCTTTTGCTTCATCAAAGGCCAGGAAATGATTCAACTTTTCCATCTTGATGATGCCGTGCTGTAGGTTGGTGGACTGGTCCGCATAACTGCGACCTAACCCACGCGGAACAACCTTGCCCAGCGAGTAGGCTTCCTTGATTTCGGCGAGTGAACGGGGATAAACTACGCGACTGGTTGTGTGAGGAATGTTTCCCCAACCGGAAAGGGTTTCTTCAATGGTATGCATATTCGACTATAGACGGGGCGAAATTAAGAAATATTCACTAATCATTTTGGTATCGGGAAAATCTTGGAGTTTTCATGAAGATGGCACTTCGTTACGCCAGCGGATCGGGCTAAGCTTCTATCAAGATGGCAGTTGGCGAACAAGAGATTGAATTCCGTGTGCCGAACCGCCAGCGGTTCGGCACACGGAATTCAATCCATATTTAGTTGAGTTTGAGTGCAGCGCACACTCGTGTGCGCTGCACTCAAACTCAACTAAATGCGCCACCTACGTCCTGGGATAGAACTAATTGATTTCCGTGGCGCAACGAAGTGCGCCCTTGTTAAATGCGATGGGCTGCCTTACGACGCCAACCTTCAGGCTTTGGGAACGAACCAGACAACGCCCAGACTTATAAGAAGCACCAGGAAGAAGATCAATGGGGAGATCTTCCGGTATTCGATTCCCTGTGAAAGATTGAGAGATTCTGGCCGGCTGTTGATCGTGGCCAGGCGGATTTGGTTAGCGGTCCGAAGCGATTCCCATTGTTCCGGTTCGAAAACGTAATACGGCTCTTCCAGGCCATCAGATGTTTTCAAGGTGTGCCATCCTTTTTGACCGGCCCACGCGGTTGTGTGCCATACGTCATCGATTGAAATGTCTTCTGCGAGGGGAAGTTCAATACTATCACTGTGGAGTTTGGGCTCTGCATCGGTTGAAATCACGTTGACATCAATAGGCCAATTTTGAATCAGCGGGAATGACGAGTTGAGTTCTATTTCATGCGAGGCTAAATTCCTTCTGCCGATTCGCTCGATCAGCGGTGTCCATATATTTCCGTAGGCGATGGTGTCTCCCCGGAGAATGAGTGGATAGGTTTTTTCCAGGATTTGAATTCCAACGCTTCCAAGCCCTTTGCTTTGGTAGCCGGCGATGATCCTGTTCTTATCCTGATGCAGGATTTGAATGTTATCCGATTTCTTAATGGCGACTGGAGAAGCGGCCAACAGAAGCCGCTGTTGATTGGAAAGGTGAAGGTCGACGGTATCAGCCTTGCTCGCTAACGTTTCGAACGGAATCAGTGCATTCTGATTACTTCCTTTTTTGATGGGCTCGTTAACATTCACCAACAATCCGAGACCATTCATCACAGACCGTTTCAAGGAAGTCACTTCAGCGGATGAAAGTGAGGTCAATACGGATTGGTCCGCGATCACCAAATCGAAAGTGTTTAAAAGCGTTGGTGTTAGCCGCTCGAATCGAACGAGGCTTTGATTGATGCTCTCATGCCTGAAAATATTTTTAGATGGTTGATAGCGCAGCGCTATGCGGTGTCCTCGGTCTCCCAAATATTGCTTGAGGTATTGCGTTTCGAACGTGGGCTGATGATTGAGCAAGAGAATGTTCAACGGATGTTCTGACTCAACCGTCACAGGAACTTGTTCGGTTGTAATTTTTGAATCCCGCTCCGCGCTGAGGTCATAAACAAAATTGCCGGCTTGCTTTGGTTTTATGGTGAAGGAGAATTTTTTCATCCCGCCCCCTTCGAGAACAACGGAGTCTTCCAAAGCATGGCCCAGACTTAATCGAAGGGTGGCATGCTCGCCTTGGAGATTATAAGTTCCTTCAATATTAACAACCCTGTTTGGACGAATATTTTTCGGAATGGATAGCGCGACAAATCCTTCCGGAAAGTTCGAAGGAATGTAGCGTGGATGATGTCCGTCTAAAAACCTCCATGCAAATTCAGGTATTCCACTGCCGAGGAGAAAATGTAACGGCCGACCACTATTCTCCAAGTCATTCCACGATGATATTCTCCCGGCGTTTGAATAGTTGTCCGCACCTGGCGCGAGAACGATTTGCAATCCGGGATGCGCATCCAGGAGACTGTCGGCCTGTTGTTTTTCGTATCCATCCGTTAACAGCAGAAAAGAGGAATTGACAGTCGCTTTTCGTGCGGGTTGCAAAGCCATGCCGAGCACAGCGATCATCGTGAATGAAATGGCGATCATCCTGAGTGGTCGGAATCGCATTTCGCGATGATATTCTTTCCAGAGAAAGAAGAGGAGTAGCCCAATGAACAGGGGGAGGAGCCAGGCAAAAGGTATAAAAGGATGAAAGACAATCCAGGGATCACTCATAGACGTCTTCCAGTTTCTTGATGAATGTCTGATCGAGCGGATGAAGCGTTGTCTTTTCAGTAGAAGGTGAATTCGCTTTTTCCGGCAAGATCAATTTAAAAGATTGTTGGATTTCCAGCAGCGCAGTTCGTTGCTGCGCCTCGGTCAGTGATTCAGAAAGTATTGACCTGATGTTCGATAAGCTTCTTAAATATTTTGCAGGCTCTTCCTGCGCTAACCTTGCGAGTTCTTGTCCGGCAGCCTTCAGTTCGTTGGTAAGCCGAGGTGAAACCACCAGTTTATCTTTCGTTAATTCGGCGTTAATGGTTTGAAAAGCTTTTCGGATCGCCGCGTAATCAATGCCTGCACGCGCGTTAGCAAATGCCGAAGTGTTGTGCACCTCACTCAAATCCCCCGATAGTCTTTTTTCTTCTTTGATCGGCGGAGGATCAAACCCGGTGCGGTGCACATAGATTCGCGAATCCTGGCTGATCTCCTTCAACAACTTGAGCGCCTTATATTGGTAGGGCAAAGATTTTTCCGGTTCGTACAAGCGTAAGTACAATTCAGCATCCCACATGATGGTCAACGCTGCTTTGAGTTTAGCACGAATGGACTGCGTGAAAAAGGTAGCTTCATCTTCACGGTCGTGCTCATGTACAAAGCCAGACGGAATTCCATTACTGTCATTACTTTCTTCTTCCTGGCTATGATCGTGACCAGCCTCGCCTTTTCCGGGTTTCTTCTCCTCGACGAGATTGTGTTCGTTATCCTTATCGTGGACGTGACCGTACTTTTTGGTTACGTCTTCCTCTGCTTCATGATCTACTTCTGGATTTTGAAGGCCAATCCCGGATTCGAACTCTTCACCCAAAAATTCTCCATAGCGAAGACGCAGTACCTTTTGATCGTAGGCGAGCTCGTTACTTTTCGATTTGAATTCAAACGCAGTAATGCGTTTCTTTTCTTTCAGTAATTTTTCGCTGTCGATAATGATTTGTCGTTGGCTGCGGAAATAATCGGGCATGAGGTCTACGCCGAGTCCATCATCGAAGACGCTCTCTACTTTCGCGGTATCCCGGAGGGCAACGAAGTACGTTTCGGTTCGCGAGCGATTGGGTTGGGGAGACTTGTTATCAAATGCTTCGATGTAAAAATACAATTCGTCACCCGGCTCCATGCCCAGTTTACGCAGATCGAGCGATCGAACCACATCGATCTTCTTCCCGGACACTTTCGGTGAATTTTCAAAGTACAACTTTTCCTCCCTGAACTTGACGGACTCGCCGCTTCCTTTGCTGACCGTGGCGATGATGGAAGTTTCAGTCAATCCGAAATCATCCATCAGGTTGGCGTTGAGGTTGAAGGCGAGCTTGTCGGTAATCGCGAGTTCGGTAAACTGGTTTTGATTTTTGAGCGCGATCACCGGTGGAGCATCCCTGGTGACCTCCAGTTTTTGAAAATCGGTACCCTTCCAGCCGGCTTCATCTTTCCAAACGATCTGGTAGAACCCACCTTCGGAGATCACTCGCTTCATTTCAAACTGTGAACCAGTAGCGGATAGCTTTATACTATCGCGCGTGGAAAGGACGAGCATCGGGTCTACTATCCCTTTCGTAAAAGTAATTGACCAGCTGACAACACTACCTTCAACGACTGTCAGCGGCAGCGTGCGAAGTTGTTGCCTGGACAAGCCGGTATAAAGTGGCGGTTGGATGTCGATTGTAATGTCTTTGATCTCGGCAGGTATTGGCTTTAAAAGGTCAGCAGATGTTTTTGGGACTTCTGTCGGAGTTACCCTTGAGTATTTTGGAACGAAAGCGCTGAACACAAAAACTATTGCGACACTGAAGATGAAGACAATTCCTGCATACAGACGGTGATTAGGAAGCTGAATGGCAGAATATAGGTTGCTGAAATTTCGCTCCACTTTACTTTTTTGGAGGAGTTGCAACAATGTAAGCTCTTCATCAGTTCGGAGTAAAAGGTCGCAGCTGTTTTGTAATGCCGGATATCGCTGATTGAGATAGAGTGTTAGGTGTCGTGGTGTGATGGAGAATACGCGATGTTTCTCGCAATGATATAAGAAGGTGAGAATCGATCCGGTGAGCGATAGCAGCGCGGAAAGGGCCGTTGGCACGCCGGGCCAGTGCGCCCCGACAAAAGACAACAAGCCAACCGCGATCGACAGGAGCACGGCTTCGCCGATTCGATTCAGTCTGTAAATTTTTCTCAGACGGTTCAGTTGATATCGTGCGTCGGACGTCATTGGTTTCGTTTGTAAGCGAGGAGGCGTTCGATAAACAACAGCGAGAGGAAAAGGATCAAGATCCAATGATCAGCCTTTACAAAGGTCGAATGGTGTGGCCCAGGATTTTCATCTTGTTGACCCAAGAGATAGGCTTCGGGAAGTACGCGCTGGTCATTGGTGAGATAAATATTGTTTTCAAGAAGAAGCGAGGCGAGCTTGACCACGAGATTGCTTTCCAACGCTTGCTCAACGGTTAAAGGAGTTGCCAATGACCATTCCTGTTGAGGCGATGATGACGATAATCTTGATAGCAGTGACGGCGAGTTCCTTTCTGTAGCCTTGATGACATTGCTCGCGGTCGTGGGTGGATTTTTTTCAGAGAGCCAGATGAGCCAATCCGCATTCTTTGCAATCGCGACCTGATCGGATTGAACCGAAGCCTCCATTATCATCATCGGTATGGTCTGAATCGACTTCAATGCAGCTTCGAGAATATTTTTTTCGCCGAGATATTCTTCAGAATACGAGATCACCACCGTAATGGTGTCCTTTGAAACGGAGTTATATCGCCCGGACGCTGCTACCTTTTTGTACTCCATCTTAATTTCTTGACTATTCGTTTGCGAAACCCGGAGTAGTAATGAATCACCGTCCGTCTTGTAGGCTGCCTGAACATATTCGCCCGCCTGAGTATCGATGGTTATCCAACGCAGGTTCGCAGGAAGAAAAGACCGTTCTCCTTGGAAATTCGCTAAATGTGATCGCGAAATCACCACCACATTCGACAGATCCTTTTTTGAAAGTTCCTGAATCAAATTCCAGTAGTTGGCCTTGCTGTTGGAGGCAAGGCTATCTTGTTCTGTTGGAAAGCCAGCCGCCAGGTAGCGCTTATCAAAGTGTTGTTCCTCCAGGCTATCCAGCAGCGATCGAACTTCTGGTTGATTCTCAATTTCTTTTTCGAGAAGCACCCACTGTTCGTTCTGGGTGAAAGTATTGAATTGCAATCCCGCGAGGAAAAGCGTAATTAGTACGATCAGGAGACACCTGATGATCAGCAGCACGACTTCATTGAGCTTTATCGCGCGGAATTGCGAGGTGTTTGATTCCTGCAGATGGCGGACGCTTCCAATGTAAATCAATGGACCTTCCTTTCGGCTCAACAGGTGAATCGCGATTGGGATCGCCAATCCAGTAAGTCCCCACAACCATATCGGATTTAGGAAATGCATCAGCGCGCCAGGGATTTTCTGGCCTTTAGAAAATTATACAGGACAGTTTCAAACGGATCGGAAATCTTCACCAGTTCATAATGAATTTGTTTTTCCAGCATCCACGCCCTGGTCTGCTTGAGCCACTGCTGAATTTTCTGGGTATAGGCTTTTTGCTGCGTAAGCGTGTCGACCTTTGTGCGTGCCCTCGTTTCAAGATCTTCGAAAGTAAATGCGCCTTTGAAATCGAGGTCAATTTCTTGCTTACCCATCAAATGAAATACGATCACTTCGTTGCGCGACGTCTTGAGCCGGGAAATAAATTGGAGTAAGTCGGTATCCTGGTCATAGAGGTCAGTAATGAAAACGATCATCTCTTTTCCGTGGTGATCATAAAGGTGCTCGAGACCGTTTCCTTTTCGCCAGGTGCCTTCGCTTTTAACGTTCACCAGTTCATTGAGGAAACGGAGGAACTGCTGTTGTTCAAAACGCGGGTAGACAACACCTACTTTCTTTTCGTTCACGGTGAAGAGGCCAAAGGCATCACATTGCTTGCGCGCGAGGTAGGCGAGACTGGCCATCATAACCTTCGCGTACATTACTTTGCTCATGCCGTCTTCTGCATAGGTCATCGAGTGACTGGCATCCAGCATGAACTTTACAGTGATGTTGGTTTCGATATCCGCCTGCCGGACAAAGTATCTTCCGGAGCGTGCGTACATTTTCCAATCGAGCGTGCGGAAATCATCGCCCGGTTCATAGCTGCGATATTGGCTGAACTCCTGTCCGATCCCTACAGATTTACTTTTGTTGGTACCGCTCATGAACCCTTCCACAATGATGCGCGCAACCAACTCCAGACCATCCACCGTGTTGATGACTTCCGGTTTAAGGAGCGCGCGCAACTGCGGGTTCATAAAATTGAATTAAAGGGGAGAGGTATGGCTTACTTTTTCAAGCAAATGTTTGGTAATGGCATCGGGCGTGACACCTTCTGCTTCAGCTTTGAAGTTCATCAATATCCTGTGTCGCAGCACCGGGAATGCAACGCGTTCTATCTCGGCACGCGTAACAGAGAAATTTCCACTGAGTAGCGCCAGTGCCTTGGCGGTAAGAATCATGGCTTGTCCTGCCCGTGGACCAGCACCCCAACGGATCCATTCTTTTCCGTAAGGCGTGGAGAACTCAGGTCTTGTCATGCGAACAATCTTGCTCACTAGCTCAATTAAATCGGAGCTGATGTGAACTTCTCTTACCAGGCTCTGCGCCTGTTTGATTTGCTGACCATCCAAAACTTTCTTAATCGCCGGTGCTTTGGTTCCGGTGGTGTTTTCGAGGATCGTAATTTCTTCTTCCGCCGAAGGGTAGTCTACCTTAATGTATAATAAGAATCTGTCGAGTTGAGCCTCGGGCAATGGAAATGTTCCGGCTTGTTCAATAGGATTCTGAGTTGCCAGAATAAAGAAAGGTTTGTCGAGCGGATAAGTAGTACCGCCATAGGTCACGGAAAATTCCTGCATCGCTTCGAGCAACGCCGACTGAGTTTTTGGAGAGGTCCGGTTGATTTCGTCTGCGAGAACAATATTCGAAAAGAGTGGCCCTTTGTTAAACTTAAAGAAGCGCTTTCCTGTGCTATGATCCTCTTCCAGGATTTCCGTCCCGACAATGTCAGACGGCATCATGTCCGGCGTGAACTGAATCCGTCGGAAGGGCAGATCAATGGCTTCGGCCAGCGAACGAATCATCAACGTCTTGGCCAGTCCGGGTACACCTTCCAGCAACGCATGCCCACCGGAAAGAAACGTCACGATCATTTGATCAATCGTCTCCTGCTGGCCCACAATAACCTTCTGAATCTCCCGCTTCAAACCCTGGAGTTTTTCGACGAGGTCCTGCGTACTTCTTTCAACTTCTTTCAATTCAGCTTTCATTGCTTTTACGTTCACAGTCCACGGTTCACAGTTCACGGTCGTGCATTGTCTGTGATCCGTGAACCGTGAACCTTAATCTTTCAATTTTTCAATCTTATAATCTTAAAATCTTCCTCACCTCAACAACGCATACATAACAATATTGACACTAAACCGTGTATTGTCAATCTTATAGAACCGTTTATTTCTGAAATCGTAATCCCATTCGCAGCCGTAGTCCTTGTTGCTGTAGAGCACGCCAATTCTTCCATCGATTTCGATCGCTTTCAGGTAGTCATGGACGATGTCGTCGCCCCAACCGTTCAACTCTTGTGAGGTTGTGGGTGGGCCATCAAACTTAAAGAAGATGGAATACAACGGATGCTGTTTCGGAATCTTCTTCAGCGAATTGGGCCCGAAGATAACGTCCATCTGCGACTCGAACGATTTGGCAAAAAGCCCATCGATGTCGTGGTTGCAATCGTCGACAAAGACAAATCCGCCGTTGCGCACATACCGCTCGAAGTTTCTGCGTTCCGTCGCTGTGAATTCGACCAGTTTATGACCGCTGAGGTAACAGAAGGGGCAATCGAAAATCCCATCGCCGCTCAGGGGAACAATGTTTTCCTGGGTGTCGACATTTAACGTCGTGTACTCCACAAGCGAATTCAACACATTGGAGGGCATGCGCTGATCGACATCCCAGTCACCGGATTCATATTGAAGACGGGTAAAGAAAAACCTGCTTCCCTCAGCCATAGTAAATACATCTGTTATTAAATGTACACAATCAGCTGTTCAGGTGAAGCGTGTTTGTTGCTAAACCGCATCCGACAAACTGCTGAAAGTAAAGTCGCGGATCTTCATGTAAGGCATATAAAGACTTGTCGCGCCTTCACTCGTCACCGCTCTTACTTGCTTACCCAGAGTTTCCAGGTTGTTCAGCATGATTACCGGACTTTCATTGAACCTGAAATTCTTGATCGGGTGTTTGATCTTTCCGTTTTCGATGTAGAAGGTTCCGTCGCGGGTCAAACCTGTGTATAGCAGTGTTTGCGGATCAACGGGACGTATGTACCAGAAGCGGGTGACGAGCACACCTTTCTTCGTGTCTTTGATCATATCCTCGAGTGACGCATTTCCGCCATCCATGATAGCATTGCTAGGAAAGGGCGTAGCCTCAACACCTTTCTGGGAAGCCCAGTAACGATCGTACAGTAAGTTAGCGACCACGCCGTTCTTGATGAGGTCCATCTTCTTCCTCGCCAGTCCATCGCCAGCCCATGGTGACCCCGGTACTTCACTGTGCCACGGATCGGTATAAATGTTGACGCGCTCGTCGACGAGCTTTTCACCGAGTTTGGTTCCGCCACCTTTCTTGGCCAGGAAGCTTCTTCCTTCGTCGGCCTGGCGTGCGTTCATGTTTAACATCAGGCGAATCAAGTCAGAACCGGCAGCAGGTTCGAGGATCACCGTATACTTACCAGGTTCAATAGCTTTGGCATTGCGCGACATCAAGGACTTGTCGATGGCGATTTTGGAAACTTCAGCTGCATTGAGTTTGCTGACATCGTTAAGATCTGCGGCAGCCCAGCCCGATCCAGTGCCATCATTGGAACGCATGGTGACAGTGAAGTCTACGCTGGTCGCCTGGTTGTACGCATAGAGGCCTTTACTCGTCATCAGTGAACCGAATCCACGACTATCCTGCAAGTATCCTGCGGCTGTGACGTCTTTCGCAGCAGCAGGGTTGATACTATCTGCGGCGGCTTGCGCACGATAGTCGGGTGTGATCTTCGCGGTAGCTTCGGAGAACGTTTTCGAATCAGGTCCATAGGATTGTTGCGGTAGCGGTTCCATGAACTCCGGATTCTCCGGTGCAAGCTGCGCCAGCTCTTCCGAGCGACGAACTACTTTTTCCAGCGACGCATCATCAAACTCGTTGATGGTGGCGGAGCCGGATTTCTTTCCATAGTAAGATTGTACACCGAGCGTAACGTTGCTGTCCTCTCCAGAGGTAGAGACGCTGTTACGGGCATAACGAATGTTGCCGCGGTCTTGCCCGTTGAGTGTTACGGAACATCCGTCGGCTTTGGAGAAGCTGAGAACCTTCTCCAGTATCTTTTTGGTTTCTTCTTTTGAAAGTATGGCCATGACTGATTATTTACGATTTACGGATTACGAATTACGATTTACAGGGTTCGACCGGTGTTGATGACATTGATGCCATTGAATCTGGTTGTCGCCGATCCGTGCGAGACGGCATTGGACTGACTGGGTTGACCTTTGCCATCGTTAAAGGCGCCATTCAAGCGGTAGTCGCGCTCATCGCAGATTTGAGCACAAGAGTTCCAGAACTCCTGTGAGTTCGCCTGGTAAGCAACGTCTTTCAACATGCCTTCGATCTTGCCATTTTTGATTTCGAAGAACAACACGCCTCCAAACTGGAAGTTGTAGCGTTGCTGATCGATGGAGAAGGATCCGTCTTTTACGATGTATATTCCTTTCTCGACATTCGAAATCATTTGTTGAGGAGTGACCTGTTCTTTCCCGGGTTGAAGCGAAACGTTCGGCATGCGCTGGAACTGAACATCATTCCAGCTTTGCGAGTAGCAGCAGCCATGGGATTCTTTCTGACCGATGATGTTCACCTGATCGCGGATGGCCTGGTAGTTCACGAGGATACCGTCTTTCACGAGATCCCACGATTTACATTTCACGCCTTCGTCGTCGTAACCAACGGCGCCCAGGGAACCGACTTGCATCTTGTCGCCCACGAAGTTGACGATCTTGCTGCCCATGTTGAATTTCCCGGACTTCCACTTGTCTAAGGTAAGGTAGCTTGTACCGGCGTAGTTGGCTTCATAGCCCAGCACGCGGTCGAGCTCAGTAGGGTGTCCGACAGATTCGTGAATGGTCAACCACAGGTGAGATGGTTCCAGCACAAGGTCGTATTTGCCCGGCTCTACAGATTTAGCAGCGATGATTTGTTTCACTTGATCGGCCGCCATCGATGCATCTTCGACAATGTCGTAAGACTTGTTGTAGAGAATAATTCCGCCGGGGCCTTCGATTTTATCTTCAGCCTTTCCGTCGAGGTATTCATAACCCATGCCGACGGGTGCACTGAATGCGTTTCTGGTTTTGAATTGTCCGGACTGGCGATCGATCATCGTCACGTTGAAGCTCGGCCAGGTGCGGTGAACGTCCTGATCAATGTAAGAGCCTTCCGTTGATGCAAAATATTTTTGCTCGTTCACCAAGAACATCAGGCTGTTGATAAAGCTCGCACCTTTGTCCATCGCCCTGGAATTCGCATTCATCAAAAGGTCGACTTTCTCTTTTACGGGAACTTCGAATCCGTTTTTCTTGATCGGTGTTTTCCAGGAGACCTCGCCATAGGATGGCGTGGCTGCCAACTTCACTGGTTCCTTTTGAAATTTTGAATTGGCTTTCGCGATAACCACAGCGCGTTCAGCAGTTTTCTTCAAGCCGTCCGGCGTTACGGAATTGGAAGCCGCAAAACCCCAGGTGCCGTTGGCGATTACGCGTATACCAACACCGAACGATTCGGTGTTGACGATGTTTTGTACTTTCTTCTCACGCGTGATCACGAATTGATTGAGGTACCGGCCGATTCTCACATCGGCATAAGTAGCACCCATCGACTTGGCGGTGTTGAGCGCGATGTCGGCCAGTTGTTTTTTCTGGGCGGTATCCATTAATGGATCCAACATGCGCGCGGGATCAACGACGTTGGAGAATGCGGAGAGCGGTGGAAGCATCATAGCACCAGCACCCATTCCGGCGAGTTGAATAAAGTTTCTTCTCTTCATTGGCTAAAGGTTAAATGGTTCGGCCTGTATTGATGACATTAATATTATTGAATCGCGTAGTAGAACTTCCGTGTGATACCGCACTGACCTGCGACGGCTGTCCTTTTCCGTCGAAGAAGGAACCGAAGAGGCGGTAATCTTTTTCGTCACAGATTTTCACGCAGCTGTTCCAGAATTCCTGTGTGTTGGATTGATAGGCTACATCGTTCAGTTGACCGGCAATCTGGCCATTCTTGATTTCGTAAAACACAGTGCCGCCAAATTGGAAGTTGTAGCGCTGCTGATCGATGGAAAATGAACCGCGACCTCCGATGTAGATTCCTTTTTCCACATCCCTGATCATTTGATCTACGCTGCAAGGTTCTTTGCCGGGTTGAAGCGACACATTCGGCATCCGCTGAAATTGAACATCGCTCCAGTGTTGTGAATAGCAACAGCCGTGAGATTCATTTTGTCCGAGGATGTGTGCCTGATCGCGGATGGCTTGCACATTAACAAAGACACCATTCTTGATGATATCCCACTGTTTGCACTGAACGCCCTCATCGTCGTAGCCAACAGCGCCGAGTGAACCGGGCTGCGTTTTGTCGGCTACAATGTTGACGATATCGCTTCCGTATTTAAAGGTACCAGACTTAAGCTTGTCAAGCGTGGCAAAACTGGTTCCGGCATAATTTGCTTCGTATCCAAGAATGCGATCCAGTTCTGTAGGGTGTCCAACGGATTCATGGATGGTGAGACCGAGGTGATTGGGTTCCAATACAAGATCATACTTTCCAGGTTCGACCGATTTTGCAGTGGTGATCATGGCTTTCGCCTGTTTGGCTCCGATGATGGCATCTTCAACCATGTCGTAGCTCTTTCTATAGAGTACCATGCCATCAACGCCTTGCACTTTGTCTTCAGCTTTTGGAATCAGGTATTCATAACCCATTCCCACCGGAGCGCTCATGGCATCGCGGGTTTTGAATTTGCCGGAGGCCTTATCGATGACCGATACGGTAAAGGTTGGCCACAGCCGATGAACATCCTGATCGATGTACGATCCTTCCGTGGAGGCGAAGTATTTTTGTTCGTTTACCTGAAACAGGTTGGAGTTTACGAAGTTCGCGCCGTTCTGAAGTGCGGCCGCATTGGCTTTTAAGAGTAGATCCGTTTTTTCGGAGACGGGAACTTCAAAAGCATTTTTCTGAATCGGCGTTTTCCATGACACGTCACCCTGACTTTTGACGGCCGCGAGACGCAGGGGCTCTTTCTGAAACTTTGAGTTTGCTTTAGCGATCGCAATGGCCTGCCTGGTGGCTTTCGCAATACCTTCTTTCGTGACGGTGTTAGTGGCCGCGAATCCCCAGGTACCGTTTGCGATGACGCGTATGCCCACTCCAAACGATTCCGTATTGACGATGTTTTGTACTTTATTTTCGCGGGTAGTAATGAACTGGTTCAGGTAACGTCCGATGCGAATGTCAGCATAGCTTGCGCCGGCGGATTTCGCCGTGGTCAACGCAACATCGGCTAAAGCTTTCTTCTGTGCTACATCAAGGGGGGATTCCAACAGGACTTCCGCAGGAACCGGATTACCCAATGACGAAAAGGGGATAAGCATACCGCCAATGCCTAATCCGGCGAGTTGAACGAAATCTCGTCTCTTCACGGTTATCAGTTTTAGGTTTAAAGAGTTATTCGGAAGAAATTTATCCAAAAAACAAAAAAGGATACCATAAATGGTATCCTCTGCTATTAGGTTATTTAAGTGGTCTCCTAGCGGAGAAAATCACTTCAGCTTACTGAAATCAAAAGAAGTCTCCAGGAATTTGGTCGTGAACTTCCCGGATCGGAAAGTCGCATTGTCCATCAAAGCCAGGTGGAACGGAATCGTTGTTTTAACACCTTCAATCACAAACTCGCTGAGCGCCCGCTTCATACGCGTGATTACTTCTTCGCGCGACTGGCCACTGACGATCAACTTCGCGATCATGCTATCGTAATTCGGTGGAATGGTATAGCCCGCATACACGTGGCTGTCCACGCGGACACCGTGACCACCAGGCAAGTGAAGATTCACAATCTTTCCAGGTGACGGACGGAATCCGTTGGTTGGGTCTTCCGCATTGATGCGGCATTCCATCGCGTAAAGATTTGGGAAGTAGTTGGTTCCGGAAATCGGAACACCGGCGGCTGACTTGATCTGTTCTTTAATCAAATCGTAGTCTGTTACTTCTTCCGTAATCGGGTGCTCGACCTGAATACGGGTATTCATTTCCATGAAGTAGAAATTGCCATGCTTGTCGACGAGGAACTCAATGGTACCGGCGCCCTCATAGTTGATGGCTTTGGCTCCTTTGATGGCGGCTTCGCCCATGCGCTCGCGCAGTTCCTGGCTCACGATCGGAGAGGGAGTCTCCTCCACCAATTTCTGGTGACGGCGCTGAATAGAACAGTCGCGTTCAGAAAGGTGACATACCTTCCCATATTGATCGCCCATCACTTGTATTTCAATGTGACGAGGTTCTTCTACAAATTTCTCCAGGTATAGGCCATCATTGCCAAACGATGCGCCAGCTTCGCGCTTGGCATCATCCCATGCTTTCTTAAATTCTGATTCATCGTTGATGATGCGCATTCCCTTGCCTCCGCCACCGGCCGTCGCTTTCACAATCACCGGGTAGCCAATGTCTTTGGCGAGGCTGATACCCTGCTCGATCGAGTCAAGCAATCCGTCAGACCCCGGAATCGTGGGTACACCGGCTTTCTTCATCGTATCCTTAGCGGTCGACTTATCGCCCATGGACTGAATCATGGCCGGTGTGGGGCCGATGAATTTTATTCCATACTCATGGCAGATGGCTGAAAATTCAGCGCGCTCGGACAAAAATCCGTAGCCCGGATGAATGGCATCAGCATTGGTTATTTCAGCAGCGGAAATAATCCGCGGAATATTGAGGTACGAATCTTTGCTGGGAGCATCGCCGATACAGACAGCTTCATCGGCAAAACGAACGTGAAGGCTTTCGCGGTCGGCAGTAGAATAAACAGCCACCGTCTTAATATCCATCTCTTTGCAGGTACGAATAACCCGCAATGCAATTTCACCACGGTTGGCTATGAGTATTTTTTTAAACATAGGTTCTAAGTTGGTTAAGCATCAAATCACAATCCCGATGGCTATCGGGAGCAAATCACAAACCCAAATCTCAAAGCGCGGCCAATGCCTTTTGTTTGAGATTTGGTATTTGTTTTTTGGGATTTACTAATCCGGCTCTATCACAAAGAGCACCTGGTCGTACTCCACTGGAGTGGAATTCTCCACGAGTGCTTTCACTACGGTTCCCGAGAATTCGGATTCAATTTCATTAAACAGCTTCATCGCTTCGATGATACAAACTGTTTGACCTTTAGAAATTTTGTCGCCAACAGAAACGAACGGCGGGGTATCGGGGTTTGATGATCGATAGAAAGTGCCGATCATCGGTGATTTGATCTCAACGGTTTTCTTTCCGGAAGCAGGGGCTTCAACGGCCGCGGCTTTTTCAGCCTTCGGTTGTGCAGCAGTAACGGCGGCTACCGGGGCCACGGCAGCAACGGGCGCAACAACAGAGGAGGACTTGAATACCTTTTGATCTGGCTCACGCTTCACTTGAAGCTTGAGTTCTTTGGTTTCAATGTTCACCTCATTCAATCCCGACTTGGCGATGAAATCGATTAGGTCTCTGATCTCGATGGTTTTCATTTCAGGTTGGTTTGATGAAGAAGTATCTTTCTTTGAAGATGATTTGGAAGCGGAAGCTTTGGCCATAGTATTCCGATTATTTTACGCGTTCAATATAGTCGCCCGTACGGGTATCGATCTTGATCTTATCGCCGGTGTTTACGAAAAGTGGTACACGCACTTCTGCGCCGTTCTCCAGCTTGGCTGGTTTTAACGTACGGGTGGCCGTGTCGCCTTGTACACCAGGTTCAGTGTACTGAACATCCATCACCACGTGTGCGGGAGCTTCAGCTGTAATGGCACGTTCGCCGTTTTCAAATGCGATCAACAAAGTAACACCTTCTTTGATAAAGTTTACGGTGTCACCCAGAAGGACCTTATCGAGGTAGATCTGATCATAGGTAATGTTGTCCATGCACACGAGGCTATCGCCATCAGCATAGAGGTATTGATATTCTTTCGTCTCAACGCGGAGAATTTCAACTTCCTCTCCAGGACGGAAACGGTTTTCTGCTACTTTACCATTCCGGACATTTCGCATTTTGATCTGATAGAAAGCGCGAAGGTTTCCGGGCGTTCTATGCTGGAGTTCTTCCACCTGCATGATTTCGCCGTTGTAGCGCATAAAATTTCCTTTGCTCAGATCCGATACAGTTGCCATAAAAAAATTAGGTCATTAAGTTACAAATGAATTGATTAAATGCAAGATGTTCACGGTTCACGGTTAACAGTTCACGGATGTGCACAACTGTGAACGGTGAACAGTGAACCGTTTAACTGTTGTACGCCCACTTTACGTACACGGCACCCCACGTGAATCCGCCACCGAATGCTGCGATGATCAGGTTGTCGCCTTTCTTCAGTTGCTTTTCGTAGTCCCACAACAAAAGCGGAATGGTACCACCCGTAGTGTTGCCGTAACGCTCGATGTTCATCATCACTTTGTCGTCGGTGATGCCCACGCGTTGAGCCGTGGCGTCGATGATTCGCTTGTTGGCTTGATGCGGCACCAGCCAGCTTATAGTCTCAGGCGTAAGATTATTTCTTGTTGCAATTTGTGCAGACACATCTGCCATGTTGGTAACGGCGAATTTGAAAACAGCCGCACCTTCCTGGTAAACATAGTGTAGACGTTTGTCCACAGTTTCTTTAGATGCTGGCATACGACTTCCGCCAGCTTTCATGTGGAGGTAAGCTTCACCGGCTCCATCACTTTTTAAAACCTCGTCGAGTACACCGACATTTTCAGTAGTAGGTTCGAGTAAAACTGCGCCTGCGCCATCGCCGAAGATGATGCAGGTCGTACGGTCAGTATAATCGAGGATGGATGACATCTTATCGCCACCAATCACAATCACTTTCTTGTACAAACCGGATTTGATAAAACTTGCTCCGGTCGACAGCGCATAAATAAATCCGGAGCACGCTGCGCTCATGTCGAAGCTGAATGCATTTACGGCGCCAACAGCAGTCGCTACAATGTTCGCCGTTGCAGGGAAGGTCATGTCCGCGGTAACGGTGGCAAAGATGATCAGGTCAATATCCTTCGCGTCAACTTTGGTTTTTGCCAGGAGATTTTTCACCGCTTCAATGCCGAGAACAGAAACCCCTTTGTTCTCTCCCTTCAATATCCTTCTCTCCTTAATGCCGGTACGGCTGGTGATCCACTCGTCGCTGGTTTCCACCATGGTCTCCAGTTCCTGGTTAGTGAGCACATAGTCAGGTACATATCCACCAACTCCGGTAATGGCTGCATTAATTTTTGTCATACTCGGTTTTTAGTTACTCGTGATTGCCAACGGCAACCTTTTAAAAAAAGAAAAGCCCGATGATTTACATCGAGCGAAATTTCTATTCCTTCAAGAATTCCTGCGCGGCGAAAAGTTATCTATCCTGTTCTTGACACATTTGACTGTGTCATGAGTTGATTTGTTCTCAGGATGGATACTGTTCATGCTTTACGCGAGAACTTCTTTTTCCATCACCACCTTACCGTGAAAGTAAAGTTTGCCTTCATGCCAGAAAGCACGGTGGGGCAGGTGATTCTCTCCCGTAGTAGGGCATACCGCCAACTGCTTAGCAGTAGCTTTGTAATGCGTTCTTCTTTTATCGCGGCGAGTTTTCGAGGTTTTACGTTTCGGATTCGGCATAGTCTAAACTGTTTATTTTAACTTCTTCAAAATATTCCAACGGGGATCTACCTCCCCATCATCATTCTTATCATTGTCGGCATCTTTGGCGGAGGAGTAAACGATTTTTCCTTCACTACTCTCCTCATCCTCGGTTTCTTCCTGAAACTTCGGATGAAGCCTTTTCATTGGCAGCGCCAGCACCAGGAACTCATATATATAGTGTCCCAGTTCCAGCGTGGCTGTGTCGCGATGGATCAAAATGACGTCATCGCTCAATTCTTCGTCATGATCGCCGTATTTAAAAACCACCGGATGATGGATTTTTACGGGATAATCGAAGTCTTCCAGGCTACGGTCACATAACAAAACTGCCGTTCCCTGGATCTTAAAATCAGCTTCAATGAACGTTTCGTGCTTATTCAGCGTAATATCTGCCTTGAAATTACCCCTGGAAAGGAGGTCATTTCCGTATTTCCTGAAGAATGCGTCCCCAATTTCGAAGTCGAAGTGGTGAACCGTATTGCTCAGGCCTATGATATTGACACCGAAAGCGCCCAAAACAATGCCCCCCCAATGGGGCTGTTTAAAATTAGTCGGCAAATTTATGAGATTTAATGAGAATCTGCACCAGTCCGTAAGATTTTACGGGAAAGAGTAGCGCGAATAATGGCTTAGATGAACTCTTTTAGTGCTATTTCCTTGAATTCCTCGTAGCTCTTCTGTCCGAAGTTCTCCACAAAGTAGTCGATGACCCCCTTCTTGAAGCCCAACTTGATGGCGATGTTCTTGCTAAAGATGATCTCACTCTCGAACACGTTCTGGTCCACGAAGATCAGTTCAATGCTCGACATCAGGTAATCGAACTTCTGATCAAGGGATAGAGCGCCCAATGAATCAATGGGTTCAGGGTTACGGATCAGGTCCGTAACAATGTCCTCGGGGAATTTTCGGTCGCGGGCGATTTTGAAAATCATCTCACGCTCGATCTTGGCGAAGTGCTTATCCGCTTCAGCCAGTTGTATAAGTATGTTCAGTTGCTTTTTAGTGACAATATCCATTTCAAGCAAAGCTAGAATATCAAAGATAGCCAAATAACGAAATATTGAGGTTTTAACCGGCTAAAAGGTTATTGATCTACCTCAGTAAGCTTATTTTTCTGTAGACGGCGCGGTACGCTGCCTGAAAATATCATGGGCCTGGAAGATTGCTTCCCGCATGGAGCTTTCGTTTGCCTCGTTCTTACCGGCCAACCCGTACGCGGTGCCATGATCGGGAGACGTCCTGACGACAGCTAACCCAGCCGTGAAATTCACACCTTGCTCAAATGCCACCTGCTTGAAAGGCACAAGGCCCTGGTCGTGATACATGGCCAGGATGCCATCGTACTTCTGATAATTCCCTGACGCAAACAAGCCATCAGCCGAGAACGGACCAAAGACCAATTTGCCCTTATTCTTATAATCAGCGATCAACGGCTTGATGATTTGCTCATCTTCCTGTCCGATCAGGCCTCCGTCACCGGCATGGGGGTTGAGTCCCAGCACGGCGATCCGCGGTTTTGAAATGCTGAAATCCTTTTTCAAGGATTGCTCCATCAGTTTGAGCTTCGCTTCAATTCTTTCCTTCGTCACCGCGGCAGAAATTTCCTTTACCGGGATGTGCTCCGTCACGAGACCGACGCGAATGGTGTCGCTGATCATAAACATCAGACTTTCCTGCGCGCCGAAGAACTCGGTGAGGTATTCTGTGTGACCCTTGAAGGGGAACTCGTCGCTATGGATCGAAAGCTTGTCAATGGGAGCGGTCACCAATGCATCGATGAGTCCTTCTTTCAGTTCTTCGCAGGCTTGCTTCAAAGCGACAAAGGATGCTTTGCCAGCTTCCTTCGATGCTTTGCCGGGTACGACCTCGATCGTGTCCTCCCAGCAGTTCACCACGTTAATATTTTTGGGTACGTACTGACCCTTGTTCCGAACCTGCGAGTAGTTGAACTCTTCCAGGTTGTAGAGTTTTTTGTAGAAGGATATCACCCGGGTTGATCCATAGACCACGGGTGTGATCATGTTCAACAGTCGGTTATCAGCGAGAGCCTTGATCACCACTTCCGGACCGATACCATTAAGGTCGCCGAGGGTAATGCCAATGCGGGGTTTCTGTGGATTCATGTAAACTTAATCGTGAAGACATTGCGATTTAATAAATAAAGTCTAGAAAATGGTTATCGGTTCACGGTTAACCGTTCACTGTTCACTGAAGATTGTCGTAAGCCAGGGCGCGGATTACCCCCATTGATAGCCAATGACCCTTGGCTAACTAAATTTTATTGGTATTGGATCGGTGGTCGGGTATCCTTTGTTTACGATAATTGACTGTGAACTGTTAACCGTGAACCGATAACCATTTACTACTTTAGCGCTTCATGCACAGGAAGGACAAAGCAAGGAGGGACAAGGCAAGGACGGACAAAGTTCGGCCTAAGAAATTCCTCGGTCAGCATTTCCTGCACGATCAGAAGATTGCGCGCCGGATTGTGGACTCACTTGTGGCAGGGGAGAAGTCGATCGAGGTGCTCGAGATCGGTCCGGGCATGGGCGTGCTTACCAAGTACCTGACGGAGCGGAAGGAACTGGATCTGCGATTGATCGAGATCGACCGCGATTCTGTGAAGTACCTGCATGATCATTATCCCAACCTGAACGACCGGATCACAGAAGGTGATTTTCTGGAAATTGATTTGGGAAGTTTGTACAAGGGACAATTCTCCATCATTGGAAACTTTCCGTACAACATCTCTTCACAGATCTTTTTCAAAGTCCTCGAACATCGTGGCCAGGTAGACCAGGTAGTGTGCATGTTGCAAAAGGAAGTAGCCGATCGCATCGCGGCCAAGCATGGGAACAAAACCTACGGTATCCTCAGCGTGCTGCTGCAGGCGTACTATAGTATTGAATCGCTATTCAAGGTTTCGCCCGGTGTATTTACGCCGCCACCCAAAGTAATGTCCGCGGTGATCCGCCTTCGTCGGAACGGTGTCGACAAACTTCCCTGTGATGAAAAACTGTTCGTCACAGTCGTGAAGCAAGGATTCAATAACCGGCGGAAGACCTTGCGCAACGCCTTAAAAAATTTAATTTTGCCTGCCGAAATTTCGGCCTTGCCGCTGTTGGACAAGCGGGCAGAACAACTAGCCGTTAACGATTTTATTCACCTCACGCAATTAATCGGGGAGAGTCGTGGAGCAACAAAAAGTATTTGAGTTTGAACTGACCAAAGAGTTTATCGACCGTTTCCAGCAGGCGCTGGATGAACGGGACGAGCAGTTCATTCGTAAAGTACTGGAAGACGTTGAGCCCGCCGATATCACTTCACTCCTGTATGAGTTCAATTCGGAAGAGTCGAAGTATGTAATGGACATGCTTTCTCTCGAAGTACAGGCGGCCATCATTCGCGACCTGGATGCTGAAACACGGAAAAACTACCTTAAGATTTACGACCGGTCGGAGATAGCAGCCTTACTCAATCAGATGGCCTCCGATGATACGGCCGATATCCTTCATGAACTTCCGGTGAAGACAAGAGAAGAAGTTCTGTCAGACCTCGACGCTGAACTGCGGTCGCAAGTAACGGAACTACTCCGCTACGAAGAGAATGTGGCCGGTGGTCTCATGGCCAAAGAATTGATCAGCGCCCGGGCCAATTGGTCTGTCGTGCAATGCGTGGAAGAGATCCGGAAGCAGGCTGAAAATGTTTCAAAGTTCTATCAAGTATATGTGGTCGATGACCATGATAAACTTCTCGGGAAGCTGGCGATTCAAGACCTTATCCTTTCAGATGCACGCAAGCAAGTAGGGGATATCTACGAACAGGATATTGTCTCTGTAGAGACGTACATGGAAGATTGGGAGGTAGCCGAGGTAATGCGCAAGTACGACCTTGAATCCGTGCCCGTCATCAATGTGCAGGGACAATTGGTCGGACGCATCACCATCGACGACGTAGTGGATGTGATCACCGAGCATGCCGAAGAGGAACGTCAGATCATGGCCGGTATCAGCGAAGACGTTGAAGAAGATGATAGCATCTGGCGCAACACGCGTGCCCGCTTGCCGTGGTTGCTCATCGGAATTTTGGGCGGGCTCATGAATGCAAAGTTCATGGGGCTGTTTGAAGCAGAGTTATCTCGTGTTACCGCCATCGCATTTTTCACACCGTTGATCCAGGCTACCGGCGGAAATGTCGGTATTCAATCTTCATCACTCATCGTTCAAAGTATTGCCAACCACGACTTTGTCGACTTGGGCTTGTGGAAACGCTTGGTTAAAGTGTTCTTCGTTGCTCTTCTGAATGGTTTGGTTTTATCGGTGCTGGTTTTTGGAGCGAATGTCGTCCTGTTTGGCGAGTATCGCCTGTCTGCTGTTGTTTCCATCGCTCTTTTTAGCGTCGTGCTGTTCGCATCGTTCATCGGAACCATCACGCCATTGATATTGAATCGATTTGGTTTCAATCCAGCGTTGGCCTCGGGTCCTTTCATTACCACGACCAACGACCTGCTGGGTTTAACACTATACTTCTTCACGGTACACCTTATCCTTTAATGACTACGCGGCGGTGCTTGATTGTTGATCCCATGCATCCCAGTCTCCTGGCCATGTTAAAAGAGATTGGATGGGAAGCGGACTATCAGCCGTCGATCACGCGCGCAGAGATCCAGCAAAAACATATCGGCTATCAAGGTCTGATCGTCAGAAGTAAAACGTTTATCGACGCCGATCTCCTGGGCGACAATCCAACGGTTCGGTTTATTGGTCGCGCGGGTGCCGGTTTGGATAATCTTGATTTAAAGTATCTCCAATCAAAAGGTATTCATGTTCTTCACGCGTCGGAGGGCAACCGCGACGCCGTCGGTGAATATGCTGTGGGCACCTTGCTGAGCCTGTTAAGAAAGATTCCTGCCGGAGATCAAGAAGTCCGGCAAATGACCTGGGATCGGGAGAGAAACCGTGGTATCGAGATCATGGGGAAGACGGTTGGAATCGTTGGTTATGGCAACATGGGGCAGGCATTTGCCCGACGCCTTTCCGGTTTCGGATGTAATGTTTTGGCATACGACAAGTATAAAAAAGGCTTTTCTGATGCGTATTGCAAGGAAAGTAGCATGGAAACCTTGTTTGAGGAAACTGACATTTTGAGCCTGCACATACCGTTGACCGATGAAACCCGCATGCTTGTCGACAGCGCCTATTTTGGAAAATTCAGGAAGCCGATTGTGTTTATCAACACGGCCAGGGGTGAAATCACTTCATTGACAGGCCTTCTGGAGGCCATGCAGTCAGGAAAAGTGTATGGAGCGGTGTTGGATGTGCTCGAAAATGAAAAGCTGAAGACACTTTCAAAAGAACAACGGTCGACTTTCGATTCGCTTTCTAAACGTTCTGATGTAATATTCACCCCTCATATTGCAGGCTGGACGTTTGAGTCGCACGTGAAAATTAACGTAGCTTTGATAGAAAAAATCGGGGCCCTTAAAATCCAGCCTTAATTTCTTAACTTCAGTTACCTCACTTAGCCTGCTATGTCTAGTTATCTACACAAGCGTATGAAGAAGATTAACGAGTTTTTCAATTCGATAATTGAAAAGCCGCTGCTCACGTCCACGCTTGTATTGGTTCTGGTCACGATCTTAGTCGTCGGTCTGAGTTTGAGTTACTATATAAAGGAATGGGATACATTCATTCCGCAGATCCTTGCCGAGGCGCACGGCATGATCTTCGACATCGCGGTCATTGGTATTTTGATTTTCTGGTTGAATCAGAACGGAGAAATTCGTCAACGGATAAGAACGTATAAAGATGAGATTGACGACTTCCGTTTGTGGGAGTCTGAAGAAGCGGCGTTTCGTACGGTGGGTAATATCAAGCGTTTGAATCGTCATAAGATTCATGAGATCAACCTGGTGAACTGTCATTTGCCGCGTACGAACCTGAACTATGTAAACCTCGCGGCATCGAATCTGAATTCCGCCAACGTTTCTCAGTCCTCGTTGATCGAATCGAATCTTGAAAACGCGCGACTGAACCAGACAAACTTTGAAAACTCAAACCTCAACCAGGCAAACCTGAAAGGAGCCTACGCGAGCGGCGCGAATTTTAAGGATGCCTTTTTGATTAAGGCGCAGTTTGAAGGAGCGTTTCTGATCAAAGCTAATTTTTGCAATTCGTTCCTGATGGAATCCAACTTACAAAACTGCTATGTGATGGGCGCTGACTTTGAGAATGCCAGTCTTTATAAGGCCGACCTGAGAGGCGCAAAAGGACTAACCGTCGAGCAGCTGTCGAAAGTGAAAACACTATACCTCGCCAAATTTGATGACGAAATCCTGGAGCAGATCAAAACCAACCTCCCGGAGCTGGTTGGCGCGTAGGGTTGTAATCGTCCGATAAAGTATTAAATTTGCACTACAACGGTCTCGGAGACGAGGCCGTTGTTTCTTTTTTTTACGTCCAACGAATATTGTCGATATGAGCAAGAAAGTTTCATACTACACGAAAGACGGTCTCGAGCGACTAAAGAGTGAGCTAAGCGAATTGAAGTCGAAGGGCCGCGCAGAGATTGCACGCCAGATTGCGGACGCACGCGATAAGGGAGACCTCAGCGAGAACGCCGAGTATGATGCCGCCAAAGATGCGCAAGGTCACCTGGAAGCTAAGATTGCTCAGTTGGAGGACCTGGTAAGCAGTGCCAGATTGTTGGATGAAACAAACATCGATACCAGCAAAGTGTCCATCTTGTCTAAGGTCACGATCAAGAACAAAAAGAACGGTGCGTCGGTAACGTACACTTTAGTGTCAGAGGAAGAAGCCGACTTGAAAGCCGGAAAGATTTCTACCATGTCGCCTATCGGAAAGGGATTGTTGGGCAAGAAGAAAGGCGAGACCGCCAAGATCAAAACACCTGCCGGTGAAATCGAATTTGAAGTCATTGAAATCGGAGCGTAACACTCCATTACAAACCCTCTATTTATGCCATCCATTTTTACGCGGATCATCAATCGCGAAATCCCCGGACACATTGTTGCCGAGGATGATCGTTTCATCGCATTCCTGGATATAAACCCCCTGGTTGTTGGCCACACGCTGGTGATTCCGAAAGCTGAAGTCGATTACCTGTTCGACCTGGATGACAAGACGCTTGCTGACCTCAATATCTTTGCAAAGAAAGTGGCGCACGCGGTAAAAAAATCTGTTCCTTGCAAACGCATCGGCGTGGCCGTCATTGGTCTCGAAGTGCCACACGCTCACATTCACCTAGTACCGATGAATTCAATGGGGGATATCAATTTCTCAAGACCCAAGTTGACGCCGTCCAAAGAAGAGCTGGCGACTGTCGCGGAGAAAATCAAAAAGGCGTTAGCGTAATTTGTTCACAGTTCACCGTTGACAGTTCAGAGCGGTTCATCCCACAAACAAAGGCTGTGGACCATGAACTCCTTCGTGAAACTTTGTGTCCCTTCTTTGTGTCCTCTGTGTAATGGATTTCAAATGCATTTTTCCGCAGATCTCGCAGATCAATGCCCCGTAGATTGTCCATCTTAGGCCAGCCCATTCAAATACAAGTTGAACTCCAGCGGATTCGCTTCCTCAAATCCGTCAATCTTGAGATCTTCAAAAATATTCTGATCGAATTCAAGCTCGCGATGCTCGGTTTTGCCATCGGGGAGCACAGTGATTTCTGTTCCAATGAACTGGATAGGATTCACCCGAACGAGAATTTTCGATCCTTCAATTTCTTTTTTGAAATATTGGTGAACGATGTTGCTGCCTTTGGCCATTCTGTTTTTCTTTGACTATGCATCGCCTGAATCTACCCGAAGTGGTGTTGACCAAACGACTGAAATTACAGCGTCTAAAGTACGAAGATGCGGAAGAAATATTTTATACCTACGCCAGCAAAAGCGAAGCAACGCAATATGTGTCGTGGCCAACACACCAGTCGATTGACGACACGCGACAGTTTTTGAAGTTTGCTGTGCCGGCTTGGGAAGACGGAACGGACTACTCCTATGGCATTCGGCTACGGGCAGACAACCGCCTGATCGGGAGCTTTGGCGTTATCAATGAAGTCGGCCGGATTCAGTTCGGTTATATCTTAAGTCCGTCGCACTGGAACAATGGATTTGCCACCGAGGCTTGTGTCGGTATGGTAAATATTCTCAAGCAACAAGTCGGTGTTAAGCGGATTGGAACCTTTGTGGATCTCGACAACACAGCCTCCATGCGCGTCCTGGTGAAATCCGGACTTGCGCAGGACGGAATCCTTCAACAATGGATGAAGTTCCCCAATCAAAATAACAAGTCGAAGGATTGCGCAGTGTTTACCTTACCTGGAATCAAGGTGCCAGGAAGTCCTGAATCGAATACGGCTGGTAGTAAAGCATCGTGATGATGATGAACGCGATGTTGGAGGCTACGAAGCCAAACATAAACACGGTGTACGACAGACGAAGCAATTTGTATTTTCGAGCCAGTACCTTGCCGAGGTAGTAGATGTCTTTGATCATGCTGCCATACAGGTAATCATAATCTTTCATCATTTCCTTCATTCCCCATTCGTAATCGGAGAGTTGCATGTTGTGAAAGTTTCCAAAGAACAACAGGTTGGTTTTCTTGGAATGGATATCATCGCGCGTGAATTTACCTTTCGCAACGTTGGGTCGTGTGGCGAGAATGGCAAGGACAATGGTAATCAGGCAGGTGATCACCAACATCAGGGTAGGGATCAACAGCTGCGGAAATTCTTCGAGCTTGCGGAATAACACGCTGACCACAATAGACAAAATGATTGTGTTGATGGAGATCATGATATTGGCTTTCGTGTCTGCCATGCCACTGAGGGTGACGTGATTCTCGGAAGTGGTTCGAAACATCGTCTCAATTCCGCGCGCCGGCCGTGCGTTCTTGTCCAGTTTCTTGCGCAGTTTTTCGATCTCCTCTTCCAGCGCACCTTTGTCATCCGATTTCAGATCCTTTTTCAATTGTTTGGAGTTTTGCTTTTTCAAAGGTTGCAACACCGTGCGACCGTAGTCGGTAAAGTATTCATGTTTCTTCAGGAAACTCAGATTGTATTCCAACCATTCCTCGTCCGTGTCGAATTTTACTTTCTTCACGCGGGCCAGCTCCTGGCGCAAACGGTTTCCGGTCGTACGAAAATCAGTAGCGGCTAAATGTCTAAGATCGGCGTCACATAAAACTTGCCCCATCAAGTCCTTCGGATGTTGAGGCATCGCCGTAGCGAGGATCGTTCGTTCGACATCCTCTATTTTTTTTGTGGAGGCGCCCCAATCCTGCAGCAGTTGATTGGCCGTTTGGGCGGAACGTCGTTCGTGATCATTGCTGTCCTGCATATAACCAATGTCGTGCAACCATGCGCTGATCACCACCGTTTCAAATTCGTCGTCTGAGAGGTTGGAGGCTTTGCCGATTTCGAGCACCGCGTCAACAACTTCTCGTGTATGGTCGAGGTTATGAAACACAAAGTGTTCGGGCAGTTGCTCTGTCAAAACCCGCTCAGCGTACTGGCGGGCATTCCGAACCAATGGTGTTTCATTCATTCTTTTCGCGCTAAACCTAAAACTAAGAAAATTTGTAGTTAGTTTAATGTTGGGGGAACACAGCAATTTTTTTCCTTCTGTCTCGTCTCCTGAGCTAACATGTGGCTATGCTAAGAACGGTAATCGGGTTTCTTCTTGTTCTGTGGACCTTACAACCACTTTACGCGCAGCAAAAGGAGTTCAGCCTTTACCTGATTGGCGATGCCGGTGAACTAAAACCATTTCAGAGCGACCTGCGACAACTGCTCAACAAACACTACCAATCTTCGACTCCGTCCGCCGTTATTTTTCTAGGCGACAACATCTATCCCAAAGGATTGCCAGCCCGGGGTGAAAAAGGATACGAATCTGCGGATACTGTACTTAAAACTCAGTTGGATTGGGTAAAGAACTTTGATAGTGAAATCATTTTTGTTCCCGGCAATCACGATTGGAAGAAAGGAAAGCATGATGGACTGCAGCGAATCCTTCGGCAAGCGCGGTGGATAGATTCTTTAAAACGGCCGGAAGTAAAATTCTTGCCGCAAGGTGGCTGCCCCGGTCCGGTAGAAGTAAGCCTGAGCAATAACCTGGTGCTTGTCATTATCGATTCTCAATGGTTTTTGCATCCGTGGGAGAAGCCAGAAGGCGAGGATAGCCCATGCGATGTCAAATACCCGGCGGATCTTGTGGTGAAGCTGGAAGACATTCTTCAACGTAACAAGGGGAAGCGTGTCGTAGTGGCCGCGCACCATCCGATTTTTACTTACGGCGAACATGGAGGCGTGTTTACCTTTAACGATCACCTGTTCCCGTTGCGTGATCTGAACAAGAAATTATACATACCCCTGCCGATAGTCGGATCGATCTACCCTTTATACCGAACGATCTTTGGTGATATCCAGGATACGCAACATCCCGTCAATAAACGATATCGGGAAGTGATCGCGGCGTTGCTGGAAAAATATCCCGGGACGATTTACGCCAACGGGCACGAACACTCTTTACAATACAGTGTCAAAGACAATGTACATTATGTTACGAGTGGTTCCGGAGCGAAGTCCACCTTTGTGAAACAGAAAGGCTACGCCAAATTTGTTTCCGGCGATAACGGCTTTGTGCGCGTAGATATCTTTGATAACGGCTCTACCAACATTCACTACTTCGCAGTCGGAGATTCGATCGCTCGATTTGACAGGGAACTTCCGCCCCCTCCGGTCGAACGTAGCGATGCAGGAGCCAGGCTCCCTGATTTTTCGAAACCCGTGACTGTTCATGCGAGTGATCGTTATGTTGCCGGCCGGTTTCACCGCAGAGCATTAGGTGAAAATTATCGCGCCGAATGGCGTCAGGATATGAACGTGAAGGTATTTGACATCGGCTCGGAAGCGGGCGGGCTGAAAGTCGATCAGCGTGGCGGTGGGATGCAAACGTTGTCCCTGCGTTTGCGCGATTCTGCAGGTCACGAGTTCACGTTGCGATCGGTTGAGAAATTTCCCGAGAAGGCCGTGCCGGAAGTCTTTCAAAAAACTTTCGCGCAGGATTTGGTGCAGGATCAAATCTCTGCAGCGCATCCGTACGGTGCTTTGGTTATTCCGCCGTTGGCCGATGCTGTCGGCATCTATCACACCAATCCATCCCTGGTGTACATTCCCGACGATCCGCGATTGGGCATCTATAGAAAAGAATTTGCTAACACGCTTTCCTTGTTTGAAGAAAGACCGGACGGCGACGCAAGCCATAAGCCATCCTTCGGTAACGCTAAAAAAATTATCAGTACCGATAAAATGTTGCAGCGATTACAGGAGGATCCCGACAATCATGTCGATCAGGAATTCTCCGTACGTTCGCGATTGTTCGATATGGTGATCGGAGATTGGGACCGACACGATGACCAATGGCGGTGGGCAGTATTCAAGGAGAAGAAATCAGAACGATACCGGCCCATTCCGCGCGATCGCGATCAGGCATTCTTCGTCAGCGATGGGTGGTTGTCAAGAGTCTGGAGCCGCCGATGGGCATTGCCCAAGTTTGAAGGCTTCCACGATAACATCCGCTGGACGCCGGGCTTCATGTTCAATGGTCGTTACTTCGACCGGAGCTTTCTGAATGAGGTGTCGGCCGATAGTTGGTTACAGCAAGCGCAGGAAATTCGGAAAGGGCTAACGGACGACGTGATTGACAGCGCCGTTCATCTGTTCCCAGAAGCAATTTATTCCCTTCATGGTAAAGAGATCATCCGAAAAATAAAATCCCGTCGTGATCGCCTGCCTGAATATGCCATGGATCACTACAAGTTCCTGGCGCAGGAAGTGGATGTGCCTGGCTCCGACCAACCGGAGTGGTTCAAGGTTGATATTTTAGAGAACGGTGACGCCAAACTCGGGGTGTACAAAACCAACAAGGCGGGAGTGGCCTCGGGAAAGGTTTATGAAAGAACTTTTATTGCGAATGAAACCAGGGAAGTTCGGTTGTATGGTCGGGGAGGAAAGGATGTCTTTGAGTTGCAGGGCGGCCGGAGCCCGGTCAAGATTCGCGTGATCGGCGGTGAAGGAAAAGATTCGGTCATCCAGCGAAGCCGCCGGAAAGTACTATTGTATGATACGCGAGATGGAATGTCGTTTGAGCACGTTCGGTTCAATCAGAATCGCACCACGTCGAATCCTGCGGTTAACACTTACGATCGAAAATCCTTTCGCTACCCGCGCCTCGCGCCATTGGTTTACGGAAACTACAACTACGACGATGGGCTGTTTATTGGAGGGGGCTTTCTGTATACCACCCATGGTTTCAGAAAAGAGCCTTACAAGAGCCAGCATCTTTTTGTTGGAAGCTATGCCATCAAGACCAGTTCCTATAATTTTAAGTACGATGGCCGCTTCAATCAGGTGATCGGTAAATGGGGATTGAAGATTGATGCCGATGTCAAGGCGCCCAACTTCGTGAATAACTTTTTTGGCTGGGGAAATGAAACAGAATACAACAGCGACATAGACGAGGATCCGAAGTACGATGACCTTGAACACCCGATAGATTACTATCGCATCCGACTTCGTCAAATTGATTTCCAGGCGTCGTTTACGCGTGCCTTAGGAAAGAATGGTTTCATTGAATTCGGTCCGGCGTTCCAGCGCGCGGAGATCGAAGAGCCAAAGTCAGACGAGCGTTACATCTATGAATATGCAGATACCTTATCGCGTCAGCTGTTTGAGGTGTCGCGATACTACAGTGGGATGCAATGGTTCTGGGGAATCAACAAAACGGACAACCCAAGACTTCCGACGCGGGGCATGGTGCTCTTGCAGCGTTCGTTGTTCATGAAAGGCGTTGACTCCGATGCCGGAAATTTTGCAAGTCATAATGCCTCCGTCGCGCTCTATCAAACTTTTAAACTGCCCGCGCGTGTAACGTTTGCGTTCCGTGTGGGTGGTGGCATCAATCAGGGAACATACGAACTCTATCAAGCCCAGATACTGGATGGTAAAACGGAGTTGAGGGGATTCAGAAAAACACGTTTTTATGGCGACCGCCGTTTCTATAGTAACAATGAAGTGCGCGTGAAATTGGCGAGCGTCCGTACATATTTATTTCCCGCGACCCTGGGTATCAACGGTTTCTTTGACACGGGGCGCGTTTGGTACAAAGACACCGGTGGCAAAGATCCAAGCGCAGCGGATGGAACGTCGTCGGTGTGGCATACTGGAATCGGAGGAGGCCTGTGGTTTACACCATTCAATCTGTCAGTTTTGTCGGCAGAATTCGCCCACAGTAAAGATGGTAACATGTTTTATATGCGCCTGGGATTTTTGTTTTAGGGCTTATTCGAATAGCCGTATGGCCGAAATTGGGTCAAAAATATTTTCCTAATGCTTGTTATAATTCCAGACTTTGCTATTATTGCCAAGGTAATCAGCAAACTTAATGGGACGCGGAGATAAAAAGACAAGAAAAGGAAAACGCTGGAAAGGTTCTTTTGGAGTTACCAGAAACAAAAGCGCAATTAAGGCAAGACTGAAAAGAGCGGCGTCCAGGAAGCCCGCTGAAGCCGCGGCAACAGCTGATGCAAAACCAAAGAGAACGGCTAAGAAAAAAGGTGAGTAAAAAATGATTAGAAATAACAACATAGCATGGTGGTGGCACATTTCGGATAACGATATGTGAACAGCCTTGCTATAACTAGCCAATAATTATTGAAGGCCTGCTGTTCACAGCAGGCCTTCTTATTTTATATCAAAAAAGGAATTTATGCGATACAAGTTTCATACATACTCGAAGAAGCTACTGGCCGATACCCTCACGCCAGTCAACATTTATCTCAAACTCAGGGATGTCTTTGCAGGCAGTATTCTGCTGGAGAGTTCCGACTATCACAGTCATGAAAACAGTTTGTCGTTCATTTGTTGTCAGCCGATAGCTTCTTTTGAAGTTGCGCAAAGCACCGTTTCGATAAAGTATCCCGACGGCACTACCAAAGAGGAAAAGATTGCAAAAACGGGTGACCTTACTGCTATGCTCGAATCCTTCCGGGATGTGTTTGATGTGCCCAAGCAATCCGATATTAAATATCCCAATGCTGGTTTGTTTGGATACCTGTCGTACGATGCCGTGCGTTACTTCGAGGATGTTAAGATTGACATTTCACGTTCACCAATACCCGATGTGTTGTACAAGTTTTACCGTTACGTGATTGTGGTTGACCATTTCTCGAATGCGCTAAGCCTTTTCGAGCATACCCTCAACAGCAACGAACCTTCAACGCTCGAACGTGTTGAGCAAATTATTTTCAGCAACCGCTTTTCGACCTACAAGTTCTCAAAGGTTAATGGAGAAGAATCCAATTTCACCGACGAGGAATTCCTGAAGATTATCGAAAAGGGTAAAGAGCACTGCTATCGGGGCGATGTTTTTCAGATCGTGTTGTCGCGAAAGTTTCAATGCGAATTCAAAGGGGATGATTTTAATGTGTATCGCGCGCTGCGGTCGGTGAACCCCTCGCCATACTTGTTCTACTTTGACTACGGAAGCTTTAAGCTTTTCGGCTCATCGCCAGAGGCGCAACTCCAGGTGAAAAATGGTAAGGCTCACATCTTTCCTATTGCGGGAACCTTTAGAAGGTCCGGCAACGATCAGGAAGACGCGGCGCTCGCTGAAAAACTTTCCGCCGACGAGAAAGAAAATGCCGAACATGTGATGCTGGTGGATCTCGCGCGCAACGATATGAGCCGGAATGCATCTCAAGTGCACGTGGAGGTATTTAAGGAGATTCAATTCTATTCACATGTGATCCACCTGGTGTCGAAAGTGTCGGGATCATTGAAGGCAGACTCTTCGGTGATTCGCATGGCGGCAGATACTTTCCCCGCAGGAACGTTGTCAGGTGCTCCCAAACACATGGCGATGACGCTCATCAACAAGTATGAAAATGAAAACCGTACCTACTATGGTGGAGCCATTGGATTCATGGGCTTCGATGGAACGTTTAACCATGCCATTATGATTCGTACTTTCCTCAGCCATGACAATAAACTTATCTACCAGGCCGGAGCAGGAGTGGTTTCCAAATCAAAAGCTGAGAGTGAGTTGCAGGAAGTGAACAACAAGCTTTCGGCGTTGAGGGTGGCGATTGGGATGGCGGAGAGGATCTAGAAATTGAAACATTGTAAAATTTTAAAATTGAAAAATTGGATAATGTTAAATGATGTGCAACCCCAAAAAATTAACGTTATGACTAAAATTAGAAAATTCGAAGACCTGGACATCTGGAAGGATGCAGTCGCCGTTGGCGTGGAAATTTACAAGCTAACGTCCCGTGGAAGGCTAGCGAAGGATTTTTCATCAAGAGATCAATTGAGACGTGCTTCCATTTCGATTTCGAACAACATTGCTGAGGGATTCGAATACAACAACAATAGGCACTTTATTAAATTTCTTGGTTACGCCAAAGGATCGGCTGGAGAATTAAGAAGTAATTTGTTTGTCCTTAAGGAGGCTGAAGTTGTCGAGACGAATGACCACGACAGGCTTCGCGACAGACTGATCGTTCTATCGCAGAACATCAAAGGATTTGTGAAGTATTTGACAGATTTCGAAAGCAAAAAAGCATGATCCTTCAACTGACGACTTATTAATGTTTCAATGTTTCAATTTTTAAATTTTGCAATTCAGAACTCATGAAGATATTGGTGCTCGATAACTATGATTCTTTCACCTACAACCTTGTCCACATCATTCGGGCGCTGGGGAAACCGATGGATATTTTCCGTAACGACAAGATAGCGCTGGAGGAGGTGAAGAAGTACGACAAGATACTTTTATCGCCTGGACCGGGAATTCCGGATGAAGCCGGAATTATGAAACAGGTGATTCGCGAATACGGGGCGACCAAAAGTATTCTCGGTGTGTGTTTAGGTCATCAGGGCATCGGTGAAGTATACGGAGCGACCCTGTACAATATCCCAAAAGTACTGCATGGTGTTACATCCATCGTTGAAGTGAAGGATTCGAGTGATAGACTTTTCAAAGGCGTATCACAAAAATTTCAGGCTACACACTATCACTCGTGGGCGGTGAAGCCGGAGAGCTTTACGGCTGACCTTAAAATCACAGCCGTCAATGACGAGGGATTGGTGATGGGGTTGAGTCACGTGCGGTACGATGTGAAGGGTGTTCAATTTCACCCCGAGTCAGTGATGACGCCTGAAGGGCCAAAGATGATTGAAAACTGGTTAATGAATTAAAGTTTGTATGAAGCAAATACTGACAGAGCTTATTGAGCACCGTTCGCTTTCAAAGGATACCGCCAAGCAGGTGTTGATGGATTTGGCAACGGCGAAATTTAATCCAAGCCAGACTACGGCATTCATGACGGTATACATGATGCGCAGCATTACCATCGACGAGTTGCAGGGTTTTCGTGATGCCATGCTGGAACTTTGCCTTCCTGTGAGCTTTGATGCGCCAGTGATGGATGTTTGTGGAACCGGTGGCGACGCGAAGAACACGTTCAACATCTCAACGCTATCGTCTTTTGTGGTGGCTGCGGCAGGACAGCCTGTTGCCAAGCATGGAAACTATGGCGTATCATCGCCCAGCGGGTCTTCCAATGTGCTCGAGCATTTTGGGTACAAATTCACGAACGACAAGGATGAGCTGAAGCGATGCCTCGATCGCGCCAACATCTGCTTCATGCATGCGCCGTTGTTCCATCCGGCCATGAAGAACGTGGCGCCGATTCGCAAAGAGCTTGGCGTAAAAACATTTTTCAATATGCTGGGCCCCATGGTTAATCCAGCTTTTCCAAGACGGCAGTTGGTCGGTGTGTTCAGCCTGGAACTCGCGCGGCAGTACGCGTACCTGTATCAGAATACGGATAAGTCATTTGTTATTCTTCATTCCCTTGATGGTTACGATGAGATTTCGCTGACGGGCGATTTCAAATACTATTACAATAAAGGAGAACGCATGGCCTCGGCTTCGGACTTGGGTCTTCCGAAATTGAAGACGAACGATCTTCGCGGTGGCGACACCGTGGAAGAAGCTGCTAAAGTGTTTATGAGAATTCTGGAAGGTAATGGAACACCGGAGCAAAATGCAGCCGTCATCGCCAACGCCGGTATGGCATTATACGCCGGAAGTCAAAAGGAAGGATTGACGGCCGCGTTGGGAAAGGCGAAGGAATCGCTCGAATCCGGCAAGGCGTTGACAGCATTCAAAAAATTGTTGCAAGCATAGTATGAACATCCTCGACAAAATAATACTTCATAAACGAACCGAGGTAGCGCGTCAGAAAGCACTGGTACCGACGAAAGTTCTGGAACAATCTATCTATTTCGCGTCGGCATGCCATTCGATGTCTCAGAATATTCGGCGAAAGGACAAGACGGGAATCATCGCGGAGTTCAAACGAAAGTCACCATCAAAAGGAGTGATCAATGCAAATGCCGCAGTTCAGGCTACGACAAAAGGATATGCCGAAGCCGGTGCATCCGCGCTCTCCGTGTTAACGGATGTTGAGTTTTTTGGCGGTAGCAATGACGACCTGCTGGCGGCCAGGAAAGTAAACAACTGCCCTATTATCCGGAAGGATTTCACTATTGATGAATACCAAATTATTGAAGCAAAATCCATTGGTGCGGATGCCATCCTACTGATAGCCGCGGTGTTGCAGCCGGATCAGTCCAGGAAGCTCGCTGCCTTCGCCCGCAGCTTGGGGTTGGAGGTGCTACTCGAGGTTCACAATGAAGAGGAGTTAAGAGATCATCTTGGTAATGGCGCCGAAATGATTGGCGTCAATAACCGTAACCTGAAAACCTTCGAGGTGAGCATCGAGATTTCCAAGAGGCTGGCGCCACTGATTCCGGCAAATGTCGTGAAGGTTTCAGAAAGTGGAATCTCTTCGCGCCAGACGATCCTGGAATTGAAAATGCACGGCTTCGAAGGATTTTTAATGGGTGAGAATTTTATGAAGCACGAACGGCCGGATCAGGCGGCAATGGAATTTATGAACGAACTAAGGGAAGCTGAAAGCAAAAAGCAAAAAGCCTAAAGCTGCGTTAAGCTTTAAAGATATGAAACTGAAGATCTGTGGTATGCGAGATCGGGAGAATATTCTCCAGGTAGCGGCGTTGAAGCCGGACTATATGGGGTTTATTTTTTATCCGCAATCGCCACGGTATGCTGGAACGGAATTCAGTTTACCGTCGGCCTTTCCGGCGTCAACCAAGCGGGTAGGAGTTTTTGTGAACGAGGGTGTTGAGCAGGTCATACGAAAAGTGCTTGACCTAAAACTCGACTTCGTTCAACTGCATGGAAGCGAACGCCCCGATGAATGCGATGCTATTCGAGACTATGGCGCACGCGTCATCAAAGTATTTTCAGTGGACGATCACTTTGATTTCACGACGACAAAAGGATACGACGCCTCAGCCGATTACTATCTGTTCGACACGAAGGGCAAATACCATGGTGGAAATGCGAAATTGTTCGATTGGGGTATTCTGAATCGTTATGATCAACGCAAGCCGTTTTTCCTCAGCGGCGGAATTTCGCCCGAGAATATCCATGACATCGGCCGGTTGAAAGGAATGAATTTGTACGCGGTTGATGTGAACAGCGGAGTAGAGGCGAAGCCGGGCGAGAAGGATCTGAGTTTGGTTAAGGGGATGATTGAAAGATTGAAAGATTGAAAAATTGCAAGATTGAAAAACCGAAACAAAATGAATACGCGTTTAGCTTGGTGCAGCTAATTTTTCAATCTTTCAATGTTCCAATTTTCGAATAATAACAGAAACACATGACTATGAAATATTCAGTTGACGAACGTGGATACTACGGACAATTCGGCGGAGCCTACATCCCCGAAATGTTATATCCCAACGTAGAAGAACTTCGAACTCGCTACCTTGAAATCATTCAGAGCGATGATTTTAAAAAAGAGTTTGACGATCTCTTGAAAAATTACGTTGGACGACCGACGCCTTTGTTCTTTGCCAACCGCCTCTCCGAAAAGTATGGAGCATCTATCTATTTGAAGCGGGAGGATCTTTGTCACACCGGTGCACACAAAGTCAACAACACCATCGGACAGATTCTGTTGGCGAGGCGCCTCGGCAAGAAAAAGATTATCGCGGAAACAGGCGCCGGGCAACACGGTGTGGCGACGGCGACGGTCTGTGCCCTGATGGGAATGGAGTGTATGGTATACATGGGCAAAGTCGACATGGAGCGCCAACGACCGAATGTAGAAAGGATGAGAATCTTAGGAACGACCGTGGTGCCAGCGCTCAGCGGCAACATGACACTGAAGGATGCTACCAACGAAGCCATGCGCCATTGGATCAACCATCCAACGGATACGCATTACATTATCGGTTCAGTGGTAGGACCGCACCCTTATCCCGACATGGTCACGCGTTTTCAATCGGTGATCAGCCAGGAAATAAAAAAGCAATTGACGGAGGAAATCGGAAGTCCGAATCCTGATTACGTATTCGCTTGTGTCGGCGGAGGTAGTAATGCGGCAGGTGCATTTTATCACTATTTGAATGAAGACCACGTTAAGCTTGTCGGCGTCGAAGCCGCCGGGCATGGCGTTAACTCCGGCGAATCGGCGGCCACCACGGCCTTGGGGAAACCAGGTGTACTGCATGGGAGCAAAACCCTGCTGATGCAAACGGACGATGGACAGGTAATTGAACCGTATTCAATTTCAGCGGGACTTGACTACCCTGGTATCGGTCCGATTCACGCTCACCTTTTTGACATTGGTCGCGTGAACTTTGTAAATGTCACCGATGATGATGCAATGAACGCTGGCATCGAGATCAGCAGACTGGAAGGAATTATACCCGCCATTGAATCGGCTCATGCTGTCGCGGCGTTGAAACAATTCGAATTCGACAAAGACGATGTGGTGGTGGTTAATCTTTCCGGGCGTGGTGATAAAGATTTGGAGACCTACATACGATGGGGGAAATATTAGATTCAAGATTTAAAATTCAAGATTCAAAATTTACCTCCACATCTTAAGCTATGAAAAACAGAATTACTACCCTTTTTAATACTAAACACGCTGATATTCTTTCTGTGTTTTTTACGGCGGGATTTCCCGCGTTGAATGATACCATCACCATTGCCAGGAGCCTTGAGGCTGCGGGCGCGGATATTATCGAAATCGGAATTCCATTTTCGGATCCGGTAGCCGATGGTCCGACCATCCAGGAGAGCAACAAGATCGCGCTGGACAATGGGATGAGTGTAAAACTTTTGCTGGAGCAGGTGAAGACCATCCGGCAATCCGTAAAGATTCCCATTATACTCATGGGCTATCTCAATCCAGTGCTTCAATATGGAATTGATAAATTTGTGGTCGATGCGGCAAAAGCAGGCGTCGATGGACTCATCTTGCCGGACATGCCCTTGTATGAGTATGAGGAAAAGTATCGCGGACTCTTCGAGGCAAACCAGATGGGCAACACCTTTTTGATTTCACCGACTACCTCAGAGGAGCGAATTCGAAAGATCGATGCGGCGAGCAACGGGTTTATCTACGCCGTTTCCGCGTCGAGTACTACTGGTGCGAAAGGAGATTTTGCCGATGAGCAGATCGCCTATTTTGAAAAGCTGAAGAATTTGAAACTGCGCAACCCTTATTTGATTGGATTCGGAATATCCAATCACCGGACATTTACAAAAGCCAGCGAATACAGTGCAGGCGCCATTGTGGGCAGCGCGTTCATCAACTTATTAAAGAACTCCAGGGACCTGAACGCCGACATCGCCGGATTCGTCAAGTCGTTGCGGTCTGCCGTGGCAGTCTGATCAACTATTCTTTTCGACGGCATGCCCGCCGAATTCATTTCGTAGTGCAGCGACGATTTTTCCCGAGAAGGTATCGGCCTGATGAGAACGATAACGCATCAACAAAGAAAGGGCAATCACGGGCGTCGAAATTTGTTTTTCGAGCGCCGTCTCCAGCGTCCATTTTCCTTCACCGGATGAATGCATGATACCTTTGATGGAATCCAACTTCGGATCTTTGCGCAACGCATTTTCCGTAAGCTCCATGAGCCAACTTCTGACGACAGATCCGTGGTTCCATACCCTGGCTACCTTCTCAAGATTCAGATTGAATTCGCTTTGGTGAAGAACTTCAAACCCTTCCGCGATGGCTTGCATCATACCGTATTCAATTCCATTGTGAATCATTTTAGTGAAATGCCCTGAACCACTTTTTCCGCAGAACAAATATCCATCAGGGATAGAGATGTCTTTGAATAACTTTTCGCAGTAATCAAAAGCGAATTTGTTTCCGCCGACCATGGTACAGGCGCCGTTGAGTGCTCCTTCTGTTCCACCACTGGTGCCACAGTCGAGGTAGTCAATTTGGAGAGCATTCAATTCAGTAGATCGACGAATCGAATCCTTGTAAAAAGAATTTCCACCGTCGATCACGATGTCGCTCACCGCCAGGTACCCTTTTAATTCCTGCAAGGTTTTGTCAATGAGTTCTCCGGCCGGAATCATCAGCCAGATAACGCGCTTCGTCTTCAGTTGCTCCGCGAGATCCTTCAGGGATTTGGCTGTTTTGATTCCATGAGATTTTATGGCATCGAGGGTAGCGGCATTAACATCGTAGGCTACTACGTCGTAGTTATTTCTTTTCAGGTTCAGGGCGAGATTGAATCCCATTTTCCCCAGTCCGATTAATCCGATTTGCATACTGTATGAGTTAGATTGATTTCAATGTTGTTGACTAGCAATGGCCATATCCAATGTGAGGCCAATAGAAAGATTCTTGAATAGCGGAAAAGTTTTATCCCTATAGTATTGGTGATTTTCTTTGTCGGGTGTGAAGGTCTTTTGTTCCGCAGGATAGAGTTCCTGGTATGATTTAATGTAACCGATTTTTTTCATGGCGAGGTAAGCGGCGCCCAATGCAGATGCATCTTCCTGGTGAATGAGTACAATGGGCTTTCCGAAGATGTCCGCCAGTACTTGTAACCATTCTTCGGAATGAACAAATCCACCGCTAACATGAACCTGCTTGATTTCCAATCCGGATTCTTCGAGACGCTGGCCGATGTGAAAAAGCGCAAGGCAAATACCTTCCACTACTGCCCGCGTGAAATGAGCCTGGGTGTGATGCGCGCGTATTCCAAAAAAGACACCGCAGGCATCGCTGTTCCACAGGGGTGCCCTTTCGCCCAGGAGATAGGGGAGGAAGACAAGTCCATCGGCGCCGGGTCTGATGTTTTGGATTTCGCGAATCACATCATTGTAGTCGGATGGAGTTTGTAATTCTTTTTTCAGAAACGTCTGCATGTACCACTTCAAGACGATGCCGCCGTTATTAATCGGACCACCCGACACGAACGTCGCTTCGTCCAACCGATAGTTGAAGGTCATGGCGCTGAAGTTGTGTGTAGGATGATTGTTCGCGACGCGAATGGCGCCACTTGTTCCAATGGTCAACGCCGCAATGCCAGCCGACGTGGCGAAACTTCCAAGGTTCGCCAGACATCCGTCGCTGGCGCCAATCATAACGGTTGTCTCCTGGTTTAGCGACAGGAGCGATGCGGCCGCGGGTTGCAATGTGGATCGTGTATGGCTTGTGCTGACCGGCCGCGAGAGCTTTTCTGCTGGCAATTCACACAGGTGTAAGGCGTTTACATTCCAATCCAGTTTTTCAATATCAAACAGTCCATTCGCGGATGCAATGGACCAATCAATTTCGTATTGACCGAATAACTTGTGCCAGATGAATTCCTTTATTGAAATGAATTTGGCAGCGCTCGCGTATAAGTCTGCTGAATTTTCTTTCAGCCAAAGAAGTTTGGCCAATGGCGACATGGCATGCAGTGGCGTTCCGGTTTGTTCGTACAGAATTTCCCCAAGCGAAGAATTCCGGATGCGTTCGGCCTGCGGTGCGCTGCGTTGATCAGCCCAGGTGATCATGTTCATCAAGGGTATGCCAAGATCATCGACGACGATTAAACTGTGCATGGCGCTGCTCAGGCTGATGGAGACTGGCTGGACACCCAGTTGCTTCACGGTGCGTTGAATGGATTTAACGAAGGCCTGCCAAATAATTTCGGGCGCTTGCTCGCTGTACGTCGGCTGGGGGCTCAGCGTTGGATAAGAAACTTGTTCTGTGTGGATAGCCTGCCCGGCTCGGTTGACGGAGACCGCTTTGGTACTGCCTGTACCAATGTCGATGCCGATAACATACTCCATTGGAAGAAGAGGGTTCGGTGGATTAAACCGTGTAAGATAATAAAAAAGAAAGGGCATCCGGTACAATTCAGATGCCCTTTGGCCTAGGTTAAAGGTGAGCTACCCTGTAAAATCTCTAGTGATGTGCCGCTTCCATTTCTTTTCTTCGCTTCGCGTCGATGGAATAGCGACCTGCGCCGAATACCATGAATACAACCAAGCCTACCAACACGATCAGTGACATCCACAACTCCATGTGCTGGCCGAGGGATAAGAATCCCTTCGGAGAGTTAACTAAAAATACTGCGCCCAACAGAATGGGTAGTTGAATCAAGCTAACAATTCTGGTGTAGAGCCCGAAGGCGATCATAGGTCCACCAAGGATATGCGCAAAGATTACGTAGTGCGCGACGGTCGCCCCTGCAAAATAGGTGTTAGCCCCTGCAGCGGTCATCTCCAGTTCGTGCATGTGCGTAATGAAATACAATCCTTTGTATGTCAGGAAAACTCCCAGGGCAATTCGAAATATGTCCAGGAAGCCGGGGCGGTGACTGTTACCCCATTTTTCAACATCGGTGATAACACTCATAAAATATGAATTTTGATTTATACAAAGTTTACGAAAACGATTGCATAACATCAATCAAAAAAGAAAAAAGCTGCTGCGACCGCAACAGCTTTTTCGTTGAAATCAGTGTATTTACACCTTATGATTCTGAATTGTCGGCAATATTCCTCACGGTGGGCTGTTCGGTTTTTCTTTTGAACCATTTCCAAATTCCAGACACCAGTGCCACCAACCCAATGCCGATCAGTTTGATGTACTTCAGCAGGAAAGCCAGGACGCCGACTTTCGCCAGCACTTTACCCGCTACTAATCCGCCGACCGTCCAAGCGGCAACCTCATCGAGTTCTGGATTAAAGTCCGAATACTTGTTGCCGTCGGCATACGAGAATGAGGCGAGCACGGGTTGAATATTTTTTTCAACTTCTGAATATTCACTCATCGAAGAAACCGCATTCAAAACCACGACGCCCTTCCTTCCCAAAATCCTGACGTTATAGTTCAATGTATTCGATTCGTTTTCTCCGAACTTCAATTCCTTTGCCCAGTGAAGTACTTTCTTGTCGGCATCGTAGAATGGCTTGGATGCCCATCCCACCAATTCAACTGGTTCGAATCCTAGCTTGGCCCTTTCTTCGTTCGCTGTTTTTGTGTCGGCTTGCATTTCTTCCAGCAGGTCGTCGTAGTCGATATCATCGGCATCGTCGTCTTCTACATATCCCATTTCGTCGTAGGTGATGATGAAGGCCCAGGAATCACCAGCGTTTGGACTAACACTATCGGGCAGAATCATGCCCATGGTTCCAGAGCCATCCGGATTTCCCCAAAGATCTCGTAAAACAATTTCGCTTTGCTTGGCGTCGAGATATCTGAAACCTGCTGGGACCTGCAATGTTCCGATTTCGTTTTCAAAATTGATCTGGCCGGTTTGATACTGCAGACTGGCTTCCAGACTTTCCATGGCCAGTTGAATTGAATCGATTTCCTGGGCATGCACAACACTAACGCCCACGAACAGGGCAATAGCAAATAATAGGTTTTTCATTTGAACAGATTTGGTTTAGTATTTTGGAGAGGTTTCTTTAGCTAACGTTGGTATTGTTTAGGATTGGGCGCGCGGTGGTTCTTCACCCCAGATGCGCATGAACCAATAAATTGCGAATGGTATCAACCCGACAAAGATAAAGATCAGAATCCAAACGATTCGTTCCGTCGTATCAATGGATTTGTTGTTAACGGCATGCACGATATAGAATATCAGTAATGCCAGATTGAGCATCGCCAGGAAAAGGACAGGAACGATAAAGGAGATTATTCCAGCCATGACGTCGGCCACTTCTGGCTCACCGCCTTGACTGGCTTGAACGGTTTCCATTACAAAGCCAAAAATCTGGAAGACAATGTAGGGAACGAGTATAAACGGCGCGAGCGTGAGAATGCCAACGATGATCTTTTGTGCTTGACTGAGTTTCATAACGGCAGAAAAGTTTGTGTACAAAAAAAAACTGTCCCGATTGGGACAGTTAGGTTCTCAGAATATCTTACGAATTAATAGTCGCTATTACTCTTGCGATTGAATCCGCCACCACCTTTGTATCCGCCGCCACTGCGTGGAGCGTCTGACTTAGGTCTAGCTTCGTTTACGACGAGGGTTTTACCCAGGAAGTTGAAACCGTTAAGGCTTGTGATCGCCTGACGGGCAGCAGCCTCATCCGCCATCTCTACGAATCCAAAACCGCGGCTGCGCTGTGTTACTTTGTCCATGATGATCTTGGCTGAAGAAACTTCGCCATACTCTTCAAATAATCCCTTCAATTCCTGTTCGGATGCCTTAAAAGGGATGTTGGCAACATAAATGTTCATTGTGAAAATTAGTAAATGAGAAATTGGTTTGCGTGAACTGACAAGCTTCGACTGGAACTCTCGGTTGTGAGGAAGGCCTCAGTAAAGGATGACAATTAACTATTGCTAAGGTAATCAGTTTTTTGACAATTTCTAATAACCGGATATTTCCGGTGCCAGCACACCCTTTTTAGGATAGGCTGGCACTTGGGATTTGTTCAATTTTAGGCTGAATTCGCACTTTTAATCGCAACCCGCGCCCGCTTGAGGGGCTTAATACGCCCGGTCTACTGTGCCGGTGCCGTATATTTTCTTAGATGCATTCTTGGTGCTGCCTTTATGCTTTACCGTGCCGCTGCCGAGCACAAATGCTTCCAAATTGTTGGTCACGTTTAGCTCGCAAGCGCCACTTCCACTCACTTTTATCTTTGCAGTTTCCAATGGACAATCAAATGCCTTCAAACTTCCTGTGCCGCTCACCACGCCATCGAGTGATGTGCCATAACCCTTTAAGATCAGTGATCCCGACCCGCTAACTTCGGCCTTAATGGTGTTTCCTTTCAAGTCAACATCCATGCTGCCGGCGCCATTCACGGCCACGTTTACAAAGTCTGCTGCAATAGAGTTTTCTGAAATGATCTTTCCGCTGCCGTTAACCTGGAGGTCGTTGATGCTCTTTACGCTGACATAAAGCTTCATGGTAGGATTAACTTTGATGTCGTCGATCTTTGCCCATAGGCTTTTGTTTCCTGTTTCAGGTTTCCGATCCATGTTCACCATCAGGATACCATTTTCAACTTTGATTTCGCTGGCGCTGTAGATCTCGGTGAGTGCTTCAACCGAAACCTCTTGTTTGTTGGTTTGTTTCAGGTAGATGGTGTAGTTAGAGTTTACATAAATGCCTTTAAACTCAGGCAACTCCAGTACTTTCTTGGTGGTTTGTCCAAAAGTGACTGACGCAAGCAGGAGGAGTGAACCGACCAGGGATAGTGTTTTCATAATTTTTTAGATGATTTGTAGACGGTAAATAACTACGAGCCACGGAAATTAAAAAAACATCCTGACGATTAAAAGGGTTGTTAATCGCTTACTCTGATGCGTGGCAGTGCAAAATCGGCCCTAATCTTACCTCTTCGACCGGATAATCAGCCGAAAAATGATAATAAACAGGATGCCGCCGATACACATCGCCAATAAAACACCGGGTGTAATCTGACTAACAGCGTGCATAAAATCCGAGTTATTCTCTGAGTTTTACGCGAAGTACGTACATATCGGCCGTTATGTAAAGCGTCTTCTCGTCCGCGCTTAGCGCGCAATTCGACGTCGCCTCCGGAACTTTGATTTTCCCCAGTACTTTACCTTCCGTGTTAAAGATCCAAACTCCGCCGGGACCTGTCGCGAACACATTGCCCTGCTTGTCGATCTTCAAACCATCGGGCAAACCTTTTCCGTCAACGCCCACATTCGCGGTGGCGTCGTAAAAAATCCTCGCGTTGACGAGCGAGTCATTTTCGGCGACATCAAATGCGTACCACACTGCCTTTTCGGGATCAGAGCTGGCAACAATCAAGGTTTTTTCTCCGGGAAGAAACGCGATGCCATTCGGTCGGGTAATGGAATCGACAAGCAATGTTGTTTGACCATTGGAAATTTTATAGACACCATTGAAGGGTGTTTCTTTCGTGCTGTCTTCAGCCTGGTTCGGGAGGCCGTAGGGAGGGTCCGTAAAGAATATGTCGCCGTTGCTTCTCACGACAACGTCATTGGGACTGCTCAATTTTTTTCCATCGATGTTATCAGAGAGGGTAGTGAAGTCGGCTTTCGGTGCATCGAGCGGAGCATTCATCAGCGCGATTCTCCGATCGCCATGTTGACTAAGCACGAGTTTGCCTTCTTTGTTCAGCGTTAATCCATTGGATCCCATTTCACCACCACGTGGTACGGAACCGGTATATCCCGACGGCGTCAGGTATACCGACGTGCCTTTTGCTTCCGACCATTGATGGATTGTATTTTTGGGAACGTCAGAGAAAATGAGTGTCTGCGTCGCTTCCAGCCACAACGGGCCTTCGCTCCAGTCGAAACCTTCGGAGATGATTTCTGGTTGTGCCGTCGCTGAAACAATGGCGTCAAGTGCTGGATCAATGCGTTCAATTGTGCCGAGTGTTTTCATTTCTTTTTGTTGACAGGACATGAATGCTACAACAGGAATAAGGAGAAGCAAGGTCTTCATGGTGTAAAGGTTTATTTCTTTACGGAATAGTAAAGTATTTTTTGAGGAATCTCAAAAAATCAGTCGATAATAATAAAGTGATCGAATCTTATCGCAAGATCGCCAGGGGACCTTTGACCTCCCCAATACAATCGCTCGTGGCCATGTAGTAGTAGTTGCCACCACTGAGTCGGCCACCATCCCAATTGTTTTGATACGTTGGATCGGTATAAACGATCTCCCCCCAGCGGTTGAAAATTTTCAGCGCCGTTGGACTTTCCGGAAGGCCGGGGAGTTCGAAAAATTGGTTTAGATCGTCGCCGCTGTCGGGTGTGATGACATTGGGGAAAATCTTGTCGGTCAGATCGAACTTGCTAAACGTAACTGATTCGGTCAGTACGCCACAGTCGTTTTCAATTTTGACAACGTACGTCCCGTATTCTGTAGCCGTTAGCGTGGGCCCTTGGGTTCCATCTTGCCAGATGAATGTCACGTCCGATTGATCGGACAACGCTGTTAATGATACCGGTTGGAGTTTGCAGTAGATTCCACCTTCGTGATCGATCGAGCAAACCGTAGGCGTATGCCTGAAGTCTAACGTTACGACATCGGTTTTTGAATAACACGGATTGGAAACTTTAACCGAATACCGTCCGGTCTGACTCACGTAAATGGATGGTGTTGTCTCCCCCGTAGACCAAAGAAATTGTTTCCCAACCGGGTCGAGCCCGGTAGTGAGAAAATAGTTCGGTTGATCGCACAAGGTGGAAGGCTCGAAAATGTCAAAGTCGATCGCCCCTGCGGGGTTTTTGGTGAAGCTGACGGAGTCTTTCTTTGCGCCACAAAAATTCTCGGCCGTCACAACGTATTTGCCGAAGTGTGTAGTGGTAAGCGTTGGACCCTGCGAACCATCAGACCAGGTAAATACAACGTCAGGCTGGTTTGAACTGGCCGTCAACAACACGGGTTCGAACGTGCAGGATTCCTGGTTGTCATGATCAATCGAACACTGAATGGCAGCTGATGAGAAATGCAAAACTACCGTGTCTTTTTTGACTATACATTCGTTGTTAATCCTAACCCAATAAGCGCCGGATTGATTAACGCTAATCGTTTCAGTTGTTTCGCCGGTCGACCATAAGAATTGTTTGTCACTGGGATCGACGCCGGTGCTAATCGTATAACTCGGCTTATCACAAAAATTTTGAAACGGCCCCAGGTCAAAATCAAAATCAAAGTTGGGTCCGATGTGCCAGAAAAACTCGGCACGCATACGCTTGTCATCTAAAGAAATTTGTGGGTGGTAAGTCCAGTTGGCGACACTGTTGTCTTCGCGGTAGTCCCATCGACACGTTCCCGGGAACTGCACGTCAAACGAATTGGAAATGACGTCGTCTGCAACGAAAACCCCATAGTAATGATCAGGAAGGGCTTGTGGGTCAAGATTTCCGACTTGGCTCGGCTGCTGGAGAACCTCGTAGACATGAACCCCATAAGGAGTCCCTTTTATATCGTTCACACTTATCGTTCCGGTTGATGTAGGGTAGTTTAGTGTCACGCCGGTCCAGGAATTTCCATATAGAAAAATGCTTTTGTCGCCGACGGGCGCACCGGAGTATACGTGCTCGGGGTTTCCAACCAATACACCATCGAAGTGGTTAGGGGAGGAGTCCTTTAGGACGTTGCCGGAAACCTCATCAAAATTCCAATATCCAATCAAGCCATATTCATTGCCAACGATTCGCTTACACATCTGACTTCGGATTTCATGTTCGGTCAGCGCGATGTCGTACATTTTGATCTCATCGAGCATTCCCTTAAACATATAGGTGACACCGTTGCTTAGATGGCGTCCAATCCGCGCTGTGCCTGTGGGTGAAGCCGAGAACATTGGCAAACTAGACTCTCCCATGATGTCGCCGCCAACGTTTTGTCCATTCATATAGATCTGGATATCGTCATAACCATTTACTACAATGCACAGGTGTACCCAATGACCAGGCATGGTCTTGTAGACGATCTTGCCGCGGCGATAGGCGGGGTTATCTTGCCCCTGGCCGTCACCCGTTTCCAAAAAAAAGGCCGACGCCGTAGCGAAGAACCAAAAACCGTTATAGGTAGCGTCGTCGTCCTGGCTCACGAAGACCGGGCCTGGCATGAACGCGGTGGGATCATAATATACCCACGCCATGATTGTAAAGGGATAGTCTAAATCGTCATAACGGTCGCCCAATTCGATGTAGTCGTCGATTCCATCAAAACGAAGGGCATGCCCCGATCCGACCATGTCGACCTGCGCCGGGAGCGCAGTGGAAAGGAAAATAAATAACACCAGTGAGGAAATGGCTAACAGTTTGGTTCTCATAGGTAATAACGACCCCAAAGATAGGAGTTTATGGAGACTCAAACATGCCCGCAGGTGGTCTTAATTCTGAAGCGATTGTTAAATTTGTCGCCCATTTCAGTGTTATGAAAAGTGTACTCGTCCTTGTTTTCAGCAATCTCAAGCATGATGCCCGGGTTATGCGGCAAATTGGCTTTCTAAAAAAGAACTACCGTGTAACAGTAGTCTGCATGGGCATTCATCCTACCGATGAGTACAGCGTTATTCTTCTCCCGGAATTCAAACTGGGCCTCATTCAAAAAGCGATCAGCGCCGGACTTCTCTTATTGAGGATGTACGAATGGGCTTATCGCGTCTTGTATCCTTACCAGAATTCGCTCAAGAAACAGTTTGAGGGAAGACACTTTGATCTGATTGTCGCCAATGATGTGGAAACCGTACCGCTCGCCTTTGAACTTGCCGGACCAGAAACTAAAATCTTGTTTGATGCGCACGAATACGCGCCGCGGCATTTCGAAGACAAGTTGTGGTGGCGCGTTTTCTTCATGGGATTTAACACCTACATCTGTAAAAAATATATTCCAAAAGTTGCTGGCATGCTCACCATCGCCCAATCGCTGGCCGATGAGTATGAGAGGAACTTCCGCGTTAAGCCGGTGGTGATCACGAACGCCGGACCTTTCAAGGATCTTAAGGTTGAGCCCACGGATAATGCCACCATTAAGCTGGTACATCATGGTATTGTCAATCGATCGCGTCGCATTGAGCTGATCATTGGCATGATGAAATTCCTCCCGGCGCACTTTACGCTGGACTTGATTTTGGTGCTGACCGTTACTTCTTCACAGAGTACACACCAATACCTTCAGGAACTGAAAGACCTCGCGGCCAGTGATCCACGGATTAAGTTTCGCGATCCGTTGCCGATTGAAAAAATCGTTCCTGCACTTCAAGGGTTCGATATGGGGATCATCCTTGCGCCTCCCATAAACTTTAATTATTCCAATGGGCTGCCGAATAAGCTCTTCGATTACATTCAGGCGCGCATCGGCGTTGTTACCGGCCCGACACCGGAGATCGCCCGCATTGTTAATGGATATAAAGTAGGCGTAGTGGCCGATGGTTTTACCCCGGCTTCGCTTGCTGAGAAGTTAGCGCCGCTTCGTCGCGAGGATGTCCTGAACTTCAAGGAGAACTCGCATCGGTCAGCACCCGACCTGTGTGCTGAAAAAAACGAAGTGATCTTTGACGAGTGTGTTCGTACTATCTTGAAGCGTTGAACGCTGAGCCATTCGGCCCACAATTAAAGAGATAATCCACGGCACTGAGGTTCTCGATCGTCGGTCCGTGTAGTTGTTGATAGGAGGGCTGCTGAAATTCCTGCCAGACTAACTCAATGTTCCGCTCCTTAAAATGTTGTTCATCAATGTACCGCCGGGACCCTGCGCCCTTTCCGGACACATACAGCGTTGCATGGGTTGCTTCCAACAGCGAAAGGATTTTCTCTTCTCCGATCAACGTAGTGTCGGTGGTCAACTCCTTGGAAGAAACGAATTTTGTTTTTAGTCCGAGCGCGTCGCGCACAAATACCAGCAGCGCGTAGTTGAGATCGTACAGGTATTCGTAAGGCGTAAGGTAGATTTTTTCGAATGCGTCGAAGTAGTTATTGAAGTAAGGAGCCTTTTGATAGGCCAGTCGAATAGTCTTGATGGTTTTTGTTCTCCAATTGGATTGGAGAATTTGTGTGCTTCGGAAATCTTCCTTGTCGGATCGATTGAGCGTGGGTACCGTGATCCAAAGTTCGCCGGTATTCGTTTTGATCAATGCGCGCGTCGCGAATGACTTTCCAACGGGTACCTGCACATCGTCCAGCAGCACAAATACATCCACCATGCTCATCTTGTGGAAATATCCCAGCCACGGGATGAAGTTTGGCTGATGAATGGCAACCCTTAAACTATTCATGAGACAATATCATGGTGCATTGATTTCCCTTCTGTTCAACCAGTGTAAATCCTTTTCGACTATAGAAGGTCCAGGCTTGTTGGTTGTCGCGATTCACTTTCAATGTGATGGGTTTGTTCGTTTGATTTTTCAGGTGGTCGAGCATCTTTCCGCCCAGGCCTTTTCCGTGATAAGGCTGGTCGACAACAAATTTATGGATATGCACGCTCGTTTCTTTCTCCGATGCAATGAGGAATCCGGTGAGCGTTCCGGAAGGGACCGTTGCATATGAACTGTAAATCCATTTTTTGTTGAGGTCACTCAGGAAATGTTCGGCATTCCAGTATTCATCGTTTAGGTTGTCGTTGAGCATGTGGATAAAATCATCTACATGTTCTTGCAGGTAGGCATGCGACAAGGTAAGAATGTTGAAATCCATGCGTTGGGTTAGCGAAGCACCAACCGGATCACCTCGAAAGCTTCCGCGAACTCTTCGCCGATTTGCACTCCACGAATGCGGGCGAGCGATGTTATGAAATCTTCAGAAACGTAGTACCGGTGCTGCTGTGATTTATATTCCTTCAACGCTTCGTACTTCTTCACCACGTGCGATTTTTTCAGGGGTGTGAAGCAGCTGGTGCTAAAGGTCAGGTTGTTCCAGATCAGTTCATAACCCAGGATGGTCTTCTGCTTAAACGCGCGAAGTCCTTCGTGCGCAACAGTCGAGTGATCCTGGTGAATGTCGTTCAGAGAAGGCAGCAGGATCAGGTCGGGATTAATTTGCCGGTTCAGGCGCGTGAGCTCTTCCAGGATTTCCTGGCGTACATAGTTGAGTTTACGCACTTCATAATTATAAATCAGCAGATGCTCCGGCGCGATGCCGAGTTTTGCCGTTGCATTTTTTACTTCGGTCTTGAGAATATCTTTCGGAAAGCCGGCCGGGACGGATTGCTCGGCTGTAGAGAAAGCCGCATAATAAACCTCCGAACCGTTTTCAACAAGCTTGGCTATCGTACCGCCGGCACCGAGTTCACCATCATCGGTGTGTGGCGCCAGAACAAGAACCTTTTTGAAGGCTGTAACGTCCATATCAGGAGTTGTTGGTAAGAATGAAAATTATGAAGCCGTGAAAATACAAATTAATTCAAATGTTAGCAGATATGGTAACGATCGCTAACTTTCCGGCTTCGATATGAGGATCAGTAAAAGCTTCCTGAAGACTTCAGCCATCTACACAATTGCAGGAGCCCTGCCGATGGCGAGCGCGGTGGTTTTACTTCCCTTCTACATCAAACACCTTCCAACCTCGGTGTATGGGGCGCTCGTTCTCTACCTCGCGGTTTCGGCTGCCGTCCAGGTGGTGGTGATGTACAGCTTTGATTCTTCGCTCTATATTCATTACCACGATTTCAAAAACGATAAGGCCAAGCTGTCGGCGTTTGTAAGTTCCGCTTTCATCTTCATGCTTGGGATTGGATGTGTCGTTACCCTCGTGTCGCTCCCGCTGGGCGATTGGTTGTTCCGAATCATTTTTAAGGATCCCAAGATTTCATTTTACCCGTTTGGCATCATGGCCGTGGCAGTCGGGATCTTTCAGGGGATTTTTAAAGTTTACAGTAACCTCACCCAAAGTCGTGAAAGGCCGGAATTGTTTTTCTGGTCAAACCTCTTGCTGTTTTCGCTGATTGCGGTGTTCACCATCGTAGGTTTATTACTTTTTCCCAACACGCTAAATGGGCCCATGGGCGGACGCGTCGCTGCCGGGCTCATTGCTACAGGCTGGGTGCTGTTCAGGGTATTCCGCGAGTTCGGTGTGCATTTCGATTTCGCGCTATTGAAAAGTACGTTCGGGTATAACCGATATACCTTCATTTACCAGTTGCTGTTGTGGGTCGTGAACTATATCGATCGTTTTATTCTGGCCTTTTACCAGTCACTCGCCATCAGCGGTGTGTATGACTTTGCTGTAAAATGTCTGGTTATTACGGAGCTCATCTTGAATGGCTTGCACAGCTCATTTTATCCCAAGGTGGTCGGCGCAGTGATGGCGCAGGAGAAAAAGGAGTCGACGATCGAGATCAATCGCTACTACCACGGGCTGACCATTGTGATCATCGTGCTGGTATGCTTTAGTATTTTGTTGTTGCCACCATTAGTGGGCCTATTGAATGATACGAAAGGCTACCACGAGGCTGCTCAATACTTTCCCTACCTCGCCGTGTTGTATTTGATCAGGCCGATGCGCCTCTACTTCGGTTTTCCTTATGGTATTTTGAAGTATACCAAGCCACTGCCGGTGATCTACGTGGTTATTTCAGTGGTAAAGATTGGCGCCATTCTGCTGACAGCCGCCTACTACGGAATCTATGGTGTCGTGCTTTCCACGTTGGCGAGTTTGGTTATTGAAACCATTCTGCTGAAAGTTATCATTCGTGAGAAGTTTACTTTTAAGTATTCATTCGCAAAGATGGTAGGCGTGCCGGCGGTCATTGCCGTGTTAGTATTAATTTTGGAACCCCTGGTACCGCAGACGTACAACCTCCAACTTCACCTTGGTTATGTTGTAGTCGTGGCAGGTCTGCTGGTGTGGGTGTATAGAAATGAGCTCAAGACACTTGACTTTAAAAAAATGTTACGGTGATGAAGGATTTGATGACGTCTTTTTTACGGTCCATGAACGCCAGGTTGGTGGGAGAAGAACGCTGGATCGTTCAGAAGTTCTATAAGGTGTTTTATGCTTTGTCCGTCGTGTTGTATAAAAATTCTGCCAAGCCGTCGTCTCCTGCATGGATCGTGATTGGTAATTTCGACCGCGATGTAAAGATCAAAATCGATCGTTCACGGTCCATCGGCGCCGCCATTTATTGGACCGGCTTCCATGAATTTCATGAGCTTTTATTTCTAAACAGATTTCTAACCCGCGACATGGTGTTCGCCGATGTTGGAGCAAACCTGGGGGAGTATACCCTCTTCGCGGCGAAGCGCGTTAAAAACGGAAAGGTACTGTCGTTTGAACCGATGCCGAAGATGACGGCGCTGTTGCAGGAGAATATCAAGCTGAATGGATTTCAAAACGTTCGCGTGATGAACTATGGTTTGTCAGATAAGGAAGCGACTCTTCCGATCCATGAAATTGAAGGTGCCGACGATGGGCTGTCAACGTTTTTTATTGGTGACCTCAAAAGCAGAGGAACCACGGAAGCAAGTCTGAAAGCACTCGATGCCGTTGCAGGGGAATTAGGTATTCAAAGAATTGATTTTATTAAAATGGACATCGAAGGCGCTGAGCTCTATGCGTTGCGCGGCGCGGTCAACACGATCAGGAAATATCGGCCGACGATGATGGTTGAAATCAATAGTCATAGTTATAAGTCGGCGGGCTACTCCGTAGAAGACATCTTCAAATTTTTCAGTGACCTTTCATACCAGGCATATGAAATCAAGAAGCAAGGCGAACTCGTTCCGCTGAACAGTATACCCCAATTCAAGAACGTCGTATTCAGGCCATCATGAAAATCCTCTTCCTCACACCCTGGTATCCCGACAAAAAAAGCCCACACCACGGACTATTCATTCGCGACCAGGCGAGGATCCTTCGGCGGGATAACATCGTGGAGGTAGTGTCTGCAAAGATTGACTACACCTCGTTCGCGTTATATTCCTACAGTCTTTCACGCGATGAATATCAGGGAATTGTCGAGCACCGGATCGTGATGAAGCGGTCGCTTCCTGTGATAAATCAGCTTTTGTTCTTTATCATCATTGTACATGCGAGCCTGAGAATTGCCCGGAGCCTTTCTCCGGATATCATTCATGGTAACATTGGTTACCCTGGAGCGTTTTGGTCATGGGCGCTGGCAAAATCGATTGGCCGGCAATATGTAATCACCGAGCACACGCGCATCACGAACAACTTCCGCAGCAGGCTACACCGATGGATGACCATTCCGTTTTTGAGGAAAGCCAGTAAGGTGATCAGCGTGAGTTCACTTGCAGGCAGCGAGATTCAGGCGATTGCGAAAGTTCAGCCCATGGTAATCCCCAACATTGTCGACTTTGCGCGATTCAACAAACTCAGCCTGAACGATGCCACTGTGCCGCAGATCGGATTCCTCGGTGGATACGACACGCCCGTAAAGGGACTGGACATATTCCTAAAGGCAATTGCCGGCATAGACCAAGACTTCGTTGTTCACATCGGCGGTGACGGAAAATTGCTGGGCAGCTATAAAACACTGGCTCAAGAACTCGGCGTTGAGAAGAAGTGTCGCTTCTACGGTAGGATGGCGACAGCGGATGTGCCCGGTTTTATGATGAACCTTCACTTTTTCGTGAGCGCCAGCCGATATGAAACATTTGGTGTCGCCATGGTCGAGGCGATGGCCTGTGGTTTACCCGTTGTGGCTACCGAGTGCGGCGGCCCGCTGGATTTCATCAAACCCTTCAATGGTGTAATCGTTCAACGGGAGAATGTCGAACTCCTTCGCGCAGCCATTCAGGACATGCTCCAGCATTTCAAGCAATATGATGCCCATGCCATTCGGGAGTACGCGGTGTCGAATTACTCAGCAGAAAAATTCCTGGAGCGAATCCGTGCAGTTTATCAGGACGCACGCCATTCTGGCAACCTTTCATAATCTATTGCTTCTGAAAACCGCTGCAGGGATTTATCACGGCCCATAGCGTTTCCTTTCTGGAAGGGAAGAGGGTATTACCAACGCGTAGGATCAAAAAAAATGCGACAAGGCGGACTGTACCCCCTTGTCGCACTTCGTGAGAACCGATCAGAACTTATTGAGCTGATTCAACGGGCGCGTCAGAGATAACACGTTGCGCATTACCCTTCAATACACCATCAAAATGATTGCTGGACTTATCGATAATATTGGAGCCATCGGCTTCGTCAAAATTCCAGTAACCGATCAGGCCTGCGTCGTTGCGATCCTGTTTGCCATACGCCGCGTCCATAATTTCTTGTTGGCTAAGGGCGCGATCCCAGATTTTCAGATCATCAATTTTTCCTTTGAACATGTAGCTAAGACCATTCTGGTGATAGGTTCCAATCTTGGCTACATCGTCTGGCGCGTTAGAATTCATCGGAAGGTTTGATGTGCCTGAGTAGCTTCCCGTAATTTCTACCCCGTTCACATATACACTCATGTCAGTGGCGCTGCGCATTACCCCTGCCAGGCAAACCCAGCCACCGGCTGCAGGCGAAATGGTTCCACTCTTTGCTCTTCTATAGGCAACGTTATTTTCACCCTGGCCATCCCCATATTGTATGCCAACATGTGTAACGTCGCTGGTCGTGAATAGTACTCCGTTATAAACGGGTGTTCCGTCTTGAGTGTCAAAAATTGGCTGGCTGCCGGTTGCTGTCGGGTCGATCCAAACCCAGGCAGAAACGGTAACAGGGAGGGCGAGGTCGTCATAAACATCTCCCAGGTCGATGTAATCGTCCACACCATCAAATGATATGGCCCTGTTCTCGTCCGGAGTTTCTTCACTACAGCCGGTGAAGGAAACAATCGCGCCCAACAATAACGCACTGAGCAAACTGATTTTTACAAAACGTGATTTCATAGAGTTAATAATTAAAGCCTTGGTTTTAAGGCCCCGCAAGTACGCCCTTCCCAACAGCATTTAAAAGGAGACGTAATTTTTTGGACTACTTTACTCTTTTTGGATTATCACGAATGAAGCCTTCCCAGCTTTTGGCTTTTGTTTTGGCTGTGCCCTTTTGAAAATGATGGCATACCGCCACCGCCAGGGCATCCGTGGCATCGAATAGCTTGGGAAGTTCATGTATGGAGAATAGCGTCATTAGCATTTTTGCAACCTGTTCTTTGGATGCATTGCCATTTCCGGTAACGGATTGCTTCACTTTCTTCGGCGCGTATTCAACGATCGGGATTTCGCGATAGAGTGCAGCCGACATGGCAACACCCTGCGCCCGCCCAAGCTTCAGCATGGATTGAACATTCTTTCCAAAGAAAGGAGCTTCGAGGGCAACTTCGTCGGGATGGTACTCATCGATGAGTCCGAGTACGCGGTCGAATATCTTTTTCAGCCTAAGCTCGTGACTTTCCAACTTGCTCAACTGGATGACGCCGAACTGAATTAGGTGTAACCGATTGGCGGCGACTTTGATTAGTCCATAACCCATCACGCTGGTGCCAGGATCAAGGCCGAGAATAATTTTTTCTTTTACAACTTTAGTCACGGCTCAAGATAGGTATCGAAAGGAAATTATTGAAATTGCGACAATGGTATATGCGTTCCTTGTGCTATTTGTTGCCTATAGCTTGATTGTCCTTGCCTTCATTGGGGCTTGGCGTACGGCATCAAAAGAACGAGAGTCCACCCTGTCGGTTAAACCCAGCATCACGGTGCTGGTACCGATGAGAAATGAATCAGTGAATGTGGGTGTCTTGATAGAGGACTTGAAAAGTCAAACCTATTCCAACTTTCAGGTAGTTCTGATCGACGATCACTCCGACGACAACACCATTGATGTCGCAAAAAAACACATCGGGTCGGATACGAGGTTTATCATCCTCTGGTCTCCTGAGATAGGAAAGAAACGCGCCCTTCGCACAGGCGTCGAAAATTCAACAGCAGAAATTATTGTCACTACCGATGCAGACACGCGTCGGGAGCGCGAATGGCTTTCCATCATTTCCCAAAGTTTTCAAGACGCTTCCCTCGAAATGCTTGTCGGTCCTGTCAAGGTTCAATCGCGGAATTTTTTCGGTGACCTCCAGGCTATTGAATTTGCGGCGCTGATCGGTACTACTGCGGCGACGATCCGATTAGGTTATCCAACGATGTGCAACGGAGCAAACCTCGCTTTTCGAAGAAACACATTCCAGGCGGTCGGCGGTTATGACGACAATTTTAATATCGCTTCCGGTGATGATGAATTCTTGATGCGAAAGGTAATTCAGCACGGGGGACAAGTTCGCTTCCTGATGAATCCCTTGGGCGTCGTGTCTACCTCGGCGATGTCATCGGTTGGTGACTTTGTCAGTCAGCGCCTTCGGTGGGCAGGAAAGTGGCGCTACAACAATTCGGGGCACACCGTGTTGCTCGCCTTGACGATATTTTTATTTCAGCTGTCTACTATTGGATGGATGATCCTGTTGGTGGCCCGACATCAACCCTGGTTGGCAGCCAGCGTTCTGTTGACCAAGGCGGCTATTGAAGCATTTTTTTTAATACCCGTTTGTCGTTTTCTGAAAGTACGCTGGAACTGGTTGGCTTTCACTGCCCTTCAGCTGTTGCATCCATTCTATGTTGTGGGTATCGGATTGTTTTCTAACTTCCTGTCTTCATCCTGGAAAGGAAGGAAGATATGATCGTTCAACATACCCTAAAGTCCGACAGAAACATTTCAATTTTTAGAGCGGCCAAAAGGTGATCGTCTGGCCAAAAAGCGGTGTGAAGCTGAATTATTGTAATTACCTTTACTCATTGAAATGATGCAGGAGTCGGATATCCGTAAGCAATTTGAAATCAAGGAACTGGAGCTCAACGCTTTGCTTGAGATCACGCAGGCCATTAACAGCAATTTGCCCGAAGAGTCGCTGTACAAAATTTACAACTTCACACTGCGATCAAATCTCAACATCAAGAAGCTGGCGCTCTTTGTACTGGATGATAATTGGTACTGCAAAGCAAACTTCGGCACCAAGCACAGCTACTCGAAGGTTAAGTTGTTGCCTGAATTTCAAACGGTCCAGGATATTGTCCATTTGAGGGAGTTCGCCGAATGCGAGTTCACCGAATTCGACATCGTGATTCCCGTGACGCATAAAAGCCAGACGTTGGCCTTGGTGTTTGTCGGCGGGCTTGGCAAGTATGACGAGCGCTATGAAAGCGAAGACGGAATACGTTTCATCCAGGCCTTGAGCAACATCATCATTGTTGCCATCGAAAATAAAAAACTTGCGCGCAAGCAGTTAGAGCAGGAAGCGCTCCGAAAGGAGTTGGAAATTGCCAGCGACGTGCAGCAGTTTCTTTTCCCTGAAACTTTACCGAACACCGACGTTCTCAAGATAGAGGCGAGCTACCTTCCCCACGATCGTGTTGGTGGCGACTACTATGACTATATCCCGATCAACAAGAATCAATTCCTGATTTGCGTTGCCGACGTAAGTGGCAAAGGTATTCCTGCTGCTTTGATGATGTCCAACTTCCAGGCGTCTCTTCGCACCCTTGTCCGGTTGACGCCCAACCTTACTGACATCGTAGAAGCTTTGAACTACCAGGTACTTGAAAATACCAAGGGCGAAAAGTTTATCACCTTTTTCGCCGCCATCTATGATATAAGTCTCAAGACGATGGTGTATGTGAACGCTGGTCACAATCCACCGATTCTTTGGGACAAGAAGCATGGAATTCGAATGTTGGAAGACGGCTCTACTGTGTTGGGCGCGATGCACCCGCTGCCTTTCCTCAACGAAGGTTTTGTGACAGACCTGGACGACTTTCTGATTTTCTGCTACACCGATGGCCTTACCGAAACCATCAATGAACAGGGCGCTGAATTTGGTGTCGAGTCGCTAATTGACTATTTCAATCAGGATCACACGTATACAAAAGACCTCAAGGAGATCCATCAGGATATTATTGTCGCGCTAGACAATTTTAAAGGTCGAAACGGATACCATGATGATATCACAATACTTTCTTGTCGCGTAGGGTGATGTGGCCTCCTCACCGCACACCTTTATTTCTGCCGTGGATGTATCCTTCGCTAACCTGGAGGATCCCAACACAACAACCTGAATTATATCTCACCTTCGACGACGGTCCTGTTTTCGGTCCAACAGAATTTGTGCTGGAAACCCTGCACAAGTATTCAATACCGGCCACTTTTTTTTGCATTGGCGATAACGTCCGAAAACATCCTGAAGTATTCAAACGCATGGTGGAAGCGGGCCATGCTGTTGGCAACCACACGTTCAATCACCTGAACGGTTGGAAGACATCGTTGAACGATTATGCAAAGAATACCACACTGTGCGATCAGGAGATGCTTAAACATCGTGATCAAAAATCTGCACCGATAAAGTTATTCCGACCACCGTATGGGCGGATCACGCGGCGTCAGATCAAGGCGATGCAGCCGCGTTCCATCATTATGTGGGATGTTTTGTCATTTGATTTCCTTCAAAGCTTATCTCCGGAAAAGTGTTTGAGAGGCACCGCTCAGGCAACGCGACCTGGATCCATTGTGGTGTTTCATGACAGTATCAAGGCAGAGAAAAACCTGCTGTATGCTTTGCCTCGTTTTATTGAACAATTTCTCGAGAAGGGCTATTCATTCAAAGTGATCCCATGAAACGGGTTTTGATCGCGCCACTCGATTGGGGTCTGGGGCATGCTACTCGGTGCGTTCCCATCATCCGTGCGCTGCTGGATCGATCCTGTGATGTGTATGTCGGGGGAAGCGGTGCATCGCTGGCGCTGCTTCGATTGGAATTTCCTTCATTGAAGTTTATTGAATTTCCGGGATACGACCCTGCCTACAGCAAGAATGGTAGCATGGTGATGACCATGATTGGTCAGCTGCCAAAATTTGTCCGGACAATCTCCGCAGAGCACGAGTTCCTTAAAGGAATTGTTGAGTCGGAAAAAATTGATGCTGTCATTTCGGATAACCGTTACGGGTGTTGGTCTGATTCGGTGCCGAGCGTACTGATCACGCATCAAAGCAATGTGTTGATGCCAAAGCGTTTCGGATGGTTTTCACCGATCGTTCGATTTCTGATCGGTCGTTATATCAGACGGTTTACATTTTGCTGGATACCCGATGTTGAAGGTCAGCAAAACTTGTCGGGGGAGATGACTGCGGGGGTTTCCAATCGCGCACGGTTTGTCGGACACCTTTCGCGGTTCAAGCCACGCGGTAAGGCTGAAAAGACTTACGATCTGTTGTGCATCGTGTCTGGCCCGGAACCTCAGCGAACCAGGCTGGAAGAGATCCTCGCAGGGCAACTCAATGCATTCAAAGGAAGAGCGCTCCTGGTTCGTGGTTTACCTTCCGGAGGAAAGACTACTTTAAAAACTTCAGCAACTGTTTTTGACTTTTTGACAAGCCAGCAATTGCAGGACGCCATAGAGTCTTCGGAACTGATCATTGCGCGAAGCGGATTTAGCACCGTTATGGATCTTTCACGATTGGGTGGTAAGGCAGTCTTCATTCCAACGCCCGGCCAAACGGAGCAAGAATATTTAGCGCATCAATTGAAGTCGAAGGGGATTGCCTTTAGCCTGGAACAGGAGCATTTTGATTTGCAGGTCGCCATGACCAAAGCCAAAGAATTTTCCGGCTTCATTCCCGACGGGTTAAACCATTCCAGATTGAACGCCGCGCTGGACGAATTACTCCTGAAATAAAACCAGTTCGGCGCCCTCGGCATAGCCCTCCTTCACGCCTTTTTCGTCCACTCATTCCTGTCCCGATCAACAGGCGTATTCCCAATTTGGAAATAATTCTCACAAAAATTGGAATTTCTTACATGGCCGTCGACATTGAGTTTTTAGCAGAAATGCTTGAATTCACTTTAAATAAGGCTTTTTGCCTATTTGTTTTGGCGGATGAGAGGGTTTTGTCAATTGGAACTGCTTTTGCCTTTTGAGGGCAGATACCGAAAGACACCATGACGACATTTTTTGAGCATCAGAAAACGAGTTATAAGAGAAACTACTTGAAGAATTTGATCTGCCTGGCTTCCACCGATGGTAGTCTGGATACTGAAGAGAAGTCATTGATTTTAAGAATTGGACAGAAGAGGGGTTTGAAGGAGTGGCAGATCAACCAGTTGATGGAAGATTCGGTGTGTAATGAAGTGTTCCTGCCCGAGTCGATGGGCAATCGTATGAACATGCTCTACGATTTGATGCAAATCATTTATGCTGACAGCATGGTGAATCAGCGGGAAGTGGATTTTATGGTCAGCATTGTGGAGGCCTTTAAGCTTCACCCGGAAATTGTTGATCAGTTAATGGAATTGTTTCAGAACTGCACGCCTTCGCCGACAGAATGGAAAGACTTTGTCGATTTTGTTTGCGAGGATATTCAGATAGAAGGTGCCGGAGTGAATCGAATTGTTTCCGATCACTAAAAATTTTTTAATCTATTTTTTAGTCTAAAAGGGTTGGTTTGTTTGGTCCATCGAATAGAATTCGATGGACTTTTTTTTCTAGTCGATTACATCAGGTGCCTGGTGCTCCATCGAATCATCCTGTTCGAGCTGACGATTGACATCGTGGATCACGCGATCGAGGTCTGTGATACAATCTCCCAGGTGCTGGATCAACTCCTGTGTCATGTAATCATTGCGATGATCTTTTAAAAGATTGACGATTCCCAGGATCGATGCAACGGGTCCGCGGAGTTTATGCGAATTCATAAAAGCAAATTCCCGGAGCCTGTTGTTTTGATTCTTGATGACTTCGGTTCGTTCCTCAATCAATTTTTCCAGGTTATCATTGATCGTCATGATCTCGGCGTTGGCCTCCCGAAGTTCACCCGCCTTGTGTTCGATCTCGCTATTTAACGCCAGGAGTTTTTGTTCGCTTCTTTTTTTCATCTGAATCGCGCGAATAAAAAAGATCATGAGGATGATGGCCAGGATTAACGCGCTTAAGGTTAAGGTAATATAGAAGCGTTGCTCCGCCAGATCTTTGCGGGCTTCCTCCAGGTCTTTGTCTTTTATTAAGCTGTTGTATCGAGCCTCCAGCTCGATTGAATACCGATGCTGTTCGAGGTTTTTGATGCTGTCGGAGAGCTTAAAGGCTTGCAAGGAATACGAGTACGCTGCTTTGAAGTCGCCCCTGGCTATGGCCACATTCGTGAGTTGGACAGTAGCGCGGCGTTTGAGCTCCATGTCCCTTAGTGCCTCCGAAAGGTTAATGGCCGAAAGGAGCGAGGCCTCGGCATCGGTAAACCTGGAATCTTCGGCATAGGCCGTTCCCAGGTTAATCAGGTTATTGGTCATTTCAACAGAATCTCCCAGCTGTGTATTGGTGGCCAATAATTCCTGGAGATTTTGAATGGCATCGCGATACTGACCGAGGCGAATCTGGAGAACACACAAATTATTCAGGTTAAAACGCTCCTGTCTTTTGTTACCATTCTTCCGGTTAAGCTCCAGGGATTCTTTTAAGCTTACCAGTGCATTATCGTATTTACCGAGGTCTTTTTCCACAACGCCCTTGTTGTTCAACACCATGGCCAATACATCCTCATTTCCCGATTGCCGCGCATACCCTTCAGCCCGGACAAAATGATGCAGACCCTTTTCCAAGTCTCCAAACATCTTGAAGTTCCAGCCAAGGTTGTTGTAAATGCGTGATTTCAGATCAAAGAACTTCGGACTCTCTTCGGTTTGCTCCAAGGCTTGGAAATAGAACTGCGAGGATTTTTTTAAGTCGTTTTCCTGGTACCAGCTGATCCCGATCTTATTGAGGGCATAAGCCTGAAGAAACTTATCGTTCCTGATTCTTGCAAGGGATACCAATTCTTCAAAGTACCGTGTGGCTTCGGGATTTCGATCGGCCTGCAGCGCCTCGCCGAGGATTTTGAGCAACTCAATTTTCTTCTCCTGAGATTTTTCATCACGGATTTTTTGCTTGAGGCTGTCGAGGTTCTGACCCGCCAGGGTAAAGCTTGTGAGAAGGCACGCTGCGACGAGAAGTTGACGAATGAATAAGGGGCCAATCATTTATAAAATCCCCTAATATATACAACGATTACCCAATAACGAAGCTTGAAGGCTTATGCTTTATCAAAGATGGCGCTGTCATTGGCAAAAGCCTGGATGTCTTCAACTGAAAGACGATCGTTCAGCCGTTCCGAGTAATGTACCTTCTTTACAACAAGCCCATGATCAAGCAGGAATTCTGCCGGCATGGTGCTGAATGATTCGCCATCCGCCATAGCGTGGACCGGTACTCCCGTAGACTTGGCCTTTATAACGGTAGGGATGAACGACGTCAAATGACTTAAGGTAGATTTTACAGCAGAACCCTCAAGACCATAGTGGCCATACCATGTTTTCTCCGGGTCGGAGATAATGGGAATGGGTGAGACGCCCTGATGGAAAGAGCTTCGAAGTATTACCTTTTCTTTTGATTCGAAAAAGAAGATCATCTCCAGGCCTTTCCCCTTTAGTTCTTCGTGCACCTTCGTCAAGGTATGAACACGCAGATTACAAAAGGGGCAACCGGCATGGCGGAAGAAACCGATCAGGACTTTCTTTTCTTTATAGTTGTTCAAGTCAATGACCCGGCCGAAGACATCCTTTAAGCTGAAAAGGGGAGCGGTCGTATTCTTTCTTAATTCCATCGTGGTTAAATCTATTACATAACAATGTACGCAGGGAACAGGGTCACTGGATTTCAGCCGGATGAAATTTCGTTGGAAAAATTCAGGTCTTCTGCTTCTTCTTTTGCGCTGAAGGGAACAGCACATTGTTGAGGATAAGCCGATAGCCGGGCGAGTTGGGGAATTGATTCAGGTCGGTGGGTTCGCGCCAGCGGCCCGGCGACCCTTCAGGATCGTGACCGCTGTAGAACGTCCAATGACCGCGGCCGAGTTCGCCATAGATGTAGCGGGCGTTGTTCTGATTTTTGTTCTCGCCAAGAATCAGCGACGAAGGTTTCACCACGTCTTTGTTGAAGGCGGTGGTCAATCCGTGAAATTCATGAATGACGCGCTCGTGATTTTGGTTAAGAATGGAGGGGATGATGTCGTACTTCGCTGAAAAATCGAAGAGCGTGAAAAATCCTTTGGGTCGCTCGTTGAAGTTCACCCGCCCGATGTTGATGTCGGAAAACCGCCGGCTATACGAGGGTTCAAGGGTGAAGTTCTCAAAGGCCAACGACTTACTGTAGTCGAGGTGTAATCGGTTTTCTCCCCCGCCGGAGTCGTCTTCACCGCTGTCGTTCACATTGGTGAGGTCCATACCTTCGGCCGCCAGGGCGATATCGATCGTTTCAGCGCCCGAACACATCGCGAATAAATAGCCGCCGCCGGCGCAGAACGCTTTGATTTTTTGCGCTACATCAAACTTCATGGCAGGCAGTGATTTGTATCCCAGGCGTTGCATGGTGATTTGCTGCAACTCGGCTTCGAACTTGGCAGACTCGCGCCAGCGGATGCGGTCAGGCTGGCCGGTGAAGTCTTCGTGGTGAAGGTGGAGCCAATCATACTTGGCCAGTTCGTCTTTCAATACTTCTTCATCGTATAGGATCGTGTACGGAATTTCAGCGTAGTCCAGAACGGTGATCACCGCGTCGGTTTCATCAAGGATCAATTCATTCTTGGGAGAGTAAACGGCAATGCGTGGCGCCGTTTCCATGCGCACCACGTTCATGTTCAGCGCGGGACTCAGAATTTCATTTCGAATTTTGTTTGCCGCCGCGGCCGTCAACGCTTCATAGAATACAGCGCGAACGCGACATTCATTTTCAAGCTTCGGCGTGTAGGCGATCAGGAAGCTGCCGCCGCGATAGTTGAGAAGCCAATCGATTTCAATATTCTCGCGGAGCGCAAAGTAGGCGATACCGTATGCTTTCAGGTGGTTAGTCTGAAATTCATCCATCGGAATGAGGATGGAATTGGCCCAGGCGACCCGAGCCGTCAGTACGATAAGTAAAAGAGTGGTTTTCATAAATCCGGCCCTTCAGTCAATCGTGTTATTTAAAGATCGAGACTTTTTTTGATTTTCGCTATCCCCCAGGTGTACACAATTTCTTGTCACAAAAAAAGCGCAGCTAGTGCTGCGCTTGCTTTTACCTAGGAAATCGACCTTTGTTACGGGATGAAATCGATCATTTCCCATAATTCCGACCGAACACGGTCGCGCGATTTGTCAGCCCGTTCAAAGGATGCTTGTACATCTTTGGTAGGGTTTGCGCGTTTGAAAGTTTCGGCATAGTTGATGTTTCCAATCTGATCATAGCTCGAATATGCGTTTGATGTTACATAGTCATGCGCAGTCTTGCCACCGCTGGTGAATACCTGTCCCCACAAACCCCAGCTCGCCATTTTATTTTCGTTGACCAGCAATTGGTGGAATGGCTTCCAGTCTTCCGTTTCTACTTTGACGTATTCGTTTGCCATTCCGTCGCGCACCTTCATGTAATCAATAATGATGTATTTAAGCGGCGCAGGAGTTTTGGAAGTAACATACTCTTCACGGCTGTAAAGCGCCTCGTGCGTAATGGTTCGAAGCGATCTGAACTTGGCAATGATCGCCGCAGCGTCGGCCTTGGGATTGGCAGCCTTGATCATTTCGGGAAAGTTTTCGTTCGGTTCTGTTTTAGCCCAGGAATCATAATAAGAAACGCCTACATAGTTGTATTCGTCATTGGCTCCGGTGAAATGTACTTTGAAAAGGCGCCAGCCGATAATTCTTCCATTCTGTTTACGCATTTGATGCATGGGTTTGATATTTTCTTTCATGATCTTCTCATACTCTTGTTCCTGACCCGGAGCGACCTTTTGAAAGACCAATCGGACAAAAATAGTTTGAGGCGCTTGCGCAGAAGTGAGGACGGAAAAAAGTACGAAGCATAGCGTGATCAATAGTGGAAAGGAATTCCACCGGCGAAGGGTTTTAGGTGTTTTCATAAAAAGAATATTTAGTTATGGTATGGCAGCTACGAATTAGCCAATGACAACCACACGAAGAAGCCTGCTCGAATCGATCGGCTAATAGATGGAGTAAGGAAGGTAGCGATTGCCTCCTGAATTAAAAATCTTTTGCGAGAGGATTTCCAGCAAATACCGGTTAACAGGGAGCCTACTGGCCAATGGGTGCAGCCAAACAATAATCCGGGATTTTGAATGCATCCACCAACGGTACGGCCTGCTGTCGGATTTCCCAGCTGAGCTGGTTGACCATTTTGCGAATGGCTTTGGTCTTCACGCCTTCCATGTATCCGCTTTCGAGATACCAGCCCTTGTGTCGATCCAGTTGGGTGAGTGCGAAGAGTTGGCATAACTTCCGAAGGATAGCCTGACATCCGGAATCCTGGGTTTGATCAACCTGCTCCACAAACTTTTCGAGGATAACACGTTCAACGTAAGCTGAACCAACTTCCACCAGGTGGTGCTGTGCCACATTGAAAGCATCGAATGAATCCATGCCGCTTTCGATATGACGCTTCAACCTTTTTGCAGCAGAGGTAAGTATGTCGCGCTCCCGATATTTGAATGCGGCGAGGTGGAACTCAGCGTCCAGCAAGTGCTCATCGTCTGTATTTCGAACAATAAGCGGGTTCATTTCTGTGATGGAAGTCTTCGCCTGATCAGCCACGTAACTCAATACACTAAATACATTCATGTTGCTGAACTGCTGCTTGAATTGCGTGAGTCTGCTTTTGGCCACCAGTTGAAGCAACACCGTGTTGTCGCCTTCAAAGGTGGTATAAACATCCGTGTCATTCTTCAGCGTGTCGATACGATTCTCAGAAAGGTATCCTTTACCGCCACAGCACTCGCGGCACTCTTGTAAGGTGCTAGTCGTGTTCCAGGTAGCAAAGGCTTTCAAGCCTGCGGCAAGCGCTTCGATCTCTTGCATCTCCTCTTCCGTTCGCTTGAGAAAGCGCTCGGTGAGATACTGCAACGAAAAGTGTAGCGCATAGGCATTGGCGAGGAGCGGAATCAACCGTCGTTGATGGGTGCGATAATTCAGGATAGGAACTTCGGCGCCACCTTCCGGTCCAAATTGTTGTCGCTTGTCGCCGTAGCGGATGGCGATGGCGAGGCCGGATTTCGAGGCGCTCAGCCCGGAGCGGGGAATACCGATCCGCCCACCCACCAAGGTACCCAGCATCGTAAAGAACCTTCGGTTATCGCTGGCAATAGGGCTATCAAATTTTCCATCATCGGTGATGCGTGCAAAACGATCCAGCATGTTTTCATAAGGGATCACGACCTGGTCGAATTTGATCTTTCCATTGTCAACACCGTTCAGCCCCATCTTTCTTCCGCAGTCTTCAATAGTAACGCCCTTCAGAAGCTTTCCACTGCTGTCGCGCAAGGGCACAAGGAAAGCACCAACGCCATAGTCTTTGCCGTCCACGAGTAGTTTGGCAAACACCGTTGCCATTTGTCCGTGGCACGCCGCGTTGCCGATAAATTCCTTTTGATCTTGCTCGGTCGGGGTATGAATAACGAAGGAACGATTGGCATGCTGATAAGTAGCCGTGGTCTCAATACCTCTCACGTTCGATCCATGCCCCGTCTCCGTCATAGCAAAACATCCTGGAAGTGCGAGTGTCCCGATGTCTTTTAAATATTTCTTGTGATGTTTTTCTGTTCCCAGGAAATAAACACTCATTCCAAAAAGTCCGAACTGTACGCCAAACTTTACGACAAGACTTAAATCGTGATAGCTCAACGTCTCCATGATGGTAAAGTAAGCGGCCATATCGCCACCGCCACCATATTCTCTTGGATACGCCATCGCGCCAAATCCCTGGTCGGCGAGGTAGCGACACCATTGCAATACCTTTTCGCGATACGCTGAAAGGTCTGACGGATCCGCATAACGAAACACCGGGTCTGCCAACAACGTCTTCACGCGTTTGATGGTCGAATGTTGAGTTCCATCCAACAGCTTGGCCATCGTCTCGACATCAAAGGTCTGCTGCGTGCTGAGCTGTTGCGTAATGGTTTGCCGCCTTTCCGGATAAAACTGGAAGCGTGATTCACTGCTGATCAACCCCAGCGATTCCTCCAATGGTTTAATGTTGTCAGCAATTTTGTGAAGGTCGCGATCCGTTCCGTGGAGTTGCGCGAGCCCAACGCCAATGTCGGTAAGCGTTTCATTTCCGGCTGACGGCTTCAACACTTTTCGGATTTCAGCCAGCCAGTCCTTAAACTCGTCGGGCGATGGTGGATGGGAAGGGTCAAGTTGTAAAAAGAGAAACTGCTTTTCTTCGGTCGTCAGCCAATCCTGCTGGCTGATCAGGTTCTTCAAGGTGGTGATTTCCGTTGGCGTCAGAACTGCGTCGGACCATACCATGTAGAAAATCGGAAGGAACACAAAGAGCGCGGGATTTGACTGAAGGGCTTTGGAGTTAATCATAGATGAGGGGTGGAGTTCTATAAAAATAGTGAAAATGACCGGTTGGTCAGCCGCGCCGCTTCGTGACTGTAATCGGGGAGGCTCAGTTGCAAAAAATGCAAATGGATCATCCGGCTTTCAACACAATTTCAAAAAGTGCGCCGGCGCTACCATTCGCGCCGGATTCAAATTCAACTACTTCTACATTTCATTATAGCACCGCGAGGACAGTGAGATTTCACCAGCCAACCAAACGTATCAATCAATCGGTTAATTTGTTTTAATTTCAAACCGATGGTCAAAGAAGCCTTGAAGTTTAGATGATATTAAAGCGCCTGCCTATCCAGGAACACCTGGATCAAAATGATGAATTTGTGATGCATCCGGATTGTCAGGATAGCATCTTCCAATCTGTCGAGTATTATAAGAGTGTAGGTTTTAGCCCGCCCTGGATAGGATATTATTTTTCCGATGGCGACGGTACGCTGGTCGGCGCAGGAGCTTTCAAGGGAAGACCCAAACTCGGGAAGGTCGAAATCGCATACGGGACATTTCCAAAGTTTCAAAACCGTGGAGTGGGCAGAGCAATCTGCAAGGACTTGGTTGAGCTGGGATTGGCCACCGATCCAACCGTCAAAATCACAGCGAGAACACTGCGCGAAGAAAACTATTCAACACGGATTTTAAAGAAGAGTGGATTTACTTTCCTCGGAACGGTTTGGGATGACGACGATGGTGAAGTTTGGGAGTGGGAATATCGCGCCGGCCTTACCGGGCAATCAGGGCCTTAAAGTTTTCCAGCGTAAGCGGCTTAAAAATGACATCGTCGAAGCCGCTTTGCTTGAGCCGCTGAACTTCGTCGGGCTCAACAAAATTAGACAAGACAAAAGCTTTGAATCTCTTTTCCTTCAGACTTCGAAGTTTACTTAGGACTTCCGTTGCGATCAAGTCAGGGGTGAGGTAGTAATCAATCAGGACAACGTCAAAGTCATTCGCCTTTGCCCATTCCATCGTTTCTTCCTCCGTCGTAAAGCCTTCCGTGGCAAACTCCAGGCTCAGGAGTTTCTTGGCGACAAACAAGTCGAGGCTCTCATCGTCGAGGATTAATATCTGCACAATCAAAGATATTAACGGAAAGTATAAAATCTCTACGGTGCCCCGACAATTCGACGGCATTTTTACGGTGACAACCCGCGAGAACCTGAACAGGAAGTGTAAGTTTTGGGACGAACTTGCAGTTTGTTCCTCCCACTTTTTCTTCATTTTTGTTCATTGATGATTTCACGATCAAACTTTTTTGGGCTGTTGTTGGCCATGCTCTCGACCCTGTCGTACGCACACGCGCAGGATTCGCTGACAATTGAATGGTACCAGAACTATTTTACGGCGCCTCAGCCTCCCATCGAAAATGCCCTAAGACAAGCGACGGCGGATTTGCAGGAGGCCGTTGAAACCCGTGACCCCGAACGGCAGGCCACGGCGCTGAAGGAGTTGGGCATGATACACCTGACCCGCACCCATGATCTGGAGCAGGCGATGAATTATTTTATCCGGTCGCTGTCGCTGGAGGATTCGTTAGGGCTCAAACCCAACCAGGTATTTTCCTACCTCGGCATTGCCGCAGCATTTGAAGAAGCCGGCGACTATCCGAACTGCAAGGATGCCCTCGAGCAGGCGCAACGCATCAACGACGAATTCCGCGACGTGCGCACGCTGGTCTGGATCTTGAACAAACTGGGGCGCATCAATGGAATTCAAGGGAGGATTGAAGAAGCATTTGAAAATTATGGGATGGTTCTTCAATATAAGGATCAGGTCGATCCCGATGTTGAGGCCGAGGCCTTGTTCAACCTGGCGCACTTGTATGAGATTCAGGAAAAGTATGACAAGGCGCTGGAGCATCACAAAGAAGCATTGGCAATCCGACGCTCCGTTCGTGACCGCGTCAACGAAGCCCGTTCGCTTAACGACGTCGGCGAACTTTACCGGTTGATGAAGAATAATGACCGTGCGCTCGCCAACCATGTCGCCGCACTTGAAATTCGTCAGTCGCTCAAGGATAAGGAAGGTATTGCCGAGTCGTACAATAACATCGGCGATTTATACTATCAACAGAATAACCGGACCAGAGCGATCGCGAATCTTGAATTGGCGCTTAACGCTGCGCAGGAAGCCCAATCGCATGAGCAACTGAAAAGAAGTTACGAACTGCTGGCGCAATGTTTCGAAGAGCAGGGCGATTACAAGAAAGCATTGGAGAACAAAAACCGTTTCATGGCGATCGAAGACATGATCGAGAGTGAACAGAATGAACGGCAGCTGGCGGAAACGCAGAAACGATATCTCCTGGAGAAAAGTGAATCACAGATCGAAAAGCTGGACGCCATTCGCGTTGAGCGCGAGAAGGAACTGGTCGAGCAAATGCGCGTTCGAAATTTTCTGTTCGTGATCCTCGGGCTGGGTGTGGTGATTGCAGGATTGGGCGTGTACCTCTATCTGCAAAAGCAACAATCGAACAAAGTTCTCACGGCAGTCAATCAGAAAGTACAACAACAGAACATCCGGCTTCAGGAACTGAACGCCACCAAGGACAAGTTCTTCTCCATTATCAGTCATGATTTGAAAGGTCCCTTAAACTCCCTGACTTCGTTCTCAGGATTGTTGATTAATCACGCCGACAGCCTAAGCAAAGAGGAGATCCAAATGTTGGCCAAGGATCTGGATAAGTCGCTCAAGAATTTGTTCGCCCTTCTTGAAAACCTGCTGGAGTGGTCACGATCGCAGACGGGTAATATTGAATTTACGCCAGGGGAGTTCAGCATCACGCAGACGCTCGTTCAAAATCATGAACTCTTGAAGGCGCAGGCGCAGAACAAAGGCATCAATATGGTGCTGGGCACGCGAGACGAAATCATTGTCAAAGCCCACCGGCATTCAATTACTACCGTGGTACGTAACCTGATGTCGAACGCCATCAAGTTCACGCCTTCGGGAGGAACCATTACGGTTGAAGCAAAGCGATTGAATGGCGAAGTGCTCGTATCCATTTCTGACACCGGCGTCGGCATGAGTCCTGAAATTCAAAAGAAACTTTTCCGAATCGACACTAAACATTCGACGCGGGGAACTGCCGACGAAAAGGGTACTGGACTCGGGTTGATCCTTTGTAAAGATTTCGTTGAGAAGAACGGCGGAAGTATTGGTGTCACCAGCGAGGTCGGTAAGGGTTCGCGCTTTTATTTCTCCATTCCCCTGCAGTGACCTAATTCCCGACATCAATTCCAATTCCGCTGATGAGGTAGGGCGACGTTTTGTCGAACCTTAGGTTGAAAGTTCCACGGAGTCCGGAGCCGGCATCGGACAGGACCATCTCCAGAAATTGACCTTGCGGCTTAATGGATAAAATTTCGCTCTGACCAAAATCGCCGTGCAATTGTTCGAACATCTGCACTTTGGTTTCCAGGTTGCTCCCCGAAGTCGAAGCCGCCGTCGTCGCGCCCTGATCTGACGTCTCTACGGTTGCCCGCATAGGTTTCTCGATCAATGCCTTTGAATAATTCTCCTGGATGAATTTTTTCCATTCGGCCGGATCGTTCAGTTTGATGACCCGGTGCATTTCGCGCGCCCGCTTTTCCATGGTGGCCTCCAAATTTTCCTGGCCTAAGGCCGACAGCGCCACGACAAACACTAAGATGTTGACGATCAGTGAGGTCTTCATGATTTTTCAGTTCGGGGTCATTGGTTCGATGGAACCATCCGATGAAAAGTTGGGTTAAATCTTATTTTCCTCAAAATAAAACTCAAGCGGTTGCGACTTCCGTTAAAAGGGGAGATTTGAAGGTATGGACCTGGCCATGCAAATAAAGGAACAAACATTTCTGAAGGAGAAAGATCGGTTGCTGAGCTTCATTCGCAACCGTGTGTCTAGCCTTGAAGAGGCGGAAGACATTTTGCAGGATGTGTTCTACCAGTTTGTGTCTGGCTACGAAACGATCGAGTCCCTCGACCGCGTGACCTCCTGGTTGTTTTCTGTAGCGCGGAATAAGATTATCGACAGGTATAGAAGAGAAGCTGCTCGCCCTCAGCGAACTGATTTTGCAGGGATAAGAGGATCCGATGACGACGCTCCGTTGACCCTTCAGGAAATTCTGCCGGACCTGGGCAACACGCCCGAGGATTCTTACCTCCGCGAAGTCATCTGGGATTCCATCATGGAAGCCCTCGATGAACTACCGGCGGAGCAGCGCGACATTTTTATTATGAATGAGATCGAAGAACAAGGATTTCGGGAGATATCGGAAGCTACAGGGATCTCTATCAATACTTTACTGTCAAGAAAACGATATGCTATTCTGGCCCTCCGCAAGAGGTTGCAGCGACTCTATAATGATATTTAAAGGATACTGCCATGACGATGAATAAAGGTGGAAAGATTGCGATTTGTGTACTGGTAGGCGTGGTGGCGCTGGCTGTATTCGGCATGATTACAATGATGCTGTGGAACTGGCTTGTTCCTGAACTTTTTAACGGTCCGGTTATTAACATTTGGCAGGCGTTCGGTCTGCTATTACTATCGAAGATACTGCTGTGGGGATTTGGCGGTCGTCACTACCATCAAGGTAGGCACGCTCAATGGAAACGTGGCCTGTATCAGAAATTTTCGTCTATGAGTCCCGAAGAGCGGGAAGCCTTCAAACAGAAAATGAAGGAGAAATGGTGCCGCTGGGACCAGGACGACTCAGGCCGGAATTCAGGCGCTTCAAACGTTTGATAAACCGCTTCACAAAAAATTAATTAAAAAAAAGGCCGAAAAACCGAACCAGAGGCACTTCTGGGCGTTTAAGGAAACGTAGGAAACTTTTGATATGCAAAAAGTTTCCATAGTTTTGCCCCGCAATGGAAGAACAAGACACCAAAGACAAGATTTTGAAAGGAGCCGAGGAGCTCTTTATGAAATATGGCGTCCGGAGTATTTCAATGGACGACATTGCCCGCCACCTGTCGGTATCGAAAAAGACCCTTTACCAGCATTTCGCGGATAAGGAAGACATCGTGACGATGGTGGCCAAAGCGCACATGCAGCGGAGTTGGACCGAGTTTGATGAGATCCGGAAGTCATCGAAAAATGCCATTGATGAGCTGTCGAGAATTTCGGTTTGCCTGAAACGCAACATGGAAGATATGAACCCTTCGTTGTTGTTCGACCTTCAGAAGTATCATCCAAAAGCGTGGAGTGCCTGGCAAGAATACAAGACGGAATGTATACATGAATCCGTGTCGCGCAATCTGAAGCAAGGTATTGAGGAAGGTCATTTTCGCCCCGAGATCAATACAGAAATTCTCAGCATTGTTCGCATGGCCATGATCGAGATCGCTTTCGACGACAAGGCTTTCCCGCAGGACAAGTTCAAACTCTCTGAAGTACAGATGCAAATCTTCGATCATTTCGTGAACGGCATAGTGACGGAAAAAGGAAGAAAGCTCTATCAGAAATTTAAAGAAGTAAATCAGGAAACCTCAATTACACTATAGTATGAAACGTATCTATCAGACCCTCCTCTTAATTTGTTTGATTATCCCCCTTGGCGTTTCTGCCCAGGATAAAACTTATTCACTTGACGATTGTATCCGCTATGCGCTGGAGAACACGATTGAAGTGAAGAATGCGAAAGTGGACGAAAAGATCTCTGAATCGGTAGTGAAGGAAACGATCGGCATCGGACTTCCGCAGATTGATGGATCTGTAAACGTCACCAACAACCCCAAGCTGCCACGGTTCTACGCGATGTACGATCCGAACGCAGAAGGCGGACTTTTTCCTTTGGGTGATATCCCTGGCATCAAAGCTGGCGATCTTGTCGCATTGCCCAACTTCTTTCAACAACCGAACAGCGGAAATGCCGGCATCACCATCAACCAATTGATTTTTAACACGCAATACCTGGTTGGCTTAAAGGCGTCCAATACGTATAAGGAGCTGGCCTATCGTTCTACCGAACAGACCGAGATCCAGGTGATTGAGAATACAGCAAAAGCTTACTATGCCGTATTGGTCAACAACGAACGGATCAACCTGTTTGATAACAACATCGCGCGCGTTGATTCTTTGCTTCGCACGACGCGTGCCATGTATGAAAATGGATTCGCCGAGCAAATCGACGTAGACCGGACCCAGGTAACGCTGAACAACCTCAAGTCTGAGCGGTTGAATTTTCTCAACCTGCAAGCCCTTGCGTATGGACTCCTGAAGTTTCAAATGAATTATCCGATGGATCAACCCATTGCCGTTTCCGGGTCTTTATCTGATTTAAGAGTGAACGACAACCTGTTCAATGAATACAAAGAAGGATGGGATTATAAGAACCGAATCGAATACAAGATGTTGGACACGCAGCGTAGACTGCAGGAGTTGGATATCAAGAATAAACTTTCTCAGTCGATGCCCAGCTTGAATGGATTCATCAGCGCCGGATACTCAACGATGTCCCCGACAGTAGGTGGAATTTTCAAGACAGAATCGGGTGTGGAGAAGACTGATATGTATGGACCTGACAGCTGGTATGGTTATTCCAGCATCGGGGTAACATTGAACGTTCCCATCTTCAGCGGTATGCAACGCGCACAGCGTCTTCAGCAATCGAAACTCGAGCTTCAGAAAATTGAAAACAAGTTTTCATCGCTGAAGCAGGCGATTGACCTGAGCATCCAGCAAAACACCATTACCTATCAGAATTCATTGGAAACTTTGAAATCTCAGCAAGAGAATATGGAATTGGCAGAGCGCGTCGCACGCGTTACCAAAATAAAATTTGAACAGGGTGTAGGTTCCAATATTGAAGTGACTGATGCTGAAAGCTCACTGCGTGCGGCACAGGTAAACTACTACAATGCATTGGCCGACGCCATTCTTTCAAAGATCGACCTTGACAAAGCTTACGGAAAAATTATTCCAGCCAACTACGCAACTGCAACACCTCAAAACTAAAAACCCTCAAGAAAACACCATGACTATGAAATCAAAAATATACACTTACTTAACTGCCCTATCTGTTGCAGCGCTATTGGCGGCTTGCAGCGCTACTACTCGCGGTCCAGAAGAGGACAAATCCAAACGCCTGGATAGTTTGAAAACACAACAGGCGAACATTGCAAAGGAAATTAAAAAGCTCGAAGAGGAGATCAACAAAGCGAATCCTCAGAATTCCACCGCCAAGGCGAAGGATGTTTCCGTAACGGAAATGGTGGCGCATTCATTTGACCACTACATCCAAACGCAGGGCCGGGTAGAAGCAGAAGATAACATCGATGTGAGCGCCAAGTCAATGGGCGTAGTGATGGCAGTTTATGTTAAGGAAGGACAAGCTGTAGGCAAAGGAAAGGTCCTTGCTCAAATTGACAACGCTGTTATTGTGCGAAGCATTGAATCCATGCGTTCACAACTGGAATTAGCGCAAAGCGTGTACGACCGCCAGAAAAATCTGTGGGATCAAAAGATCGGAACAGAGGTGCAATTCCTGCAAGCTAAAACCAGCAAGGAAAGTCTGGAGAAACAATTGGCTTCTCTTGAAGAGCAGAACGAAATGACGAAAATCAAATCACCCATCAACGGAACGGTTGACGCCGTGTTCGCCAAGATCGGCGAAAACCTTGCGCCTGGAATGCCTGCATTCCGAGTGGTGAATACTTCTGACTTGAAACTTGTGGCCAAAGTATCCGAAGCTTATGTGACCGCCGTAAAAACCGGCAATAAAGTTAAGGTCAACATCCCTGAACTTAAGCAGGAATTGGATGCGCGTGTAACCTTCGTTGGTAGGATCATCGATCCAATGTCAAGAACTTTTGAAGTGGATGTGAAACTTCCTTCGAAAGCCGACCTTCGCCCGAACATGACTGGTGTTATTAAAGTGATTTATCACACCGAGTCTAGCGCGATCACGCTTCCCGTAAACGCAGTTCAGGATATCAATGGTGAAAAGATCGTCTATGTAGCCGAGAGCGATGGGACGAACACCGTGGCCCGCAAGAAGGTAGTAACCGTGGATGGCGTGTTCAGCGGTGAGGCGCAGATCACAGGTCTGAAAGCTGGCGATAAGGTAGTCACCTTCGGATACCAGGGCCTCAGCGATGGCGAGCTCATCAAAATATAAGAACAGTTTCGAGTACTGCTCAACAATCAAGACTCACGATTAGATACTAGTTCTATGCAAGATATTAACAAAGAATTTAAGCCTACCAGTTGGGCTATCGATAATAAGGTAGCGATTTACGTTGCTACGCTCTTTATTACGATCATGGGGATCGTAACCTACAACTCGCTCCCCAAGGAGAGTTTCCCGGAGGTTGTGTTCCCTCAGATCTATGTGTCGACACTTTATCAGGGTGCATCACCGACCGATGTGGAGAACCTGATTACAAAGCCACTGGAAAAACAGATGAAGTCCATTGCGGGCGTGAAGAAAATCACCAGTAACTCCATCCAGGATTTTTCCAACGTAATTATTGAATTTCAAACGGACGTTTCCATTCCTGATGCCAAGCGCGAAGTAAAAGATGCTGTCGACAAGGCCAAGATTGAACTGCCTTCGGATTTGAAAGAGGACCCTAATGTTCAGGATATTGACATATCCGAATTTCCGATCATGTTCATCAACTTGTCGGGTGACTACGACCTGCAGACTTTGAAGAAGTATGCCGAGATGATGCAGGATCGCGTCGAAACGTTGAAGGAGATCAGGCGGGCCGACATCGTCGGCGCACTGGATCGTGAAATTCAAATCAATGTTGATGTGTACAAAGTTGCCCTTGCAGGTGTTGACATCAACGACATCTATATGGCGATCGCAAAGGAAAACGTCATCGTCCCTGGCGGACAGTTGTCGGTATCCGGAATGAAACGCTCGCTGAAAGTAAGTGGTGAATACCATAATGCTGAACAGATCGGCAACACCGTGCTGGTGTCAATCAACGGTGCCAAAGTGTACCTGCGTGATGTGGCTGATGTAATTGATACGCACAAGGAGCAAGAGAGCTTTGCCCGTCTCGACAAGAAAAACGTGGTGACGCTCAATATTGTAAAGCGCAGTGGTGAAAACCTGATCGCCGCTTCTGATGCCATCAACGGAATTATTGACGAGTACAAGAAAAGCGTTTTACCGCCCGGCCTGGAAGTTACCATCACAGCGGATCAATCGGATAACACGCGCGTGACACTTCACGACCTGATTAACACGATTATTATCGGTTTCATTTTGGTGACCGTCATCCTGATGTTTTTCATGGGTGCCACGAACGCCATCTTTGTCGGATTGTCGGTACCACTTTCCAGTTTCATCGCGTTCCTGGTGTTCCCCTGGATTGGGTTCACGTTGAATATGATGACGCTCTTTTCATTCTTGCTCGCGTTAGGTATCGTCGTGGATGATGCTATTGTGGTTATTGAAAATACCCACCGTGTGTTTGGCAATGGAAAAATGCCGATCAAGCAAGCCGCAAAGATTGCTGCCGGTGAAGTCTTCTTGCCCGTGTTCTCCGGAACGATGGTAGTGTTGGCGCCGTTCGTGCCGCTCGCGTTCTGGCCTGGCGTAATTGGTAAGTTCATGATGTTCTTGCCTGTTACACTGATCATCGCGTTGCTGGCATCGTTGGTGGTTGCCTATATCATCAACCCGGTATTCGCGGTTGAGTTCATGAAGCCTCATGATAAGGAGGAAGAGGGGGCTTCAAAAGTTACTAAAGGATTTAAGGTAACGGCCGTTGTATTTGCATCGATCGCGCTGCTTTCTTACCTGATAGCGTTCTCCAACGAACATATTCTCGGATCGACATCCTTTGGATTTGCAAACCTGACCGTACTGGTATTCGGACTTTATGCGCTGCATCATTTCTGGCTGCACAAAGTGATCGAAAGATTCCAGACGCACACCTGGCCCTGGGTTCAAACCGGTTACAAAAACTTTATCGTATGGTGCCTGCACCGTTATCGCCCGCTGGCGGTTATGGGTGGCGTGGTGCTGCTATTCATCTTTGCTATCGTGTTCACGGGGATACGCAAACCTCCGGTGGTGTTCTTCCCGCAAGGCGAGCCTAACTTTGTCTATACCTATATCCGCTTGCCGATCGGTACCGATCAGCGAATCACGGACTCCATCACCAACATCGTTGAAGATAAAGTGATTGCCGCCGTAGGAAAGGACAACCCGATTGTTGAGTCCGTAATCTCTAACGTTGCCATTGGCGCGAGCGAAGATCCGACACAACAGGGCAATAGCCCCCACCTGGGAAAGGTAGGCGTCGGCTTTGTGAAGTTTGCTGAACGTAACGGTCAATCGACCGCTGCATATATGCAGAAGATTCGCGACGCTGTTAAAGGCGTGAAAGGCGCGGAGATTTCCGTGAACCAGGAGCAAGGCGGCCCGCCAACGGGTTTGCCGATCAGTATCCAGATCTCCGCTGAAGACTTTGACTTGCTGGTGAAAACATCAAACAAGATCAAGCGCTACCTGGATTCATTGCAGATCCCGGGCGTGGAGGAATTGAAGTCTGACTTCCAAAGCGATAAGCCGGAAATCGTGATCAGCATTGATCGCGAAAAAGCAAATCGCGAAGGACTTTCGACGCAAGACATTGGTCGTGCATTGGGTACTGCGGTGTTCGGTGCAGAGGTTTCACGTTTCCGTGATGAAAACGATGATTACCCGATTCAAATGCGCATCAAACCTGAGCAGCGCAACGATGTGAACACGCTCCTCAATATGCCGATAACTTTCAGAGATATGGGTATGGGTGGTGTGGTCCGCCAGGTGCCGATCTCAGCTGTGGCCAAGGTTGAATATACCAACAGTTACGCGGGGATCAAGCGTATCGACCAGAAACGAAGCGTGATCTTATCATCAAACGTATTGGGCGGGTACAATGAAAATGAAGTAGTCGCGGAAATAAAGGAGGCTATGACTTCATTCTCGATTCCTGAGGGCGCGCAAGTGGATATGACCGGTGCACAGGAAGAACAGGCCGAAACGATGTCGTTCCTTGGCTTAGCCTTCGGTTTGGCTATTGCGTTGATCGTAATGATCCTGGTGCTGCAGTTCAATTCTGTTAGTAAACCATTGATCATTCTTTCTGAAATTATCTTCAGCTTCATTGGTGTGCTGATTGGTTTCTCGCTTTTCAAGATGGAAATCTCAATCGTCATGACCGGTATTGGTATCATGGCGCTCGCGGGTCTCGTGGTGAGAAACGGAATCCTGCTCGTGGAATTTACCGACCTGCTCATCTCGCAAGGTGTGCCGTTAAAAGAAGCGATCGCAGAAGCAGCTAAAACGCGTATGACACCGGTAATGCTGACAACCATTGCGGCTACTATCGGCTTGATTCCGCTGGGGGTAGGTTTGAATATTGACTTTGTTAAGTTGTTCACGGAGCTGAACCCGCATATTTTCTTTGGAGGTGATAACGTCGCCTTCTGGGGACCGCTCTCCTGGACGATGATTTTCGGATTGCTGTTTGGTACGTTTCTGACGTTGGTTCTTGTGCCCGTCATGTACCTGCTGTTCGAGAAACTTAACGAACGAGTCTTCAAGTCGAAAGCTGCACCGGCCGACGATGAGGTTGTTAAGCCAGTATCCCTGGCATAAGGAAAAGATATCCCAAAAAAAGTCGCCGATGAGGCGACTTTTTTTGTTTATAACCAGAGTGTACTTTTAGAGAAATCCCTGCCCATGACGTTTGTCTTTGAGGTTATCGTATTGTTGCTGATCGACTACCACATCGACCGCGCGATTCGCGTAGCGTCAGCCCATTTCAGTCCAACGGCAAGGAGAATTATCCGCATGGCCATGTGGACGTTTACCGGATTGGTGATCCTGGGACTCGCCTGGTATCATTTCATTAAGCTCGGATTTGAAGCGGAAGGGGTGAGGCACATCATGATGGTGGGAATCATCATTCTCTATATGTCCAAACTCTTCACGGTTGTGTTTTTATTGATCGATGATATTCGGGTTGGAATCATCTGGCTGGTTGACCGTTTACGGAAAAAGGAGCGAAGCCCCATTCCCGGAGAGAAAATTCCGCGATCTCAATTCCTTGCTAAGGCTGCGTTGGCTGCGGGTACAGTTCCTTTTGGCATTTCAGTGTTCGGCATCTTATCCGGATCAACCGACTATCGGGTGAGAAGACTTACGATACCGCTGAAAAATCTTCCGAAACAATTTGATGGAATAAAAGTCGGGCAGATTTCCGACATCCATTCTGGAACATACTACAACATGACTGAAGTGAAGAGAGGCATCGACCTTTTCATGGCGGAGAAGGCCGACGTAATTTTCTTTACGGGAGACCTGGTCAACACCCGGACGCGCGAGGTGAATCACTCCATTTCAATCTTAAACAAGATCAAGGCGCCCTTGGGTGTATACTCGGTAACAGGAAATCATGATTACGGTAACTACGCGCTGTGGGCAAGCGAAAGAGATAAACAGAAAAATTTTGCCGACATGATTGAAGCGCATAAGGTGCTGGGATATGACTTGCTGATGAATGAGCACAGAGTTCTGGAAGTCGATGGAGTTCGAATCGCCGTTCTCGGCGTGGAGAACTGGGGGATGGGCCCGTCACACCGATTTCCGAAGTACGGTAAACTTGATCAGGCCTTTAAAGGAACTGAAGATCTGCCGGTGAAACTCTTGCTGTCACACGATCCAACCCATTGGGATGCACAGATTCGTCCGGACTTTCCTTCCATCGATGTAACCTTTGCTGGTCATACGCATGGATTCCAAATCGGCATTGAAGCAGCGAGCTTTCGTTGGAGTCCCGCGCAGTATAGATTTAAGCAATGGGCGGGACTTTATCAGACGGGCAATCAGTACATTTATGTCAATCGCGGTTTTGGATGCATCGGATATCCTGGTAGAATCGGGATCCCGCCAGAACTCACAATCATTGAGTTGAAGCGAGCCTGAGTTTTTGATTATGGATACTACGGCCATCAGCGGAAGCAAGAATTTTTGGGTGTTGTTCGCCATCATCCTGCTGCGGTATGTTATCCTCGCGTCATTGGCTTTCCTGATTTATTATGTATTCAGAAAGCGGCAGTGGCTATTTAAGAAAATTCAGCAGCGGTTTCCATCATCGAAGGACTATGCGCGAGAAATACTTTATTCGATCGCCACGTCAGTCATCTTCACAGGTATTGGATTGTTTGTGTTTGCTTCACCCTTCGAGCGGCTGACCCAAGCTTACTATAAAATCGCTGACCGCGGACTGGCCTACTTTATTGTCAGCATCTTTTTGATGATCCTGGTCCATGACACCTACTTCTACTGGACTCACCGGTGGATGCATCGGCGGGGAGTCTTTCGATTGTTTCATCAGGTGCATCATCGTTCGACTAATCCATCGCCCTGGGCTGCCTTTTCCTTTCATCCACTGGAGGCCGTGGTGGAAGGAGGAGTCATCATCGTGATTGCCGTTTTATTTCCAGTTCATCCATTGGCAGTCGGCATTTTTCTGCTCTTCATGATGGCCTATAATGTTTACGGGCACCTGGGTTATGAACTTTACCCCAAAGGATTTTCCAGGACCATCATCGGGCGGTGGATCAATACATCCATCAACCATAACCTTCATCACCAGCACATCAACGGGAATTATGGTCTTTACTTCTTATGGTGGGATCATTGGATGGGGACGATTGATCCTGATTATGATCACTACTTTGACCAGGTGAAATCCCGCCAGGCAAACGCCTAAAGGCCTCTGGGTCAACAGCCTTCGACTGACGTACATTACCAAGAAATTGCCGGTTTTTTAAAATTTTTGCAGTGGTTGGGCAAAAATTAATCCTCCGCAAACGTGTTCTTAACAAAAAGTTAAAATTCTGACTATCCCCATACCCGAAGTGTTAAAATTTGCGATAGATTTGGATCAATTAGATCAATTTTACAACCACCTAATTCTTAACCTCCAACTATGGCGCAACTACGATTCGAAGCTCTAAAGAAACTGAGCGAACGTCCTCGCGTGCATGCTGACCTGCCTAGTCCCAATGTCTCCAAGTTCTTTGGCGAAAATGTGTTTGGCATGGAGCAAATGCGCGGTACCCTCGCCCCGGCTGTCTTCAAAAAGGTAAGCCAGGCGATTAAAAACCACGAAAAAATTGATGAAACAACCGCTGATGCCGTGGCTTCCGCAGCGAAGTCGTGGGCGATCGGAAAGGGTGCATCGCACTTCACGCACTGGTTTCAACCCATGACTGGAGGAACAGCGGAGAAGCACGATTCATTCTTCGACGCGCTTGCCGGTATCGAGAAGTTTAAAGGCAGTGAACTGGTTCAACAAGAACCTGATGCATCGTCTTTCCCCAGCGGTGGTATACGCAGTACGTTCGAGGCCCGCGGTTATACCGCCTGGGACCCGACATCACCCATGTTCGTGTATGGACGTACCCTTTGCATTCCAACCGTCTTCGTTTCCTATACTGGAGAAACACTTGATACAAAAGCACCATTGCTGAAAGCTTTGAAAGCCGTTGACATAGCAGCGACCAAAGTTTGCCAGCTTTTTGATAAAGACATTCAACACGTCGTGGCATCGCTCGGCCCTGAGCAGGAATACTTTGTGGTTGACAAGGCGTTGTTCAATGCACGCCCTGATCTCGTGATGGCTGGCCGGACCGTGTTTGGTCATGCGCCTGCCCGTGGTCAGCAGTTGGAGGATCACTACTTCGGTTCTATTCCATCCCGCATTTACGATTTCATGAAAGAGTTTGAAATCGAGTGCTGGAGATTGGGTATTCCGGTTAGAACGCGTCACAACGAAGTGGCTCCAAGCCAGTTCGAAGTAGCGCCCTTGTTTGAAGAAGTAAACGTAGCGAACGATCACAATCAGTTGATGATGGATGTGATGGGTCGCGTCGGTGATAAGCACAATTTGAGAATCCTGTTCCATGAAAAACCTTTCGCAGGTTTGAATGGTACCGGTAAGCATAACAACTGGTCATTGATCACGGACACGGGTGTGAATCTTTACCAGCCCACCAGCAGTGCCCGCGACAACCTCCTCTTCTTGACGTTCTTCGTCACCACCATTAAGGCCGTTCATACCTACGCTGATTTGTTGCGTGCCAGTATCGCGACGTCGGCTAACGACTTCCGCCTGGGTGCAAACGAAGCGCCTCCTGCGATCATGTCGGTGTTCATCGGTTCTCAGATGACAGCCGTACTGGACGAGTTGGAGAAAAACGGAAACGTGAAAGTCGAGAAAGGCGACAACATGTACATGAAACTTGGTATCGATCAAATTCCTGAAATTATTCTGGATGCTACCGATCGCAACCGTACTTCTCCATTTGCCTTCACGGGTAACAAATTTGAATTCCGCGCCGTGGGTGGAAGCGATAACTGTGGTACACCAATGACAGCTTTGAATACTATCGTTGCCGAGCAGCTCGACCATTTCTACAATGCCGTTAATAAGGAAATCGAGAAAGGTGAAGAGAAACGCCTCGCCATTGTTAATGTATTGCGCAAATACATTAAGGAATCAAAAGACATCCGTTTCGAAGGAGATGGTTATTCAGAAGATTGGGTAACAGAAGCTGCAAAACGCAAATTGGGTAATGTAAAAAATACTCCTCGCGCGTTGGACGCTTACCTCACGAAGGAATCCCTGGCGCTATTTGAGAAGCATGGTGTAATGTCGCACAAGGAAAGCGAAGCGCGTATCGAAATTCGACTCGAGAGCTACATCAAACGCGTGCAGATTGAAGCGCGTGTAATGGGTGACCTGGCGATGAATCACATCGTACCGACAGCGATCGCTTATCAAACCAAATTGATTGAAAATGCCAATGGTCTGAAGGGACTTGGCGTAGACAACGGTGCAGTGGTTCAAACGATCAAGGAGATCTCCGGTCACATCGACACCATTAAGAACGGTGTACGTGCCATGGTCGAAGAACGCAAGCGCATCAATAAAATCACTGACTCGCACAAGCGCGCCATGGCTTACTGCGATGACATCAAGGAGAAATACTTCGATGTGATCCGCGATTCTGTGGATAAGCTTGAGCTGCTGGTGAACAACGAGGACTGGCCGCTGGTGAAATACCGCGAACTCCTCTTCTTGAGATAGACGACTGATACTCAATTTGACCTAAACCTGTAGATTAAAAAACGGGTCCGGGATTTCCGGATCCGTTTTTTTTGTCCCGTTAATCCGTGAAGCGCTTTCCAATTTTTATTTTTCTGTTTGAATCCTGTTAGCAATTGAACGATCTGTTCTAACCCCATCGGTGGCAAATTGCCCAGCTTTGACTAAACATTTCGAGAAGACGTAAACCAATTTGATCTGGATAAGAATTCAGAGGAGGTACTCCTTTGTCTTTGGTTTTCGCTTCACCTGAAGTTTCTGTTTCGTTTACTTTAATCCAATTGTTATGAAAAAGCTATCCTCTGTTCTTTTCATGATGTTATCGGCGAGTGTTGCTTCACTTTTTGGTCAGGCACCCGTCATCACATCATTCTCTCCCAGCACGGGGAATGTAGGCACGGTGGTCGGTATTAATGGTGCGAACTTTAGCACTGTCGCAGCCGACAACATTGTCCACTTCGGCGCCACGCGCGGCAACGTGCTGGCCGGATCATCTACGCACCTGGATGTCATGGTTCCGTCCGGCGCAACGTATGAACCCATCACCGTTACGGTAAACGGGTCAACGGCGAATTCCGCGACACCATTTGTTGTGACGTTTTCAAATAGCAATGGCTCGTTCGGAATTCGCAATGATTACTGGGGCGGAGCCGGGCTACGGTGGGGAACTGTCGGCGACGTCGACGGCGATGGCAAGACTGACATCATTGCCGTGGACGAAATCTGGAATCAACTGAATGTTTGGCGAAACAACACAACCACTCCAGGAATTATTTCGTGGGACTCTTTTTTATACATGACGAGCTTCTACACGATACCAACACCCTACGGCGTCGAAGTTGAAGACTTGAATGGAGATGGAAAGCTCGACGTTGTTGTGACGAATAGAAATGGTACAACCGTCGCCGTGCATGTGAATAACAGTTCTCCAGGATACATTTCATTTGCTCCACCGGTGGAGTTTGAAACGGCGCAAGGACCCTTGTTCGTTTCGATCCGCGATCTTGATAGCGACGGCAGGCAAGACATTGCCGTTGCGTGTGCAAATAACTTTGGCGTGGGCGCTGTGTCCGTTTTAAGAAATACCTCTTCCGGAGGTGTCTTGTCGTTTGAGCCTCATGTAGATTTTGAAGTCGGCAACGGCGGCGTTTGGTGCGTGAAGCTGGAGGATATGGATGGCGATGGCAAGTCAGAAATTCTGGTGACCAGCGGAGGAAGTGCTTGGTTGTCGATCTTTAGAAACATCAGCACACCTGGAATATTGAATGCTTCTTCATTTGCGCCAAGGGTTGATTACACCACTGGCGCCTATCCTTCAATTTTTGCAGTGAGTGATTTTGACGGCGATTTGAAACAAGATGTCGTGGTGGGTAACGCGGCTGATAACTCCATGTCCTTATTCAGGAATATAAGCACGCCCGGTGATATCAACATTGGTTCATTCACATCATCGCTGATCGCTAGTCCGGATCCGTGGAATCCCACGGCTGGTGATGTTGATGGCGATGGTAAACACGAGATCATTGTCCGGAACCCTGCTGGTGATCTACTCATTTACAAGAACAGCAGCACGGTGGGCTCGTTTTCATTTTCTCCGAACACAGTCTCCGTGGGTGGCGCTCCTTTAGGAATATCCGTGGCCGATCTGGATGGCGATGAAAAGGCAGATCTCGCAATTTCCAATGAAGTCTATAACCTCATTCATGTACTGCAAAATATTTTCGTCGCACCGCCGGTAGCAGAGGCGCCATCATTTGTAAGCAACACGGGCTTCAGCATTCAATGGATGGGTGTTGAGAATGTGTATGAGTATCGCGTAGATGTTTCGACTGTTGCTGACTTTTCTGTATTGGTTGACGGGTATGCCGACCGGCCAGTCTATAGCTCGCCTTGGGCGCTGACGAAACTTACGGTAGGTGGATTGCAGCCCAACACAGATTATTATTGTCGCGTACGGGCGTTTAACAATGGCGCCACCTCCCCTAATTCCAACATCGTCTCAGTTCATACCGAGACACACCCAGCCATGGCGTCGCCGAATATTTGGGCGAATCAATTCGGTGACTGGGGCGATGAGGAAATTCAGACCATGGTAAGCGACGATGAAGGTAATATCTACGCGGCCGGTCATTTCTCAGGGGTGTTGACTTTTGGATCGACCACACTCTTCAGTCAAGGTGACTATGATATCTTCTTCGTTCGCCTTACGCCGAATGGAGACGTGGTTTGGGCACGGTCAATCGGCGGACCTTATTATGAAAATGAAGTGTCGCTTGCCGTAGATGGCCTGGGTCTTTACATGACGGCTCAGTTTTCCGGAGACATTGATGTCGATCCCGGATCCGGCACCAAAATATTTTACAACGAAGGGCAGCCGTATATCAACGATAGTTTTTTTGCGCGCTACAATCCAGCCGACGGCTCACTGGTGTGGGCAAGAAAGTTGAACGATGCCCTGTCGTGGAGCAGTTCATCCATTGGGGTAGACAAGAATGGTGTTTACCTCACCGGCCGCTTTAACGGATCGGTTGATTTCAATCCGGGCGCCGGCATAGCAACGCTTGTGTCGCAGAACGAGGATGTATTCCTGGCGAAATACAACAAGCATGGAAATTTTATTTGGGTCGACGCGATGGGCGGCACAGAGAACGAAAGTTCCTGGGGATTGATGGTCGATGGTACGGGCGTTTATATCCACGGATATCACGGCGGTGCCGGCGACTTTGATCCTAAGTCAGGTGCGCATATGCTGGATGGTGCGGGAGGATTCTTCGGCCGTTATGATTTGGCGAATGGGAAGCTTCGTTACATCAAAGGTATTGGCAATGGTACAATTTTCAGTATGTCTCGTTTTGGAAATCACCTGTTCATCGCTGGTGATATGCAGGGAGCAATTGATGCTGATCCCGGCAATGGTGTGAAGACCATCGGGACCGATGGTTTCAATGGAGGTTTTGTTGGTAAATACAACCTGACCGATGGAAAATATCGCTGGGCGCAAGGTATCGTCACCTCCCGCTTTATCGGACCGCGCAAAGTGTTGGCTGACTTTTCCGGCGTTTATGTGAGTGGATACTTCGGCGGTGGCGCTGATTTTGATCCAGGAGTTGGAGAGGAGAATCGATCGTCGGTGGAGACAGATGCATTCGCTGCCCAATATGCTTTGGAGGATGGGAGTCTGCGCTGGGCCAAGAACATTGGTAGCCCGGGACGCGCGACCTCTATCGCTGCGACGTTAACCCACACAGGTTATTACCTCGCCGGACTTTTCGCGAATACCGTCAACTTTGATCCTTACGAAGGGAGTGCCATAAGGACCAGCATGTATGGCGGTAACGATGTATTCATCGCCAAGTATCAGCGTTCGTGCCCCAACATTGCAAAGCCTACGATCACGCTCGTCTCAGCGAGTCGCGAAGGTTGGACGTTAAAATCCAGCAGCTCAGAAGGAAATCAGTGGTATAAGAATGGTGAGCTCATCGCATCTTGCAATGAACAAATCTTAAAGGTTCAGGCTCCAGGAAATTATTCCGTTCAAGTGTCAAAGTTTGGTTGCAGCAGTCCGATGTCGGAGACTTTCTTTGTCGGCAAGAAGCCAACCGAATATGCTTCGAGCGACACAGAAATTTCCACCGATCAAACAACGTTGTATCCGAACCCTGCCACCGAATACATCTCCGTTGATTGGAGAGGATTCAGCGATGGACCGATTGCCATTACCGTTACCGATGCTTTTGGAAAAGTGCTACTCACGACAACCATGCCTTCATCAGAACAAACTATCGATGTAAGTCGACTACCTGCGGGTGTATATGTATTTCAGGCGCATCAAGGCGCGAAGTTTTACACGCAGCGATTCATCAAAAAATAAAATACGTTCACGGTTAACAGTTCACGGTCACAGTCAGATACAAACTGTGAACCGTGAACCGTGATCTGTGAACTATCGGTACCCTTTCATTTAAAATATACGTGCATTTGCGGGATACGAATTCACTAACCTGACGCATCACAGTCCGTTTAGAATTTCAGTTATCAACCTTTAATTCATGTGTATGAAAAGAATTCTAATGACGTTCGTGCTGACGGGATTGTGTGCGGTTGCCATTTCCCAGGTGCCAGTTAAACAAACGGTAAAACTTGGCGTGGATCAGATTCCGCTGGTCATCCGGCAGGCTTATGAGAAAGCATTTGGTGTTCTGCCCACAGAAGGCTGGTCTGCCCTGGTAGAAACAAAGGCCGATGGACAACGCACGGCGACGAAACCCGTGTCGTACAGCTATTCGAAAAAGGAAGGGAAAAAGAAAATCGAAATCCGGTTTTCACCTACGGGCGAAGTTACTTCGGTGAAAGGAATTGAAAACCCCAATCATCAAACCGATGATGGCAAGGATCACTCCAGCGCCGATGGTCTCTAGTGGCTCAATTTCGAATAAAAAAAGCGCCTTCAAGATTGGAGGCGCTTTTTTGTTAAGAAGGTCTCTTCTTATATCGCTCTACTGCACAGAACTCAAATCAGCTGGGTAAAGGTTCCCTTCTTCTGCGCCCGCATAGGCAGGCTCTGCTTTTTTCTTAGCTGGACTAACTTGCAGGGATGAAATCATGTCGGTTACTTTCAACAGGATGAATGATCCGATGAAGGTATAGGCGAAGACAATTGCCAGCGCTTTCAGGTGAACAAGGAACAGCGTCGTTTCGCCGAAGAACAAGCCGTTGCCAGTGGTGTTAGCACCGTTCACGGCTGTGTTTGCCAGGAGACCAGTCATCAACATACCTACAGCGCCACCTACTCCATGGCACGGGAACACATCCAATGTATCTTCCAAAGATGTCTTTGTTTTCCAATGCACCATCAGGTTGCTGATCAAGCTGGCAAACGTTCCGATGAACAAGCTTGAAGGAATGGTTACAAATCCAGCCGCCGGTGTAATCGCTACAAGTCCGACGACAGCACCGATACAGAATCCGAGGGCTGAAGGTTTTTTACCACGCACTGCATCTAACAATATCCAGGCTAAGCCCGCGGCAGCTGATGCTGTATTCGTCGTAGCGAAAGCCGACGCAGCAAGTGTACCTGCGCCCATCGCGCTACCAGCGTTGAATCCGAACCAACCGAACCAAAGCAAGCCAGTTCCTAAAAGAACAAATGGAATGTTGGCGGGTGCCATATGTTTCTTTTCTTCCGATCTGCTGCGCAGGAAAATCGAGGCTGCAAGCGCAGCGATACCGGCTGACATATGCACTACTGTTCCTCCCGCAAAATCCAGAACGCCCATCTTAAACAGGAATCCTTCAGGATGCCATGTCCAGTGTGCTAAGGGTGAGTAGATGAATAGCGAGAATAATACGAGGAAGATGATAAAGGATTTGAAACGAATCCGTTCAGCAAAAGTACCCGTGATCAAAGCGGGCGTGATGATCGCGAACTTCAGTTGGAAGAAAGCGAACAACACCAGCGGAATGGTTGGCGCGAGTGACCAGGGATTTCCATCCAGTACATTTTGAAACATGAAGAAAGATCTCGGGTCTCCAATGATTCCGCCAATAGAATCTCCGAAGGCAAGGCTAAATCCAACGACGATCCACAGAACACCCACCACACCCATCGCGATAAAGCTTTGGAACATGGTGTAGATGATGTTCTTCATGTCGATCATCCCGCCGTAGAAAAAGGCCAGGCCGGGTGTCATCAACAGGACAAGGGCAGAAGCCGCGAGCATCCAGGCGATGTCGCCGCCATTTAAGCCTTCAGTAACGATGGTTTTGGGCAGCGCCGGCATAAAGACGGCCAAAATGCTGAACCCGATCAGCAGGAGCAGAAAAATTAGTGATTTCTTCATGGGTGGGTAAAATTCTGGTTGTTGTATACCAAAAATCGCCTATTTTTTTGAAAGACGGTTCCATTTATACCCACATTTTGGATAAAAATGTCCGAAAACGTTGTAGAAATGGGTTCATTTTAATCTGTAAGCCGATACGGTCCGGATTTTTAGAATTCTTTCAAATCGGAGGGCCTATCACAAGCCTGAAAACATTTTTGGCGGGAAGTAAAAATTCCTGAATTCTCCTGACATAGGGCTGACATCCTGCGATCGTTACTTCAAGAAAAAATTCATCTCCATGATACAGGCAATGCAGGAAGTCGAGATTAACTGGCCGATAAAGGCGCTGTTCAACTATGTGGCCGACATCACCAACCACACGTTCTGGAAAAATGGAACCCTTGATGCGGTTTGGGTCAACGGCAAGAATGAGTCCGGAGCAACCTTCATGGAGCTTTCGGGCGATCAGTACACCGAGTATCAGATCACGGAGTTCATTCCTTACCAACGAAGGGTGATCTGTTCAACCGAAGGCGTGTCGGAAACTTATGCCTTTGATTTTGAGCCGAAAGGTCAGCACACTATTCTACGGTTGTCGGTGCAGGTGCAAACAAAGATTTCGGCGCGCGTGCCCGGGATCGCTGCATTTGTCGGCTCGGACGACCTGCTGCGGCTGAAAGAAATCCTGGAAAATGAAAACTAGTTTTTGAATCCAAACATCAAACCTTATGAACTGCGACAATACCATGCTTCCCTCAAAATTCTCGAATGCGCGGACGATCGTTTTAATCATTGGCGTTATCACCGGATTTGTAGCGCTGTTTTTAATGTTCAATTTCAATTTGATCTAACCACTGATGAGAAAGATCATTTTAGGAGTGGCAGTAAGCCTGGACGGATACATCGAAGGACCGAAAGGGGAGTACGACTGGTGCTTCTCTGACCAGGATTATGGAATGAAAGAATTCCTCCAGGGGATCGATGCTATCTTCTACGGCCGCAAGAGTTTTGAAATGGCAGGAAACGTCTTCCCCAAAAAACAGGCGTATGTATTTTCAAATACGTTAGCGAAACAACCAAAGGCGACAACGTTGGTGAAAGGCGATATCGCGGCCGAAGTTACGAAAATTAAACAAGCTGCTGGAAAGGACATTTGGCTATTCGGCGGAGCGAGCCTTACCTCATCGTTGGTGAAAGCAGGTTTGGTGGATGAGTTTTGGCTTTCGGTTCATCCCATTGTACTGGGAGCCGGCAAACCTTGTTTTGAGAAGATCAGCCAGCGACTGCCATTGAAATTGATTGAAACGAAAAGCTACTCGACAGGCCTCGTATCTTTAAAGTATGTACCAGCATGAAGGCTAAGTCCACCAGAAAGATTTTGAAGGTTGTGAAGAAGAAAGGAATGCAGCCAGCGAAGGGTAAAACCTGGATGGACAAGGTACGCGAAGAAAAAGCTCCGCAGGTAAAGCGCATCGACAAAGCCTTTGCTGACATACCCCCGGGAGGCGTCATGCTCATCGCTACGCCGAAAATTTTGGACACCTATATTCGCGAGATCCCAAAAGGAAAAAGTGTAAACCTGAGCACAATAAGAAAGGACCTTGCCTCCGAATATCACGCCGAGTATACCTGTCCGATCACTACTGGTATTTTCCTTCGCATCGTGAGCGAAGCAGCGCATGAGGAAATTGAATCCGGAACGCCGATCGGCAAAGTCGCTCCCTTCTGGCGCGCCGTGGATGAAAATTCACCGCTGGCCAAAAAGCTGTCTTTTGGCTCCGACTTCGTCAAAGCCATGCGGAAGAAGGAGGGGATTATTCCGTAGAAAATTTTATCTTCCGGAAAGATATCTTTGGATGCATCAGAACGCCCACCTGATCCGCCAGTTTTACACGGCCTTTCAAAATCAAAATTATGCTGAAATGCAACGTGCCTACCACGTTGATGCTTCGTTTCATGATCCCGTTTTTCTGGATCTCAACAGTCGCGAAGTAAAGGCCATGTGGCAGATGCTGGTGGTCCGTGCGAAAGACCTCACCCTCACATTCAGTGATGTGAAGGCGGACCAAAATACCGGCTCTTGTCATTGGGAGGCCTGGTACACTTTTACAAAGACCGGGCGAAAAGTCCACAACATCATCGATGCCACTTTCGAATTTAAGGATGGTCGTATCTTCAGTCATCGCGATACCTTCGACCTGTGGCGATGGTCACGCCAGGCCATCGGCCCGGCAGGATGGGTGATGGGATGGAGTTCCGTTCTTCAAAATTCAATCCGCAAGTCGGCTCGCCAAAGCCTCGATGCTTTCATGAAGCAATCGGGATTGTAGCCACACTCACCTTAGATTTTTTGTAACACGCTTCCAGCTCGTACTTCCTCACTACCTTTGCGCCATGACGATGGAGGAAAAGGTACAAGCGGTAGAGAATGTTTTTGCCCGGCTGGATGGAGAGATTTCGTCTTTTCAATCACAATCTGGATTGCATTGCAAGTGGGGTTGTGGCAAGTGTTGTTTCAAAGCTGACATCGAAGCGACTATTCTCGAATTTCTTCCTTTCGCCTATCACCTCTATCATCAGAACCAAGCTTTTGAGTGGCTCGAGAAATTAGAGCAGGCGAGCTCGCCGCTGTGCATGATCCTGAATCCGACCCAATCGGGCGCCGGATTGTGTTCTCAATATTCCCATCGCGGATTGATTTGCAGGCTTTTTGGGTATTCTGCACGGACGAATAAGTATGGTACCAAAGAGTTGATCACCTGCGCGATTATCAAAGACGAACAGTCTGAGAATTATTTGAAGGCCGAGGAAGGGATAAAAAATGGCGTCGATATTCCGGTGATGAGTAACTATTACCTACAACTTCACGCTATTGACTTTGAACTCACTCGAGAATTTTTCCCCATCAACGAGGCCATCAAGCGGGCGATTGAGAGTATATTGCATCACTATGCGTATCGGTCGTAATATGAGGGTGGGAGCTGTGTTTTTTGTTTTCCTTCTGCAGGCGTCAATAACCCTTGCCCAAACGGCCACCCAGCCTGATACATTAAACACACCCTTCAGTCGTTACTGGACAGTCCAGCGATTCGTGCCAAAATTTGGTGTAGGTGTTCAAGACCGTGCATTCTTTGAAGTGGGAATTCAGTGGCACAATATCTACCGAAACCCTTTAAGCCTTGCCTCCAAAGGTCCTTATTGCACCGTGGATGTTTTTATTGATGAAAGCAATTTGCTGCTGGGACCTAAACTTGGCTATGAATTTACCGCTGGCGTTTTTGGCGTGGCGGCGGATGTTACCTACTTCATTGATCACAACTACGACGGTGAGGGAAGCAATCGTCAATCGTTGGTGTTCACGCCTAAGGCCGGACTCACTATCCTTGGTTTCGCGGATCTGTTTTATGGATACCAGATTCCTTTATCCGATGAGCGCATCTCCTCCATCTATAGGAATCGTTTTTCGCTGGTGTTCAATCTGAACCGGGATTATTTCAATCTGAAAGAGGCGCCACGCCGCTAATCTTACTTCACAAAGAGTTTGATCAGAATGTCTCCAAGAACGCCCTTGGCTTCTGGCTTTGTTAGCGTGGGGAAAATTGCGTGGTCGCTAAAAGAACTTGGTTTGGATGGCGAGCGGAAGAACAAGGTAAATGCAATGATGAGCGCCACCAGAATGCCGACAATTAGACTTAGTTCTTTGTAGGTAAAATGTGTCTTCACAGCCTTTCGCTTGACTAACCCCATGCCAGATTCAAAAACCGCTTTTTTGGTGCGATTCTTGACTCTTTCTCCATAGTATTGTTCAGATGCGAACATGCTGTAAGGGGTTTCCGTACAGGTTTACCCTGATCATGCGAAGAGGTTACAGCCGTTTCGTGGAAAAGATTAAGGGCTGGACCCCTTTTCTAACTAAATTTGTTGACTGAAAGAAATGGGAATTACAAGAATGAGGAGATTAACACTATATGTTTTCCTGGGCTTGGCAGCAGTGCTCATGTCAATGAGGACTTCCCAGCCTATGGAAGATGGACCGGTGAAGTGGATGACTTTCGAGCAGGCACTCGAGAAATCAAAAAAAGAAAAGCGGCCAGTCTTTATCGACGTCTATACCGACTGGTGTGGATGGTGTAAAGTGATGGACAAGAATACCTTTAGCGATCCGCACGTTGCGTCACTGCTCAATGCGAAATTCTATCCCGTAAAGTTCAATGGCGAGCAGCACGAAGACGTGGTGTTCAATGGAACAACCTTCAAGTTTGTCGGTAGTGGAAGAAGCGGCTACCACCAACTTGCCGCAGCGCTCCTGAACAATAAGCTCAGCTATCCTACCGTCGTTTTTCTGGATGAAGATTTCAAGATGATTCAGCCTTTGCCGGGATATCGCCAGGCTCCTGAATTTCATATGATTGCCCAATTTATAGGCGAAGGTCACTACAAGACTACCAAGTGGGCCGATTGGCAAAACAGCTATAAATCACCGTTTTAAAAACGGGAACATCTCATAAAAAAAGGCCCTGACAGCAACGCTACCAGGGCCTTTTGTTTTTCTTATCGTGGATCATTAATCCTTCTTTTCTTCTTTTCTGGTTTTCAGATAATCGACGTAACCGAGCGCTGTTGCAAACCCGATCAGGACTGCGACAATCGCGATAAAAATGTTTGCGCCATCTGCTATAAACTGTTGAAACATAATTGTAATTGTTTACTCGACAAAGGTATAAGATTGGGCGAATTCCCTAAAGAGAATTGCATTAATAATACACGGGAAATGTTGGCGTAATGCAATCGATTTTTAGCCGATAAAATCAGGCTTTTACCTGGGCCTCGCGCCTGCGAATTATCTTTTTTCGGGCGATGAAATAAAAATTTAATCCACCCAGGATCATCAGCGCACCCAAAATGATCAGCACGATGAACAAGCGACTACTCCGAAGCTCCAGGCGCGTAATCTCGTTTTGCTGTTTCAGCATCTCAAACTCCTTTTCCTTTTCCTGGAACTCCATGAGGATTTCCATCTGGGCGATGTTCCGGCTGCTTTCTTCGCCGTAGATTTTCTCACGGTAGTCATCGTACTTCAACTGCGCCTCGTATCCTTCTTTGAATTTCCCTTGCGTCGAATAGTTCTCAGCAACGGATTTGTAAATCGTGGGAAGGAAGGAGTAGGCTTGAAGTTCATTGCTCAGCGTCTCAGCTTCGCTCAGGTAAACCTGCGCAGGTTTTGGCTGCCTGGCTTTTGTGTAGGTGATACCGAGGTTCGTGATGGAATTCAGGATGGCGAGCTTGTCAGACTTCTGACGTTCTAAAGCGAGAGCCTTTTCATAGAATTCAATCGCGCGCTCATAGTTGCCCTGGCGGTAGTAAAGATTTCCGATGTTATTCAATGGATCAGGGAAAGTCGTGCCCTTTCGTTCACTTAGCTGGTAGGCTTCTGAAAAATATTGCATCGCCTTCTCGTAGAGTTGCAACTCGGTGTGGAGGTTTCCAAGATTATTCATCGACCCGATGATCTTGTCTTCGTCCTTAAGTTCAACAAAAAGCTTGTACGATTCCTCCAGGTATTTCATGGCTTGCCCGAAGTCGCGCTTGATGGAGTAGATCGTTGAAATGTTATTCTTGGTGGTGGCGATCCCTTCCTTATTATCCAATGATTCGTAGATCTTGAGCGAAGTGATGTAGTACTCCAGCGATTTGTCCAGCGCACCCTGTGTGCGATAGGCAATACCCAGGTTGTTGTAGGCTGCGGCCAGTCCTTTTTTGTCACCGATTTCCGTGGCCAGGTTCAGCGCCTCGCGTGCGTATCCGACTGCCTTGATCGGATTCATACCGATCTGATTCCGGAACAGTTCGTTCAGCGTCTTTACTTTGTTTTGATTGGTGGCTGTATCCAACAGGGCGAGTAAGCTATCGGTTTGACCAAATGCAATTGAGCTAACGCAGAAGAACACAAAGGTGACGGACAATAGTCGTTGGATCATAGGAATGGGTGCAAGGCTAAAAGTAAGAAGTATTCCTCAAATTTAGCACTGGCTGCGCCGTTGGCGTAAATGTTCTTCGACCAACAACCCATTCTGTCCATCTTCATGCAATCAAACTTATTGAATGCCATGAGTAGAAAGACTTTAGGTCTGCTGACGTTCCTCTTCTGTAGTACTGTAGGATTCAGCCAGCAGCAGGAGGAAATTGCCGTAAATGACGTGATCAACAGACTGTTTGAAGGCATGGCCAAAGGCGACAGTGCCATGGTTCACAGTACCTTTTCGAAAGAAGTTACGATGGCGACGTCTTTTCGCGACAAGTCGAATAGTCCTGTGCTGCGCAGGGAAAACTCCATCAAAGAATTCCTGGTGGCCATTGGAACGCCGCATCCCGATGCCCTCTATGAGGAAATATGGAATGTATCAGTCAAGATAGACGGCGACCTGGCACAGGCCTGGTGTGATTATGCTTTATTTGTCGGGAATGCTTTTAACCACTGTGGTGTGGATGCCTTCCAGCTTCACAAGGGCAAGGACGGTTGGAAGATTTTTCATGTAGCGGATACCCGGCGGAAGGAGGGCTGTACCATTCCAAAAAATATTCAGGACAAACACCGTCAGTAACGCGGTAGAATGAACCTCGAACAAAGTTGAAAGCGTTCCCGTTTCGTATGATAAGCTCTATGGTCCGGATCATTGTCATGCTCGTATTTATTCCGCTGTTGGGCGTGGCTCAGCAGTCGCAGGACGAAATTCGCAAAAGCATTTTTTTCGGTGGAGGCAGTTATGACATTGATGAATTTCAGGCCGATGAATTGTCCGACTGGCTGGATTCCATTCCCAATTTGCTGGAGAAGTACGACATCCACCTGATCAGCCATACCGACCCGATTGGCGGGAAAGCATACAATGAATGGCTTTCCAAAATGAGGAGCGAGGCTGTTCAGCAGTTGTTGTTGAGCAAGGATATTCCCGAAAACAAGATCACCATCAAGGATTGGGGATTGGAGAACCCGGTCTACAGCAATCAATCCTACAGCGGCATGCAAATGAACCGACGCGTGGACGTGATCCTGTACCCCATAATCTTCTAAATTTCCACGGCGACCGCCGTATCCGATTCCGGACACCAATTTGCACAACCGGACGAGCGAAACTGCTCCAGGACCCTGAATTCAGCCTAATTAGTTAAAAATCGTCGTTGGCACCATTGTTGGCTTTTGGGCTTTCATGATTGGCAAAAACCGAACTTCGCCAATAGCGACCCAATTTGTCTATGATTAAACTACGCGACATCGATAAGTACATCGATAACCGATTCCAGAGAACATTTATCCTGAAAGGCGTTGAGCTGGATGTTCAACAAGGAGAATTCCTCACCATCATGGGGCCCAGCGGCGCCGGTAAATCCACGTTGATGAATATCATCGGGATGCTGGACGAGCCGTCGGCAGGAGAGTATTACTTCTTCGACGAGCCGGTTCACAAGATGAAGGAAAAGCAGAAATCAGATATGCACAAAAACTATATCGGTTTCATTTTCCAGGCTTACCACCTGATCGATGAGCTCACAGTTTATGAAAATATTGAGACGCCACTGCTGTACAAAGGTGTTAGCGGCAGTCAGCGCAAGAGCATGGTGGCCGAGATGTTGGATCGGTTCAACATGGTTGCCAAGAAAGATCTTTTCCCCGAACAACTCAGCGGTGGCCAGCAGCAGTTGGTCGGTATCGCGAGAGCCATTGTTGGTCAACCGAAATTATTGTTGGCCGATGAACCGACAGGAAACCTGCACTCCGATCAGGGCAAGCAGATCATGGAGATCTTCAAGAAGCTCAATGATGAAGGTATCACCATCATTCAGGTGACGCATTCCGAAGAGAATGCGCGGTGTGGCAAGCGCATCGTGCGTGTGGGTGACGGAGCGATTGTAGCGGACGAGCGTGTAGAAGTAAATGTTTAAAGTAGAAATGAAGAAAGTATTTTTTATTATTCTGGTTGTTGCTGTTGGAAAGGTGTATGCACAAGACCAGGTTCCGGCCAAACTTACATTCAAGGAAGCGGTTAAGATTGGGCTTCAAAACAACGTTCTTCTCAATCAGCAGAAGAACCAGCTTGAGTATACGCAAATTAACAAGACCTCTTCTATGCTACAGCTTGGCCCGACTGTTCAGGCTCAAGGTAGTGCTTATAGAAACGATGGTAACTCATTCAACAATCAAACAGGTGAAGTGGTCAATGGTGTTATCGATTTTGTGAATGGATCCATCAACGCAAGCATGCCTGTTTTCAGTGGAATGAACACGTTAAACCTCTATCGCCAGGCTGCAAGTTTGAACGAGGCGCAGTTACATTTTGTAAACAGGTCTACGCAGGACGTTATCCAGTTGGTTTCGGCACAATATCTCGTTTGTATGCTTGATCAGGAACTGATCAAGATCAATCAAGAGAACGTCAATACCCAGAAGGTGCAGTATGATCAAATCAAGGAGCAGGTTAACCTGGGTAGCAAAGCTGAAGCCGACCTGGCCAATCAGGAATACCAGTGGAGAAATGCTGAACTTGTATTAGTTCGTTCAAGAAATACATTCAAGAATGATCGTTCGACCCTAGCATTAACGATTCAGGTTGATCCTTCACTCCCGTTTGAACTGGAGCCCATTAACTGGGACATCAACGCCGTGTTGGCCGATAGCATGATCTTGGACGAACTGTATGCTACTGCGATGGACCGCAGGAGTGATTTGAAGCAGACCGAAAACTCGGAGAAGGCAGCGCACTTCAACTACTCTGCTAATAAAGGTCTGTACTATCCGACCATCTACGCTGGGGCGTCTTACGGCTCTCGATACAATTATGTGCATGGCGCGCCGAACCGTTCTTTTTCTGATCAGTTCACTCAGGATAATACCCAATTGAGTTACGGATTTTCCCTTACGATCCCTATATACGGCGGTCTGGCCGTAAGAAGTCAGACGGCGTTTTCAAAGGTGTCATATGAAAACGCAAAGCTAAGACATAAGAACATGGAGGTGACCATCAAGTCTGATGTCATCAGGGTGTACCAAAATTTCAATGACGCCAAGAGCGCATACTTCGCAGCCCAAGCGCAGCGTAACGCCGCACAGATTTCGTACAACATGGAAAAGGAAAGGTATGATCTGGGTATCTCGGACATTGTTCAACTAACCACCTCCAACCAGGCCCATGTTAATGCACAGGCGACTTATCAGGGGGCTTTGTATACCCTCATGTTTCAGCGACTGCTGATCCAGTACGCCATCGGAACCCTGAAATTTGAAGATATTCCATAAGAAACACCGCCAAACTCGTCACCCGGAAAGCCCCTTTTGTCAGGGGCTTTTTTGCTTTTCTCGATAGGGAATACCCGCATTTTCCTTACATTTGCAGCCCTGTTCGATTGAACGGGGCTCCGGCCCAACCAGGCAGGAGAAAGTAAAACCAAATTTGTGTCCGCAAGCCCGGCGGATGCATGTAAAAAGGGCGAAATTCATGGCTAAAGTATCAAAACCGGGGGAGAGACCCAGAAAATCCACCGAATCTAAGGATGCCGCTTCTAAGGCTCCTTCAAAATCCAAAGCTGAGAAAATCGAGGTAGATGAAGATGATCCGTTAGCGGAGATCAAATCCCTTCAGAAGGAAGAAATCTCCACTGAAGCAATCCCTGTTTCTGAGCTTAAGAAAGCAAAGTACGAGAAACAGATTCCTGGTCAGTTTGACTTCGATGCCTTTGATACCAAAGGTTTCGGCGAAGGCTACTCGAAAGAGAAGAAAGCTGAAATGGAGAAAATGTACTCCGGCACCGTTACTTCCGTAAACAGCGGTGAAGTAGTAAAAGGAACTGTCGTAGCAATCAACGATCGCGACGTGGTTCTTAATATCGGATTTAAGTCAGACGGTCTCGTGCCCCTGGCTGAATTCAAGGAAATGACCAACCTGAAAATTGGTGATGTTGTTGACCTCTTCATCGAAGAGCGTGAAAACGCAATGGGTCAGCTCGTCCTCAGCCGTCGCAAGGCTAAGCTGGTGAAAGGTTGGGAATACGTTCAAACTGCATTGGATAAGGACGAGGTCATCGAAGGTTTTGTAAAACGCAGAACCAAAGGTGGTCTGATCGTAGATGTGTTTGGAATCGAGGCTTTCTTGCCTGGTTCACAAATCGACGTGAAGCCTATCCGCGACTTCGATATCTATGTTAACAAGAACATCGAAGTGAAAGTAGTGAAGATCAACTACACCAACGACAACGTTGTTGTATCGCATAAAGTACTGATCGAGAAAGATCTCGAGCAGCAGAAGGCCGCTATCCTTACCAACCTCGAGAAAGGTCAGGTATTGGAAGGCGTGATCAAGAACATGACCAACTTCGGTGTGTTCATCGACTTGGGTGGTGTGGACGGATTGTTGCACATCACGGACATCAGCTGGGGTCGCATCAATCACCCTGAAGAAGTTCTCAAGCTTGACCAGACCGTTAAGGTTGTTGTGCTTGACTTCGATGAAGACAAGAAGCGTATCTCTCTTGGCATGAAGCAACTCACGCCTCATCCTTGGGATGCCCTGCCAGCAGAAATCATGGTAGGTTCTAAAGTAAAAGGTAAGATCGTTAACGTGGCTGACTACGGAGCATTCCTCGAGCTTCAGCCTGGCGTTGAAGGTCTGATCCACGTAAGCGAAATGAGCTGGTCACAACACCTGCGCAATCCTCAGGACTTCATGAAAGTCGGAGACGAAGTTCAGGCTGTCGTGTTGACCCTCGATCGCGAAGAGCGCAAGATGTCTCTTGGTATCAAGCAACTGACAGAAGATCCTTGGACAAGACAAGATGTGTTGACCAAGTACGCTGTTGGAACACGTCACAAAGGTATCGTGCGTAACCTCACCAACTTCGGCTTGTTCATCGAGCTGGAAGAAGGTATCGATGGTCTCGTACACGTATCTGACCTGAGCTGGACGAAGAAGATCAAACATCCTTCTGAGTTCGTGAAAGTAAGCGAGACGATGGAAGTACAGGTATTGGAGTTGGATGCTGCTAACCGCAGACTTGCACTCAGCCACAAGCACCTGGAAGAAAACCCTTGGGATACTTTCGAGACGGTGTTCACCATCGGATCGGTTCACAAGTGTACCATCATCAACAAGAATGATAAAGGTGCGATCCTTGAACTTCCTTACGGAATTGAAGGATTCTGCGCTGCCAAGAACCTGGCCCGCGAAGACAATGGCAAAGCCGAAGTTGGCGAAGCCCTTGACTTCAAAGTGTTGGAGTTCTCGAAAGATGACAGAAGAATCGTATTGTCGCACAAGGCAACGTGGTCTGCTGAAGAAGAAAGACCTGCTGCCGCTAAACAACAAGGAGGAGCTCCTGGAAAGAAAGCTCCTGCGAAGGGCACATCGATTCAGTCCATCAATCAGCAAACTGAAAAGTCTACCTTAGGTGACTTGGAAGCGTTGAGCGCATTGAAGGAGAAGATGTCTGGCGGAAGTGAGCCGAAAGCTGAATAAGCTTTGATCATAATGAAGAAAGGTGACTGGCTGTCAGTCACCTTTTCTTTTTTTACAAAGTTGAAATCACCACCGGTTTTTTTAGCTTTGTGATTGTATCCACCACACCCTTGCCCTATACACACACAACTAGTATCTAGAATCTAGTATCTAGAATCTAACAAGGTCTCGTGGCCGAGTGGCTAGGCAGAGCTCTGCAAAAGCTTGTACAGCGGTTCGAATCCGCTCGAGACCTCAAAAGCATTCGCTAAGCGAATGCTTTTTTTATTTACGGCTGTACAGCGGTTCGTCCCGATAGCTATCGGGACCGCTCGAGACCTCTAAAAAGCATTCGCGAAAGCGGATGCTTTTTTATTTTACAGCGGTTCGTCCCGAGAGCTATCGGGGCAAGTGCGTGCAAATCCCTTACTGGCGTTTATTGCAAGGCCGAAGGTATATGGTAAATATCTGGCGATTAGTCGATGTAAACCGCAGCCATACTTTTATGCAGGCACACGTCGCTGAATTTCCCTTTCCCAGAAACGATGCTGACAAATGGCTTTGATGAACAAATCGGCTAACATTTTTGCGTTGCCCGATATCACGATGCCTTCGCGCAGAACCGTTTCAAGCGAGGCGTCACCAGGCAATCTTTTATGGAAGTAAGTTGCTTCTAATACCTGACGCGATGACTCCTCACATGCAATTGCTTTACAGTGTTTGAATGCTTCATTCAGAAAATGAATCGCATCGGCGTCTGCTGCTAATGTTGCTCCGCATTTCATTCCCCCTGCCACATATACCGCATCGTATAAAACCGAGGCAGCCGTAAGAAAACTTTGCTGAACAGGAACCTGCATGCGGCTTTTGCTGGCAACAGATCCGAGCTTAGGAGCGATCACCTCAGTTATTGCATTATTTTTTTCCAATGCGTCTTTCACAATCTTTAACGAATCTGCATCAACTCCGTCCGCCACAAGGATGGCGATCTTGCGGGTCGCAATTGAATTTTTTATTGTACCGGCCATACTCAATGCCGGTGACTCTTTGATTTTTCCTTTCTTGTTGACCGACTCATAGCGTTGTGGATCGGCATCTGCCGGAATGCTTTGATTGATGGTCCCGTCGACTTGCTTTGGAATAGCAAGCCCAAGCCCATTAGCGACTTCATTCGCAAGTGCTTTGTCGATGTTGGCTAGAATAACCAGCATTCGCTCACGGATCGCGATAGTTTGTACTTTGCCCAACTCAAACCGCAGTGCACTTATTATATGATTTTTCTCCGCCACCGATTGACTGTTAAAAAAAAGTCTGGCCTGACTGAAATGATCTAAAAAGCTGGGGCTTCGTTCACGGATCTTAGTGGCATCTATTCTTTCCGTGTAGGAAGTGAATCCACCATCCATGGCCTTCGCTTGAAACGGGCAGCCACCGCCCAGCGTATTCGGACTATAACTCGACTTTCCTTTGTTTATGGTCTGGCGCATGTGGCCATCCCGCTGGTTGTTGTGAACGGGCGCTACAGATCGGTTAATGGGTATCTCGTGGAAATTCGGTCCACCAAGTCGCAGCAATTGAGTATCCGTATAAGAAAAAAGCCTGCCCTGCATCAGGGGATCATTCGTAAAATCGATACCTGGAACAATGTTGCCGACGTGAAAGGCCACCTGTTCGGTTTCGGCGAAAAAGTTTTCCGGGTTTCGATTAAGCGTAAGCTTCCCGATCCGCTGGACAGGGACCAGTTCTTCCGGAACGAGTTTCGTAGGATCCAGGAGGTCAAAATCAAATTTATGTTCATCGGCCTCACGGATTATCTGCACACCAAATTCCCATTCAGGAAAATTACCACTCGCGATAGCCTCCCACAGATCGCGGCGATGGAAATCAGGATCTTTGCCCGAAATATTTTGTGCTTCGTCCCAGGCGACCGAATGAACACCTAATAATGGCTTCCAATGAAATTTAACAAAGTGCGCGACATTCTTTTTATTCACCAATCGAAATGTGTGAACGCCAAATCCCTCCATCATTCGATAGCTGCGTGGAAGGGCCCGATCGCTCATGGCCCACATGATCATATGAGCAGACTCTGGCATTAATGAAATAAAATCCCAAAATGTATCGTGAGCGGATGCTGCTTGCGGCATCTCATTGTCTTGCTCCGGTTTGACAGCGTGAATGAGATCTGGAAATTTGATGGCGTCTTGAATGAAGAAGATCGGCATATTATTTCCCACCAGATCGAAAACTCCTTCATCGGTATAAAACTTAACGGCAAATCCTCTGACATCACGCGCCAGGTCAGACGATCCGCGGGAACCAGCCACTGTGGAAAATCGAACGAATACTGGCGTCTCTTTTCCAGGATCCTGGAGGAAGTCAGCCCGTGTGTAGGTTGACATCGACTTATAGACCCTGAACACGCCGTGAGCTGCCGAACCGCGGGCATGAACGATCCGTTCCGGAATTCTTTCATGATCAAAATGAGTGATCTTCTCCCGGAGAATGAAGTCTTCCAGTAATGATGCTCCACGCTCGCCTGCTTTCAGCGAGTTCTGATCGTCGTTGATCCTTACACCTTGGTCCGTCGTGAGGAATTCGCCCGCACTTTCTTTCGTGTTGACCGCAAGGTCTTTTTGTTTAGCATTAATTGCTGACCGTTTGGTCGCCTTCTTAGTTTTTGCCATAAATGAGTGCGCGTTAGTTGTAGAGATTTTTAGCCGTTCGAATTCCTTTGGACTGTAAAGAATCGTGCCATGGATGTTCCGGTAGAAAATTGGTATTAAAACGACTCGCATTGAAATAGGTCCTTTATGAGTTCATTGAGGTCAAACCCGTAAACGTAAATCGCGGAAAATTGCTTTTTCAGAATCATGTTGTCAAGCGATCGAGATCAGTTCGATTAGCGGTGATTTTCGACAACACTTACGAGTAGTAATTCCCCAGCGAACATTAACGCGCACCTCAATCCGAGGGGTATACCAAGTGCATGCCGGCATTGTTTTAGCTTTCAGGATGAAAACTCGAAGGCGGTTCTAGCGATTGCCGTTCTTTCGATTGACCTGCGCCAAAAAGGATCACCTGAATCAAAACCCGTTGATGCAAGCTTTAAAGAGACAGGATGAGGATAGAACTTTCGGCAATGGAGGTATGACTGCAGTGTAAAAGTTTATAAACGCCCATGGAAACGATCTCACTTATCGGCATTGGAGCCAGTATTTTAACCGCCAGCTCGCTTATCCCTCAGTTCGTCAAAATGCTTCGGGAGCGCGGCTCCGAGCAGGTTTCCATTTTGATGTTAACATTATTACTGGCAGGGTTGGCGCTATGGATCTATTACGGTTTTCTTCAGAAGGATTGGATAATTGTAGTCTCCAATTCATTTGCTGCCGTGGTCAACCTGGCTACCTGCGTGGCGACGTTATACTTCAAACGGACATAGGTCTTGTGTGAGATATTTGGATTCTTACCTATGATTCAATGTGGCACGTGAATTTTGCAGCAAGCCACCCCTGTGTCGAACTTGCTATCTCAGCTGTTCGCGATTTTGTTTTTTAGAATAGGGCCACTGGGCTCTGATATAAAAACTCTCCCTTCCTCAAATTCGCCCGGGATGGTTATGTCCAAGCTATTGACATTTGAAGATGTTGTGAATGAAAACCTTTCTCAAGGCTGCCTTACAAATCGTGATCCCAACACGTCAAATCAAAGGATTTGAGGGAGGCGAATGAGCCAACGCTCGGCTTGAATTTCGAGCTAGACCAGCGATTTCAGAGCGTTTCAATCGTGTGCAAAAATCACCACTGTCGTTTATTGGAAGTCCTAGCATGTTTACGATGGTACATTCGCTATAAGTAATAAACGTTAAAATGACACTTTTAACCCAAAACGACAGGTCGAGATTGCTTCATTCACCTTTCTCAACTCAAAAAAGAATTCACTAAACCATAACCCCCAATAATCTATGACAAATAAATACTTACTATTTCGGTTCAGCCTGCTGCTACTCCTTGTAGTATGCCAGCGCAGCTTGGCCTCGGAGCGAGCGAGTCGAACGCCTATGTTTGATTCACCCGTATTCCAACAACAAACCGTTAGCGGCAAAGTGACCGATGAGAATGGATCTTTATTCGCCGGTGTCAACGTGGTTGTTAAAGGAACTACCAGCGGAACCGTTACGGATGCTGACGGAAAGTACTCCATCCAATTACCCTCCGGAGAAAGTACGCTTGTCTTTTCTTTCGTCGGATATCATATCCAGGAAGTTTCGGTTGATGGGAGAACAACGATAGATGTTTCCCTACTCCCCGATGTGACGTCACTGGCGGAAGTAGTCGTAACTGCCCTGGGTATTAAGAAGGAGTCCAAAAAATTAGGCTACTCCGTGGAGAGCGTTGGCGTGGACCAACTTCAGCAAAATAGAACTGTAAACATGATGGAATCGCTGGAAGGCAAAGTTGCCGGTCTGGATATTTCACCGCCGGCCGCTGGCTCGGGCGCAAGTACAAAAATACGCTTACGCGGCCAGACTGCTTTTTCAGGCGCGAACAATGCACCGTTGATTGTCATCAATGGCCTTCCCATGGATCAGGGTGCGATCAGTGCAAACGGAAATGATGCGCGTGATCGAGGTGATGCATTGCAGAGCATTAATCCGGACGATATTGAAACGGTGACTGTATTGAAAGGCGCAACAGCCGCTGCACTCTACGGTTCTCGCGCTGGTAATGGTGCGATCATTATCACTACGAAGAGTGGGCAAAAAGGTCAGGGCATCGGCATTGAATACAATACCAACTATGCAGTAAGTACGGCTTTGGATTACACGGACCTGCAGCAAGAGTATGGATCGGGCACCTGGAATGCAACGCTTGGGACAGGCGTTAGACCTGCCACCCAGGGTGAAGCTACTGCTCAAGGTATGCTTGGCTGGGGCGCGAAACTCGATGGCGAGCCACAAATTAATTTTGACGGAAAATCAAGACCTTACTCAGCGAACCCCAATCGGTTTAAAGATTTCTACAGAGATGGAACAAACTTTACAAACACCGTTGCTTTATCCGGCGGTAATGAAAGGGGAAGTTTCCGTGGTTCATTCTCTGACCTGAAAAGCAAAGGTATTACGCCCAACAATGAGTATCACAAAAGGATAGCGAACTTCGGTTTCAACTATGATATGTCTAAGAAGCTTAAGCTTGCCTTCAATGCCAATTACTCCAACGAAGAAAACGATAATCCGCCTCAGGTCGGAATACAAGGGTCTGGCGAAGCAAACTTCATTTATAGGATGTCAACGTCCATTCCACTTTCAGCTTACCAGGAAAGTGTAGTCAACCCGGTTAATGGTATCACGGAAATGCCCACGAGCGGATTTCAAACAACGTTAATCAATCCATACTTTTCGATGCCCCGCCAGTTTTTCAGAGATAAGAGAGACCGTTTGCTGGCCACGACAACTTTGCGATATGATTTAACGGATTGGCTGTATATACAAGGGCGCTACAACTACGATCATTCCTCGGTATTCAGCGAGTTCAACACGCCAACCGGACAGGGAACCAATAACCCTTACAATGCTACCGGTGTTGAGTTCAATGGAGTTTACACCACCAATACCAATGACAGGACTGATATAAACGCTGACTTTATGCTGGGTGTTAATAAAGAGATCAAAGATTTTTCAATTGACGCCACCCTTGGTGGAAACACATTGCGCCAGGAGTATCGATTCACAAACCAGGCTGTTACTGATTTTATTGCCTTTGGAGTTTACTCGCTTGGAAATGGTGTGACCACCACCACGAACAATGCGGGGATCGACTGGAGAGCACGTGTGAACTCCCTTTACGCAGCGGCCGAATTAGGTTATAAAGGCTTTGCATTCATAAATCTCACGGAGAGAACAGACTGGTTTTCGACTTTAAACCCCAATAACAATTCTCAAAATTACGCGTCGATTTCGGGAAGTTTTGTATTCTCCGAATTGTTGCAAGATCTGCCGTGGCTTTCTTATGGAAAGATCAGGGGCGCATGGGCGCAAGCCGGTAGCTCAAACGGTGCGGGATATGCCGAAGGCAACCTTACCTATAATGTGCTGCCCACTGCGTTCAATGGACAGAAACTTGGAAACATCGTTCCGGTGAACGCGCCCAATCCAAACCTTCAGCCATTCCTGGTAACAGAAAAGGAAATTGGTTTGGAAATGAAGTTGTTCAACAATAGAGTTAGTCTCGATGTTGCCGCTTACAACAAAGTTGCCGACGATCAAATCCTTACGGTCGCCATATCGAATGCATCAGGTTATACCGGTACCAAGCAGAACCTTGGTAAGTTGCAAAACCGGGGATTTGAAATCCTTGTTGAGGGTGCGGTCGTGCAGCAAGATGCTTTTAAATGGATCTCGTCCTTTAATTTCGGGCATAATGAAACGGAAGTGCTCGCCCTGGCTCCGGGAATAACCCGATTCACGCAGACCACCTTCGGCGGTAATGAATTTATCGGACAATTGGTTTATGAAGTGGGACAACCCATTAACCAGCTTTCCGCAAAAACTTACCAGCGCGATGACGAAGGAAACATTCTCCTTCAGGATAATGGAAGGCTATTGGCTACACCGAATTTTGTCAATTTTGGCAGTGGACTTCCTACTTATACAGGCGGTTGGACGAACACTTTCACCTACAAGAAATTGAGCCTGCTGGTACAGTTTGATTTCAAAGGAGGTGGTAAGATATTGTCTTCTTCAGCGTTGAACTGGTTGCGACAAGGTCACTCCAAAGAATCGTTGGTGGGACGTGAAGGCGGCGTGGTCTTTGATGGCGTGCGAGCAAGCGATGGCGGGGCGAACACTACGGCCGTTAATCCGCAAACTTTCTACACCGACTATCGCTCCTTGCAAATTGCGGATCCCTTCATATTCAAAAATGACTTTGCCAAGTTGAGAAACATTACACTAACCTACGACTTCACCAGCCTGGTGAGTAAAGTGGAATTCATCAAGAGACTTACACTCACCGCAGCTTGTCGAAACGTAGCGCTTCTGTACAAAGACCTGCCCAATCTCGATCCGGAAGCTTTCGCGTCATCCGGAGATAACCGCGTGGGGTATGAAGGAATTACCCAACCGACAACGCGCAGTTACAGTCTTAACTTAAACGTTAGATTTTAAAACTATGAAATCAAGAAAATATTTAATACTACTATGTGCTGCGTTCTTCACCTTAGGAGGATGTGACCAGAATTTTGAAGAGATCAACACCAACCCCTACGCCATTGAGACGCTTGATCCTGCGCTCTTGTTTGCCAATGCACAACGACAATCACATCCCGGAAACTGGGAAGTGGAGCAAACAATTGTACAGCAATTTGTGAATGCGTACAACCTGGGAGCGACCGCCGGACCGAATTTCAATGAGGACACCGACAATTTCAACGTGCCCCGGTGGAATAACTTGTATCCTAACTCCATCAAGCTACTGGTGCAGGCCATCGACCTGACGGAAGAACAGCCCACGCGAGTCAATCTGCTGTCGATGATGCGTATTTGGAAAGCCTATCTGTATATGACGCTCGTTGATACGTACGGATATGTGCCTTACTCCGAAGCCGGGAAAGGTGCAGCCGGTGATTTTTTTCCGGCGTATGATGACGATGCTACCATCTACGATGATTTGTACAACGAGATCAAGTCTGCCACTGACGCACTGAATCCCACTGGCGACTATGTTTCTGCAGACCTTTTTTACAAGTCGGCAGGAACGGCAGCGAATCCCGCGGGCCAGGTAGCGAAGTGGAAGAAGTTGGGCAATTCGTTGTTATTGAGACTGGGGATGCGGTATTCAAAAATTAACGCAACGTTGGCGGAAGATATCGTATCGGAGGCTGTCTCGCGTGGTGTTATGGAGACGAATGCGGACAACGCATACCTGGTGTGGAGTTCTGCCTATCCCAATCAACTTAATGCCGGCCCCAGGGCAATCAATACCTACTACTATTATGTAGCCGAACCTTTCGTTGAACAACTGAAAGCAACGGATGACCCCCGTGCAAAATATATGATTGGAAAATACGCCGATCCAGGGGCAGCGACTACGACGAGTCCTGACGTAACGTTGGCCAATCAATTCGGTTTCCCTGTGGGTTACGATAGCGAGACTATCAAAGCCGAAGCATTCAACCGAGGGACACAAGGCTCGGGGTTGAACTATTCTCAAATCAACTTTAACGTTTTAGGAAGCGCAACAGCTCCACTGTTTTATGTGACGAATTCTCAAACCAAGTTGCTGATGGCGGAAGCGACGCAACGGGGCTGGATCAACTCTCAAGGCACGGCACAGGAGCTTTATGAAGCCGGTGTAAAAGCCAGCATGGATGAGTGGGCACTTTATCCCAACGCCACCGCTATTCCCCTGGCTGATCAGGACACGTACCTTGCCCACGTTGATGTCGCCTTCAACGCTACGGATGCGCTCGAGCTGATCAATACGCAGTATTGGCTTTCAAGCATCGGCAATGGAGGAGAGTCGTTCGCTAATTTCAGAAGAAGTGGTTTTCCGACGTTGAGTCCGAATTCATACAACAATAACCTGGGCGGTGGCTTTATGAGACGTTTGGCTTATCCCAACACCGAAGCTGGACAAAACCAAGCCAACTATGAGGCTGCAGTTTCAGCCTTCGGACCCGATAATTTAACTACTCGAGTATTTTGGGATCAGTAATTAGAGACAATAACATTGAGCTTTGAATAACTGCAAAGAGCTGCCCGCGTGGGCAGCTCTCTTTTTTTGCATTCACGATTTTTTGTCGATGGATTGAAGCCTGCTTAGATGAGGGAAGGTGATGAAGGCTGGCTTCCGAAGTTGATTATAGAGAGATCAATGAGAATCACGCAACACCTCTGATCCTGATGCCCCCACCAGGAAATCGAGATCCGCCCCCTTATCCGCTTGCTGCACGTGCTTCACATACAGGTTTACATAGCCGCGTCTGGCAACCAGTTCTGGCTGCTTCCAGTTTGCTCTCCGTTTCGCAAGGTCTTCGTCAGAAACATGAAGGTGAATTCGTTTGGCTTCCACGTCGAGTTCAATCAAATCGCCATTTTGGACCAGACCTAAATTTCCGCCGATGGCCGACTCCGGGGAAACATGAAGCACAACGGTACCATAGGCCGTACCGCTCATTCTTCCATCAGAGATACGAACCAGGTCCGTTACTCCTTTGTCGAGTAACTTTTTAGGTAATGTCATGTTGCCGACTTCCGGCATTCCCGGATAGCCTACGGGGCCAACACATTTTAACACCATCACACACGTCTCGTCGATATCGAGGTTGGGATCGTCAACGCGGTTGTGATAGTCCTCTATGTTTTCAAAAACTACGGCGCGACCTTTATGTTTCATTAATCGCGGAGTCGCTGCAGAAGGTTTAATGACCGCTCCATTGACGGCGAGGTTTCCTTTTAACACGACGATACCTGCTTCCTGGATCAATGGATTTTGATACTCCGCAATCACATCCTTGTTATAGCAAATCCCTTTGCCCTGAATGTTTTGTTCGTGCGTCTTTCCGCTGACGGTGAGCGCATCCATATGAAGAACGCCTTGCAGCTCTTTCAAAATGACGGGCAAACCTCCGGCGTAATAAAAGTCTTCCATTAAGAATTTACCTGAGGGCATCAGATTTAGTAGCAACGGAATTTTGCTACCTACTTTGTCAAAGTCCTCCAGGTTGAGTTCAACACCGACACGGCCGGCGATGGCCGTCAGGTGAATGATGAAATTAGAAGATCCGCCGATGGCGGCATTTACCTTGATAGCATTTTCAAACGCTTTTCTAGTAAGGATTTTAGAAAGCTTTAGATCCTCCTTCACCATCTCCACGATTCTTCTTCCCGACAATTGAGCAAGCACTTTTCTTCGTGAGTCAACGGCGGGAATGGCCGCCGCGCCGGATAATGTCATTCCTAATGATTCGACCATGCACGCCATGGTGGAGGCGGTGCCCATCGTCATACAATGCCCCGGACTGCGCGACATACAACTTTCGGCATGCGCATACTCATCGTAAGTAATTTTACCAGTCTTTAAATCATCTGTGAATTTCCATACGGAAGTTCCTGATCCAATGTCATTGCCTTGATACTTACCGTTGAGCATCGGTCCCCCTGGAACCACAATGGTGGGGAGGTCGACACTGGCAGCACCCATCAACGTAGAAGGCGTCGTTTTATCGCAGCCCGTCAACAACACCACACCATCTATGGGATTGCCACGAATCGACTCCTCGGCATCCATGCTCGCGAGATTTCGAAACAGCATAGCCGTTGGCTTCAATAAGGTTTCACCCAACGACATGATTGGAAATTCCAGCGGGAATCCGCCCGCTTCTAACACCCCGCGCTTCACCCGTTCAGCAATATCACGCAAGTGTGCATTGCAGGGTGTGAGTTCAGACCAGGTGTTGCAAATGCCGATGACAGGTCTGCCGTCAAAATGATCTTCAGGAAAACCTTGGTTCTTCATCCAGCTTCTGTAGATGAAACCCATCTTATCTTTTTTACCAAACCATTCGGTACTTCTGTAGGGCATCGTCTTTATACTTTAAGATTGACTAATTGCTAGTTACCAGTTGCCAGTTGCCAGTTACCGGTGACTGGCAACCGGTAACCGGCAACCATTTTTATTTCACTATTTCCTTCGTGCGCACGCCATTGACCAACCGCCATATGTTGAGCGGATTTTCATTCTGCAGCTCCGCAGGCAACAAGGCCTGAGGCATGCTTTGGTAGCACACCGCGCGCGTGAATCTGAAAATCGAGGCCGTACCCACTGAAGTACTTCTTCCATCAGTCGTGGCAGGATAAGGTCCGCCGTGAACCATAGCATGGCAAACTTCAACGCCGGTTGGAAATCCATTGATGACAACGCGCCCCGCCTTTTGTTCCAGAATCTCCAGTAAGTCCTGGTAAGCCGCCAGTTCTTTTTCTGTCCCATGCACAGTTGCTGTGAGGTGGCCCGAAAGGCTTCTTGCTGCTGCCAGCATTTCATTCTTAGATTTTAGTTCAACAACCAAACTGGTCGGACCAAAAACCTCTTCGGCTAAATCTGTATGTTCTCCTAAAGCACTACCATTTGTTCTGAACAAAACGGGATGCGCGCGGTTTACGCCATCCACACGAACACCGTTGGCCAGTACTTCGACTTTGGGCTGCGCCGCGTGATGTGCAACGCCCTGCGAGTATGATCTGAAAATTGTTTCCGTCAGCATGGCGCCACCAGAAGTTTTTTCAAACTCCTCCTTCAACTGGCAGGTGAACTCCGCTGCACCGGCGCTATTTTCATACAACAGCATGCCTGGATTGGTACAGAATTGTCCCACACCCAACGTTACCGACGCTGAAAATCCCTGGGTTATTTTTTCTTTGTTCAAGCGCATCGCTTCCGGCAGAACGAACACCGGGTTGGTGCTGCCCATCTCAGCGTATACGGGGATCGGTTCGTCTCGCCTGGAAGCAATGTCGAACAAAGCCTTGCCTGCTTTAAATGATCCCGTCAATCCCACAGCCTTTATGCTTTTATGTTTCACCAGCAATGTGCCGACAACAGCGCCGTCACCATGCAACATGGAAAATACACCATCGGGCATGCGACTTTTTTTCGCCGCCCGTTGAATGGCTTTCCCTACCAGTTCACCGGTGGCCGGATGAGCGGAATGAACCTTTACGATTACCGGGCAGCCCGCAGCCAATGCGGAGGCGGTGTCGCCACCCGCTACTGAAAAAGCAAGGGGAAAATTGCTGGCACCAAAAACGACAACGGGACCAAGCCCGACGTGCATGTAACGAATGTCGGGTTTGGGCACTGGTGTGCGAGAACTATCCGCTGTTTCAATGCGTGCATCCAACCACGAACCTTCACGCAACATGCCGGCAAACATGAGCAATTGATTTACGGTGCGCCCGCGTTCGCCTTCGATCCTTCCTTGGGGTAACGCTGTTTCTGCGCAGCACGTGTCAATAAGCTGCTCGCCCAATGCTTTAATCTCCTCCGCGATCGCTTCCAGAAATGCGGCCTTATCTACTCCAGATTTTTTTCGATAGACCTGAAAAGCCTCTTCTGCTTTTTTACAAGCGAGATTTACTTCCCGATCGGTGGCTTTAAAAAAATGGTAGTCCAGCTTTGTGCCGAGGGCCGGATTATACGACTGGAAACTTTCCTTTCCCTCCGCCAGTACTTCGAAACCAATGAGTTGTTTTCCTTCAATTGTCATCATACTCGTTAGGCTACGGTGTTTATTAACGATCCAATATGTTCAATAGAAATAGTCACGACATCACCGGATTGCAGGGTGAAAGTGTCCGGTGGAACGATGCCAGTACCCGTCATGAGATAGGTTCCGTAGGGAAAGGTTAGTTCGCGGAATAAATATTCCACCAGTTCCGTGTGTTTTCGTTTCATGCGGTTAATAGAAATTGCATTCGAGAATACGACCAGTCCTTTCCGCTGAATATCAATACTGATCATACTGTCGGGGTCAATAGGCGTTGACGGAACATACAAACATGGGCCAATGGCAGTCGAGCCGTTGTAGGATTTCGCCTGCGGAAGATAGAGGGGATTTTCTCCTTCAATATCACGCGATGACATGTCATTGCCGATGGTATAGCCTTCGATTGTTCCCGCCGAACAAATGAACAATGTCAATTCCGGTTCCGGTACATTCCACTTTGAATCCTTCCGAATGCGAACGTTATCACCCGAGCCGACCACTCGATACGCGGGAGACTTAAAAAACAATTCGGGTCTTGGAGCTTCATAGACGCGTGCGTAAAAATCTCCGCCACCGGCATCCTTTGATTCTTCCATTCGAGCTTCCCGACTTCGAACGTAGGTGACGCCTGAAGCCCATACTTCCTGTTGACCAACCGGTGGCCGCAGATGTGATTGGATGATGTGCGACAATGACGCATCGGCTTTTAAATGTTCTATTTTTTGCTGCAATGCTGAATGGAGATTGTTCCTGTTCACGAGGGTATCCCAAATCAATTCTTTGGACAAGTAATAGCTGCCCTGGTTCTCAATGACTATTCCTTTACGGGTCTGATAGATCTTCATCACACTATAATTATTAGGAAAACTTTTCAAGGTGCATTATTGCCGACCTGTTAACTTCCAATAAGCTACAGTGTTGGTTTTTATACATAATGTGAGCTTGTGTCTTGCTAATCCAATTGTTTTTTTCAGATTTGTCTGGATGACTTGATTAGTGTAGGCGCATTGTGTAATGTCATCGTTTAGGCAGAGCATTCATGAATCAATTTCGACTCCACCATGCGCAATCAAAAGAGCTTGAAAGCTTTCCGCACATCCTGGAACTTGCTCTTCGGAAAAACACCAGCATTCAACTCAATTCACTGAGTAACTCGATCACCGAAACCATTCGTGTCTATTACATTTTAGAAGGTAAATTCGAATGGGTGATCAATGACCGCGTCTACATTCTTTATCCCGGTGATCTCGCGATTATTCTTCCGGGACAATCCCTCAGGGGTACGCAGGATTTTATGGACGTCGGAACGCTCGCCTGGATTCACATTCAGGTTGAAAGATTTGACGCACAGCGAAAGATGATCCTGGGTCGTTGGAGTGGTCTGTCAGAAAACGAAAGCCAAACCATTGCCACCATCCTTCAATTGAACAAAACCAATGTATTGGTAAACCTGAAAGATGCGATCACCTTGGTTCAATCTATTAAACAGGAGCTGGTTCAGCAGCAAATCGGTTATGGCACGCGGGTGAATCACTTGATCGATGAATTGTTGATACTTATCGCGCGTCAATCAACACATCAAACCAACCTGCGCCGGGATTTTCCGCAGACATTCATGAAACTCGAGCAGGCCCTTCGTCAAAGTCTGTCGCATCCGTGGACGGTGGAAGAGATGGCCGCGCTGGTCGGATTGGGTACCACCGCATTTTCCGAAAGGGTGAAAGGCTTTACAGGCTTTTCTCCACTGAACTACCTGATCAACATTCGAATTTCCGAGGCGATCAAACTGCTCAGGCGACAACAGCTCAGCGTGACCGATATCGCACTGGAAACAGGATTTTATTCTTCGCAGCATTTTTCCACAACTTTCAAGAAGCTAACGGGCTATACGCCCGGAGAATTCAGAAAGAGAAATAATTAAATCATTAACGGTATACTACTATGGAATGCATTATCACTATCGAACTTGGAACCAACGCCGTGCGGGTCTTTGCCTTTGATATTCAAGGCAACGTGATTGGTTCCATGAAAGGTTCTTATCCTACCTTTCACAGCGAGCCGGATTATAGTGAGCAGGATCCCGAGCAGATCTTTATTACGATGTTGTACGTTTTGAAGAACCTGCTTACCGAAAAGATTCATCCCAGGAAGTATCAGGTGCACGCCATCTGTTTTACGGCATCGATGCATAGCCTTCTCGCCATTGACGATCATGGCGTACCGTTGGGGAACATGATTACGTGGGGAGACAACCGCGCAAAGAATGAAGCGCAACAACTGAAGGGATCTGCCATGGGAGAAACCTTGTATCACGCTACGGGAACGCCGATCCATCCCATGTCGCCCCTGGTGAAAATTGCGTGGCTTAAGCAGAACGATTCACAACGATTTGCGCGTTCTGCCAAGTTTCTTTCTATGAAGACTTACATACTACAACAGCTTACCGGGGAGTATGCCATCGACTACAGCCTGGCCTCGGCCACGGGGCTGCTGAACATTCACACACTAAAGTGGGAATCCAATGCACTCGACTTCGCGGGAATTACTGCTGACCGTTTGCCGGGACTTTTGTCGGTATTCAACTCGCCCGGAAAACTTCGAAAGGAATATCAAACCTCACTGGGTGTATCTCCCAATACGAAGATCATGATTGGCTCAAGTGACGGATGCATGGCCACGTTGGGAGCGGGCGTGTGGCATGAAGATAAAGCAACCGTGACCATTGAAGACAGTGGTGCGGTGCGCGTAGTAGGAAAACAAGTACTTCGGGATGAGAAGCAGCGCTTCTTCAATTATTTGCTCACGGAAAATTGTTACGTGTCCGGTGGGCCTACCAATAATGGAGGCGTGATCTTCGACTGGTTTGCAAAACAATTCGGTGACTTCTCGGGATTGTTTGATATCGAACGCACCATGGAGAATCTTATTCAGGAAGCATCAAACGTAACCGCAGGATCGGAGGGTTTGCTGTTCTTACCTTACCTTCTTGGCGAGCGGGCGCCTTTGTGGAATGCCAACGCTCGCGGCTCTTACTTCGGACTCAACATCACGCACGAAAGAAAGCATTTTATCCGGGCGACGATTGAAGGTATCCTGTATGAAGTTTACAGCATCGGAAAAATGTTGCAGGAGTACAGAACCATCGACAGCCTTTCATTGAATGGAAGCTTTGCGACAATTCCATTCTGCACGCAATTGATCGCCGACATCTTCAATAAGCCTGTGAGTACCGTGGCCAATGCAAACAGCGCGGGCCTCGGCGCATTTCTACTTTGCGCAACCGACATGGGGATTTATTCCAACCTGGAAACGGCGGCTAAAAGTGTGGTGATCCGGGAGACCATTAATCCAAGGAAACAGGACCATGCGATCTACGCGAGGTATTTTCAGATTTTCGAGCGGCTCAGTGTTAAGTTGAAAGAGGAGTTTGAAGACATTACCAATCTTCAACATCTGTAGGCTGCTGTCATGATTTGGAGTTCGATGGTCTGAGACTTTTTCCGGTTCAAACTGATGATGCGAAAAAATATTTACAGTCTAGGATAGGGTTGCGACATCGCCTTTTTTTGAATGCCGTCGGCCGATAAAATCCAGCATCGGTAAAAAAACTCCTGGTCCTCCAATAAGTCTGTTTAAAATTAACCGGTGGTCATTTTTGCAATCCGCTTTTAGGTGTAATTTATACATTTATGGACTTCAATCGTTTTCTGGCAGCTTTTGTAAAGGGCATGTGCTTAAAACGGTTCGTTACGGTGCAGAAGTTCTACTCTATATATATAAGATGACCTTACAGTTTACCATGATACCACTACGTGCCACACTTCAAGTCATACTGATAAGTCTCGCGACCATTGCTATTGCGCAACCGCCGCGTGGGCCGTTCATCACTTCACCACAGGTTAATGCCGACAAAACGGTTACGTTCCGATATCTCGCGCCGCTGGCCAAAGTGGTAAAACTCAGTGGGCAGTTTTTGAGCGCACCGGTAGAGATGAAGAAAGATTCCATTGGCATATGGAGTGCGACCGTCGGACCGATAACTCCGGATATTTATCCATACTCCTTTCAAGTCGATGGCGTCACGGTGATGGACCCTGCCAACGTATCCTATTTTCCGAACGAAAGATTTAAAGCAAGCCTGGTCGATGTGCCTGGGGATTCGCCATTGGTTCATGCGATGCGTGATGTGCCACACGGAACGATCTCTTACGAGTACTACTCATCCGTAGAGGGAAGTACAGGTTCATTGGTTATCTACACACCGCCCGGGTATGAAAAAGATCCTTCAAAAAAATATCCGGTGTTTTATCTGATCAGTGGAACCACTGACACGGAAGAGACTTTTTTCAAAGTTGGGCGCACCAATCTCATTCTCGACAACCTTATCGCCGACAAGAAAGCAAAGCCCATGATCATTGTGATGCCTTATGGAAATCCCCTGGCAAGAATTAATGAACAGCAAGGCAAATCCAAACCCGCCGATCCGATAGGACGTGAAAGTGCCGATGCCGTGAGCCGTGCAAAACTTTTTGAAACGGATCTCATCACCAAGATTATTCCGCATGTTGAAAAGAATTATCGCGTGATCGCCAATCGTGATAACCGCGCCATCGGAGGATTTTCGCGCGGTGGAGGGCAAACGTTACGAACAGCTTTTGGAAACATGGATAAGTTCGCCTGGATCTGTTGCTACAGCGCCTACCTCTCAACCCCTGAGATGGAAAACAACTTTAAATACGTCGGTCAAAATGCTGAGCAAACCAACAAACAATTGAAGTTGCTGTGGGTGAGCGTCGGTGAATCAGATTTTCTTTACAAGCAAACTGTAGAATTCCTGGATTACCTGAAATCCAGGAACGTCAACTACAAGAGTCTGATCACACCGGGTGGACACACGTGGATGAATGTTAAAACGTATGTGGCGCAAACTGCTCCCTTGTTATTTCAATGAGAAGCGTAGCCAAAGATTAATAAATCATTTTAAGTGTATCCTCTGAATATGAAAAAAAGCATTTACATACTTCTGGCAAACCTGATGGTAGTTACGACGGTTGCTGCGCAACGACCACCCGCGATCAGCTCACCCGATGTACACGCCGATCATAGAATAACGTTCCGATATTTTTCGCGAACGGCTCAACGGGTTTCCGTTTCGGGAGAATTCTTGAAAGCACCTGTTCCCATGAAGAAGGATACGTCCGGCATCTGGAGTGTTACCGTTCCAGCGGTGACCCCGGATATCTATCCCTACAGCTTTTGGGTTGACAGTGTGCAAATGGCCGACCCGAGTAATACCTACGTTTTTGCCAACGAGCGGTTCAAGCGAAGCATCGTTGAGATTCCAGGTGATACGCCGCTGATGCATTCACTGCAAAATGTGCCACACGGTAAAATATCGTACCGCCTTTACAACTCTGCCACACTTGGTACAACACGCCAGTTGTTGATTTACACACCTCCTGGTTTCGAGCAAAATGGAAAGAAGAAGTATCCCGTGCTTTATTTAATCCACGGCGGTTCCGATACGGAAGAGACGTGGACGAAAGTTGGTCGAGCCAACCTGATTGCTGACAACTTGATCGCGCAGGGAAAAGCAACGCCGATGATCATCGTGATGCCGTATGGCAATGTGCGGCCCAAGCCTATGGCGGATTTTACAACCGACATGATCAAGGATGTCATACCGTTTATTGAATCGAACTATCCTGTGTTAACGGATAGTAAGAACCGCGCGGTAGCTGGCTTCTCGGTCGGCGGGGGACAAACCCTCAACATCGGTCTCACGAACACAGATAAATTTGGTCACATATGTTCGTACGCACCTTTCACCGAAACGGAAGAATTCAAAAAGAATTTTGCCAACTGGCAACCTAACGCTGAGGTCATGAACAAGCAATTGAAAACTTTTACCATCAGCGTGGGCACCGAGGACTTTCTCTACGAAAGCGTGAAAAAGAACATTGCTATGTTCCAGGAAAAGAAACTGAAAGTAGAGCCGATCATTGTGCCCGGCGGGCATACGTGGATGAACTGTAAGCTCTTCCTGGCACAGAGCCTGCAACAAGTCTTTCGGAACCAATCGAATTAAAAGGAAATACTGCGTAACCATTACACACCAACGAATGAAAAAACTGATACTCCTGGCCTTGGCTCTTCTTGCGATAAAGTCAGCTACCTACGCGCAACTGGAGAACCTTCAAGCACCTTCCGGCTTCGACATTGTACAGAACAACATCCCGCATGGAAAGATTGACACGTTATTGTATCCATCGAAGACGGTGGGCGTGAATCGTAAGACATTGATCTATACGCCACCCGGATATTCAAAGAAAAAGAAGTATCCGGTACTCTACCTTTTGCACGGTATCGGCGGTGACGAGAAGGAATGGCTGAAGGGCGGAAGTCCACAAGTTATCCTGGACAATCTGTACGCGCAGAATAAAGTCGCTCCCATGATTGTTGTGCTGCCGAACGGACGCGCGATGAAGGATGATCGTGCAGGTGGAAACGTTTTTGACAGCTTGAAAGTAAAAGCGTTTTCAACATTCGAAAAAGATTTACTGAACGATCTCATTCCTTTTATTGAAAAAAAATATTCGGTATACCAGGATAGAGAACATCGCGCAGTAGCCGGACTGTCGATGGGCGGTGGTCAATCCTTAAACTTTGGTCTGGGCAACCTGGATACATTCGCGTGGGTGGGTGGATTCTCCTCGGCTCCGAATACCAAAGCACCCGAGGTTCTGGTTCCTGACCCAGCCGTTGCCAAGGCGAAGTTAAAACTGCTTTGGATCTCCTGCGGTATCGATGATAACTTAATGCTGTTCAGCCAACGGACACATGCGTATTTAGAGACACAAAAGGTCCCACACATTTTTTATGTTGAACCAGGCGGGCACGACTTCAAGGTATGGAAGAATGGTTTGTACATGTTTTCGCAGTTGATATTCAAACCGGTTCACCCGGAAACCTTTTCGCGGTATACCGTATTGGGCGAGGCGGCGTCTACCAATGTGCGCTCCGCGAAATACCCACGCATAGTCGGAGGGAGTCGCGCGATATTTCGTATCAAAGCACCTGAGGCCAGCAAAGTGCAGCTTGACCTGGCAAAGAAGTACGACATGGTGAAAGATGCCAACGGTGTGTGGGAAGTTACTACTGACTCCATCTCGGAAGGGTTTCATTACTATTCGATGATCATCGATGGTGTCGCTGTTGTGGATCCTGCGAGTGAGACTTTTTATGGAATGGGTCGAATGGCCAGTGGTTTCGAAATGCCTTTCGCCGGTGACGATTACTATGCCGAACGAGATGTGCCCCATGGTGATGTTCGCATGAAACGCTACTATTCAACCGTAACCGGAACATGGCGCAGAATGTATGTCTACACACCACCAGGGTATGATGCAAATACTAGCGATAGATATCCCGTGTTGTACATCCTTCACGGTGGTGGCGAAGATGAACGCGGGTGGGGAACACAGGGAAAAACAGATCTCATTCTTGATAACCTCATTGCCGAGAAGAAGGCGAGACCCATGATCATTGTTATGATGGACGGCAACCTTGGCAGCGGCGGCCTTGCTGGTTTCGGGGAGCAAGTGTTGCGCATGTTTGAAAGTGAGCTAAAGCAAGCGGTGATACCCTTTGTTGAAAATAACTTTCGTGCTTCCAAGGAACCTCATAATCGCGCGCTGGCAGGATTATCGTTGGGGGGATTACAAACACTTTACGCGGGCGTTAAGAATACCGATATGTTCTCCTACCTCGGAGTCTTTAGCTCAGGATGGTTCGCCAAAGAACCTGCCAACCAGCCTAGCCTTTCTCAGCCGCAATATGATTTCATGAAAAAAAACGCGGGTACGATTAACAGCAACCTCAAGAGCTTCTGGATTGCCATGGGCGGGAAGGAAGATATTGCATACGAGAATTGTAAGATCATGATGCAAAAATTCGACGAAGCTGGTGTCAAGTATTCCTACAGTGAGTATCCGGGTGGTCATACCTGGCCGGTGTGGCGCAACAACTTGTACAACTTCGCGCAGGTGTTGTTTAAATAATCGGAAGTGCGCACCATGTCCACCAGAATGTCAAGCCGTTTACTGTTTTGTTTTTGTTTGATGGTACTATTCATCGAGTGCAGGTCACAAAGCAGTACGCCCTGGAAGCTATGGTATACTCAACCGGCCGGAACAACCTGGGAGAATGCATTGCCCCTAGGGAATGGCAGGCTAGGGGCGATGGTGTATGGTAATGTTGATCGTGAGAACATTCAACTGAATGAACACACTGTATGGAGTGGAGGCCCGAACCGGAATGATAACCCGGAAGCGCTCGCTTCATTGCCGCAGTTACGTCAACTCATCTGGGACGGTAAGTGGAAGGAAGCGCAGGACCTTGCCAATAAAGTGATCATCACGAAGAAATCTCACGGGCAGATGTTTCAGCCCGTTGGAAATCTTAACCTGTTCTTTGCAAACCACAGTTCTTTCACTGACTACTACCGGGAACTGGATATTGAACGCGCAGTGACTACCACGTCCTATAAAGTGGGAGATGTTACGTTCACACGCGAAGTGTTTGCTTCGCTTTCCGATCGTGTGATCGCGGTACGGCTGAGGGCCAGCAAACCCGGGCAGCTTTCCTTTACCACTACACTCACAACGCTTCACGCACGCAGGGAATTCAAGACAACATCAAATGAGTTGCATCTTAACGGAACCACCTCGGATCATGAAGGCGTAGCGGGAAAGGTAAAATTCAAAGGTATCGCTCGCCTGAAAAACAAGGGTGGCGTGCTGACGCAAAACGACACCTCCCTGGTGGTCACGAACGCAGACGAAGTGACGCTGTATCTGTCAATCGCCACCAACTTTAATTCCTACAACGACCTGTCCGGAGATGAAAACGCACGCGCCGTAAATGCGCTTGAAAAGGTGTATGAAAAAGATTTTGAAACACTGCTTAAGGAACATGTAACTGCTTATCAAAACTATTTCAATCGGGTCAAGCTCGACCTCGGCGTCACCGATGCGTCAAAACTTCCGACTGATGTCAGGTTGAAAAATTTTAGCACCACCTACGATCCGCAGTTTGTTTCACTCTATTTTCAATTCGGACGTTACCTGCTGATATCCGCTTCACAGCCTGGCGGACAGCCCGCAAATCTTCAGGGTATTTGGAACAGTAGAATGCGTCCGCCGTGGGACAGCAAGTATACGATCAACATCAACGCCGAAATGAATTATTGGCCGGCAGAAAAAACTAATCTGTCTGAGTTGCACGAACCGTTCCTCAACATGGTGAAGGACCTTTCAGTAACGGGGCAGGAAACTGCGCGCGTGATGTATGGTGCGCGCGGATGGGTGGCGCACCACAACACCGACATCTGGAGAGCAACCGGTGCCATCGACGGTGCCTTCTGGGGAAACTGGAGCGGAGGCGGCGGATGGACCAGTCAACACCTGTGGCAGCATTACTTGTACAGCGGCGACAATGCCTATCTCGAATCCGTCTACCCTGCACTGCGCGGAGCGGCAATGTTCTACGTTGATTATTTAGTGGAACATCCAAAATTGCATTACCTCGTGGTGAGTCCGGATATGTCGCCTGAGAATTCCGCGAAGTCACATGAAGGTGCATCCATCGAAGCAGGCGCTACGATGACGAATCAAATTGTGTTTGATGTGTTCAATACTACGATCCGTGCTGCTCAAATTCTAAAGACAGATGCTGCCTTTGCAGACACCCTTCGACAGATGCGTGCACGCCTGGCGCCGATGCACATTGGCAGGCATGGTCAGTTGCAGGAGTGGCTCGAGGATTTAGATGATCCCGAAGATCACCACCGTCATGTTTCCCATCTCTACGGCTTGCACCCTTCGAACCAGATATCACCCTATCGCACACCGCAGTTGTTCTCCGCTGCTATCACAACACTGACGCAACGCGGCGATATCTCAACAGGTTGGAGTATGGGTTGGAAAGTAAACTGGTGGGCAAGACTGCGGGATGGAAACCATGCTTATAAGCTGATTCAGAATCAATTGTCGCCGACAAAAAATACGATGGAGAGCGGCGGAACATACAACAATCTTTTCGATGCTCACCCGCCGTTTCAGATTGATGGTAATTTTGGTTGCACGGCCGGCATTGCTGAAATGCTGATGCAAGACCATGACGGCGCAATTGATTTGCTTCCTGCACTACCGGATGCCTGGCCCGCGGGAAGTGTAAATGGATTGCGCGCCAGAGGCGGTTTTGAAATTGTTGAGCTGCAATGGCAAGGCGGAAAGATCAGCAAACTTGTAATCCGCTCTTTGCAGGGAGGTAATGTCCGGTTGAGAACGCCGAACGCGCTGCGTACGAAAGGTGGCAAGTTCAAACTAGCGAAAGGAAGAAATGATAGCCCTTTCTATCAAGCAGAAGATATTGTTGCTCCGGTCATTTCCAGCGAGGCGAAGGTCTCCGCGCCGGTTTTGAAAGAATCCTTGCTCTACGATCTTCCCACCGAGAAAGGAAAAACGTACACATTCATCGCTCGATAAAGTTGAAACTTAAAAAGAGAACTATGGACACCACTAATAACCCCTTAATCAAACGAGTACTTACACTGGCGTTCCTGTTGATGGCAACGGTGGCAATGGCACAAAATCCCTTCATCACGGATCAGTTTACAGCGGACCCATCTGCTCGTGTGTTTAACAACAAGGTGTATGTATTTCCCTCACACGATATACTGGCTGTTGAAGGCAAGGGGAGAGTGGGCTGGTTCTGTATGGAAGACTATCACGTCTTTTCATCGAGCAACCTTACTGACTGGACCGACCATGGTGTGATCGTTAAACAAAACGAAGTGCCATGGGTGAAGCGGGAAAGCTACAACATGTGGGCCCCCGACTGCATTTTCAGAAATGGAAAGTACTATTTCTATTTTCCAGCTACACCACAAGACACAGCCGGTATAGGAAGAGGCTTCACCATAGGCGTTGCCATTGCCGACAAACCTGAGGGGCCTTACATTCCACAAACGAAACCGATCGCCAAGGTCAGAGGCATTGATCCGAATGTATTCATAGATAAGAATGGAGATGTCTATTTGTACTGGTCCGCCGGCAATATTTTCGGCGCGAAGCTAAAAGATAATATGCAGGAGCTCGACTCGGAAGTAAAAGTACTTGGCGACCTTCCAACGAAGGGATTGAAAGAGGGTCCTTACGTGTTCGAGCGAAATGGTATCTACTACCTTACTTATCCGCACGTGGAAAACAAAACTGAACGCCTGGAATATGCCATCGGCGATAATCCTTTAGGTCCATTTAAAGTATCAGGCGTAATCATGGATGAATCGCCCAGCCGCTGCTGGACAAACCATCACTCGATCATTCAATTCAACGAACAGTGGTATCTCTTCTACCATCATAACGACTACTCGCCAAAATTTGACAAGAGCAGATCCATTCGGCTCGACAGCCTTTCTTTCAATGGCGATGGTACAATCCGAAAAGTTACACCGACGCTTCGAGGTGTTGGTGTAACACCTGCTGATAAACAAATTCAAATCGACCGGTACAGTTCGATCAACAGCGCTGCTGCAGCCATCGACTTGCTGGACTCAGCGAACACATTCAAAGGTTGGAAAACCAATTTCTCCGCACCCGGCGGCTGGATCCGCTACAATCAGGTTGATTTCGGAAGCAAGAAATTCAAGACAGCGAAAGTGATGGCGCAGTCGGCAACAGGGGGAGTATTGCAGTTACGTACAGGAGGAGTGAACGGACCAGTCGTCGCGGAAATAAAAGTACCCAAAGGAACGGCGTGGAATAGTGCGACAACGCCGCTGTCAAAAACACAGACGGGCCTGCGTGACATCGTAGTTACTTTAAAAACAGGCGGACCCGTCCAAGTAGACTGGATAAGTTTTGAATAGCATTTAAATCGTGTCCTTCACACGCTTTCACACAAACCAAAGTGGGCGCAAAAAAGAAAATTGGCACATCACCTCGATAAGATGGTAACATTACAATGCAGTCAACCGCGGAAACTTGAATACCGGGATCAACATAAACCCGAGCTCAAGAAATCGCATGCCCTTATCCGCATCAGGCGCATCGGCGTGTGTGGTACTGACTTGCATGCCTACGAAGGAACACAACCTTTTCTGAGCTATCCCCGCGTGCTTGGACATGAATTGGCTGGAGAACTGGTTGCCTTTGATGATGCTCCGGGTTTTAAAGAGAACGAGCAAGTCACGTTTATACCTTACTTCAGCTGCGGAAAATGTATCGCCTGCAGAAAAGGTATGCCGAATTGTTGTGTGAGCATACAGGTATGCGGTGTTCATATCGACGGAGGAATGGCGGAGTACTTTCTTGTTCCATCGCAGTCACTGCTGCACGGCAATGGTCTTGGTCTGGACGAGCTTGCGCTTATCGAACCGTTGGCTATTGGTGCACATGGTATTAGACGAGCAGCGGTTGAACCTGGGGAGTTTGTGCTGGTGGTGGGAGCTGGACCGATTGGCTTGGGTGCGATGGAGTTTGCACGAATCGCAGGCGGGAAAGTGATTGCTATGGATATCAGCGATCAGCGACTTCAGTTTTGTCGCGATAAACTGGGCATACAACATATCGTCAATCCCCGCAGCTCAGATGCAATCGAAGTTGTACGTGAATTAACGGCGGGCGATATGCCCACCGTGGTGATTGATGCAACGGGAAACAGGAACGCCATCAATGATGGATTTCGATTTATGGCGCATACGGCAAGGTATGTGCTGATTGGCCTGCAGCGAGAAGAGATTGTGTTTAGTCACCCGGAATTTCACAAGCGCGAAGGTACGTTAATGAGCAGCCGTAATGCTACGCGTCAAGACTTTGAGCACGTTGTTGACGCTGTCCGGAAGGGGGACATCAAACCTTCTCTCTATATCACACACCGCGCGCGTCTGGATGAAGCCGCTTCTGAATTCGAAACCTGGCTGAAACCGGAAAGTGGTGTAGTGAAAGCAATGATAACTGTGTGAACGTAAAACTGAATCGTAAACAAAATTGGAAATAGACCCTGCATTAACGAATGAGAACAATGAAATTTAGAATCTTAAAGTCGAAAGTAATTCTGTCGGTTGTCGTAGCACTCATGCCTCACATGTCAGCATGGGCGCAACAATTACCTTTTCAAAATCCTGCGCTAAGCTCGGAGGAAAGAGCAAAGGATTTGCTCGGTCGACTGACGTTAGAGGAAAAGGCGACTTTGATGTGTGATATATCGGACCCGATTCCAAGATTCGGCATCAAGAAATTCAACTGGTGGAGTGAAGCGTTACACGGCCTTGCCAACAACAACGACGTTACCGTATTTCCGGAACCGATCGGAATGGCAGCATCCTTTGACGATGAACTTGTCTTCAAGATTTTTAATGCTACATCGGATGAGGTTCGCGCCAAGTACCAGGAGGCGATGAGGAATGGAAAGGAGAACAGGCGTTTTCTGAGCCTATCTGTATGGACGCCGAACATTAATATTTTCAGAGACCCACGCTGGGGTCGCGGGCAGGAGACTTACGGGGAAGACCCATTCCTGATGTCTCGCATGGGCGTTTCTGTTGTCAAAGGATTGCAAGGGCCGGAAGATGCCAGGTACAAAAAACTTCTTGCGTGCGCGAAACACTATGCTGTTCATTCAGGACCCGAATGGAGCCGTCATGAATTGAATCTGAATAACGTTGATCCTCGCGATTTGTGGGAAACATATCTTCCGGCATTTAAATCGCTGGTTCAACAAGCCGACGTGCGGGAGGTAATGTGCGCGTATCAGCGCCTGGATGATGAGCCTTGCTGTGGCAATACCAGACTTCTGCAGAAAATTCTGCGCGAGGACTGGGGGTTCAAATACCTCGTCGTTTCAGACTGTGGGGCGATCGGCGATTTTTATACCAGCCACAAAGTGTCGTCAACGCCGGTACATGCAACGGTTAAGGGGGTTCTATCAGGAACGGATGTAGAGTGCCAATGGATCAATCACAACTATAAGAAATTGCCCGAGGCAGTTCAAAAAGGACTGATCACGGAAAAAGAAATTGATGACAGACTAATCCGTGTGCTGGTTGGTCGCTTCGACCTGGGTGAAATGGATGACGATGCCCTTGTTCCGTGGACAAAAATTCCGATGTCTGTTGTGAACAACGAAGAGCATCAAAAACTCGCGCTTGACATGGCACGCGAATCAATGACGCTACTTCAGAATAACCACAATATTTTACCGTTGTCGAAGTCATCGCGAACTATTGCTGTGATTGGGCCCAACGCGAATGATAAACCGATGCTGTGGGGTAATTACAATGGAACACCCGTACGCACCATTGGTATTCTGAACGGAATACAAACGAAGTTACCCGCGAATAAAATTCTCTACGACAAAGGCTGCGATTTAGTAGAGGACAAGGTGACGGTCAGTTATTTCGACCAATGTTCGTGGCAAGGAAAAACTGGCTTCACGGCGACTTACTGGAATAGTCCGGATCGCAGTGGGCCGGTTGTAACGACCGAACAGATCGCGCATGCAATTAAACTAACCACGGCAGGACAGCATGAATTTGCTTCCGGCGTAAAGCTGGAAGGATTTTCAGCGACGTATGAAACTGAGTTCACCCCAAAAGTATCCGAAGAAATAGTTTTCAAAGGCGGAGCAACCGGCCACTATGAAGTGATCGTTAATGGCGAAAAGTTGGCGAGCTATAACAACTGGCGAACACTCCCTTCACGCAAGCCTTACAAAGTTGAAGCGGGTAAGACTTACAAAATTCAAATCCTTTTTTCTCAACTCAATAACTGGCAGGCCAACCTCGAGTTCGACTTCGGAAAAGAAGTCGACGTGGATTACACCAACCTGATCAACAAACTGAAAGGTATTGATATAGTTGTTTTTGTCGGCGGACTTTCCGGAAAGCTTGAAGGCGAAGAGATGCCCGTATCGTATCCGGGTTTTAAAGGCGGAGATCGTACAGACATCGAGCTTCCGTCGGTTCAACGCAATTGTCTCAAAGCATTAAAGGCAGCGGGAAAGAAAGTGATTTTTGTGAACTGTTCCGGATCGGCTATTGCGTTGACACCAGAAACTCAAAGTTGTGAAGCCATTTTGCAGGCGTGGTATCCCGGCGAGTCGGGAGGGCAGGCCGTGGCAGATGCTTTGTTTGGCGACTACAATCCTTCGGGCAAACTACCGGTTACGTTTTATAAGCGCTCGGACCAACTTCCCGACTTCGAAGATTATTCGATGAAGAACCGGACTTACCGGTTTATGAATGATGCACTTTTTCCATTCGGCTACGGATTGAGTTACACGACCTTTTCAATTGGAAAGGCTGTACTGAGCAAACCGTCAATCGAAAAAACTGAAACGCTTACGCTGACCATTCCGGTTTCAAATACAGGAAAGCGAGATGGCACCGAGATCGTCCAGGTCTATGTGCGCAAGGTTGGCGATAGCGATGGACCTGTGAAAACACTCAGAGGCTTTCAGCGATTGTCAGTCGCTGCTGGAAAGTCAGGATCAGCATCAATCATACTTCCTCCTTCCGCCTTTGAGTTCTTCGACCGGAACAGTGCGAAAATGATAGTCGCTTCAGGTGAATACGATGTGATGTATGGGAACAGCTCAGATGCCAAAAATTTGAAGTCAGAAAAGATAACGATCAGGTAGTTCGATAAGAATAAAGAAATGAATATGATCAGCACAAAATTATGCAAGACAGTTCTGTTGTTCGCTGGCTTCATCGCGGGCTCGCAGATTTATGCGCAACCTCCCGGCGGCCCGGCTGTTAATTCGCCACAGGTCAGGGCAGACAATACTGTTGTGTTCAGTTTTTTGTCCAAGACGGCGAAGGATGTAAAGGTCAGCACGCAGTTCGAAAAATCGCCGGTGTTGATGACAAAGGATTCAACCGGAATCTGGACAGTGACCCTGGGGCCTGTTAAGCCAGACATCTATCCGTATAATTTTATTGTCGATGGAACACCCATTGCTGACCCTCGAAATTCGGCGATATTTCCGAATGAAGGTTTTCAAAGCAGCCTGGTAGAGATCACAGGTCCGACACCGCTGGTGCACACGCTTCAGAATGTTCCGCATGGCACGGTTTCCTATCGCTATTACAATTCCCCTGAACTCGGCGCAAGACCGGTGGTGATTTACACACCGCCCGGTTACGAGAAGGATACGAAGACAAAGTATCCCGTGCTCTACTTGCTTCACGGCACTACCGACACAGAAGAAACATGGACTAAAGTTGGAAAAGCAAACATCATTCTCGACAATCTGATAGCGCAAGGGAAAGCTAAGCCCATGATCATCGTTATGCCTTACGGACGGGCTTATCCGACCATTAGCAAATCATCGGGTAGTCTTCGTACCTGGGAGAACTTGCAGGAGTTCAAAAAGGATTTCCTGAACAATCTGATTCCCTTTGTTGAACAGAATTATCGTGTGAAAGCAGATAAGGACAATCGTGCTATTGCCGGTTTCTCCGGAGGTGGAGGAGAGACGTTGTACCTCGGTCTTAACAATCAAGACTTAACCGCATGGGTCTGCGGCTTTGCTCCCGGTATGCTGAAAGAAGAGTTCGACCGGAATAACGCCGGAGCGTTCGCTGATCCCGCGGGCACGAACAAACGCCTGAAATTATTCTGGATCGGCGTGGGCAAGGAGGATATGTTATACAAGGTTAACACCGAGTACTTCAAGGTACTCGAAGAGAAAGGAATCAAACATGAAACCTTCCTATCCGACGGTGGTCACACCTGGATGAATTGTAAACTCTTTCTCGCTACAGTTGCTCAAAAACTTTTCAAGTAAATACATCACTATGAAGCATTATTCACCGACATTTTTCTTTGTGCTGATAAGCGCATGGAGCTTTTCACAGTCCAATCAAGCAACCATCAAGGAAGATTTTAAACCTTCTACATTGAATCAACCGGGACAGGAATATCCTCAAGTCAATTCACAAGGGTATGCGCGTTTCAAAATTCTTGCGCCTGCTGCGGATAGTGTCAAAGTAAGCCTGGGAGGAAAAAAAGGTACCAAGCTTGCGAAAAGCGAAGATGGTTCCTGGATGGGTACCACCGCTGGTCCGGTGGATGAAGGATTTCATTACTACAATGTCAACATCGATGGTGGAAAGTTCAACGATCCTGGCGCGTTGAATTTCTACGGCTCGGTGCGGTGGGAGAGCGGCATTGAGATTCCGGCTCACGACCAGGATTTTTATGCGCTTAAGGATGTGCCACACGGAAACGTTCAACAAATTCTCTTTCCTTCCAAAAGTACCAACACCGCTCGCAGAGCATTCGTGTATACACCTCCCGGTTATGAAAAAAATCAGTCAGTGCGGTATCCGGTTTTATATCTGCAGCATGGATGGGGAGAAGATGAAACCGCATGGGCGAATCAAGGACACGCTAATCTTATTATGGACAACCTGATTGCCGAAGGAAAGATCAAACCGTTCCTTATCGTCATGACCTACGGCATGACCAATGAGATTAAGTGGGGACACATGAAAGAATTTGATATCAAGTATTTTCAGACAGTAGTGGTTGACGAACTCATTCCTTACGTGGATACTAATTTCCGCACGATTGCCGATCAGCCCCATCGCGCAATGGCTGGGCTGTCCATGGGAGCGATGGAGACGCGCTTAATAACCCTGAACAAGCCGGAAGTATTTTCGCACTACGCCTTGTTGAGTGGAGGCATTTACAAACCGGAAGAGATTACGGACAAGTCAAAGGTGAAGCTTATCTTCCTAAGTTGTGGAAGCAGAGAAAGACCGGATGCGATTAAGAGTTCCACCGTTGCATTAAAAGACGCAGGGTTCAACGCTGTGTCCTATATTTCAGAAGGCACCGCTCACGAATTTCAAACGTGGCGAAGGAGTCTGCATGAACTTGCGCCGCTTCTGTTCAAGAACTAAAGACGCATCAATAATCCGGCTCAATGCCTGAGACGTTCCAAAACGCATTGGTGGATATCCGGGCCAGGATATCATCGTCGCGCGGAGCAAAGGAGACAGTTGGTACATCGGCGGTATGAATGGTGAATCAAAAGAAAAGCAGAAATCCTTTCGACTCGATTTTTTAACTGAAGGCGTGAAATACAAACTGACACTCATCGCCGATGGCGCGCACGACAGAGCGTTTGCAACGCAATACTTTGTCGTTTGATAAGGCCAGTACCGTTGATGTGAAGATGCTTCGCCTTGGTGGGTTTGCTGCATCCTTAATTCCGCTTCAATAAAATGCAGGCAACGGCTTTTGCATGCCGCTTGTGCAAAAATCTACGGCGAGTTTTAATGAACATTTGAAGAAGACCGCTTCCGTCGGAGTTGTGCGCGGACCTTTTTGCTTTTTATTCGGAATACCCGGCCAAAATTCGAAAATCCTTTTTTCACTCGATTGAAATCGGTATAATTGTATATTGTACACGTATTATTTTGCGCCAGCAAGGTGAATGGATGTAAATAGAAAAGGAGCTTTCCAATGGTAAAAAAGAGCAGAAAGGAATTTCAGAAAAGCATCTCTTCCTTGAGGGTAAAAAGGGTCACCACGTTTTTTCATGTATTGGTGATCACCCTTCTCGCCTTTACGTTTTCAGCGTCTGGTCAGGGGTTGTCTCATTCATTCAGCCCTGTTGCCCCCGAGGCATTGTCGAATTCTTTTATCCGTTGTGTTTACAAAGACAGCAAAGGTTACATGTGGTTCGGAACGGACGATGCGCTGATCCGATACGATGGTAGCAATGCTTATCGATATGTTCACGATCCGAACGACCGGACGTCTATCGCAAATAGTGCGATTAATACCATTTTGGAAGGCAACGACAAACGTCTATGGATTGGTACGGCGCAGGGATTGTGCATTTACAACCGTGAATTGGATAATTTCGTAACCGTCGATTCCATCAAAGCGAATCACAATTTTCTTAACAACAGATATATTACGGATCTCGAATTCGATTCGCAGGACCGGCTTTGGATCGGTACGCATGCGGGCGGTATCAACATATATGATCCCGCAAAAATGGAGTTCTTCTACATTACCGATCCTCCCCGAGAAGGCGTGTTGCCATCGACTAATTTCATAACCACACTGGTAAACCGTGGGGATACGATTTGGTGCGGTAGCAGAGGAGGACTTTTGTTATATGATGTGCGAACGAGAAGGCGCCTTCCGTTGGGAGAGCTTCAACGGTTTTCGAATGCTCAGATCAGCACGATCGTTCCGGAAAAATCCGGCGACATGTTGATCGCAACCATAACAGGCCAAATCACCCGTCTGATCTCGAGAGACCGACGTTTTACCTTCGAGGAATTGTTGTCGCGTAACGCACTTGGGAATAGTTCAAATGCCATTCTTGCATTAGCGATCGATCACAACGGAAATATCCTGGTGGGTGGTGAGAGCTCGGGTCTTAATCAGATTGACCAGAAAACGAATAAGGTACATCATTTGCCTGCCGAAGAGGGTAATCCGAAACACCTGCCTACTAATTCGATTCACTCCATTTATGCGGATGATCTTGGATTAATCTGGATTGGGACCTTCGCCGACGGCGTATTCCTGCTGGACAATACCCCCAAGAAGTTTGATACAAGAGAAGAATCATTTGGAAAAAAACTTTTCGAAAATAATGAGGTAAGGAGTTTTACCGAAGACAGCCATGGTAACATTTGGATAGCCTTCTATGGTCTTGGTCTTGGAAAAATTGATTTCAAAAGTAACAGGTTTGAACCTGCCGATCAGATCAATCGCCAATTGAGCAACAAGGATGTGACATCGGTAATTTCTTGCAGCGATGACGAATTGTGGCTTGGCACTGCCGGTAAGGGAGCTATCCGGATAAATCCGAAGACCAATCAATTGGTTTACTATTCTCTTCGATCAAAAGGATTCGGTAATGATCAGGTTTTTTGCCTGTATGAAGATAAGACCGGAACGGTTTGGGCAGGAACGTGGGGAAGTGGGCTTTTCTTCTATGATAAAAATAACGACAAGTTTGTCAGCGCCACAGAATACGATCAGCCTAATCATATTCCGAACACTGCATACGTTTCAGACATGGTTGAAGACTCGGACGGAACATTCTGGGTCGGAACGCTGTACGGGTTATATGAGCTGACGCGGAAATCCGGAAATTCATTTACATACCAGCTACATGTTCCGGAAAACAGGGAAGGAAGCATCAAAGGGTCACAGATTCAGGCAGTGGTGGAAGACAAGGATAGCCACGATTTATGGATTGGAACAACAGAAGGTTTAAACCTTAAGAAAAAGAACAGCACACAATTCTTGACTTATGAGATGGCGAGAGGAACCGCCGTCAATGCTATCCGGTCTATTCTGACCGATAAACAAGGAAACGTCTGGTCCGGTGGCAATATGGGGCTTTCTAAATTTGATCCAAAGACAAACACCTTCATAAACTACACGCGTGATGATGGATTGAAGTCAAATAACTTTCTGCGCAAGGCCGCGCTGCGAACTTCAACTGGGAAATTCTTCTTTGGCAGTAGCAATGGCTTCGACAGTTTCTTCCCCGACAGCATTCGTACAACATCCGTCAACGGAACAGTCGTTTTAGCTGACTTGAGGATCAATAATCAATCGATCAAACCCGGCGCTGCTGATTCGCCGCTGAAAAAACATATCAGCCTTACTTCAAAACTGGAACTGTCCTATGATCAGCGGTCTTTCGTGATCGACTTTGTTGCACTCAGTTACAGCCCGTCAGCGAACTATACTTACTACTATAAGCTTGAAGGATTTGACAAGGACTGGAATTGTACGAGACTTAGTCATAGTGCCACGTACACTAACCTCGACCCCGACACCTATGTATTTATCGTCAAGGCGGCAAATCGAGAAGGTGTATGGGTTGATAAACCATTGACGCTGGAGATAACGATTCGTCCCGTTTTTTGGAAAACGTGGTGGGCGTATTGCATCTACATTTCGATCGCGATGTTGTTAGTTTACGCGCTGATCAAAATCAGGGTGGAGAGATTGAAGATGAAAAACGAGATTGCCATTGAAAAATTCAAGCGCGAGCAGGAACATGACTTGAGCGAGTCGAAGACGCAGTTTTTTACGAACATCGCGCATGAATTCCGAACGCCTTTAAGTTTAGTCTTAATTCCGCTCGAAAGTTTAATGGGATCAAACCAGGTTCCGTCTGTGTTGCGCGAAAGGATTTTCACGGCCCATAAGAACGCTGACAGAATGAAGAGACTGGTCAACGAACTTTTGGATTTTAACAAGCTTGAGGTCGGAAATCTTAAATTGAAAGTTCAGCACAGTGAGTTAGTTCAGTTCATTACAGAATCCTGTTCAGCTTTCAATGAAATGGCGACCAAGCGGAGAATACACTTTTCTGTGAGCTGTGCGGAACCGGTCATCATGGGGTGGTTTGACCGTGACAAATTGGAGAGCGTAATCTTCAACATTCTTTCAAATGCTTTCAAATTTACTGCGGATGGAGGGGAGATCAAGTTGCAGATAAGGACTAACCATTCAGTCATTTCCGATGGCACGCTTTGTCGATGCATCGAGTTAATAATCGAAGACAATGGCATTGGAATACTACCGGAAGAACTTCCCCGCATTTTTGAAAAATTCTATCAAGCGAAGTCGTCCGCGAAAATTTCAAGTCCGGGAACAGGAATCGGGCTATCCTTGACCAAAGCGCTCGTCGAACTTCACCGCGGAACCATCACAGTAGAAAGTACACCGGATCAGGCAACGATTTTTTCCATTTTACTTCCCATTAGCTCGAATGCTTACGGATTGGAGGAGAACGTGGTATCCCTTCCAGATGTCATCCATATAAAAGAGCTCGAAGAAGTTGCGGATGCACCGACTGCAGAGGGATATCAAGACGACGATAACGGTATTGACAAGCCGGAAATACTCGTGGTGGAGGATAATTTCGAGTTAAGAGAATATCTGATTGCCGAGCTGCGAAGGGAATTTTCAGTGCTTGAGGCAAGAGATGGAGAAGAGGGTCTGGCACTCGCGCTGAGTAACAATCCGGATTTGATCATCAGCGATATCATGATGCCGAAAAAAGATGGAATAGAGTTTTGCAGCGCCATTAAATCCGATTTGAACACCAGTCATATTCCATTTATTCTTCTCACGGCAAAAGCAACGATTGAAGACCAGATCAATGGGATAAAGACCGGCGCTGACTTGTACTTGTCAAAGCCATTCAACATACGATGCCTGATCGAACACGTCCGCCAGATCATCAACTCCCGGCGAAGGTTGTATGCGCGATTCAGTCACGACGTTTATTTGACCCCGGGAAAAGCGACTACGAATGCTTTGGACCAGGCATTTCTACAAAAAGCTATTGACCACGTCGCCAGTAACTTGCAGGATTCGCAACTCAGCGTGGATTCAATCGCTGCTGTTTTCAACTTGAGCAGGATGCAGGTTTACAGAAAGATCAAAGCGCTGACCGGGAAGTCTATCGTTGAATTCATCAAAATGGTACGAATGAAACAGGCGATCAAACTGATGGATGGGCATAAACTCACGTTGTCAGAAATCGCTTTCGAAGTAGGGTTCAATTCGGCCTCTTATTTCACCCGCTGTTTTAAGGAGGAATATGGCAAGACACCGTCAGAGTATCTCGATCACGCGTAGTTGAAACAATTCTACGGCTAATTTGTATCGTTGTTTACGCACACATCGTGCGCAACTTCTTTATCGCTTTTTGATTGCACTCACGTCTTGTATCAGGTGATGTGCAACGCATCATGATTCCTTAGCACAACTGAAGTCGACAAGCTCCAGCGTATTCGCTTTCGTGTCACCACTGTGGAATTTCATCCTCAATCTGTCGTTTGTTCGCATTGTCGTTCAAAAATCGCCTCCGTTTCAAAATTTCAAGTGAATGTTCATTTTTTGATACGTATCAGCAGGGTCCATATCGGACTTTAGCAAACGTATGCGGTGAATCTTGAAAACCTGATCCGTGCATTCAGGCTTGCGCTTATGATTCTATATCCAGGCACGAAACGGAATGTGAGAAAATAACCTAAAACCCTAGAAACCAAACGAAAGATCCATTAGTACAGAACCACTTCCCGGTTCAAAACTCATGCATTAACAGTTATTGTATGAGGCATCTCAACCAAACTAAAATTTCAATCAACCCAAGAATTATGAGAGAAATCTACTCGAATTTTTCAACCCTCAGGCGATCGCTATGGGCAAAGTTTAAGCTCTTGCCGTTTTTATCTGCGGCTGTTTTACTGTGTTATGTTAACGTGAACACAGTGGAAGCAAAGTCCTCCTCGGTATTTCAGGAATTTACTGTATCCGGACAAGTACTTGACGAATCAAGCAATCCCGTTCCCGGAGTAAACATCGTCGTGAAGGGCACCACGAACGGAACGACCACTGACACCGACGGTAACTACCGTGTTACCTTGCCCAGTGGCAATGCTACACTGGTCTTCAGCTTTATTGGATATGTTACCCAGGAGGTCGCTGTACAAAACCGGGCTTCCCTCAACATTTCCCTGGTAGGAGACGTGTCTACTTTGTCAGAAGTTGTTGTTGTGGGTTATGGTACGCAAGCGAAGTCTTCGGTGACGGGGGCAGTTTCTTCAGTCAATTCAAAAGAAATTTCTGCGTTGCCTGTTCCCAGCGTTTCTGCGGCATTGCAAGGACGTGTTCCAGGTGTTCTTGTTACCAATAACGGAGGTCCTGGTTCAAGCGCAATCGTCCGGATTCGCGGAATTGGTTCGATCACGCAAAATGCGGATCCGCTCTACGTTGTTGACGGTTTTCCTGCCGTAAACTTCAACCTGAATAGTGTCGATACAAAAGATATTGAGTCGGTTGAAATCTTAAAGGATGCGGCTGCGACTGCGGTTTTCGGATCGCGTGCTGCCAACGGCGTCGTTCTGATTACTACCAAAAGCGGATCGAAGGATCAGAAAGTGCATGTGGACATTGAAGCCTACATGGGAACGCAAAGTGCCTGGAAGCAATTGGATTTGTTAAAACGCGATCAATACCTTGCTTATGGCACCGCGCTTGCAACGAATGCAGGAGGCACGCCGCCATCGCGATTCGCGAATATGGATCAGCCAATTTATGCAGGGACAACGCAGACGTTTGCTGAAACAGAAACAGATTGGCAAGATGAGATGTTCCGTGCGGCACCCATTTCACAAATTCAGGGTTCTGTTTCTGGTGCAACCGAAAAGAGTAGGATGTACATATCGTTCGGGCGGTTCAAGCAAGACGGCATCATGTTAGGAACTTCTTTTGACCGATACAATGGAAGACTTAGCGTGGAGACAAAAATCAGTGACCGATTTAAGATTGGCGAGAACTTGCAGGTTACGCAAAGCAACAATCAAAATCAGTTGGAAAGTGGTGGACGAACGATGATCATGCATATGCTCCGCTCCGTTCCCTACATCACTGTGCTCAATCCGAATAACAATGGTGGCTATAATGGAACTACATCCGCTGACGGTTCCGACCCTGAAAACCCTGTTCGGTTGGCAAATATGGACATCAGAAAAAATCATAATCTGTACCTCCTGAGTAATACCTTCCTGGAGTTTAAGATTATTGAGTCACTTAGATATAAGTTCACATTTGGTGTAAATTATTCGGCAGACCGGGCCACACAAAATGATCCAATATTTAGTGATGGAGGTTATCAGGGCAGAACTACGCACAACTTAACAGACAATAGAAACAACTATTATTCTCTTTATTACTCTAACCAGTTGACGTTTGATAAAACATTTGGTGACCATTCCTTCAATGCGGTTGTCGTTGCGGAGAGACAGGATGAGAAGAACAACTACTTGAATACGAGTGGAAGACTAACCACGAATGAGATAAACAATTTGACAGGAGGAACTAACCTGACGGTCGATAATCAAAGCTGGGAAAAGTATTTGCTTTCCTTCCTGGGTCGTGTGAATTACGAATACAAAGGGAAATATCTGGCGAGCGTTTCCATGCGCAGAGATGGTTTTTCAGGATTTGCGCCCGGTCATAAATGGGGTGACTTCCCTGGAGCCTCTGTGGGCTGGAAGGTGAACGAAGAAAGTTTCATGAGCGATATTAGCCAAATCAGCGATCTTAAATTGAGAGCAAGTTATGGCAAGGTTGGCGCTAAACCGAACGCGCCATATAGTTACGTCGCGCCGGTCTATACAAATTCGTTTTATCCGGTTAATAATATTCTCCAGCAGGGATCATACTATAACCAACTTCCGAATGCTGAATTTGGATGGGAAATCTCAACGATGAAAAACATCGGGCTTGATCTGGGATTGTTCACCAATAAATTCACGCTTACAGCCGAGTATTTTATAAAGGATACTGATCACCTGATTTTGGGCACACAACCCGCCTATTCATTATTGGGCCAGGCGAATCCTACAGACTTGAACGCCGCGAAAATGACAAATTCGGGAGTCGAATTAACGCTCGGCTACAACAAGGTCGGGAACGATTTCACGTTTAATGTTTCCGGAAATGCGTCTTTCATCAAGAATGAGATAAAAGCACTTTATACGGAAACCACTGCCTATTACGCTGGAGGCAGCCAGGACTATGGAGCTGGTAATATTACCCAGACGATCGCAGGATCCAGTATCCAGCATTTTTTCCTCGAGCAAACTGATGGGATTTTTCAGAACGTTGGAGAAATTATTGGTCCGGATGGTAAGCCAACCCAATCAAATCTAAATCTACCAATCCTCGACAATGGTTTGGTAGACGTGTCTACCACGACGCCAGGCGGCTATTATAATCCGGCAAATTTGAATAAGTACACCCGACCGGGCGACATCAGATTTAAGGAAGGTGGACCAGTGGATATGGGAAGCTTCTTACCGAAATTTACTTATGGACTAAACCTTGGAGCTACATTCAAAGGCCTTGATCTGACGGTGTTCATTCAAGGTGTTAGTGGTAACAAGATCTATAATGGTACAAGAGTAATAACAGAGGGTATGCAACGGTTGTTCAATTCGGGTCCCGAAGTAATGAAGGCCTGGACGCCTGATAATACCGATACAGATGTTCCAAGAGCCGTAACCGGTGATCCAAATGGCAACGCCAGACCAAGTGATCGATTCCTGGAGGACGGCGGGTACATGCGCATCAAGAACCTGAACATTGGTTATTCCTTGCCGGCTTCACTTTTAAGTTTCACGAACGGAACGATCAAGAAGTTCAGGATTTACTTCACAGCTCAGAATTTGTTGACCGTAACCAATTACAAAGGCTATGATCCTGAAGTGGGTAATCGAAACATCAATAATTTCGGTGACAACAACCGCTACTTAGTTAACGGTATTGATTATGGGCAGTTTCCACAGCCGAGAACGTTCATAGGTGGTGTACAATTAGGATTTTAACCATATCAAAATATGAAAAAGGTTTTATTATTAACCACGGCTTTGGTGTCGATGATTGTTACTTCATGTAATGATAGTTTGTTAGACACCAAAAATCCGAATCAGATAACGAACGATGCTTTCTATACTACATTAGAACAGATTGGGACTTCAACGAATGCGATTTATGCGGTGTTGCAGGGAAACCAGCTGGTAGGAAGAGAATACTTCTTTGTTCATGATCTCAGGTCAGATGAAATGAAAGCTGGCGGCGGGCAATTGGAGGTTCCAAGAGCTGCGTTGTTGAATGGGTCTCACAAGTATACCAATGCGGTGATGACTGATGTCTGGAAAGGTTTATCCACCATCGTTTTCAGGGCAAATGTTGTGATCTCAACTGGAACAGCATTAAAAGCGACAGTAAGCGATCCTCTATTAGACCGGTATATTGCCGAAGCTACGTTTTTAAGAGGCTTTGCTTATTATACGTTGGGTAATTTGTGGGGTGGCGTTCCTCTTTATGACAAGCCTGCAACGTCTTTCGCTGATGCCAAGCCAAGAGCCACGCAAGCTGATGTATTCGATTTTGCCCTTGCAGATGCAACCGCAGCAAGCGCTGTTTTGCCCACCACTTACGCTGCTGGTGATTTGGGACGCGCAACAAAAGGTGCCGCACTTACATTGGCCGGGAAAATTAATCTTTGCAAAGGAGACTACACGGCAGCAAAAACTGCCCTTGAGCAAGTAAAGAACCTTGGCATCTATAGTCTTGTGAACAATTACTTTGACAATTTCATGGAAGAGAAAGAGTATAACAGCGAGTCGATCCTTGAGGTTGGTTTTTTGGATACGGGCTATGGCTGGGATGCAGCCGGTAACGGTTCGTCAGCCGACAGTTGGGTTCGCTCTCAGGAATATTCCGCTGTTGGTTGGGCAAACCTGATTCCATCAGACAAGCTGATTGCTGACTTTGAAGATGGTGACCCCAGACTTACTGACTCTTTCTGGTTCCCCGGTGATACGTATGCCAACGGAACGGCGACACTCACTACTGTTGCTGGTGACAATACAACGCTTTTCGAGGGAAATCAAGTGAAGATCAGATGGAAAAAGTATTCCGTCATGTATAAGCTTGACCCAGGCGGGTTCAATGTAAACGTGGGTATTAACTACAGACTCTGGAGATATGCCGACGTGTTGCTGTTGCTTGCTGAATGCGAGAACGAAGTTGGGACACCAGCTAATGCTATCGGCTACCTTAACCAGATTAGAAACCGTGCCAGCGTGAGCATGCCAAATTACGGGACCGCGGCGATGGATGCTGCCGGATACCCAGTGGCCACGAAGGCGGACATCTTTAAGGCTGTTCAGCACGAACGATTCATAGAACTGGCAGGAGAGGAGATCAGAAATATTGATATTCTTCGTTGGAGGGCAAATGGAAAGCTCACGGGCCCAGACCCTATCAGCTATTTCCAGACAAATAAATTTGAGTTGCTCCCGATTCCGCAAGACGAATTCAATACTAATCCAACCCTAGTCTATCCGGCCGATCAAAACCCTGGATATACCACCGAGTAATTTAAAATAGTCTCCATCTAAATTTTGTAATCCCGGAACGTTCAATTCCGGGATTACTTATTTTAGCAAACAATGTTCTCATAAATGAAAATCTTCGTACGCACTGCAGTTGTTACTCTTTTGTTTCTATTCAACGGATGCCAGCAGGATCGTAAACTGTTTCAATTAGTCGAACCGGGCGATTCAGGCATACACTTTTCAAATGTGTTAGTGGAGAATGATACGTTGAATGCACTGAAATTCGAATACCTGTATAATGGCGCCGGTGTTGGTGTGGCAGATTTTAACAACGATGGCCGTGCGGATATCTTCTTTGCGGGGAACATCAATAGTTCTGCGCTTTATCTCAATAAGGGCGATTTAACTTTCGAGGATGTATCCGATGATGCTGGCGTAACGACACACCTTTGGTGTACAGGAGTCTCCATCGTTGATATTAATAAGGACGGGCTATTGGATATTTATGTTTCCACGGTTCATCCAAGCAAAGACAAAAAAGTACCTAATATCTTTTTCGTCAATCAGGGATTGGATAAAAAAGGTATTCCTCAGTTTAAAGATTTAGCTGCGCCGCTAGGACTGGCTGATTCAAGCTATTCAACACAAGCCGTGTTTTTGGATTACGATATGGACAGCGATCTCGATATGTTTCTGCTGACGAATTCCCTGGAGTCTTACCATCGTAACACACCCTTTGGCCAGCGCACCGATGGAAGTGGCAAGAGTGTTGATCAGCTGTACCGGCATGATACGCTTGAAGATGGAACCGTTCACTTTACCAACGTATCGGCGCAGGCAGGAATTCTTGAAGAGGGGTGGGGCCTTGGCATTGTAGTAAACGATTTTAATCAGGACGGTTGGCCCGACATCTATTGTGCAAATGATTTTCTCTCGTCAGATCAATTATACATTAATCAACAAGATGGGACATTCAGAAATGAAATTTCGACCTGGATGAATCACCAGGAGTTCAACGGAATGGGCACCGATATGGCCGACCTTAACAACGACGCGCTGAATGATTTGGTGGTGGTAGACATGATGCCTGACGATAACCTCAGACAAAAGACGATGTTCTCCTGGATGGGCTACGAACGCTTTATGAAGAGTCTGCACTTGAAATATCGCCCCCAATATATTCGAAATGTACTGCAGCGCAACAATGGAAATAACACCTTTAGTGATATCGGGTATCAGAGTGGAATTTATGCCACGGATTGGAGTTGGTCGCCACTGATTGCCGATTTTGACAATGATGGCCTTCGCGACATTTTTATCTCGAATGGTTATCTGAAAGATATTACCGACCTCGATTTTGTAACCTATAATCAGGATGTAACCATGTTCGGGACTGATTCCCTAAAAATGAAGAATGCTGCTAAAGCCCTCAAGGAACTTGGTGGCGTGTTTAAACCTGATTTTGTATTCCAGAACAAAGGTGACTTTCAATTTGAAAATGTTGGAATCGCCTGGGGTATTTCCGAACCCATGTATTCCAACGGAGCAGCGTACGCTGACTTTGACAACGACGGAGATCTTGATCTGATACTGAATAACCTTAACGGAGTATCGCGACTATACGAGAACACCATGAGCAACAGTGATGAGCAAGTGAATGCAAAATTCCTGCAACTGAAATTGAACGGTCCTCCGGGAAACCCTCATGGAATCGGCGCCAGGATATGGGTGCACATGAACGGACAACTCCGTTACGGTGAGCAACAATTGCAGCGTGGGTATCTCTCCAGCGTTGACCCAGTATTGCACTTTGGATTAGGGGCGGCGACAAAAGTGGACTCAGCGATCATCGTGTGGCCCGGCGGTCGAATGCAGGTAATGCGCGATGTACCTGCGAATACACGCGTGACCGCTTCCTACGAGCAGGCTAAATTAACCTATCAACGCCCCAAGCCAAATTCAACATTGTTGGAAAAAGAAGAATCAGCGATCACAACTGTGATGCCTGAAGATATTTATACAGACTACAAATCTGGTCAGGCTACATTGCCGCACAAATTTTCTCAGCAGGGTCCACGACTTGCGGTGGGTGATATTAACCATGACGCACTCGAAGATTTTATTGTTGGTGGTACGGCATATCATAGCGCGATCATTTATCTGCAGGAGCCAGGTGGAAAGTTTCATGTCGATTCTCTTGGCGTTAAAGCGTCAGAAGATGTCGGCCTGTTGCTGTTTGATGCAGATAACGATACCGACCTGGATCTGTATTGTGTGAGCGGAAGCAGCGAGTTTGGCAAAGATGCATCCAAGTATCAGGACAGGCTCTATAAGAATAATGGCAAGGGCAAGTTTCAGCTGGACAAGGACGCCTTGCCAAAAACTGAAAGTAGTGGAAGTTGTGTGACCGCAGCAGATTTTGATCAAGATGGTGATCTTGACTTATTTGTGGGAGGACGTGTCATACCGCTTTCCTATCCGCTAACGCCCGAAAGTTATCTCTTACAAAATAATGGTGAAGGGAAATTTGAAGATGTTACCGCTAGCCTGGGTGGTGGTGTGGATTCGGTTGGCATGGTGACAGATGCGTTATTCACTGATTTTGATAACGATGGATGGAAAGATCTGATCGTCGTTGGTGAGTGGATGCCTGTTACCGTATTTGGCAATGACCAGGGAGCCTTTAAAAAAATAACTGAACTAAAGACAGGGTGGTGGAGCAGCATAGCAGAAGGTGATTTCGATAACGATGGAGATCCTGATTACATCGTGGGTAACCTGGGCAAAAATTCAGTGTTGCAGGCAAGTGAGCAGGAGCCCGTATCCATCTACGCAAAAGACTTTGACGCAAATGGTTCAATGGATCCATTCATTTCACGGTATATACAGGGAAAGGAATATCCGGTGCACTATCGTGAAACGATGACCGAACAGATACCGGGACTACGCCGCATGCTCCAGACTTATTCGAAATACGGAAAGGCGGAGATGCGTGACATACTTAAATTCCTGGGCGATCAGGACATGACGGTTAAGCGTGCAACATGGTTTTCATCTTCTTATTTGGAAAACCAGGGTAAGGGAAATTTTTCACTGCAGGCCCTGCCGCTGAGTATTCAGGTCAGCCCCATCAATAGCATCACCGTCTGCCATCTCAATGACGATCCTTATCTTGATTTTCTCGCCGTCGGAAATTCGTTTTCTGAAGAAACGTTGTCGGGCTATCTCGATGCCGGCATCGGTGTGTACGCTTTGGGTAATGGTGATGGGACATTTCAGATTACTCCTCCCGCTCAAAGCGGATTTTGTGTTATGACGGATGCAAAAGCGATAGGGGAGATAAAAATTGGCAATAAGCGAAAATGGGTCATCACTTCTAATCAGGCGCCGCTGATGTGGTTCAGCGATGCGGAGAAGCATAGCGGTCAACCATTAACGTTTTTTCCTCAATAGCAATGAAAATTTTAGGTGTGGTACACAATGGGCGGGCAACGAATGTTTCAAAATTTCAAGTCGATGTTCGATTTATGGAAGTTATTAAAAACTCAACTATGCCACATTACATAGATTTTAAGTCCAAAAACGATATACAATAAGAACAAAGACCACGATGCTCAAATCTTTAAGCCAACTGGCAAAAATCTTCATGCTTGCCACGTTACTCTTTGACGTGACATTGGTGACCGCACAAGATGGCACCATCTATCCACTCGAAACTCCTGCGGAACCGAATGCCATCCCGCTCGGCACGGGCGGTGTCGACAAGCAAACTTCTCCTGAAACGTGGTTCAGGCAGTGGGGCGATCCGATGGCACGGAATATTTCAAAAGCCACACTAACACCATTCCTACCTAAACCAGGTAAAGCAAATGGCGCCGCGGTAATCGTGGCACCCGGCGGAGGTTTCCGCTGGTTGTCTATGGGTAACGAGGGTTGGGAAGTTGCTCAAGCGCTCGCCGACCAGGGCATCGCGGCATTCGTACTTAAATATCGTCTCTTCCCCACGCCCGAGTCACTCGATGGTTTCAGGGAGTCAATGAATAGGACTTTCGCAGCAGCAACACCTCCCGCCGATGGTAAGAAGGATACACCTCCTCCCGGTCCACCGCGTTGGGACTTGACCAACCAACTCGCAGATGCGGAAGCTGCTTATGCAATGATCGTCACACGAGCAAAAGAATGGGGCGTTGATACTACGCGACTGGGAATGATTGGTTTCTCCGCCGGTGCCGGTCTCACGATGCACTCCACGCTTAATTCAAAAGTCATGCAACTCGACTTCATTGGTCCGATATATGGCGGCATGGGACCGGTTGAGGTACCGAAGAACGCTCCGCCAATGTTTAACGTGATCGCTTCTGATGACTTTCTATTTCGCGGGCAGTTCGGTGTGATCGACTCGTGGTTCAAAGCAGGCAAGCCTGTCGAGTTTCACCTTTACCAGAATGGCGGTCACGGCTTTGGCCTGGGCAATCCCAATCGGACCAGTAACAAATGGTTCGATGCCTTCATACACTGGCTTGATGTTAATGGCTTTCTTGTCGCAAAGGCCGCGAAGAAGTAAGAGAATTCCTTTTGAGAATGAAAAGTTCTTGAAGTATGAAATAACCAACGAAATGGAAACAAACATGTGCAAGAAACTACGGCGAACGTTAATGGAAGTTTTTGACATGGAAGTATGAGCATCTTCGTTTCAGAACTAGGTTCTTTGTAGAGCCTTTTATTTGGGTTAGCGAGAAACCAAGCGTGGGTTCATTTTCCTGAATGGCCCACGCGGTTTCTTGCATTTGATTTAAACGCTGAGTTTCATACTGCCAACAACTGGAATTTGTAAAACGCGGCGGATGGAGTTAAGTAGTTACAGCAGTCATTACAGAATTCTGGTAGCAGTAGACTGCATCATTTTTGGTTTTGACGGAACACAGCTAAAAGCCTTGTTGATAAAACGGGGCTTCGAACCTGAGAAAGGAAATTGGTCGTTGATGGGCGGGTTTGTCCGGGAAGACGAAGGCATTGAGGAAGCTGCCACCAGGGTCTTGCACCAGCTTACGGGGATGCAGGACATTTACATGGAACAGCTTTGCGCTTTTGGCGAAGTGAATCGCGATTCCGCCGGTCGGGTTGTTTCCATAGCTTACTTTGCGCTCATCAACATTGGTGACTATAATGAACGGCTCCAGCTCGAACACGAAGCGAAGTGGTTTCCGATCGATGAATGTCCCAGGCTAATCTTTGATCATGAGAAGTTGGTACTGAGGGCGAAAGAACGACTGCGCGAGAAAGTGGTCAATAAGCAGATCGGTTTTGAGCTTCTTCCGCCAAAATTCACGCTTCCACAATTACAAAGTCTTTACGAAGCCATTTACGAAACACCACTCGACCGGCGTAATTTCGCCAAAAAAATGCGCTCGCTTGGCATACTGAATAAGCTGAATGAAAAAGAACGGGGCGTATCAAAGAAGGGAGCATACTACTATGAGTTCAATACCCAGGACTAGAATTGAAGAGTTCTAATCCGCTCGGGACCTCAAAAAGCATTCGCGAAAACGAATGCTTTTTTTGTTTGTGGCACTCTCATCGGACATCGCACTCTGACTGGTTCAAGTCTTGCGCGTTGGTATGTGGGCCGGGAGACTTGGACCTACCATGTTGCAAGTTTTCAAACTTGCGAATACATTAGCTTCCGTTGTTGGAGGTTCGCCTGATTGAAAGTGATTGGTTCGTCAGTCAGAAGACTGACGGCATGAGTGGGCACAAGTGAACGCCGCGCGGGCTGATGCGCAACACTTGCGCAGTCAGTAGACCTCGAATGAAAAGTCAACCGTATTGGTTGACTTTTTTATTTAGTAATAATGGATGGTTCAAATCTTAATTTTTTGTTAGACAACAACTGCGACCACGGTGTAGCTTCCCGTTCGCACTCTGTCTTGGAAAACAAATTGCTTCAGCACTGTACCGTCAGGAAGCGTATCGAGAACCGCCTTGTTGTGGTAGTTTTCCTGGTCCAATGCACCTGCGATGTTAGGCAATACGTCATCCAATAGTTTTCCGTTCAACGCATCGGCTATCAACTGTGGATTTTTTACGTTGCCCTGGACAACGGCCGTTATCTGGCGATCCTTCCCTGTAGAAAATTGAAGGATCGGAAATTCATAAAACAGGTTTTTGAGAACCTCGACCTTCTCCACAAGTTGAAGCTCGGTGTGCTTAAGTCTGGTGATGTCTTTGGAGATGATGAACATTCCCGTCAAAACATGATGTTCGTTCTTGAAGGGAATTCGCGATGATGAAACCCACGCAGTTTCACCGTTGTTGAAGGTAAGTAACTCTTCGATATCAAGGAGTGGACGGCCAGAATTAAGAAGTTCTTGTTCTTCACGCATTGCCTTTTTTGCGTGTTCGGCAGCAAAAAAATCGAAGTCCGTTTTGCCGATCACTTCGTCGGGATTCATGTTGAGTCTCGTCGCCTTCGCCTTATTGATGCGGGTTATCCGGCTCTGGGTATCCTTGTAGGTGATCCGGTCGGGTAACGCATCCATCAGGGCCGTAAACATGCTTTTCTCTACCTCTAAGTTTTCCTGCATCTTCTTCAGCTCATTGGCCTGACGTTCCATCGCTTCTTGGGTGGCCTGCATTTCTTCCATATTCTGACGCATCTCTTCCTCCTGTGCGCGCATCTCTTCGGACTGCTGCTGTGATTCTTCCAGCATCTTTTTCGTTTTTTCTGTTACGCGAACCGTAGCCATGGCCGAGGCGATCATTTCACCGACCCGTTCAACAAATTCAATTTCGTGTGGCTGGTAGTGGGCAAAGGAGGCAAGTTCAACAATGCCTTGCACGGAGTCATTGATTTTCAAGGGAACAATGACCAGGCTTTTTGGACTGCCTGCGCCCAGGCCGGAGGTGATAGACACATAGTTGTCGGGGATTTGCCGGAGATGCATAGTCGAGCCTTCCATAAAACATTGCCCTAAGAGTCCGCTGCCAATTTCAATTCTTTTTTCGATGTACTTCTTTCGATCATAAGCATAACAAGCTGCGAGTTCAATATACGGTTCTTCACCTTCGTCACGATGGAGTGTGTAGAGTCCACCCTGATTGGAGTGAGTGTATTTGACCAACTGGCTGATCAGTGTATCGGAAAGCGTTTGCTGCTCTCCACCTTTTCGAATAAGGTCGGCGAACATCGCCAGGCCACTCGTCGACCAATTCCTTACTTTATCAGTTTCGGCAATGGTCCTTAACTTCTCGCGCATTTGAACAAGAGCGTTCCCCAACGTGTCGTGCTTGCCGGCGGGGGAGAACGCATACGCGAAGTTTCCTTCTCCGATGTTTTCGGCAAAGTCACTTGAACGTTGGATGTTATTGCTCAATTCATGAATTGAACCGACAATAGGGGCAAACTCGTTTTCAAGCTCCGGTATTTTAATGTTCGTATTTCCTTGAACCAGTTCGTCAAGTATCGAAAGCGGAATGCGCAGTGATTTGTTGAAATAGGGAATGATCCAGAAGGAACCCAGAATGGCTAGTATGGAAATCAGCGAGGTGGTGCCCACCGCTATCCACCTAACGTTACGCGTTGACTTCACCGAATCGGCCGAGCCACCCGCGGTATCGTCCGTCAATGTTGGCGTCGAAACTATTTTGGAAGAAAGAGCGATTTTCGCTGTAGGATCCGTCGCCGGACTTGATCGCGTCTGTTGAAAAATGAGGAATAGTCCCGCGAAGGCTGTGGCGGCGATGGCCGACAGTACCGCAGTAACGCGAAATCGGATTTTACTTGAATTCATATGGATGGGCACTCCAAACGTGAAAATACAATTGAGGACAGGTAAGTGCAAACGATTGCACGCCAACCTGAATGTTTTTAGATCCATTGGGCAATACTGCTGGTATTTACGCCCTGTGAAATTGGCCTGCAGGCAACAGCTTGATTCTATCGGCTCAATCATCCGGCCTGTGTTGGTGTCACCAATGGTGGTTCGGAAATTTATACCTTTAACCATGCTCCGTTTTGTTGTTGCTATCTTCACACTCAGCGCATTCTCCGCCTGCAAACCATCCAACGAACCTTCCACGTCGTTCTATTATTGGAAAACAGATTTTCAGCTTGCGCGTGAAGAGAGAAATGTTTTGGATGAAAATCATGTCACGCGTCTTTATGTTCGATACTGTGATGTCGTATTGAAGAATGACCTAGCAATACCCGAATCACCGATTGTTTTCTCCGAACGACCAGATGGATTTACGATCATTCCGGTGATCTACATCAAAAACGAAGTGATGCTACAATCCGGAATGGATATATCCGACCTCGCCGGCAAGATCATTTCGTTTGTAGATCAGATCAATAAAGCGTCAGGCGTGCATCCTTCCGAGCTTCAGATCGATTGTGACTGGTCTGAAGAAAGCAAAGGCCAATACTTTAAGCTGCTCGAACAGTTATCAGAAAGAAGTAAACTCATGATCTCGGCGACTATCCGGCTGCATCAAGTTAAGTATCGTGAACGCACAGGAGTTCCGCCGGTGAAAAAAGGTGTTCTGATGTATTACAACATGGGCCATATCGCCGCAGATAAGTCCAATTCAATTTATGAACAGAGCATTGCTGTCCGATACCTGGATCGTCTTCACGAGTATCCGGTTCCGTTGGATATCGCCTTGCCGGTTTTTGGATGGGGAGTTCATATTCGTGATCAGCAAGTGATCGGATTGCTAAGGGATGTGGACGTCGAAACCTTTCTTAACGACAATCACTTTGAAATGCAGTCCGCGCCATTTTTTGAAACGAAGACGAGTACATTCAAAATGGGCCATCGGTTTCAGGCGGGCGATCGGATCAAGATCGAATCGATCAGTAAGGAAGACCTGAAAGAAATAGTGCGTGACTTACGTGAGAAAATAAAAAAGACCCCCACGGAGGTTATTTTCTACGATCTCGATAAATTCAACCTGAAAGCCTTTCAACATGAAGATCAAATCTTTGAAAAAATCACTGCTGATTTTTAGTGCTGTCATCATCCTTGGTTATGGCATTGGTCTGGCCTGCGCGGATGGATGGTTTTACTATGATTATGATTCGGACTTCACCCCGGAGGTTTTTGTCGACAACTCCTATTCACCCTTATTTTTTGCGCCGGATGAAACCTTTTACGGCAATGGATTTGACACGGAGTACAATGTGAGATTCAATAAGGCGATCGTTGCTGAATGGGCCGACTATCTTGGAACAACGATCCCACAGGCGCAACTTTCTTTTCTCTTGTTAAACGACAGCGCGACGACTGACATTCCGGATTTATACAAGGCCGTAAAAAGTAAGGCCAAGCCACCGGTGCCGTTTCAGTCGCTGGCATTATCCGATCCTAGAGTGAAGGGTTTTATCGAATTTCTGTTTCATGCCAAAACAATTGAAAAGAGCAGTGCTCCCCGTATATATCCCTGGAATTACGATGAATACAAACCTACCCCTGTTGACGTAGCAACCATTGCTGCGGTAGAAAAGCTTTATAACGATACACGCGACCCTTTCCTTAAAAATCGTTTTTGGTTTCAGACCATGAAGGCTTATTTCTATAGCGCGAAACAGCAGTCGACAGTCGCGTTCTTCGAAAAAACAAAAGCATTACAACCCGTGAACGCCCTGTACTATCGGGGACTTTCGTATGTAGCCGGCGTTCACTATCGCGCAAAAGATTACGCTAAAGCAAATTATTTGTACAGCATCGTGTTCGACAAGTTTCCCACACTACGCCAGGTTTCAGCGTACAATTTCCATCCACAGGAAGACGCGGATTTTGAGGCATCACTTTCACTCGCTGCCGATAACAAGGAAAAAGCTACACTCTGGGCACTGCTCGGATATTATGGAGATGAGCTTGCGGCGATAAAAGAAATTTATACCCTTGATCCGGGGAACCAACATCTTGCCTACCTGCTGACGCGGGCCATCAACAAACAGGAGGTGAAACTGAATGGCCAGCCCTTTACGTCTTCGGCGGAGTACAAACAGATGGCGCGGGATAATGTAAACGAGGATCTGTTGCAGCAAGTGAGCAAGATGGCCACCGCTGGAAACACTGCGCGTCCTGAACTCTGGTCGGCCGCTGCCGGTTATCTGAATTCCTTTGCAGGGAAATATCAGCTCGCTGCCCAATACCTGGACAAGGCAGAGGCTCAGGCACAGACCGATGGCGAGCCGGATGTACGGCGGCAGATCCGCCTGCTGAAAATTATCAATACGGTTGGCAGTCTTGCGGTCATAGATGGGGCAGCAGAAAAAAAGTTACTGGCAGAACTTGAATGGATGCACGCGCACTGTGGATCGGCTGGTCAAAGCTTTCGCTGCTCGCACGTGATCAACTGGAGTAACCGGTTGATCTCGTATCTCTACAAAGAAAAGAACAACCTTGTTATGTCAGAGCTGTTCGATCATCAAGCTGCCTATTACAGAAATCAGGCAAACCTGGAGGCCATGAAGGCGTTCATGCAGTCACCGACTCGTAGCGACTGGCAAAAGTTTGCGCTGAAGAACTATTCGATTTCATTGTCAAATATTTTCGAATACCAGGCCGTGATGAATGGATTTGCCGGCAACCTGGATGCAGCCATCGGTTTTATGGAGAAGACCGGAGCTCGGGACATACACTTGCCGGGAAATCCGTTCAATGGAAAGATCAAAGATTGTCATGACTGCGATCACGCAGCTCCTCAAAAGGTGACGTATTCAAAATTGACATTTCTTCAAAAGATGAAGGAGATGCAGACTAACGTGGACAATGGCAATGACATCTACAACAACAGCCTGCTTCTCGCCAATGCTTACTACAACATGACCTATTATGGAAATGCGCGCGCTTTTTATAGTGGCAATATCATGGACCAACCCGGAAATGATATCGATCCATTCTACATTCCACAATTGCTAAACTGTGATCGCGCCCGGCATTACTATCAACAGGCGTTTGAAGCGGCTGCTACTGACGAGCAGAAAGCGAAATGTGTTTACATGATGGCAAAATGTGATCGCAATGACTACTACACCAACACCATCTATTTGGCCAAGGACCAATTTGATGAGTACTTCGTCTCATGGGAAAATTTCCGGAAGCTAAAAGAATATTCCGGCACGAAGTATTATCAGGAAGTGATAAAAGAATGCGGGTATTTCGAAAGCTACCTCAAAGGTAACTGAAGGAAAGATACCCGAAACCTATTTCCACCACAGAGGCACAGAGGGCCACAGAGAAAGGCAATGAAGAAAATTGGGTTTTTATCATTCGGACATTGGGCTAATCGTCAGGGTTATCAAACGCGTACTGCGAGTGACACCTTGTTGCAGTCGATTGATCTGGCGGTTGCAGCCGAGGAAATTGGATTGGATGGAGCCTACTTCCGTGTGCACCATTTTGCCGCACAGCTTGGATCACCATTTCCTTTATTATCGGCCGTTGGTGCGAAAACAAAAAAGATTGAGATTGGAACGGCCGTCATCGACATGCGCTATGAAAATCCACTGTACATGGTGGAAGATGCAGGGGCCGCGGACCTGATTTCCAGAGGAAGGTTGCAGCTGGGGATTAGTCGAGGTTCGCCAGAGCAAGTGATCGATGGTTGGCGTTACTTTGGTTATGAGCCCGCCGAAGGAGAAACTGACGCCGACATGGGACGAAGAAAGGGATTAGAGTTTTTGGATAAGTTAAGAGGCGTTGGATTTGCCCGGCCCAATCCAAATCCGATGTTTCCTAATCCTCCCGGTTTGCTACGACTGGAACCGCATGCCGATGGATTGCGTGAACGAATCTGGTGGGGTGCTGCATCCAATGCCACAGCAGTATGGGCCGCTGAAAACGGAATGCATTTGCAAAGTTCCACATTGAAATTTGACGAGAGTGGAAAACCTTTCCACATTCAACAGGCAGAGCAAATCAGACTCTATAAAGAAGCGTGGAAGAAAGCAGGACACAAACGCGAGCCAAGGGTATCCGTGAGTCGTTCAATCTTTGCATTGGTTAATGACCAGGATCGGTACTTGTTTGGACAAGAAACCGGCCGAGGGGATCAAATCGGTTATATCGAACCCGACAGGCGCGCGATTTTCGGAAGAAGCTATGCGGCGGAGCCGGATCGACTCATTAAAGAATTGGCAGCGGACGAAGCTATCCAGGAAGCAGACACCCTTCTCCTCACCGTACCCAACACACTTGGGGTTGATTACAATATTCATGTGCTCACTTCTATTCTGAAGTACGTTGCGCCGGGTTTGGGTTGGCGGTAATTTCTCAGTTGATGCTGATCGTCAGACGTTAGGATGACCTGAATCAGCGCGTTTGTGCTCTTGTCAAAATAAGTTTGTGGTGGCGCTACGCATGCCATACTTGTGACGGACGGAAATAAATTGTTTATCGTAAAAGCGGTTCATACCCTGATCTGGGTATTCTTCAACATCGTTATTCTGTATTTTGTGTATGCTGTTGTCGTCGATCAAATTGATAGATGGGTGTGGGTTTGCCTTTCACTCATTGGCCTCGAAGTGCTTACATTAATCGTATTCAGAACCGTTTGCCCGGTCACCCTCATTGCCAGACAGTATTCAGATTCTACGAAGGACAACTTTGATATATTCCTACCGAACTGGCTTGCCCGATACAATAAAAAAATCTATTCGGTAATTGTTTTGATAGGTATTGTTGTGCTTATGTATCGCCTGGTTACATGATCTTTTTGCGATAGGTAACGGTGTCGGTTGCCAGCGCAGGCAATTGATAACTGCCCGTGTCGAGTCGAACTTCGGGGAGAAGGCTGATGAGGTTCTGAATTCCATTGCGCGTAACGTTCGTCTGGTAGAGGTAGGCTCGCCGCAGGTTAGACATCGTGCCAAGCCTTGATAGTGTTTGATCAGTAATAGGCGTGCCGACAAGGTTTAGGTACTTTAATTTCGGAAGAGAACCGATGTCTTGCGCCAGACTATCATTGGCATTGGAGTGATCGAGGTAAAGCCAGGTAAGGTGATCAAACTCCTTTAGTGTGATGAAATCCTTCATCGAAAAGTTGCAATAGCTCAGGGTGAGCGAAACGAGTTGTTCTTTCAATGGAAGCAATTGCTCGAAATGCTCTTTCTTCGGTGATCGCGCATTGATGAAGCTTACACTCACATAGTTGTTGCTTGACGACATTGGCAAGACAAGAATGCCTTCCGCCCGCAGGTCTTCCAGAGATTTTTGTTTTGCCGCTGAAACTTCGTCCGTGGGCATCCAGCTTTCTTGCTGGTGTCCTTCCACAAACAGTCTGATGAACTGGTCAATCTTTCCAACCTGTTGAAAAGTATTGATCTTTTTTTCAAAACTCGCGCCCTCGTCGATCCACAGTCGAATCAGGTCAATTTCAACGGAACTGAGCTGCGACTTTTCCTCCGGAGGCATGTGGTGCTTGTCTTCGATGGGAAGCATCAGCCTGCTGTAGAGCGAACTGGAGTCGGAATTGTTTTCCTCGATGACGGCGCCGTGTTTGCCGCCTTTCGCAATCAGATCCGCGCGGTCCAGTCGCAGTTCTCCTTTTTGTTTTGATGAACTGTGACAACCGTAACACTTCGCTTCGAGGATTGGCTGGATGACATCCTGGTAGAGAATGGCGTCACCAACATTAGCGACGGCTTTGATTTTTACTGTCGGGTCGATGGTATTGGCGGATGAAGTTGAAAATTCTGTCAGGAAGCCTTCGCCGTGCGTCAGGGATCCGCCAAGGTGTCCCGTGATGGACAACAGAATTACTACTGGTATGAAAAGAAAAAATCTTAGTGGTTTTCGTTTTCTTCTTTCAGTTTGTAGAACCCATGGATTTTTGCGAAGGAAAAATAGCAACACCGAAAGCGTTGCTGTCGTGATGCCAGCGTACTGATGCAAGCTAAGTATCCCCTCATCATAACCACCTTCTTGTGAAATGAAGAATCCACTGATGGCAGCGGCGATGGCCGACACCATTCCCCAGAACAGTGCCGGTTGAACGGCAACGCTTAATTTCTTGTACTTCCTGAATTGTGAAAATCCGTCAAATAGAAAAGCTAATAATAGAATGCCGATGGGCAAATGAACGAGCAGGGGATGAAATCGCCCAATAAGATTCAGGAAGTTGTCCAGCATAGAAAGGTCAGGCGTACCGCGCTCGCAGTGTTTTTAACATGTATACATTAATGTCCCATTGATTGGCTAACGGTTGCCGGGTGTAAGGCATCGCTGGCATGTAGTCGACTGGGCCGAACTCAGTGAGGATGGTTAAACGTTTTCCTTCTTTTTTCTTATTCGCGACGATGCGATCCCACCAACCCAAATGCGCTTCCACAGCATTTTTCCATTCGGGCGCACGCGGGTCATTCACTTGTGGACCTTCCTGGTGACCAATGCGCGCATGGATGTGGCTCGCGCGACTGATGGCCAGGTCGACGGTTTCGGTTTGATCGGCGAGCAGTGTTTCGTGGACGTTGCACCAATGCGAGATGTCCAAGGTCAACTGAAGGGAAGGGATTTTCTCCATGAACTGTTTCGCCACGGGTGCCGAATACAGAATCCTGCTTCGGTGTGTTTCATGGTAAATGGGAACCTGGCTGTCGCGGGTTACTTGTGTGGTAAGGTCGATGAATTTTTTATTCTGGTCAAAGGAAAAGTAATCGCGGCCAGAGTGACAATTGATGTAGATTGGTTTAAGGCTTATCGCCGTCTTGAGGTTGGCTTCAAACTGCTGATAATGTTTTTCAAAATCTTTCTCCCATCCACCGACGAGAAAACCATACTTCAATCCATGCTTTTGAAAAGTAGACACGAACACTTGTCGTTCAGTTTCTTCCGACGGACACCAGACTTCTGCGCCATCATAGCCTTCTTTTTTGATCAGCGAACAAAAATTATCCCACGAACCTTCATAGCCCCAATTGGTCGCCAGGATCAGGAGTTCAAAGCCTGCCACAGATTTTACGTGGTCCAGGGGATTGGCCATCGTTTGAAAAGGATTCATCATGAGCGAGGTGCCGGTGACGGCCGTAGCACTCAAAAATTTTCGACGCGTTATGCTCATCTTAAAAGTGGTTCGTTCGAAATTGGTCAAGCGAGAATCTCATGAATAACTTTTCCAGAGACATCGGTGAGCCGGAAAGGTCTTCCCTGAAAATGATAGGTTAGTTGTTCGTGGTTCAACCCCAGCTGATTCAGCAGCGTCGCCTGAACATCGTGGACAGAAACTTTTCCGCTGATGGGATAGTATCCGATCTCATCCGTTTCACCATAAGTCACGCCCTTCTTGATTCCACCTCCGGCCATCCAGATTGTGAAAGCTTCCACGTGGTGGTCGCGTCCGAGGAAAGGATTCGTTACATTCTCGCGGTTCTCCTGCATTGGTGTTCTTCCGAATTCACCACCCCACACGACCAATGTTTCATCCAACAGTCCACGCTGCTTGAGGTCGAGCACCAAGGCCGTCATGGCACGATCTATTTCGCGGCACTTGTTTTTGAATCCAATGTCGATGGCAAGACTTTCGTCTGTACCATGACTATCCCATCCCCAATCAAAAAGCTGAACATAGCGCACACCTTGTTCAACAAGCTTTCGCGCCAGCAGGCAGTTGTTGGCAAAGGAAGCTTTGCCCGGTGTGGTGCCATACAATTGATGAATGTACTCAGGCTCGCTGTTGATGTTCATCACTTCCGGCACTGAGATCTGCATGCGATAGGCCATCTCGTACTGTTCGATACGCGTGAGCGTTTCGGGATCGTTGAATTCTTTATAATGTAGGGAATTGACATCGTTGATGGCTTCGATGGTTTTTGATTTCAGATCGCGACTGACGCCATCCGGATCGCTGAGGAAAAGTACCGGATCGCCGTCCGATCGGCATTGAACACCCTGATAGATCGACGGAAGAAAGCCGCTGCCCCAAACACTCTTACCGGCGTCGGGAGTTTTGCCGCCTGAAGTGAGCACGACAAATCCAGGAAGATTGTTGTTCTCCGTTCCCAGGCCATACGTTACCCACGAGCCGATAGAAGGTCGACCCAGGCGCGGCGATCCGGTTTGTACAAAAAGTTGCGCGGGAGCGTGATTGAATTGGTCGGTATATACGCCTTTCAAAAAAGAAACTTCATCGACGATCGTGGAGAAATGGGGGAGATGATCGGATACCCACGCTCCCGAATCCCCACGCTGATTAAAGTTAGCTTGCGGGCCAAGCATCTTCGGCGTTCCGCGTATAAATGCAAAACGTTTTCCTTCTACCAAAGACGGCGGACAAAGTTTGTTGTGAAGTTTTTGCAGTTCAGGCTTGAAGTCAAACAATTCCAGTTGTGAGGGAGCTCCGGCCATGTGCAGATAAATAACCCGCTTCGCGCGACCAGGAAAATGTGGAGACCTCGGCATCATCGGATCGAGCAGGCTCTGCGCGATGGATTCGGGTTTTGAACATCCACCGAGCATAGCGCCGAAAGCCACGGCCCCCAAACCCGCGGCACTTTCCAACAGGAAATGTCGTCGTGAAATATTTTTCCAGAATTCACTCATGCTTCACTCTTTTGTAATGGTTTCGTCAAGATTGAGAAGCGCATTGGCCACGAGTACCATGGCGGCTTGTTCAGGCTTTCCGTTTTTATCGTTCGTTACTTTTTGAACAGAATCCCCGTCCTTCTTGTATTCGGCAAGGGTTTGTTCATAAAAATCTGACATGACTTTCAATTTCTCCGCGGAGATCTCGTGGAAGAGAACGCGTGAATACCCGTCTTTAATTTGTTCTGACGACGTTGCTCCGGATTGCATCATGTGACTCGCCAGTTCCTTAGAAGCGACAAAGAAGGTCGAATCATTCAGGGTGACGAGCGCCTGCAATGGCGTGTTGGTGCGTATTCGCCGACTCACGCACACTTCGCGACTCGATCCATCGAACATCATCATAGCAGGATAGGGGCTTGTGCGTTTGATGAAGGTGTAAAGTCCGCGGCGGAACTGATCTTCGCCTGTACTCTTCTTCCAGTATTCTCCATTCCAAACGGAATTCCAGATTCCGTCAGGCTGGTATGGCATCACGCTGGGTCCATACATTTTTTCGCTGAGAAGACCGCTGACCGTGAGCGCCTGGTCGCGCACTTGTTCGGCCGACAATCGTACGCGCGCGCCGCGACCAAGCCAACGATTGGATGGATCTTTCGCAAGCGCTTCAGTTGTAACACGCGAATCTTGTCGATAGGTAGCAGACATCACAATCTCCTTCAAAAGTTTCTTCATGCTCCAATGGTAGTCGGTCATCATCTGCATCGCGAGCCAGTCCAGCAATTCGGGATGGCTCGGTGGCGTGCCTTGTGTTCCAAAGTCTTCCAATGTTTCAACCAGTCCCTGGCCGAAGATCTGTTCCCAGAATCGATTGACAATCGTTCGCGCTGTCAACGGATTCTCAGGACTCGTGAGCCACTGTGCAAAACCAAGGCGATTGACGGGAGAATTCTTCGGAAAAGTATTCAGCGTGGCAGGTGTCCCAGGAAGTACCGTTTCGCCCTTCACCAACCAGTTGCCTCGCTCGAACACATAGCTCGTTCGCTTTTGCTCATCGTTATTCTCAATAGTAATAGGAGTGTTGTCGACGCTCGCGTTCAGGAGTTGGACAAATGAATTCCGAACAGCTGCATAACCTTCTTTAGTTTTTCCCGGAAGATCTTCGCGGAAGGCAAACCACTCGATGCCACAGACCGATTGATTCTTCGCCCGGAGTGATGGATTGTCCAGAATAAAGTAGAGGTCGTGCTTGCCAGCGGAAGGAATCAAAGCAATAGGCACCGTGATGCGACCACTTGTTTTCGGGATCTTGGTCTGTGCAATTACTTCTCCATCCAACTTGTCTCTTCTAATCTGCAGCGTGCCCCCTGGAGTGTCTGCCCAGTAACTAATGAACAAGTAGGTCTTGTTTGTGAGGTTGATTTGTTTAAGCCGTGCGCTGCCTTGTGGTCGCACGCCGAGCCACTTCGTGTCGATCAGCTCGCTGTTTTGAAACGCATCAAAATCGTGAGGATGGTATTTCGGCTCCAGCGTTTTCAGAAACATCGTCACTTCTTGTTCGACTTTGGCATCTCCATTTTGCTCGATCCATTCGCGAATGGATTCCAGTTTTTTCTGATCTGCCTCCTTGTAGGTTCTCAAGTTGGGATGTTCACCTTCTGTATCTTCATCGCGGGCGTTGTTAAAGAACGCCATCGAGCGATAATAATCCTCGTGACGGAAAGGATCATAGGGATGACTGTGACATTGGATACATCCGAAGGTAGTACTTTGCCAAACTTCCCAGGTAGTATTGACGCGATCCAGCAATGCGGCAACGCGAAATTCTTCGTCTTGCGTTCCGCCTTCATCGTTGTTCATCGTGTTCCGGTGGAAGGCTGTGGCGATGAGTTGATCATCGGTTGGATGATCCAACAGGTCGCCCGCGAGTTGTTCGATGGTAAATTGATCGTAGGGCATGTCGGCATTGAAAGCCTTGATCACCCAATCGCGATAGCGCCAGATCGTTCGCGACACATCGCGTTCATACCCTTTTGTATCGGAGTATCGTGCCAGGTCGAGCCACCACGATGCCCATTTTTCTCCAAAGTGCGGCGAAGCTAGGAGCTCGTTTACAACCTTTTCGTAGGCCGCAGGACTATCGTCATCGATAAATTGTTTGGCTTGTTCTGGCGTAGGAGGAAGACCAATCAGGTCAAGGTACACTCTTCGAACGAGTGTGGCTTTGTCCGTAGTGGGTGAAGGTTTTAATTGTTCCTTTTCTAATCGATCGAGAATAAAACGGTCGATGTCGTTTTGGGCCCATTCGCCTTCCGAATTTCCTGAAGATGAAAGTAAGGTGGATGTGGTCGGAACATGCACTGGCTTGAGTGGTTGATAAGCCCAGTGTTCTCCCCATGCTGCTCCTTGATCGATCCACCGTGTTAGAATATCAATCTCTTGTTTCGTGAGGGGTTCTTCTTTGTACGGCATGCGTACTTCGGGATCATTCGAAGTAATCCGACGAATCACTTCACTTAATTCTGAATGACCAGGAACAATGGACGGTTTTCCAGATTCTGTCGTATCGATTGCTTCTTCCCGGAAGAGAACACTGAAGCCGCCATTTTTTTTGACGCCACCATGGCAAGAAATGCAGCGTTTGTTGAGAATTGGTTTTACTTCGGCGCTGAAGTCAACCGGCTTATCGGCGCACTGAAGGGTTAGCAACACCGGTGAGGTCACCAACACAAAGAGCGCTATTTTCCGCAAGGCCGGCATAGTCTGGTTTTTCAAACGGAAGTTATTGCGAATAAAATGCTCAATCAAATTACTATTGCTGTATTTCAAGCAGCGGTTTGAAATTATTTTCGCCGATAGCGCGAATGATTTGTGACTATTTCAACGTCAGGGGATTATAGGGACAAGCTTTCCTTATGATTGAACGACGACCAAGAAGAAGATTGATTTTGCCAATGGGTTTGATCAGTTTGTCATTCCTCTCCATGTTGTGCCTGAATGTCATTCACCAGCAGTTTCAAAAAAGGAACAACCAGCGTGCACTGGAGGTAACGTATTGGGATCCCAGGGATAAGGTGAGTCCAAATCCACTGAAGTTTGTGAATAGTAATTTCACGAAAATATGGTTAACAGGATCCAGGGAAGATCAGCGCAAACTGGCTTATGCCCAACTAGCCATTCGAAAACTGTTGCATCAACCCGACAGAACGCTCGGAATTGAATTCATCCTGACTGACAACGCCAAGTATTCATCTCTCGTGCAATTATTCAATCTTTGCGAGGTGGAAGGAGCCGACAGCTATGTCCACTATAAGAATAAGTTTTGGGTGTTTAACTTGTGGCCTCACAAACCAAAGCCCTGGCGAAACGATAACTCCTCCATTCTCCGCAGAGTCTCCCGCCCCGGGGACTCTGCGGCTTCGGCGAGATGTTATCATGCTGTTGAACATTTAATGTATAAGTAAAGCGAGTTGACCAGGCTGTGAAAGGGTGAAAAGAAACGCAGAGTCCCCGAAGCGGGAGACTCTCCGAGAAAATTGAACATGAATAGATCAGTAATCAATCTTTCAATTTTACAATCTTCTAATCTTTCAATCTTCCAATCCTAGTTCATTCCTTCACCTTCCCCCGACTCAACCTCGCCGCAAAATCCTTCACTCTTGTAACCCGTTCAATCTTCCCCAACGCATCTTTATAGATCATCACAAAATCTCCTTCACGAATGGAATCGAAGAGACTCCGGCTCACTTTCAGTCTGTTGGCCGTTCCTGGCGCCAGCACGAGGTAACAAAATAAAATCGACGATCGCTTTCGAATGACTTCGAACTTGCCGACCCATCCATAGCCGCGATTGCGCTTCACCCGCTGCAGCCAGCGTGTCCAGAAATAGTACATGGCATAGGGGATGCCGACTAAAAGGAAATACTTGATCTGTTGCAGGTAGTAGCTTTGTGTGAATGGATTATGGTGATCGTTTTTGTAAACGATAAGCGGCGCGACCAAAATGGCAGCCAGCGAAATGACAATAAGCTGCCACCAATCTTCCCGTGAAAATTTGCTCACGGGAGGATAGGTAGTCTTATACTTCCGGTAAAACTCGTGATTCTTCATGGGCGTTGGATCACCCTTTTTTTAAAGCGCGTGGGGAGGATCAGAGAGTCAGTACCTTCACCGGTACTGACTTCTTACTCCTAACTTCTTGCTTCTTTTATTTCCACCCGCCACCCAATGCCTGGTAGATGTCGACCATCGCATTCAACTGTTGCTTCTTGGTCTCTACCAGTTCGAATTTTGACTCGAGCATATCACGCTGTGTCAACAGCACTTCCATGTAATCTGCGCGAGCCGATCTAAACAGATCGTCGGCGATTTGGGTGGATTGCGTCAGCGCATCCACCTGCTGTGACTTCAGGTTATACTTTTGACTCAGGTTGCCGATCTTCGCCATCTGGTTGGCAACTTCGACGTATGCATTCAATATGGTCTTTTCATATTCGAAGGCGGCTTGCACCTGCATGGCGTTCGCATTGTAATACGCGGCCTTGATAGCATTCCGGTTTACCAATGGCGCCATCAGATCGCCGGCGAGTGAATAGATCAAAGACTCCGGTGGTTTGACAATGTACCCCGGATTGAAAGCCTGCAATCCAATTCCCGCGGAGATACCCAGCGATGGATAAAACCTGGCTTTTGCTACTTTGATATCCAGCTTGGCTGCCGAGAGATTCAACTCCGCCTGTTTGATATCAGGACGGTTCGCTAACAACTGCGATGGAATACCGGTTTGTATAGTGGCCGGCACATTGCGATTGAAGCTTGTGGAATCTCTTTGTATCGGCTGCGGAAATCTGCCGACGAGAAAATTGATCCGGTTCTCGGTTTCAATGATCTGCTGTTGGATGTCGAACTGCAGCGCTTTGGTGTTGAGTACCTGGGCTTCAAATCGGCGCACCGCGAGTTCGGTAACACGCGCAGCTTCTTTTTGTCTCCGTACAATGTCCAAGGCGTCGTTCTGGATGTCGATGTTCTGCTTGATGATATCCAGCTGATTGTCGAGCGAGAGCAATTCGTAATACGAGTTGGCAATCTCCGCCACGAGGTGCGTCACCATGAAATTCTTCCCTTCAACAGAAGCCAGGTATCGCATCACTGCCGACTTCTTGGCATTGTGCAGCTTGCTCCAGATATCGACTTCCCAGGTCGCGACTGCGCCGACGAAATAGTCTTGCAACACTTCTGGCGTTTCGGTTCCCGGTTTGATTTCCGTGATGTCATCGGCAGCGCCCTGGCTGGTATACCGGCTAACTTTTTCAGCACCGGCGCCAGCGCGTACATCAACAAAGGGAAGGTATTCTCCCTTGCGTGCACGCACTTCGTTTCGTGCAATCTCAATTTCCCGGAGTGTGATGTTCAACTCCTGGTTGTTGTGCAGCGCGGTATCGATCAGCGCGGTAAGGTTTGCATCCGTGAAGTAGTCCTTCCATTGGATTGCCGCGATGTTGGTGGTATCGCGCGAGTCGTTATAACTCACCGGTGTGTTTTTGTTTTCCTGGCGACTGACGATGGCCGGCGCACAGGCCGCCATCATCAGCGCTAGAAAAACGGCGCCGGCGTATTTACGAACCATCATTAATGTTCTTATCGTTTTCATACTTCGATTATTCTTCATTTTGTTCAGATAAGGGTCTGTCCCATTCGTCCCTGATCAACTGACGACCTTCGGCCATCTTTGCGAAAATGTAGTACAGTCCGGGAATGACAACTACACCTAGGATTGTTCCCAGCAACATACCACCAAGCGCGGAAGAGCCGATGGTTCGGTTTCCGATAGCACCGGCACCTGTTGCAATAACCAGTGGAATCAATCCCGCGACGAACGCGAAAGATGTCATCAGGATCGGACGGAAGCGGACCTTGGCACCTTCTACGGCGGCGTCAAAAATGCTAGCGCCATGGCGGTGCTTTTGAACGGCAAACTCCACGATCAACACGGCGTTCTTTCCTAACAGACCCACCAGCATGATGAGACCAATCTGCGCGTAGATGTCATTGTCCAGCCCCATTAACTTTAACAGGAAGAATGAACCAAAGACCCCTACCGGAAGTGAAAAGATTACGGCTAGTGGCAGAAGGAAACTTTCATATTGAGCAGCCAGTACCAGGTACACGAATACCAATACGATAATGAAAATGTAAACCGCCTCATTACCCGCGATTGATTCGTCATAGGAAAGACCTTCCCAGGCGATGTCATATCCGCGCGGCAATGTTTCCTTGGCAACTTCCCGTATGGCTTGAATGGCGTCAGCAGTAGTGTATCCCTTTGCCGGAAGACCGCGGATGGCCGCCGAGTTGTACATATTGAAGCGCGTAACCTCGTTCGGCCCTTGTTGCTTTTCGATGGTCATGAACGACGAATACGGTACCATTTCTCCGCGATCGTTCTTGACGAACAGATTCAAGATATCAGAAGGCAATCTTCTGAATTCAGGCGCGGATTGCACGTACACTTTAAAGAAGCGATCGAAGCGAATGAATCCTTGTTCGTAAGTACTACCAATGAGGATGTTCAGGTTCTCCATCGCTTTTCCGATGGATACACCCTTCTGCATCGCTGCGTTATTATCGATCTTTAATTCGTACTGCGGATAGTTGGCCGCGAAGAAGGTGAACAAACCGGTAAGCTCTTTACGCTTCCGCAGATTTTCCATGAACTCCTTGTTCGCCTTGTCAAACTCCTGGTAGTCGGTAGTGGTGTTCTTGTCCAACAAGCGCAGCGAAAAACCGCCGGAAGATCCAAAGCCTGGTACAGCGGGAGGTTCAAAGAACTCGACGATCGCCCCAAGGTTTCTCGATTTTTCTTCCAACTCTACCATGATCTCTTTAACAGATTCCTTGCGTTCTGACCAGTTTTTCAAGTTGATCAAACAGGTACCCGCGTTGGAACCACGTCCTTCCGTCATGATCTCATATCCGGCCAAAGAAGAAACGGATTCTACACCATCAACTTCTTCGCATATCTTTTGAAGTTGTTGAGAAACCTGGTTGGTTCTTTCCAGCGTCGCGCCTGGAGGCGTTTGAATGATGGCATAGATCGTACCCTGGTCTTCACCGGGAATAAAACCTGAAGGCAGAATCCGGCTTTCCCAAAATATTCCGACACTGAATGCCAATAAGATTCCAAATGTAAGTGCTCGCCGGTTGACAATTAACTTTAACAAGCTTGCGTAGCGACCGGTAAGCCTTTCGAACCAGCTGTTGAAGGCATGCAGTGACCTGGTCAGCAGGTTTTCCTTTTTCGGCTGACCATGGGTATTTTTCAATAGCATCGCGCAGAGTACAGGCGTGAGCGTAAGTGCCACAACGCCTGACAAGATGATCGACGTTGCCATGGTGATGGAGAACTGTCTATAGAATACGCCCACAGGACCAGTCATGAATACCAGCGGCACAAACACCGCGGTCATGACGAGCGTGATGGCGATAATAGCGCCGCTGATTTCCTGAAGTACTTCCTGTGTCGCTTTGTAGGGATTGAGATTCTTTTCTTCCATTTTGGCGTGCACTGCTTCAACGACAACAATCGCGTTGTCGACCACAATACCGATCGCCAACACCAATGCAAACAGGGTGATCAGGTTAATCGACAGTCCGAAGAACTGCATGAAGAAAAATGCTCCCACCAATGACACGGGAACGGCCAGTGTTGGAATCAACGTTGAGCGCCAATCTCCCAGGAACACGAACACGACAATGGCCACCAGGATGAACGCTTCACCTAAGGTGTGAAGAACTTTTTCAATCGACGCATCCAGGAACTGCGACACGTCATAACTGATTCGGTAGTCGACTCCTGGAGGGAAAGTAGCTTTCATTTCGTCCAGCAGCTTTTTCACATCCTTGATCACCACACTCGCGTTGCTACCATAGTTCTGTTTCAACACGATCGCTGCAGAAGGGTGACCATCGAGGTTGGAGTAGATGTCAAAGAATTCACTTCCCAACTCAATCTTCGCGATGTCTTTCAGCCGGATGGTTTCTCCTTCTGAGTTCGCGCGGATGATGATCTGCTCGTACTCTTCCGGCTTGTTATACCTTCCTTTGTAGGTGAGTACATACTCGAGCGATTGCGCAGCGATACCGGAACTTTGTCCGATTCGACCGGGTCGTCCGATGATACTTTGTTCGGCCATCGCCTCCATGACTTCCTCAATGGAAATGCTGTAAGCGCGCATGCGGTCAGGGTTCAGCCAGACCCGCATCGCATAACGGCGGCTTCCCAGGATCTGTGCTCTTGCTACACCGTTGATCCGCTGTATTTCCGGAATCATCGAAACGGTAGCGTAGTTGTACAGGAATTTTTCGTCCAGGTTTTTATCCGTGCTGAAGAGGTTAACATACATCAACATACTCGGCTGGATCGGTGAGATGATCACACCTTCACGCTGAACGAGTTCGGGCAACAGGGGCATTACCTGGTCGACGCGTGTCTTCACCTGGATAACGGCCTGGTTGGGATCCGTTCCTGGTTCAAAGACAACGTTAACGGTAGCCTCGCCAGCACTGGTAGCATCCGTGGTCATGTAGCGCATGCCCGGAACACCGTTGATGGCTTGTTCAATACTGATCAGTGTTGATTTGATCAACACGTCGGCACTCGATCCCGGGTAGGCGATAAAAATACTTACCGTCGTGGGAGCGATCTGTGGGAACTGTGAAATGGGTAACTGCTTGATAGCAAGCGTACCTGTGAATAGGAATACGACCGAAATTACAATAGCAAAGACGGGTCGATGAATAATATTCTTAAGCATGTCATTTGAATTTTAGAGTACGTCACTATTCGGCATACAAATCCAAATGCGCCAATGCTTGTCCCGGTTCCTCGAAGTCGAATTCGATCTTTTCATTTTCGTGGACGCGGCGTAAACCTTCCAGAAGAATCTTGTCGCCTTCGGTAAGACCGCTGGTCACGACGAAGATGTGCGGCATCTCCGCGCCAACAGTAATCAGTCTTGACTTCACAACATTGTCCTTATCGACCACAAAAACATATTTCTTATCGAGCACCTCGAACGTTGCCTTCTGCGGGATGAGCAGACCACCGATCGGTACGGTCAGCAAAACGTTTCCGGTTTCGCCGTGTCTTAGAATTCCTTTGGGATTAGGGAAGGTAGCGCGGAAGGCAATGTTACCCGTTTCATTGTTGAAGTCAGCTTCAATGGTTTCAACGATACCATTTTGATCAAATGGTTTGCTATTGGCCATGAGCAAGTTCACTTTGGTATTATCCTTTGCTTTTGCATTCGACATGTAGTCAAGGTATTCAGCTTCCGGAACGTTAAAGTAAACCCACATCTTGCTGTTGTCGGATAGACTCGTGAGCAATTCGCCTTCGTCTACCAAACTGCCGAGCCTTACATGGAAGCGATCCATGTAGCCGTCGAACGGCGCGCGGATGTCCGTAAAACCCAAGTGCACTTGCGCGAGCGCCAATTCAGCTTTGGCTTTGTTAAGCTTCGCCTTCGCCATGGCCAGCTCATTGGGCGCGACGATGTTTCGCGAAGCCAGAGATGCTGTATTCTGGTATTCGATCTCTGTGAAATCTACTTCAGCTTGCGCCTTTTGGAGTTCCGCGTTGTACAAGGTGGGCATGATTTGAAACATGCGCTGTCCCTTCTTTACAAATTGTCCTTCGTCTACAAATATCTTTTCAAGGTAGCCGCGTTCGAGGGCACGCAATTCAATGTGCTGGATGGAACGGATCTGACAAACGTATTGATGTGTCGTGAGGGTATCTTTCTTCATTGGACTAGTCACCAAAAACTTGATGGCTTCTTCCTGTTCTATATGTTTGGAGCTGCAGCTTGTTAGACCTACTACGGCACACAAACTGAGATAAACTAAAATCTTCTTCATGAGTAATTTTCTGCTTAAAAAAATGATGCTTTGATTTTATTAGAGCGTGCAAAGTCAA
>Ga0315912_10000143_pt1 | contig 168855 bp, 156 predicted proteins | sample VfabasoilMG_FD_204469 | JGI IMG/M metagenome (GOLD analysis project Ga0315912, IMG submission 204469) | Garden soil microbial communities collected in Santa Monica, California, United States - V. faba soil | ecosystem: Environmental > Terrestrial > Soil > Garden | place: USA: California...
TTCGGTGGAACACGGGCCTGACCCCCTACCTCCGTGATCTGTGGAAAACAGGCCCGTCCCCTATCTTCGAAATGGGCGGACGACGCCGCGGGAGCCCGGCGGGGGAAGAACATTGGTGATGGCGTCGAGCGTGCGCGGTTTGGCGCCGCGGTTGGCTTCGACGAGGGCACGGGCGGCCGCGCCGAGGCGCGCGCGCTCGACCGGGTCGCCGATGAGCCGAACCACCGTCGCGGTCAGTTCAGCAGGCGTGGAGATCTGCACCGCGCCCTGCTGCTTCAAGAACGCCTCGGCAATCTCGGCAAAGTTCTCCATGTGCGGCCCGAACACAATGGGCTTACCGTGAACGGCCGGTTCGAGAATGTTGTGGCCGCCCTGATCAACCAGGCTGCCACCGACGAACACGACGGTCGCGATCTGAAAGAGGTGCGCCAGCTCGCCCAAGGTGTCGAGCACGACGACATCCGCGCGCGGTTCCGCATCCACCGGCAACTCCGTGCGCCGGACGACGCGGAATCCCTCGCCGCGCGCCAGCGCTTCGGCCTCGCCAAACCGCTCCGGCTTGCGCGGCGCGATTACGAGGAGCGCGCTCGGATGCACGCGCCGCACCGCCGCAAAGGCGGACAACACCGCGCCCTCCTCGCCTTTGAGCGTGCTCGCCGCCATGAACACCGGACGATTTCGCGGGATGCGGAAGAACCGCAGCACGCGTCCGGCGCCGCGGCCGGCGGCCGCCGCCGGCGATTCCAGCGACTCAAATTTCAGGCTGCCCGTCACCATGACGCGCGCCGGATCGGCGCCAATGTCGATGATCCGCCGTGCAGACTCGTCGCTCTGCATGCAAAACCGATCGACGTCAGCCAACACCTTCCGGAACAGGCCGCGCGCCAGCCGGTAGCGCGGATACGACCGCGACGAAATCCGGCCGTTCACCAGGATCGTCTTCACGCCCTGACGCCGGCAGGCGCGAAGCAGATTCGGCCACAGCTCCGTTTCCATCATGATGAACAGCCGCGGCTTCACGATCCGCAGTGTGCGATTGACGAATGGGGGCAGGTCGAACGGCAGGAAGAACACGGCATCCACGTCCTGGATCCGTGACCGGGCAATCTGCTGGCCGGTCAGCGTGGTGGTGGACAGAAAAATCTTCAGGCCGGGGTACCGTTCGCGCAGATCCGCAATCAGCGCCCGCGCCGTCAACGCCTCCCCGACCGATACCGCGTGGATCCAGATGGACTCGTCACCGTCAAGATTGAAACTGACCGGCAGATAGCCCATCCGTTGCGCCAGGTTGGGGAAGTACTTCCGGTACCGAATCGCTTGGTACAGGAACCACGGCGACAACACGACCGCCAGAATAACGATGGCCAGCGTGTAAACTGCGTGCACGTCAGCAAATCATACCCCCTCCCGCGCGCGCGAAAAACACGACCCACGGTGCTAACATTTGCGGGTTCGGTTCGCTGGTTCGAACGTCCGAAGGAGACTCGATGGCCATCAAGGTCGGCATTAACGGTTTTGGAAGAATCGGCCGCAATATTCTGCGCGCCGCCATGGCGTACGACGACATCGACATCGTCGCGGTCAACGACTTGACCGACGCCGCCACCCTCGCCCATTTGCTCAAGTACGACTCGATTCTGGGCAACCTCAAGGCCGACATCACGGCCAAGGGCGATCGCATCAGCGTGGATGGCGATGAATTCCAGGTGCTCGCACAGAAGGACCCGGCGGCCCTGCCCTGGAAGGACCTGGGCGTGGACGTCGTGTTCGAAGGCACCGGCAAATTCACGAAGCGTGATGACGCGGCCAAGCACATCCAGGGCGGCGCCAAACGCGTGATCATCACGGCGCCGGCCACCAAGCCGGACCTGACGGTGGTCATGGGCGTAAACCACACGCAGTACGACCCGGCGAAGCATCAAATCATTTCGAACGCCTCGTGCACGACCAACTGCCTGGCGCCGGTCGCCAAAGTGATCGACGAGACGTTCGGCATCAAACAGGGCTGGATGACGACCGTCCATGCCTACACGAACGACCAGAACCTGCTCGATCTGCCGCACAAGGATTTGCGCCGTGCGCGCGCGGCGGCGCTGTCCATTATTCCGACGACGACGGGCGCGGCCGCGGCGGTTGGCGAAGTGCTGCCGCAACTGAAGGGCAAGCTCGACGGCATCGCGCTACGCGTGCCGACGCCGAACGTGTCGGTCGTGGACCTGAACGTGTCCGTGCAGAAGCCGGCGACCGCTGAAACGCTGAACGCCGCGTTCAAAGCGGCGGCGGACGGCCCGCTCAAGGGCATCATGGAATACGTCACGGCGCCGCTGGTCTCGATTGATTTCCGCGGCAACCCGCACTCGGCGATGGTGGACGCGGCCTACACCAAAGTCATGGGCACCGACTTCGTGAAGGTCCTCGCCTGGTACGACAACGAGTGGGGCTACTCGAGCCGCTGCGTCGATCTGATTCGCTATATGGCCGGCAAGGGGCTCTAGGAACGACGGGAACGGCGGCTTGCCCGCCGAAGCCCGAAGGGCGAAGGCGGGAACGACGAACGACGGGAACAGGCAGCGATGAAGACAGTCAAGGAACTGAATCTCAAGGGCCGGCGCGCGTTTGTGCGCGTCGATTTCAATGTCCCGATTGAGCACGGACGGATCACGGACGACACGCGCGTCAGATCAGCGCTGCCGACGATCACCTACGCGCTGGGCCAGGGCGCGACCGTCATTCTCGCGTCGCATCTGGGCCGGCCCAAGGGCAAGCCGAATCCAGAGTTCACACTGAAGCCCGTCGCCGATCATCTAGCCGGGCTGCTCAAGCGACCCGTAGCCTTCGCCCCTGACTGCATCGGTCCGGCGGCCGCGGACGTCATCGCGGCCAATCGCGGCGGCGTCATCCTGCTCGAGAATCTTCGCTTCCACGCGGAAGAGGAAAAGAACGATCCGGCGTTTGCCAAGGCACTCGCCGCCCTGGCCGATGTCTACGTCAATGACGCGTTCGGATCCGCGCACCGCGCCCACGCCTCCACGGAAGGCATCGTTCATTACATCGCGGAATCGGCGGCCGGCCTGCTGATGGCGGCGGAGGTCGAGTATCTCGGCAAGGCGCTGGGATCGCCCGAACGCCCGTTCGTCGCGATCCTCGGCGGCGCCAAGGTCTCGGACAAACTCGAAGTCATCGAAAACCTGCTCGGGCGTGTGGACGCACTGCTCATCGGCGGCGCGATGGCGTATACGTTCTTCAAGGCGCAAGGCCTGCCGGTCGGACGATCGCTCGTGGAAGACAATCTCGTGGAGACCGCGAAGACGCTGATCGACCGTGCCAAGCAACGGGGGGTGGCGCTCGAACTGCCGACCGATCATGTCGTGGCGCCGAAGCTGGACGCCGCGGCGCCGGTCGACACGCTCGCCATCGGCGATGCCGCGATCGGCGACCGCATGGGCCTCGACATCGGACCGAAGACCGTCGCGCGCTACGCGAGTGTCATTCGCACCGCCAAAACCGTCGTCTGGAACGGACCGATGGGCGTGTTCGAAATGGCGCCGTTCGCGGCCGGCACGATTGGCGTCGCCCAGGCCGTCGCGGCGGTGAGCGGTACGACAATCATCGGCGGCGGCGATTCCGTGGCGGCCGTGACACAAGCCGGCGTGGCGGATCGGATGACGCACATCTCGACCGGCGGCGGCGCCTCACTCGAATTCCTCGGGGGCCGGTCGCTGCCTGGCGTTGCGGCACTCACGGACACGACCACCCGGAAATAGGCCATGCGCATCCCCGTCTTCGCGGCCAACTGGAAGATGTTCAAGACAGTCCACGAGGCGGTCGCGTTCGTGCGCGAATTCGGTGCGATCGCCAAGTCCATCGACCGCGCCGAGATCATTCTGGCGCCGCCGTTCACGGCTCTTGCCGCAGCCGCCGAAGCCGCGCGCAATACACCGATGGCGATTGCTGCACAGGATCTCTACTTCGAGCGCGAAGGCGCGTTCACCGGCGAAGTCAGCGCAGCCATGATCAAAGACGCCGGCGCGACGCACGTCATCGTCGGACACTCCGAACGCCGCCGGTTGTTTGGCGATACGGATGAATGGGTCAATCGCAAGACGCGCGCGGCGATGGCCGCGGACCTGACGCCGATCGTGTGCATCGGCGAAACACTGGCCGAACGCGAGAACGGCGACACGCTGGCGGTGCTCGATCGGCAGATCCGCGCCGGCCTCGACGGGCTGTCGGCGGATCAAATCGCGGCGGGACTCATCGCGTACGAACCCGTCTGGGCGATTGGCACCGGCAAGAACGCCACGCCGGCCGAAGCCGACGAAGCGCATCGCCACATCCGGTCGCGCCTCCGCCAGTGGTTCGGCGGCACGGCCGCGGATGCCTGCCGCATCCTCTATGGCGGCTCGGTCAAACCCGAGAATATCCGCGACCTGATCGGCCTTCCGGACGTGGACGGAGCATTGGTCGGGGGTGCGTCCCTCGATGTCAGATCCTTCGGTGAAATCGTGACTCGGGGCGCCGGGCAGGTCAGAGGTTAGAGCTCAAAGGTCAGAGGCTGTATACTCTTCTGTCTATGTATTACCTGGTTGTCGGCTTGTACGTGCTCATCTGCTTCCTGCTCCTGGTCGTCGTCCTGCTCCAGCAGGGCAAGGGCGGGGATATTGCGGCGGCTTTTGGCGGATCGAGCAGTCAGACGGCCTTTGGTGCCCGCGCGGGTGCGACGTTCCTGACGCGGGCGACCGCGGTGCTGGCGACCCTCTTTATGGTCGGCGCCTTCGCGCTCGGCATCATCAAACCCGGCGGCAGTTCCGTCGTAAGTGGAGTCAAAGGTCCGGCGGATACCGCGCCTGCGGCACCGTCGTTGCCTATGGCGTCACCGACGCCAACGGGCACGCCGCCCGCGACTTCACCGGCCGCAACGCCGGGCGCGACGGACAAGGGCAAGACACCGGCCGCGACGACGACGCCAAAATCGGATCCCAAAAAGACGGGCCGCGGCGGGATCTAGTTTCATCCGGTGACTTCGTCGCCGGACCCCGCTGCTAGACGCTCGGCACACCGGCCGCGCGCGACGACGCGCGGATCGATCCCACGACATCTTCAAATCTGAACGGCTTGGACAAGCAAGCATCGCAGCCGGCTTCGAGTGCCTCCTTGCGCCACAAGGCGGCCGGGTCTGCCGTCAGCGCGACGATCGGTGCGGCATAGCCCTGCGATCGGAGCGCTTGCGTGGCCTCGAGTCCGCTCATCTGCGGCATGCGAAGGTCCATCAACACGACGTCAAACGCTGTCGACATCGCCTTGGCCACCGCTTCACGGCCATCGAAGGCTGATTCCACGGACGCACCCGATTGTTCGAGGAGCTCGCGCGTTGCGAGGTGTAAGTCCTTGTGATCCTCCGCGAGCAGGATGTGCAGGCCCTCGACGGAACACGGCGCCGCAGCGGGTGTCGTGTCCGTCGGCATCGTGACCGCATCCAGTCCCGCGGGAAGCGGTCGCAGAATCAAGCGAAACGCAGTGCCCTCGCCCGGCGCGCTGCGCAACAACCTCAGCGATCCTCCGAGCTGCTCCGCCAGCCTCCTCGAGAGCGCCAGGCCCAGACCGTTACCACCGTAGACCTTCGGAATTGAGGCATTCACTTGCTCAAACGGTTCGAAGAGTGATGAATGACGATCAGGTGCGATACCGATGCCGGTATCCGTGACGTCAATCGTCCAGCGATCACCGTCGGCCTCGCGCGTCGCACTGAGTTCAAGTCCCACTCGGCCCGCGGCCGTGAACTTGATGGCATTCGCCACCAGGTTGACGAGAATCTGTCGCAGTCGATTCCGGTCGGTGCAAAGCGCGCCGAGTGCTTCGTGCGCCGCGGCGACGCGCATCTCGAGGCCTTTTGCGCGGCTGTCAACCTCGAGGCTGGAAAACACCTCTTGCACGAGCTCGATCACGAACACGGGCTGCGGATCCAACACGAGCTTCTGGGCATCGAGCCGGGCCAGGTCAAGCAAATCGTCAAGCAGCGCGAGCGCCGCCCCGGCGTTGGCTTCGAGCCGGCGAACCAGCTGGGTTCGCTTGTCCGGCGGCAGGTCACTCGAGGCGAGCAGGCTTGCAAAGCTCAGCATCGCCGTGATCGGCGTGCGGATCTCGTGGCTGACGTTGCGGAGAAACACGTTCTTGGAATTGTTGGCGCGTTCGGCCACGAGCGCCCGCTCTTCATGGGCCTCGACGACGCGCGCGGTGGCCCAACCCAACTCACCCACCAGCACGTTGATGCCGTGGGCCAATGCATCGAGTTCGTCGTGTCTGTCGGAGATGGTCAGCCGCAACCGTGTGTCGCCCGCCGCCATGCGTTCAAGCACGTCCAGCAACTCGGCGACACGGCCGCTGGCGAATTCAATGCGGGTGCCGACCTTGTCCGTCATCGGTGATCGGCCAGCCATGTCACCGCTCGCGTTTCGTCGGCGAAGAGCTGCGTCGGAATGCCGGGGCGTGCGACGCGCAGATAGACGTTGCCCAACATCCGGCCAAACGGAGTGGCCTCGACGAGAAGGGCCAGGGCTGAGAACCGGTCAACGAGCGTCTGGCCCGAGTAGTGATGGCGGGCGGCGGCATCGAGCGGCTGCGCCGTTCGGATATCGATCAGTAATGGGCGGCGCTCGCCTCGGGTCTCGGCCACGGCCAGCGCGAGATTCTCCTCAGCGTCGGTCAGCGACTGGAACGCGCCGTCGTTGATCCGGACAACCACCAGGCCGTGTTCATTCAGATCGATGCGCGCCGTGTTCGTGAATGGCATGAGACTCAGTCGCGCGGATTCTATCGCCTACGCACGGCCGGGTACAGCACATTCGTGCGCCGGACGCGGCGTTGTCGAGGCTCGGCCGCGTACCATATACTTGAGGGTCTTGGCCCTCTTTGCGGGAGTGGCGGAATTGGCAGACGCACCAGCTTGAGGGGCTGGCGGGAGCAATCCCGTGAAGGTTCGAGTCCTTTCTTCCGCACCAATATTGATCCGGGGACTTCGTCCCCGGACCCCTTACACACTCACTCGCGAGATTCGCCTCCATGCAAAGCACTCAGGCAAATCTCGCTCCGTTCGTGTGGCTCGCTCGCTTGGCTTCGCTCGCTTCTTGATCCGGGGACTTCGTCCCCGGGCTTGTCCGCCGAAGCTACCATCCGCATGTCGCCCAGCGTAGGCGGAACCCCTTACACACTCACTCGCCAAACGCGTCGCGGACTGACGATGCGACACGTTTGGCTCCGTTCGTGTGGCCTCGCTCGCACAACTCGCTCGGCTACGACATTGGGGGGCTTCGCCCACGCACCACCTACATGCTCGCTGACCGCCCGGACGCTCGTCGTTCCCGTCGTTCGCCATTCCGCCCCTCGCGTCAGCGGGGCCGAATCGTTAGCCAGTTCAACGCGATACCCAACATCACATCGGGTGCCGTCGGTGCCGCCGCCAGGTGGCTCACGCGAAAGACGAGCTTGGCGCCGGCAGCCGATCGGGCGAGGACATTGCGCGGGAGCACGCCGCGAAAGATCCGACCCGCCGGCATCGCCGGCTTTTGACTGAGCGGAATCTCCGTGTCATTGACGAACAGTTGGAGACTGTCGACCACCGAGTCTTCGACCCAACTCTTCACCTTGAATTCGACCTCCAGATCCGCGTCGCTGGCGAGGGGCACCACAATTGTTGATGCCAGTTTGAGAGACCAGCGAACCGTGCCGCCCAGCCCATCGGACTCGGCGATGCGCCAGCCCCGGCCAATCGGCCCTTCTGGCGGCAGATCGTACGTGGAGACCATGCCGGTGGGCTCGCGATAGCACGCGAGCGCGGGCTCGCAGGAAAACAGCGTGCCGGCGCGCGCGGTTCGTGACGTGCCAGGAATGCGCGCGTGGGGATCGTACCCCGTCGCGCCGTACGAGGCGGCCAGGTCCTCGGGACTCAGCAACGTGAAATGGTTGTCCTCGTCGCCGCTCAGGATAACGAGACGTTCGTACGGCACCGTGACGTCGGTTTCGTATCCGCCCCTGACACGTGTGAAATGCAATGACGTCTTGTCGAACTGACACATCGTCCCGAACATCCCCGCACCGGGAGGGCAATAGCCCGCATCGAGCGTCGGGTCGCGATAGAGATACTGCAACGCCTCACGCAAGTGGAAGCCGTACAGGAACATGTAGGGATCGTGGATGAGGCCGGTGCGATCGATGAAGACCACAACCGAACCGGGCGCAAGCTGAGGTGCAACGGCCACCGTTTCCTGGAGCACCTGCTGTTGTGCGAGCGAGTAGTTCACATAGTACTGATGCTGGTGCAGCGAGAAGGTCAAGCCCAGGCCGACAAAAGGCATGGACAACGCGAGAAACGCCACATCGCGATGGACCGGCAGTCTGCGCGTCAACCACCACATCACGAGCGCCAGCGCCAACGCCGATCCGAGCATGGACAGGAAATAGGTCCGGAAATCCTGAAACCGGTGGCTGGGTAGCGGAAGAAACACCGCCATTCCAATGACGACCACTGCGATGGCCGCCGCCAGCATGACCAGGTAGCGGCGAATCGAGATCGGCGAAGGGGCCGGACCGCGGCGATCGACCCACAACAGCCAGCCGCCGATGCCGGCCACCAGCAGCATCCCCCATGCCGCCGCGGACCTCAGTTGTGGATACAGCCCAAGATTCATCCAGGCCGTGCCCCATCCCGTCACTTGTCGCTTCAACGCCAGCAGAATCGCCGCGGCCATTTCGCGGGTTGGTGACGATGACAGGGGCGGTCTCGCGTTGAACAGTCCGATTTCGTAGGTGCCGGCCGAACTCTGATTCAAGGCCCAGACCGCGTAGAGCACGGGCACGGCAAGCGCCCCGTACCAGACGATCGTGGCGACCCTCCACCGGCGATCAGAGGCGCTCACAAAAGCCAGCATCGCCAGCGGCGTCAAAACCGCCAGTGGCAGGGCGACCTGGTAGACCATCAGGCCGAAGATAAGCACGACGCCGGCGGCGCCGAGTGATAGACGGCCCAACCCGCTCCGGTTCCTGACAGATCGGACCAGCAGACATGTCGCAAGCAGATACGCACAGACCGCCGCGTGAATGTGAATCGACCGGAAGGTAAACAGACCGGTGTCCGCCGGGTACAGCACGAACACCACGGCGGTGATGAATGCCAGGAGCCGTCGCCTGGGGAGAAACTGCAGCATCAACCAGTAGGTCGCCGCCATCTTGCCGAAGACGAACAACATCGCGAAGACGTTGTAGAAGAGGAACGAATCGGGATCGAGCGCATGAGCGGCGGCGTGAAAAAACACCTCAAACGGGCGCATGCGGTGCGAGCCCAGGGAGGGTGACAGAGGCGTGATGAAGAATTGCGCGGGGGCCGTGTCGAGCAAGGTGGTGATGCCCCACTCCTCGACCAATCCCGTCGTGCGAAAGCTGAACGGAAGCCACAGGAGCAACGCCAACAGGAACATGCCGACGTACGGAATCGCCCAGGCCAGGCCTGGACGCGATCGTTCGTCGTTCCCGTCGTTCGTCGTTTCCGTCATTTCCGTTTCGTGAAGACGACCTTGCCCGCCACCAGCGTCATTTCACAACTGAGATTCTTCAACTCGGCCGATGGCACCGTGTACATGTTTTTGTCCCACACGGCGATGTCGGCGTCCTTCCCCACTTCCAGTGAGCCGACCTGTTTCTCGAGGAACATCTGGTGCGCGGCCCAGATCGTGTAGGACTTGAGCGCCGTGTGAATGTCCACGGACTCGCCCATGCCGAACGGCGTCTTGCCATACGCGCCCGCCTGCGTTTCGCGGACGACCGACGCCCACAGGCCGTAGCGCGCGGCGTACGGCGTCACGTTGTAGTCGGATCCGCCGGCCCAGATCACGCCGTTCTTCTGGTAACTCCTGAACGGCTCGAGCCGCGGATTACGAGCCGGACCAAAATTGCCCGCGTACGTGTCGCCGATCCACCAGAGGAATGGCGCCTGCGCTTCGGGATAGCCGGCGTCATACGTCTTTTGCAGTTCCGCCATCACTTCGATCGCGTGGTCGGTCGGTATATTCGCGTGGATGATCGAATGGCGCAGCCCTGTCTTCGGCGTCGCCTTGAGCGCCTCGGCGTATGTGTCCACCACCCAGTCGATGCCCTTGTCACCGACGGCGTGCGTACCCACATGGATCCCCGCCTCGGTCAGCATCGCCACCTGCTGCTTGTAGACCTGCGGATACTGCGCGCTGTTCGCGGGATAACCCTTGTTGCCGGTGTCCGTGTCCCTGAGATCCTTGTTCCAGTCGTCGTACATCCACGCCGTGCGCGCGCCGCCACTGCCGTCGATGTAGAGCTTGACGCCGCCAGACAGCAGGCGGCCGTCGCCGAGCGACGCCGGCAGCCGCGGCGCCGCCGCGATGGAAGCCATCGCCTGCTGCACGGCTTGCACGGTCGCGCCGCCTCGCCACAGCGCGGTCACGCGCACGTTCAGTTTTCCTTCGGCCAGCAACTGCTTGTAGAGATCCCACTTCGCCTGCGTGATGTTCAAGTCCTTCGCGCCGGTCATGCCCTCGCGATTGAACCCCTCGATGATTCGCAGGACGTCGCCTCGCATGCTGCCGCGGCCGCCGCCTCCCCCGCCGCCGGTGCGGATGAGGCTCGTGGCGCGCTCTTTCATCACGCCCGTCGGATTTCCATCCTTGTCGCGATCGATGGTGCCGCCCGAAGGATCCGGGGTGTCCTTGGTGACGTTGGACAACTTGAGCGCCAGTGAGTTGGCAACGCCGTAGTGCCCGGTCGTGTGCGTCAGATACACGGGATTGTTCGGCGCCGCTTTGTCGAGATCGGCGGCCGTGATGTAGCGGCGCTCGGCCAGCTTGCCCTCGTCCCAACCGCCGCCGCGCACCCATTCGCCGGGCTGGAGTTTGTCGGCCCAGGCCTTCACCTTGGCAATGACATCGGCCATGTTGCGCGCATCGCCCAGGTCCAGGTTGTCCGCCGGCTCGGAAAAATGAACATGCGTATCGATCAAACCGGGCGTCGCCGTGCGGCCGCGCAGATCGATCACCTCGGTCTTGTCGCCGATGAAGGCCTTCGCGCCCGCGTTAGAGCCGACAAACACGATCTTGCCCGCGCGCACGGCCACCGCCTGAGCCACCGAGTCCCTGGCGTCCACGGTGATCACGCTGCCGTTCGTGAGCACGAGATCGGCGGGCGGCGTCTGAGACCGGAGCAAGCCACCGGCCAGGGCACCAACGACGAGTGTCGGCAGACCCACGCCGAGCAGGAAGCGGGTTTTCGAAGTCATGCGGCCGATTGTAGCGGCTCCGCCAACGAACGGCGCCGCCTGGGGTCTTTACTCACTGGAGGTCAGCATGAAACAGGTAGTCAGACTCGCAACAATCGCGGCGGTACTCATGTCGGCCGGCCTTGGCGCGCAGGGCCGGAATTTCTCGGGCACGTGGACGGTGGACACGGAAAAGACCATGGCCGCCGGTGGTGGCGCTGGTGGCGCGCGCGGAGGCGGCGGCGGTGGCGTGATGGTCCAGCGCAGCGCCGGTGATACGGGCGCCGTTACGGGCGGCGTCGTGGCGGCGGGTGGCGGACGCGGCGGCGGCGGTGGTGGCACCGCGGCCGTGGCACGAAGCGGTGGAGCGGGCGGCGCGGTCGTTGCGACCGGCACGGCGATCACGGTGGACGCGAAGTCCTTCTCGATCACGCAGGGCCAGACGACAACAACCTACGCCCTCGACGGTTCGGCCACCGACGTGAGCAATCAGGCTCGCAAGGCTACGGCGAAGGCGACGTGGCAGGGCGACAAGATCGCGATCGAAACGACCGCCGAGGGTCCCAACGGTCCGGTCGTGACGCACGCCACGTGGTACCTCGAAGGTGATTCGCTCGTCCGCGAGACCACCTCAACCGGCCCGGACGGCACGCCGGTCGTGCGCAAGACGTACTACAAGCGCGGATAACGGCGACGTTTTTCGTTCTCGGTGCTGCGTGCTGGGTGCGTCGTGCTCAGCATGCAGCGCCCGTTCCCGCCTTCGCCCTCCGGGCTTCGGCGAGGCAGGCTCCGTCGTTCCCGTCGTTCCCGCCGTCGCCCTTCGGGCTATGGCGGGCAAGCTCTCAGTTCACCTGCGTCACTCTCAACTTCAACGCAAACTGATGGCCTTCGAGCAGGACCGCCACGGGCACGGCGCCACCGCCGCGCGCGACAACCTGTCCGCCCGCGGCAGGCGTTTGTTGAGGCGCCCGTGCGACGATGCCGCCGGCGACAGCGCCGCCGCCGGCCGCAACCGCGCCGCCGCTGCCACGCGCCGCACCGCCGCGTCCGCCGCCGCCACCGCGAGCGCCACCGCCCACGGGGCCGGTGATCTCAAAGATGGGCACTTCGGTCGGCAGTGGCAGTGGAATCACGGAGCCCGTATTGCTCGACACACCAGCCGGCGGCAGACCGTCTCCAGTCACCAGTCGAGTCATCGACATCACGAGGAACTCACCCCCGGAGGGCGCGCGATATCGATCGAGTGAACCGGTCAACTGCACGTTCACACTGCCGCGCGTCGTCTCGACGGACATCGGTGCGAAGCCAAACGTGCCTCCCGCGAGCGGTACTCGTACGGCTTGGTGCATGACTTGTTCGGCGCCGGACGGCAGCGTGTGTATCAGCCAGAATTCCGCATCGAGCTTCTTGGCGCCGCCGGGCGTGGCGCCAATCGGGATCATTGACGCCGGCGTGGGCGACATGACCGCCGCGCGTCCCAGCCGAACTTCCAGACCAAGTGCCACGGCTCGACAGTCCGCTCGCGGCGACGCGTTGGTAATGAGGTCGAGCGGAATGCGGTCGCCGGGATGCAGCGTGAGTTGCACAGTGCCGCCGGGCCCGCCGCTGACTTTGCGCCCGCCATCCCAGAGACGACGCCAGTCCAGGCTAACGACAACGTCGCGCTCCGAACGGCTGATGATCTGCGACGCGACGCGCCAACCGAAGCCGGCATCCGCCGGTTCCGCAGCCCCTGTCGTGGCCGGCGCGCAGACCGATCGACGCGCGAACATATGCACCAATCCCGCACCCGCCATCGGCAGCGAGGTCGTCTCAGTGGTCACGCCTCCGTCAGGTTGATAAACCGGCGTGGCGACGACCACGAGCCACTCGGCCGCGGGCGCGGCAGCCGCGGGCGGCGCCTGACGAAGTTCGACCGCGGCCGTTTGCAGGATCAATGCGGCGACCAGCACACTCGACCACATGGTTAGTTTCCTCCGCTGCTACCGTCGGAACGGAATTCCAGCTGAATGACGCGTGTCGCCGCCGGAACCGGAAACGCCGCGACCGCCGGCGTGGCCACGACGACCGCCGTAGGAAGCGACTGGTTCGCGGCCGCGGACGTCGCGTTCGGGGACGTCCCTCGTCCCACCGCAAACCCGGCGATGATCGCGCTGGCCACCGCAGCCACGAGTACCCAGGGCCGTGCGTGCACGCGGCGCGCGACAGGCAGAGGCGCGGCGAAACCCCCACCGCTGGCCGCGTCGGTGCGCGCGGCTTCCCGCAGCATCCACGCGTCCACAAGATAGTTGCGTCCCTCCGATTCGGCCAGTGCGGCCTTGAATCGGACCACGTCCACGCGCTCGCCATCGATGAACGAGTCAATCACTTCCAGGGGGTTTTCAAATCCAGACTCCACGCGCCCTCCTACCTATTCATGATCGCGAGTCCCCGAACCCGCGTCGAGACAGCGCACGCCGCGTTGCTCTGAAAGTCGTAGCGAATGCCCCAACGTCACCCGGAGCGCCTGCCTGGCTCGGTGCAGGCGTGACCGCACGGCCTCGATCGGCATCTCACAGGTCGTCGCGATCTCCTGATAACTGAGACCGGCCGTTTCGCGGAGCACGAAGATATGTCGGTCGACCTCCGGGAGATCCGCGATCGCGTCCTGGAGGGCGAGCCCCAGTTCCTGGGTGGCGGGCACGGCCGAATGAACGAGCGCCACCGAAATGGGACGCCGGCGCCCGTCGCGCATGTGATTGAGCGCCAGATTGCGCGCAATCTGGTAGACCCACGCCCGCCGGCCCGCCTCACCCGCTTCGGGCACGCCCGCCCGAGACACGCGGAGAAACACTTCCTGCGTGAGGTCGCGGGCGCTCTCGGACCCGCCCAGCACGCGGCGCAGGTACCGGAACACGCCATCGCGATGATCGGCGTAGAACCGTTCGACGTCACTCACTCGCGACTCTGACAGGTAAGAACCCCCGGCCGGGCAAATAGTTCTGCGGATTAGGCCAGTGCGGCGGCCCTGGGCCGAAAGACGGTGACATAGGCGTCGACCGTCAGGTCAAGGCTCTTCAGGGTCTCGAGATGGGTCCGTGCCGCCCGATGGATGTGCCAGTAGTACGGGGTCATCGCCAGCAAATTCATGATGTGGGCCGGCGAGTCCAACGTGATGGGATAGCGGACGCGGGTGGACGAGACCTGATCGAACAGCGTATCGCCGGCCATCAGCGCGGGCGTTTGCGGATGGGGCTTGACCGAGCTGTAGATGATGAGACGCAGCATGTCGAGATGATCGGGGCCCGGCGTCACGGTCACCAGCGCGCCATCATCTTTGAGGACCCGGCGCACGTCGGCGGCGTCAATCGGCGCGAACATGCTCAGCGCTACATCGATCGATCGCGGCTGGAATGGGCTGTTGTGGAGGCTCGCCACAATCCAGGCGATCGTTCGATCGTAGGACGTGGCCATCTTGATGCCGGCGCGGGAGATGTCGACACCGTAATAGCTGGCCGCCGGGAACGTGGCCGCGAGATCGCGCTTCAGTCGCGCCGTGAAATAGCCTTCGCCGCATCCCAGATCGGCCACGTGCATCGCGTCACGCCCGGTCAGAACCTCCGCCATGGCGGCCGCCGCTCCCGCCGCCATGTGATCGTAGAACCCACCCTGCAGGAACGCCCGCCGGCTCTGGAGCATGGCCGGGCTGTCACCCGGTTCAACGGACTGTTTCTTGTTCGATAAGAGGAGGTTGAGGTAACCGCTTCGGGCGCGATCAAAATGATGCGCCTTTGCACACGAGGCGCCTGTATCGGTAATTACCAGCGCAAGCGCACAGACGGGACACGCGAGTGGGCCATCAATCAACCAGAATCCCCAGCACTTCGAGCACGGCGAGAATACCGAGCACGACGATCGCAGCCACCGAAGCGTATCGCACGTAGCGCGGCTCCACCCGTTCGGCGATCCACTTGCGAACCTGATGGCCCAAGGTCACAGCCAGGCCGCCCTTGGTCACCATCGCCAGCACGGCAGCGGCCCACACCACCGAGGCGGCCTGAAACCGCGTCATGTCATGCGTCGCGGCCGACGCGACCCAGGTCGCCGCGAACGCGCCGGCCGCCAGCATGCCTTTATCGCCCCACTCGGAAAGAAAAATGGTCGCGAAAGCGATGGCAGCGCCCCTGAGGATTCGTGTGTCTTTTTCTTTCGGTGTGCGCACGTCCGGCTTGCGCCACATGGCGATGGCCACGCCGATGAAACTGACCGCCGTCAGCAGCGCCACGACCCAGGGCGGCAACAGATCACCAATTGCCGCGCCAACCGCAACCGCGACGGCCATCTTGGCCATGAACGCGGCCGACATGCCTGTGAGAACCGAACTCCAGGAATATCGGGTAGCCAGAACCCCGCTTGTATAGAGAAGCTTGTCACCGACGATTTCCGCCACGAAGACGCCGCCGTAGGTCGTCAGGAAAATCTCGAACATCCGAGCCGCCCTGCCCCTGCCTGTAAAGATTAAGAAGACTTAATGCATGTAACGAAGGCGTAGCATGACACGACGACGCCTACGCTCGTCGATAGTAGTTCGACCAAATAACAACAGCGACCTCGATGGCTCGAGGCCGCTGTGGTGGTCAGTGTCGTGCCGGGAGCCGGACGGCTTAACGCCGCGGCGCGCCGGATTTCTTCGCTTGATCCCAGCGGGCGGTCTTACAACTGGGACAAATCCGCACATCTTTCATCCGCGGCATCCACTCGTGGCCGCAGCGTTGACAGGTCAACTCTGCCTTCGTGGATATCGCTCGTCGAGCAGCAAGTAGACGGGTCATGCCTTCCCCGATTCAGTCGCCCCCTTCAGAGGCGACGAGCCATTGACAGGTAAACCCCAGAAGCGGGGTATCAAGAGTTATTTACGCCCTCCCATCCCCCTCCGTTTCCCCTCGATCCAAAAACATCACCAAATTGTTATTGGAAGACAGTTCTGTCCCAACCCTGGGGGGCCGATCCCCGCCTCCCGCGGCAAACTGGTCGGAACTCGCAAGCGGCAAACATTCTTGGTAGCCATTTGGGCTGGCATCCGACTTGCCCTGACGACAGTCCTGTCATGACCACTCGCGGCCAGGAGACATGGGACCAATGAAGGTCCTCTACGTGGCGACCGTCCTCGCGGAGGAAACGCCCGCCCTGCGCGAGCTCGCTGGTCTCGACCCGGCGCTGGAGATTCAGGTCGCGGTGGGCGCGGCCGCCGCCCTGGTCGAATTGCGCGCGCATAGCGGCCACCAGGCCGTGTTCCTGTCGCCGCAGCTCCCGCCAAACGAGGCCCTGGCACTTATTGCCACCGTCCGTCGCGATCGGCTCCCGGTCGCCATCGTGGCCATCATCACGAGGGATCAGCGCCAGTTCTTCGCGCCGGCCATCACGGCGGGTGCCGACGATGTGCTGGTGATGCGTGAGGATGGACGCCTGGCCGCCGGCGAGTCGTTGCGTCGCGTGCGACACAGCCGACACCTTAACCGGTCCGACGACCTGTCCGTACTGCAGGTCTTGTTCGTTGGCCGGGACGCCACGGCCTGGCAACTTCTGGTCGAGATGTCCTTCATCGTGACCGAGCAAGCCACGGCGGCAGCCGACGGATCGTCTCCAACCGCGATGGCCCTGAGTGGGGTACCGGCGGACGCCATCATTATTGATGAAGACCCCGGCGACAGCCACGCACTTCAGGTCGTCAAGTGGCTCAAAGCAAACGCTCCGGGCATTCCCCTCGTTGTGCTGACGTCGCCTTCCGGCAGCGACCTGGGCGGCGCGGCGCTCGACATGGGCGCCGACGATGTCGTCAGCAAAGTCGGCAGCTATGCGCGACGCCTCATCGCCGCCCTGCATCGACACTACTTGCGAAAGGTTTCGGCAGGTTCGACGGGTTCGACGGGTTCGACGGGTACGACAGGTACGACGGGTACGACGGGTACGACAGGTACGGAGCCCGAGCCGTTCGAGATGTCGTTTGAGGACGTGCCGACTGAGATTGAAGGAACCGAGGACGAAGCGCGCGATCTCGTACCTGTCGTACCCGTCGTACCTGTCGAACCCGTCGAACCTGCCGAAACCGAGGCGGAAAACATCCGGCGGATCCGCGAGGCGCTGGCGGCCGAGACACGCATCCGCGATTTGACGGCCGAAGTCCAGTCGCTGGGCGTCTCGCTGGCGGCCAGACAACGGGCCTACGACGAACTCGCCGAAGCGCAAGGCTTCGAGCGGGCGATGCGGGATCGTGATCGCGAAGAGCTCAGCAAACTGCGCCAGTCACTCGCCGACGAGCGTGAGCGACGCATCGTGCTGGAAGGCACGCTAAGCCAGACGGAAGATCGTGCCGCCTCGGAATTGGCCGCCCTGGACGCGAGACACGCGGCGGCCACTCGTCAGCTGGAGTCACAGCTGGCGCTCGCGGCTGATCGCCTGCACGAAGTGGCCAATCAGACGCAAGTACTGCAAACGCGCCTGCAAAACGAGTTGACGGCGCAGGCGGCCGAACGGGGCCGCCTGATCGCGAACGACTTGTTCGGATACGCGACCCTGACGATCGAGGGCGCGCTGGTAGCCTGCAACACCGCCTGCGCGCGGATGTTCGGATTCGACGATGTCGCCGACGCCGTGGCGGCGTCCACGCAGATGTTCGATGGACTCGCCGATCACACGCATGTCGTCGATCAGTTGCGATCGGGTCTCGCGGTCGACCGCGTCGAGTCGGTGATGCGGCGGCGGAACGGTCGGCCATTTCGCGTGTTGACGTCCGCGACATTCCTGCCTGCGCAGGGCGATAGCCCGGCGCTGGTCGAACGGCTCTTCGTGGACCTGGACGATCGGACACAGCTGCAGGAACAACTGCGACTGGCGCGCCGGCTCGAATCCGCGGGACGTCTCGCGGCCGAAATGTCCGGCGAAATCGAATCCTCGCTGCCGGCTCTGGATACCGAGTTGTCGCCGGCGACCGCGCGCGCCGCCACGCTTGTCCGGCAGTTGCTGTCGTACAGCCGGAAACTGGCCAAGCCCGCGGGACTCTTGTCGCTCTACGATGCCATCCGGCGCAGCGAACCGCACCTGCGGCAGATTGCCGGCGACGGCATCACGTTCGATCTTCGCCTGGAAGACGTGGGCCTCATCTCCGCCAGCGAAGATGACGTGGAACAGCTGCTGTCCGCGCTGGTGTTTGCCGCGGCCGCGAGTCTGCCCTACGGCGGCACGATCGCGCTGGAGACGCGGTCGGTCCGGACGGGCTTCAACCAACACACCGAACTTGCCGTCGGCGCCATCGGGTATGGCGTCCAGTCGGCCACCCTCTCTTCGTCCCTCGCACGTCTCGTCACCAGATGCGGCGGAACCATCCGGACGTCGGATGATCCCGCCCGCGCAACGACCCTGCTCGTCCACCTCCCCTGCTGATCATCGGCGGCTCCGGCCGCCGGTGATCCCGCCTTCTCAGGGTCCAAGGGTCCTAGGGTCCAAGGGTCCAAGGGTCCGCTGACGCTACGTTTACCTCCGGGCGGTCGCGGTGGTAGAGTTCGGCCAGTTCATGACGCCATTTTCGCGGCGCCACAGCGTTTTCGCTTTCATCGCCTACGTGATCCTGGCGGCCATTCAGTCCTGGCCCCTGCCACTGCATATGGCGACACATTTGACCGGCACGCCGGCCGGCGATGCGGGTGTGTACGTCTGGAATATCTGGGTCTTCAGTCACGAGATTTTTTCGACCGGCACGACGCCGATGAGCACCCTCGAGATCCTCCCCCTGGCCGGTGGTCCCACCGATCTGAGCCTGCACAACTACACGCTGTTTTCCGACGCCATCGCCGTCCCCTTTCTCGGCCTGTTCGGCGTCGTGCGGACCTTCAACCTGATCTATTTGTTCAATTCAGCCCTCGTGGGATTCGGGTTGTTCCTGCTGGCCCGGCGCCTCACGGGACGGGCCGCTGAATCTTTCATCGCCGGCCTGGTGTTCATGTGGGCGCCATTTATCGTGACGCGCGGGGACGGGCATTTCAGTCTGGCCGCGGCCGCGCCGCTCCCGATCTTCATGTTGATGCTGTGCCGCGCCTTCGACTCACAGAAGCTGCGCGACGCATTGCTGGCGGGCGCGGTCATGGCGTGGGCGGCCTTCTCCGATCCGTACTACGGCGTGTACTGCGTGATGCTCGGGGGCTGTTTTGTCGTCAGCCGTGCTCTGGACGTCAGCATCGCGAAGCGGCCTGTGAACGAGCTGCGGGCCGCCCGGCACCTGATTGACATCGCCATCGCGACGACCGCAGCGCTGGTGATCGGTGTGCAAATCGCCGGTCAGGGCGCGATCCACATCGGGATTCTCCGCCTGTCGATGCACACGCTCTACACGCCAATGCTCGTGCTGACCGTGCTGGCCATCGCCCGTCTGGCGGTGTCGACCGACCTGCGCGTCACGGCGTTGCCGACGCCGACGATGGGGTTCCTCGTGCGCGCGACCGTGGCGTGCGCCGTGGTCGCTGGCCTGCTCATGTCGCCCACCATTTATGCCGTCGGGCGCAGCGCCGTCATGGGCGATGTGCCGAATGTGCCGGTGTTGTGGCGATCCAGCGCGCCGGGCGTGGACCTGCTGGCGTTCTTCATTCCCAACCCGAACCACGCGCTGGCGCCCGCGTCTCTGGTCGCATGGCTCACGAATCGTTCGGGCGGCTATCTCGAACAGGTCGCCTCGCTCTCACTGGTCGGTCTCGCGATTCTGTTCGCGGCCCGGCGACTCACCGGCTTCCGGCTGCCGCGATTCTGGCTGGTCATCACGGTCGGCTTCGGCCTGCTGGCACTTGGTCCGTTCCTCGAGATCGCCGGCGTGAACACGCAGATTCCAACCCCCTGGGCGTTACTGCGCTACATGCCCCTCGTCGGCGCCGCCCGTATGCCCGCGCGCTTTGCCGTCGTCACGGCGATGGGCTTCTCGATGATGCTGGCGTTTGCGCTGGCCGCGCTGACCGCGCGGTTTCCGGGAAGGCGCACGGCCATCCTGACGGTGGCCGGCCTCGCGATCGCCGCCGAACTGATTGCGGCGCCGCGTCCGCTCTATTCGGCGGAAATCCCTGGCGTGTACAAGATCATCGCCGACGATCCCCGCCCGGTGCGCGTGCTCGAACTCCCGACGGGCGTGCGCGACGGCCTGTCGTCGATGGGCAACTTCAATGCACGGGCGCAGTTTTATCAAACGTTTCACGGCAAGGGCCTGATTGGCGGATACCTCTCCCGCGTCTCGCCGTCGGTGAAGTCAAAATATCGACGCATGCCGGTGACGTCCGCGCTGATTGAGGTAAGCGAGGGCCACAAGTTGTCGGCGCGGCAAATCGATTGGGCATTGGCGGGCGCTGACGGTTTCATCCGCACGACCAACCTCGGGTACGTCGTGATGCAGCGGGACTCGGTCAGCGACGATGTCCGGGACTTCGCAACGATCCTGCTCGGCCTGACGAAGGTCGCCGAAGCCGACGGATACGACCTCTACGTGCCCCGCCAGCCCAGTCGTTAAGACACGCCCTCACCCAGTCTTCGAAAACCAAATTCACCATGGGGGGCCATGGAGGGCCATGGGGATGTCCGCAGAGTCGGGATGGTCGGACATCGAAGTGCGACTGCGGGCCTGGCGGCCGCCTTCGGCGGCCGGCGATGAGACGGAGCGACAGGATCGCAAGAGTCGCTTGAGGCTCGTCCGACTCTTGCGATCCTGTCGCTCCGCCTCATCGCTAGCCCCGCGGAGCCGGGCCACCAGGCCTCATTCGACATCCCCATGGCCCCTCATGGCCTTGTATGTTGACCCGGCTGCTCTCGCGCAGTGTACTCAGGGACGCTTGAGTACGAGCGTCGGGACGCTGATCATGGCCCGAGGCCGTTGAGCCTGTCATGGAGATCAGCGCTCGGCGCTCATCGTGTGGCGCCAGGTCGAACGGTATCGGAAGCCGCCCGCGCGGGCTGAGCTTGCATGCACAAGAGTGACTGTCACCGGCCGCCACGAGCGAAGGGAGTACCACATGACGGCGGTGGGGATTGATGTCGCCAAACAGACGTTGGCGATAGACGTGATCGGCGCGACCGGCAAGCGGCGGCAGAAGCACTGTGCGAACTCGCCCGCGGGCCATGCGGACCTGATCCGGTGGCTCGGCCGTCACGCGGGGGCCGGGGCGGTCATCGGCCTCGAAGCGACCGGTGGCTATCAGGAAGCCGTCGCGATTGCGCTGCATGACGCCGGCTACGCCGTTAGTGTGCTCAATCCCCTGGTGATCGCCGCGTATGGACAGAGCCAATTGCGCCGGGCGAAAACGGATCCGACCGATGCGGCGCTGATCGCCGACTACATGCGCACGCAGACGCCGCCGGCGTGGACGCCGCCGCCGCCGGAAGCGCGGCAATTGCAGGCCCTCGTGCGCCGGCTCGACGCGCTGCTGGAGATGCGCACGCAAGAGCTCAATCGGTTGGACCTCGCCGCGCCGATCATTCGGCCGTCGATCACGGCGACCGTCCAGCATCTCGACGCCCAGATCACCATCGTCAAGCGCCAGATCGCCGCGCACATCGATCAGCATCCGACGCTCCGGGCGCAGCGTGATCTCATCGTGACGATTCCCGGGATTGGGGAGACGACCGCCGCGATCGTCCTCGGCGAACTGCTGGACATCGCGCGCTTCACCAGCGCGCGCCAGATGGCGGCCTTCACCGGGTTGGTCCCCCGCGTGCGCCAATCGGGGACCTCCCTGCGCGGGCGCGGCGCGCTCACCAAGCTGGGCTCGAGCCGGCTCCGGAAAGCCCTGTACTTTCCCGCGGTCACGGCTCTGCGCTGTCATCCGACGCTCGCCCGTTTCGCCGCCCGCCTCCGGGCCGCGGGCAAACCGTCGCTGGTCATCATCGCCGCCGTGATGCGCAAATTGGTCCACCAGATCTACGGCGTGCTCCGCTCAGGCCTCGCCTTTGACCCCGCCCGGGCTTGACGGCCAACACGGTATCTCCATGGTGACGTCACTCGACTAGCGAAATACGGTCCGTCCGTGTACGAATAAGCGGACTCGGCAACTACCGGGTGGGAGACGGGTTTGTGAAAAAGAAGGTTGGCGACACGATTCTGGACGCCATCGGCCACACGCCGATGGTTCGCATCAATCAGATCACCCGCGGCGTGATCAGCGCGACCGTGCTCGCCAAGATTGAAACGTTCAATCCCGGCAACTCGATCAAGGACCGCATGGCCCTCAAGATGATCGAGGACGCCGAACGGGACGGCCGGTTGAAACCGGGCGGCACGATCATCGAAGGCACGTCGGGCAACACGGGCATGGGTCTGGCCATCGCCGCGGTGGTCAAAGGCTACAAATGCATTTTCACGACCACCGATAAGCAGTCGAAAGAAAAAGTCGATGCGCTGCGGGCGTTCGGCGCCGAAGTCATCGTGTGCCCCACGAACGTCGATCCTGAAGACGCGCGGTCCTACTATTCCGTCTCGTCCCGGCTCGAACGGGAAACACCGAACGCCTGGAAAGCCAACCAGTACGACAACCTGTCGAATTCGCAGGCCCACTACGAGCAGACCGGCCCGGAGATTTGGGATCAGACCGACGGGACAATCACGCACCTGGTCGTGGGCGTGGGCACGGGCGGCACGATCTGCGGCACGGGACGCTACCTCAAGGAGCGCAATCCGGACATCAAGCTCTGGGGCATCGACACGTACGGATCGGTCTTCAAGAAGTACAAGGAGACCGGCATCTTCGACAAGAACGAGATTTATCCCTACGTGACGGAAGGCATCGGCGAGGACTTCCTGCCGCAGAACGTGGACTTCAGCCTGATCGATCACTTCGAAAAAGTCACCGACAAGGACGCGGCGATCATGACGCGGCGCATCGCGCGCGAAGAAGGCATCTTTGCCGGCAACTCCGCCGGATCGGCGATGGCCGGTCTGCTGCAACTCCGCGATCGGTTTACGAAAGACGATGTGGTTGTGGTGATTTTTCATGACCACGGCACGCGGTACCTCGGCAAGATGTTCAACGACGACTGGATGCGCAAGAAGGGTTACCTGGACAAGGCCGGGCTGACGGCGCGCGACGTCGTGGCGGCGCGGCCCAGCACGCCGCTCTTCACCCTGGATCGGACGGACACGGTGAGCCGCGCGATCGAAGTCATGACGGCCCACGACTACTCGCAGATTCCGGTCATCGACGGCGGGCGCTTCATCGGCTCAGTCAGCGAGACGCGCTTGTATCAGGCGATCGTCAAGGACCCGGACGTCAAGAGCCATCCGATCGAAACCATCATGCAGCCGGCGTTCCCCTTCGCGGACATCTCGATGGGCCTGGATGCGCTGGCCACGATGATCACGCCGGAATCGCCGGCCGTGCTCGTGCGCGATTTCAAGACGCAGGAAACATTCATCGTCACCCGCTGGGACGTCATCCGCGCGCTTGGCTAACCACCCCGCAGGAACCCGCAGCCGCGTCCGCGTCCTCGATCACATCGAGCGCGCCAGTCCCGCCCGCTTGCGTCGTCTCCTGACGTGGATCGTCGTCATCGTAATGACCGGGCTGGTGACGCACGGCAATTACGCGGGCAGCGGTGATGCGGTCCACTACATGGTGATCGCGCGGTCGGTCGCGTTCGACCGCGACCTGGATCTCAGCAACGACTACAGCGACAGCACGAGCCTGATTCGCGAACAGCCGGGCGCCCACGCGCGGCCCGGCGTTGACGGCGCGCTGCGGCCGGTTCACGACGTGGGCCTGCCGTTCATCGCTGCACCCGTCTTCTGGGCGGCGTATCAGATCGCGTCGCTGACGGATCGGCTGCCCGAATCCCTGCGCCGGCGCGCCAAGCTGAACGAGTTCATCGCACTGCGGCAGCTCCTCAGTCTGTTCATGATCGGCGTGACCGTGTGGCTGGGTCGCCTGTTTTTTGATGTCAGCTCGGCCATGACGGGACACAAAGCGCTGGCGTTCCTGTGGGCGCTGGTCTGGACCCTGTCGCCGCCCATCCTGTCGCACGGTTATGTGCTTCTGACCGAGGTGCCAAGCGCGCTGATCGCGCTCATCGTGTACTCGCGGCTCGGTGAGGTGAACGGCGAGCGGCCAATCCCGCGCGGCCTCCTGCTCGGAATGCTCACCGGTGTGTTGATCCTCATTCATGTGCGCAACGCGGGTCTGATGTTGGCGCTCGCCGCCCTCGTCGCCTGGCGCGTTCGCCACGCACCGCTCCGTGGCGCGGGCTTTGCCGCCGGACTCTTGGTCATGGGCGCGATGAAGGTCGCGCTCAACCTGCAGTTCTGGGGCACCGCGATCACCACGCCGCACGAACATTTCGGCGCCTGGATCAGCTTTGGCTCCTTCATGGCCGCCAGCGTGTCAAGCGGCCTCGGCCTGCTGTTCGATGCCCGGCACGGTCTGCTGCCGTCCGCGCCGATCTTCCTTCTGGCGCCGGCCGCGTGGTGGCTACTCGCACGTCGATCCCGCACGACCGGATTCGAAGTGCTTCTGCTGGTGAGCGCGTATCTCGTGCTGATTCTGAATCCGATCACGAATATCCACGGCTGGCGTGGCGGCTGGTCTCCCGCCGCCCGCTTCCTGGTTCCCATTGCGCCGTTTCTCGGACTCGCCGTACCGCTGCTTTTCGCGGCGCGCAAGAATCTCCTGGTCGCCGGTGCGATCGTCGCGGTTCAGATCGGCTTGAACGCGTTCTTCTGGGCACAGCCCATGACGATGTGGAGCGAAGGCCCTGGACCAGCTGCGTTTCTGGTGTCGCTGGCCGGACCGGCATTCGCCGCGGCGTGGCCAATCTTCGACACCCTGACCAGCGCCACACGACTCCTCGCGGCTGCGATCGTCGTCGTGTGGCTGGGCTTGACGTGGATGTTGGTGAGAGCGGCGACCCGCCGCGCTATCGCAATTGCGTAAGCGGGGTCGTATCCCAGAAGGGCGACACTCGACGGAAGGCGCCGACGACGCCGCCGAGCTTCATGCCGAGAAACATCCGGGCGTCCTTCAAGGAATCGCGCGTGCGCCGCATGGCACCCGTTAACGACCAATGCGGCTCATCCTGAGTGCTCGCCGCCATCAGATCCAGGGGTGGCGCGAGATCCAGTTCAAGATCCCCGGTGGCCGCGAATAGCATCTGCGAACAATCCTCGACACCAATCACGCTGGCCTCGGGCTCCGGTGCCGTATCGAGTCGAGCCTGCATCGGTACCTGGTCGTCACTCACGAACTTCACCGTCCTCAACGAATGGGCGAACGTGCGCGGGGTCGTAAATGACGCGCGCGTCAACCGCGCCGTCGCGGGCGCGGGAATTTCCTGTGGGGGTTGGGCCAGCGCCGGCAGCGACGGACGCAGCACGGCCAGCGTCGGAACCTTCGGTAGTTCACCGCCGACGGGCCAATAGTCCACGACGGCGCCCACGGCCGCGAGCAGACCGAGGCCCATGACCGCAAGGGTCTTTGCGTAGAGGTCTCGGAGGGAGTCGCCCCGCACGAGGTTAGTCTACGCCTGTTGGGCAGACGTGAAAAGCGGGACCTGCCGGCCTGAAATACAGGCCGATCAGACGGCCTTTTTCGCGAAAATGGGCCTTGCCATGGCCATCAGAATCAGCACCAGGCCAAACGTGCACACGATCGTCGCGCCGGTGGGCAGGTCGAACAACACGGAGAAATACATGCCGAGCATCGAAACGACGACCCCCATCACCCAGCCGATGACCAGGCGCGGGCCGATGCGCCGGGCGAAGAGCATGGCGGCGACCGACGGCACGATCAGATAACAGAACACCAGCAGCACGCCGGCGATCGCCACCGATCGCGTCACGACGAACCCGAACGACGCGTAGAAAAGGAAGTCCCACAGTCGAATCGAGATGCCCTGTGCGACGGCCGCGGCCGGATTCGTCGAAATGAGCAGGAAGCGTTTCCGGTAGATGTAGTGAAACAGGCCAATGCCGACGTAAAGCGCGGCCGTCTCCATGACCTCCGTCGGCGACACCGAGAGAATGTTGCCGACGAGCATGTCCTTCAGATGTTCGCTCTCGCCACTCGACTTGCTCATCGCGACAATCACCGCCGCTGACGCGACGGCGTAGGTGATGCCGATGATCGCCTCTTGAGGGACGTGCGCGTCCTGACCTTTGATCATCGAGAAGATCGCGGCGCCGAGGAACGTGAAACCCAGACTCATCCAGTACACGGCCGGCCCATGCGGATCGCCGCCGAACGCCGGAATGAGAATGGCCAGTGTCGCGCCGAGCGACGCGATCTGCGCCAGCGAGAGGTCCACGAAGATCACGCCGCGTTCCACCACGTGCAGGCCGAGGTAAGCGTGAATGCCGGCCACCACCAGGCTGGCGATAATCGGCCACTTCAGGAATTCGAGAATGGTCCAGTCCATTGAAATGGCCTACTTCCCTGTCGCCTGTTTGAGTGCCGCAGCCATGGTCGTGACGTTGAACTCGAACAACTGGATGTAGTCGGTCGCGGCCTTTTCGCCTCCGACCGACGGCGCGAGCGTCACAACTTTGCCGCCGGCTTCGAGCGCGATCTTTTCTGGCGTCTTGGCATCGAAGTAGGACTCCATGACGACCAGCTTCACGCCCTGCGCCTTCATGGCCGCGATCAGTTCAATCGTGTGCGACGGCGACGGTGGAATGCCGGGTTTCGGTTCCACGTAGCCCATCACATCGAGACCGAAGCGCTCCATGAAGTTCGGCCACGAACGGTGGTAGGTCACGACCTTCGTGCCTTTGTAGGGCGCCATCATGGCGTCCCAGCGCTTCTCGCCGGCCGCGAGCCGCTTGTCGAAGTCCGCATAGCGCTGCGCGAAGTAGGCCTTGTCGGCCGCATCGAGTTCAGTGAGCTTCTGCTGAATGGCCTGCGCGATCAGCCGGCCGTTGCCGGGATCGAGCCAGTAGTGCGGATTCCCGGACGGATGCACGTCGCCCATGGCGCGCGTGATTTGCCCGGTGGGAATCTCTAGAATCTTCACGGTGAGCGACGCGTCAAGATAGCCCTTCGACCCGGGCTGAATTTTGGCGTTGCGGCTCTGCGTGATGAGCGGCGGCAGCCAGCCGATCTCCAGTTCCCGGCCGACCGCGATCAAAATATCTGCGCGACTGACGGCGATGATGAAACTTGGCTTCGGATCGACGTTGTGCGGATCCTGATACCCCTTCGCGAGACCCGTGACCTTGACTTTGTCGCCGCCGATTTCGCGCGTCAGCGCCGCGAGATCTTCGGTCGTCGCGACAACTTCCAACGGCGCAAACGCCATCGGCCGGGCCAGCGCCGCCGAGACGAGCGCGGTGAGGATGAACAATCGTGTGGACAAACGCATGATGGGGACTCCTCTAACCAACTTCAGAACACGTGGGCGCCGTGCGCGCCGATCGAGAAATTGAACTGCACCAGAAACTCGTCCGCGCGTTCGCCGCCGGCAAATCGAATGTGCCGGTACTGCCCGCGCACCTGGCTGAACTCCGTCGGCCAGAATGTCAGGAACGCTGACCCGCCGTTGTCGATCGCCGTGCCGTCGGTCACGCGCCCGGAATGATCCAGGCGGCCACCGGCATACCACCGGCGCGCGAACTGATATTCACCACTTACGTACGCGCCGAACGCCTCCTGCGCCGGCGCATCGAGCATCGCCTGCCGGCTCCAGACAAATTCGGATCGGATATTCAGCCGCCGGTAGATCGCGCGCCGCAACGGCCGGTACCGGAAGGTTGCATCAACGCCGAGGAGCCGCTTGTCGAGGCCGGTGGCCTGGATCGTCGGCGAGCCGGACGAAGACAGCAGTGGCTGCGGCACGTCCACGTTCGCGGTGCCGAATGCCGCGGAGGTGCCGATGTCGATGTTGCTGGACTCGGTCAGGTCGCGATACGCCCGCGCGCGCGCCACGTACGAGAGTTGCGCCCGATGATCACTTTGAAAGACCGCCGAGTCGCCGGTGAACATTTCCCCCGTCAGTTCGACGAACAGATACGGAATGTCGAAGATGCGGGATACCGAAAATCCCGCGTCGGAAATCCCTTCGTCCCCGCCGACGAGATTCTCCGTCACCAATGGCCGATCCACGGATGGCAGCGCGTGGGTGTGCTGCGTGTTCATTTTGCCGAAATTCGCGCGCAGTTTGCCGACCTTGGCCTGAAACTTCCCCGGCAGCGACGTGAACGTAATGAATCCCTCTTCGACCTCGATGCCGTCCTTGCTCACCGACAGAAAGAAGTCGGCCTTCGCGTAGGGATCGACAACGGCCTGAAACGCCGCTTCCACTTCGCTCAACTGGAACGGCGCCAGCGTGGCGAACGGGTTGCGACCAGCCGCCGCGATGAAGTTGCCGTTCACGGAGATATCCGGGTTGAACACCTTGCTCGCCCCAGCCGGCGCCGGCGTGCCCTGGGGCGTGACCGGGTCAGGCGGCGCGGGTGTTGGCGTCGGCGTCGGTGTCGGAGTCGGAGTGGGAGTCGGCACGGGTGTTTGCACCGGCGGCGACGAGGGCGGCTGCGCCTGAGCAGACGCCGACCCGGCCGCGCACAGCGTTACATACACGGCGACAACGGCGGAAATACCAATCCGAATAGGTGCCATAGCGACCTCGATCGCGAACGAAAAGATTCTGGAGCCCCGTAATCGGGGCGGGAGGTGGCGCTAGGAAACGGCCGGAGGACCGCGCGGTGGCGTGTGCCCGACGATGAAGGCGTTGTGGCCGCGAGCCGGGTGTCCGGCGACGACCGACGAAGCGTCTACGGGCGAAGCAAGTTGAACGACGGCTGAAACGAACGCGCCGGCCAAGTCATGGCGGAGGTGGCACAACACACAGTGGCCACCCTGCGCGCCGGGCTGAACCTCATCCAGGCGCTGCACCCCGTTCGTGAGCGTCACGGCCGGCCCGCACACGCCGTCCGCGTCCGCCACGTCGAACCGGGCGGTCATCGGCATCCACAACCCGGCCAGCAGCGAGAGTGCTACCGACCAGACGGCGAGATATCGCGAGACGGCACGCATCTATCTTCAGACTGTAGCCTTGCCGTGACCACACGTCAATCTGCGGGAATCGCCGACAGAAACCACTGGACTCCGCTTCTTGGGACGCGATAATAGGCCCGCCGGTTGTCGCGACAGTGGAGTCGGCGCGCGATGGAGGGTTGAGTGAGACGCAAATACGTTCTCCTGGTGGTGCTGGCGCTCGTATTGGTCGGCGCCGTGTTCGTCCGCAGCCAGCTCCCCGCCATCACCGTCGATTTGCCCGAGTATCAGCGGCCGCCGGAAATGGTCAGGCTCGATCAGAACTGGTCGGCTGAACAGCGCGTCGCGTTCCATTACACGCCGCAGGGGACGCGCCTCATGCCGTACACCTGGTTCATGGCGCTCGAGCAGCCGTGTTTGAGCCCGCTCGGCTGCGGCATGTTCGCCGACCCTGCGTACCTGAGCCGCTTCGGTTTCATTCCAGGCGATGCGGATCAAACGGCGAATCCTGATGGCCTGCCCGTGGGCTTCGCGATCGACAAGACGTTCGTGGATCCGGCCACGAAGCAGGCCTATCCCGTGGTGGGTCTCAATTGCGCGGCGTGCCATACGGGCGAGTTCTACTACGGCAACGCCGTCGTGCAGGTCGAAGGCGCGCCCGGGACGATTGAAGTCGCGGCGTTTCAGAAGGCGCTCGGCCTTGGCCTCGCCTTTACGATGAAGTTCCCGTTCAGCGTGGGCCGCTATTCGCGGTTCGAGAAGCGTCTCCTGGGCGACCACGCGACGGATGCGCAGAAAGCGGACCTGAAAGCCCAGTTGAACGCGTTCATGGCGCCGTTGATCGCCGAGCAAGAGCTCGCGGTCAAGGAACACCTCTATGACAACGCCGCGGGCTTTCGGCGCACCGACGCCCTGACGCGCATCGGCAACGCCGTGTTCGGCACGTACATGCAGATCGATGCGAACTATGCCGTGGCCAACGCGCCGGTCCGCTATCCGCAAATCTGGGACGCGTCGTGGTTCGACTGGATCCAGTACAACTCGTCGATCGCCGATCCCCTCGTGCGCAATATCGGCGAAGCGCTGGGCGTGCGCGCGCAGGCCAAACTGTACGGCCCGGACGCCAAGAAATACGAAAACTCGATCAACATGGCCGGCCTGCAGAAGCTTGAGGCGTTGCTCGCCGGCCCGGGGCCGTTCGAGGGACTCCACTCGCCGAAGTGGCCGTCCGCATTGCCGGCGCTCGATCCGCAAAAGGTCGCGGGCGGCGCGGCGCTCTACGAGAAACACTGCCAGGGTTGCCATTTGCCGCCCGTGAGCGATCTCCTGGCGGCGCGGCCGGCCGCCACGGCCGACCCGAAGACGCCGTCGAAGTACTGGGTGAACAACGTCGGCACGTGGCTCCTCAAGCTCACCGAAATTCCGCTCGAAGAAATCGGCACCGACCCGCACGAAGCTGAGGACTACGCACAACGGACGGCCGACACGGGCGCGCTGGGTCTGGGCCGGCAGACCGCCCGTGCCGGACTCATGCTGGTGACCCGCACGATCGCCAACAATTTCTTTGACGCCAACAACATCCCGAACGAGGAACGCCTGACCAAGTGGCGCAGCCTGGATCCGGGCCCAGACGTGGACCCGGACGGCAAGATGCTCGTGCGTGACTACATCATTTATAAGGCGCGGCCTCTGAACGGCGCGTGGACGCTCGGCACGTACCTGCACAACGGGTCGGTGCCCAACATCTATCTGCTGCTGTCGCCTCAGACGGATCGACCGGCGACGTTCTACGTCGGCAGCAAACGCTTCGATCCGGTGAACGTGGGATTCGAGACCACGAAGATGAAGGGCGCGACGCTGTTCGACACGTCGCTACCGGGGAACGCCAACATCGGTCATGAATTCAGGGACGCGCCGCCGAAGACGCGGGGCGTCATCGGGCCGCTGCTCACACATGAGCAGCGCATGATGATCATCGAGTATTTGAAATCCCTCTAGTCTTGATCGACGCTGGGCGCCGCGCTAGCGCGACGCCAGCGTCGACCGGGACACCGGCACCCGGACGTCGACCGCCTTGGTCAGGTGCACCGTCATCCTCGAGCCGGCGTGGAATTCCACGGGCTTGCCCTCGGTCATGAGCACGACCGCCGTGCCGCCGCCACCGCCGATCGCCGCACCCGTGGCCGCGCCTTTTCCACCACCCAGCACCGCGCCGATGATCGCGCCGGCACCCGCACCTATCCCAATCGTCGCCGCGTCCTTTTTCTTGGTGCTCTTCGCTTCGGCCGCGACACCCGCCGCGATGGGATAGCGCTCCTGGCGGGCCTCGACTGAATCGAAGTGGATCGCGAGGAGGGCGCGACCCTTCACTTTGCCGCCCGACTCCACGTCCGTCACGGTGCCGTGAATGACGCTGCCTTCCGGCAGTACCTCGACGTCATCCACACGGACGGCCTCCGCCAACGTGGCCTCGATCCGATCCCCGGCATGACTGGTCTCGCTGCTCACGGACGTGCCCAGCGTGAGCTTGAGCGCGGTGCCTTCGGGCACGAGATACTCGCGGAATTTCGCGACCGGCGGCACATCGAGGGGCCGGCCTGCCGGCACCACTTTGACGTCGGCGATTTCCGCACGAGGCACGCTGCGCGTCGTCTTGCCGGACTTCACGGCCACGGCCTTTTCATCGCGGCCCGACAGCGTTCCTTCCACAAGTCCGCCGTCCTGCCGCACGACCTGCACCGCGGTGCCGACCGGGACCTCGTCGACGTCCACGCGCGACGCACATCCATAAGTGATACCGATCGCCAGCAGGGCGATCGCCACCAGCGTTTTTTGAGGTTTCATATGAACCCAGAGTACCGGTCGCACCCGAACGGGTCTGTACTCTTCGGGACATACGCGTTTTGTCGTTCGGCGCGCGAACGCGCCTCTCGGATGGACCTTACCGGCCAGATTCCGTGAGGGTCGGCACAACCGGCCCGGTGCCCGTCGTCTGATGGCGCAAACCCGCGCTGTCCTCATAGACCAGCCGGCGGGCGCGATTGATGCCGCCCAACGGCCGATGCTGCGGCAGCGCATGCCACGGGTTCCACGTCAGGTTGGCAAAGTACGCCATCTGCTCCGCTGAATTGAACGTCTGCGGATCGATCGAGATCGTCGCCACACGAACCGGCGCGGACGTCCACTCCACCGTCGGATCCTCGATAGGCATGGCGTCGGCGTCGGTCTGTGAAATGACACTGAGATCGAAACGCGCACCCACCTGGCGCACTGACAACTGATCGAAGAGGGAGTCGCGCAGGCAGTCCGGTCCGGCGCCGAGTGGTCGCACCCCATCCAGGGAACCGGCTGACGGCGCGACGCGGTATTTCACCGCGCCATGCCCCAGCTTGTACGGGGTCTGGCTCCAATACGTCATCGCCAGCAGACTCGTCGTTGCGACACTGGTGAAGCCGACCAGCTTCGGGTACTTCGGCAGGAGTTCCTCGATCGGCACGCCCTTGACCGACGCCGCCAGAAACTCGAACGCGTGCTGGACGTTCTGCGCGAAAAACACCGGATGGTCGGCGAGGATGAAGTCCTGCATCCGCGGCGGGCCATCGCCTTCGGGCACCAGCACCTTGATCGCCATGCCGTGCGCTTCCGGTTTCGTGTCGTCAGGACCGCGCCCATTCGAGAAGCGAATCAGGGCTTTGTATGTCCCCGGCGCCGCAAACAGGCCGACCCGCAGCGCGTCAGGAATCTGCGCGTCAACCGAGAGTGTCGCCCACACACCGGCATGTTGCTTGGGGTGTTCGCCGCGCTGGGATGGACCGGGCTGCACCTTGTGGACCATCAGATGCAGCGCCCGCAGTTCTGCGATCGCGGCGGCCTCGCCATCCGGCGGGTACTCACGACCGATCTCGAGCTTCACGTCACCCACGTGCCAACTCCTCAATCACGCTCGCGGCGTCACGGAGGTCCGCAGTGGACTGGCCTTCCGTGAACCGATTGTAAACACCGGACAAAAGCGCGTGGCCTTCTGCCCGATCGCCGCGGGCCTGCAGCATACGGGCCAGCCCCTTGGCCGCGCGCAGCTCGAAGAGCAGCGCCTGCTGGCGCGACGCCACCGCGATCGCATCGCGAAAGGCCGCCTCGGCCGCGGCCGTCTCACCTTTGGCCTGTAACAGCTCAGCGCGCCACCGCTGCGAGTCGGAGACGAAGTAGCACTCGCCACTTTTCTTCGTGTGCGCGACCGACTCGTCAATCACCGCGAGGCCTTCGTCCAGGCGGCCGGCGTGGAGCAGTTGTTCCGCCAGGATGCCGAGAAACGCCGTGCGCGACGTATACGAGCCAATCGCGAGCTGACGGGCCAATGCATCGCGCAGCTCCGTAATCGCGGTCTCGCGATCGCCGGCGTCACCAGTCCCCCACGCCTGAAATGTGCGTCCCCACTCGGTCTCCTGCACCAGCCCGATGGCCCGGCACAGATCGATCACCTCGGTCGAGATCTCCAGGAGCCGGTCCCGCTCGCCGCGAAAAATATACAGGTGCTGCGCCATGACGAGCGCAAACGCGAGACTCACGGGCTGCCGCTGCCGGCGTGCCATCGCAATCGTCTCCTCGCCGATGTCGCGCGCGCGATCGAGCTGGCCGAGCAGGGACAGTTCGCGAATCCACAGGCTGCGGCCGATCATGCCGGGATCGAGGCCGAACGTATCGACGTAGGTCTGATGCCGTGCCGGCTCGTAGGCGTCCGCGCATCGGCCCAGCATCGCCGCAGAGTTGCGGGTCTCTCCCAGGAATTCGAGCGCCGCGCCGAGCATCTGCGTCGCGCCCACGATGAAAATCGGCTGGTTCAAGGCCTCGGCCCGGCGCAGGTTGTCCTCGCAGGCCACACGCCAGGTCGCCAGGTCCGACCGCACGCCCTGCACGAGCGTGATGCCCCACCGAATCGGAAACACCTGCGACTCGTCACCGGTCTGCTCGAGAATGTCGCGCACCCGGAGATAGATCTTTTCCACGCTCGGCGCGGCCCATCCGTCAACCGCGCGGAGACACGAGGCCAGGGCCACCTGGAGACCGATTTCGAGCGGCGTGCAGACCGCGGGGTCCTTGACGCCCTTGAGAGCGTCGAGCCCGCGACGGGCCAGTGCGACGCCTTCGCGAAATGCGAAGAGCGAGATTTGATGTTGCGCGGCCAGCCGGAAATTGCGGGCCGCGTCCGGAAACTCGCGCGCGGTCTCAAACAGCAGCGCCAGCTCGGAAGCCCGGCTGGCGTCGTCGGAACCGAAGCGCGCTTCAATGGCCCGCGCGACCTTGGCGCTGGTTTGGGCGCGGCGCGTCGGCTGCAGCGAGGCGTAGAGCACGTTCTGATAGAGACCGTGGACGAAGCGATAGCGGACCGTGAGCGATCGATCGACACTCTCGACGGTACCGATGTTTCGGGCAAGATGGTGCGTGCCGGCGATCGCATCCATCCGTTCTTCAACGTCCGCCGGATCCAGCGCCAGCACGTCGCTCAGCACGAGCGTGTCGAACTCGTAGCCCTGGATCGCGGCGGTCGTGAGCAGCCGGCGATCGGTCTCATCCAGACGATCCAGCTTGCGCGCGATCGTGCTCTTGACCGTCTCGGGCAACTCGCGCGTCACATCGGAAATGGACTTCGTCAGCTTCCAGCAGCCTGACGTATCCTTCGCGATGGCGCCGCGGTCCTTCAGATCGCGGAGCAGGTCCACCATGAACAGCGGACTGCCGCCGGTCTTCTCGTGGATCAGCACCCCAAGGGCGTCCGGCAAGGCGTGGCCGGGAAACTCCATGTCGAGGTAGCGCTCGACATCCTTCAGCGCGAGAAAATCGAGTGGAAATTCCTGAAGCGCGCCGCGCGTCTGCAGGTCCTGGCTCACCTGCAGGAACGGGTGCTTCCCGAGCACCATTTCCGACGACCGGTACGTCACGAGGACAAAAATGCGAAGGTCGGCGAATCGCTGGGCCAGATAGTTGAGCACGTCGACCGTCGAGATGTCCGCCCAATGCAGGTCGTCCAAGAACAGGACCAGCGGCCGCACGCGCGAAATGCTTTCGAAGAGCGCGGCCAACTCGCGCTTCATCCGTTCGGGCGAGGCAATCTTGGTGTCTTCCCGCAGTTGCTGCGCGCTCGTGCTCTCCACGCTCAACATGCCCACGTGCACGTACCACGTCGGCGCGAGGGTCTTCATCATGTCGGTGAAACGGCCGACCGTCTGGCCGTGCAACAGGCTGTCGAGCACCTCGAGGATCGGCAAGTAGGCTTCCGCGCCGTTCAACCGTTCGGAACATCGGCCCCGGACGATGACCGGTCGATGCGGACCCACTGCGATCTCGGCCAGCACTTCCTCAACGAGGCTCGTCTTGCCAATCCCTGGCTCACCGGTGATCGTCGCAATCCGGCCACGGCCGGACACCGTGCCCTGAAACACTTCCAGAAGCGTGCGGCGTTCGGCCTCTCGGCCGACCGTTTTTCGCGGCGCGGCCAGCGTAACCGGGACGACCATCGCCGAAGACCCCAGAATCTTGTCGAGCGCATCATCCACTTCGACGGCGGATGGACGCGCCGACCGCTCCTTCTCCAGCATCGACATCACGAGCGACGCCAGGGCGGCCGGTAGCTCGGGCTTGAGGCGCCCGAGCGGCACCGGATGCTCATTCACGATCGCACTGAGAACGGTGAGCGAGGAATCACCCGTGAATGGCAATCGACCCGCCAGCATCTCGTAGAACACGACGCCCAGCGAGAAGATGTCGGACGTGGCGCTGATGGGCTTGCCGCCGATTTGCTCGGGCGACATGTAGGGCGTCGTGCCGATGATCGTGCCCTGCGCCGTCACGCGCGACGCCGTCTCCATTTCGGACGCCGCTTCCTCCGGCAGGGTGATGTGGGCCAGCCCGAAGTCGAGCACCTTGATATACCCGTCGGGCCGGACCATCACGTTCTCGGGCTTGATGTCGCGGTGCACGATCCCCGCGCCGTGCGCCGTCGCCAGCGCTTTGGCCAACTGACGACCGACGTGGCAGACGCGGTCGTACGGCAGACCATCCGACAACAGCCGGCGCAACGTCAGTCCTTCGACGAGTTCCTGGACGATGAAGTACTGACCGCTTTCAGTCTGGCCGACCTCGTGGATGGTGACGATGTTGGGGTGATTCAGCGCGGAGGCGGCGCGGCCTTCGCGGAGGAACCGTTCGACCATTGGCGCATTGGCCGCCGCTTCCGGCGCCATGATTTTGATGGCCACGCGCCGGTCGAGTTGCGGATCGACGGCGGCATACACTTCGCCCATTCCGCCGTGTCCAAGCACGGACTGGATGCGGTAGCGACCGAGTGTCGTGCCCACCATCAGCGTGATTCCTGAACGGCCTGACGGCCGTTAGAAGTTTTCGAGCACCGCGACTTTACTGATCGTCATCTTGCCGCGGTACATCATCATCCCGTTGGGATTCGTCAACGACATGGGCTGTGCCTGCTCGAGAATCGGCAGGGTGTGGTACGGATTGAGCGCGGACGCCCCCGTGAACGACAACGCGCCACGGCCGGACCAGAAGGTGCCTTCGCTCAGCACCCACTCCGTGTAGATGATCTGGCAGACCGAGGGCGTGTACGGCACGCTCAGGTCCGGATTCGGCAGCACGCGCAGCGATGCGTACGGCAACGCCCTCGTCTGCATCGCCGGCGGGAGCAGCTTCTGTTCGGCGACCTTCGCGAAGGCATTCATCTCGCCCGAACAGATACGGAGCCCCTTCGGACTGTCGAGACTGGCACTAAACATCGGCGATTCGTGGATCTCGATGTGTCCAAGCTTCTTTGGAAAGCCGCCGATCTCACGGCCGGCCGCCATGGCGATATCAGTATCCACATGCAAGCGCACCGCGAAACCGACGTCGGCTGAGAACCCCGCCGGCACCGGGCCCTTGTAGCGGGCTTGAATCACCTGCGCGACTTCGTTATAGGCGCCATACGTACTGAACCCATACTTTGCGAACAGCACCTTGGCATAAGCCAGCTTGCCGGCCGCGCCGTCAGGACCCGGCTCCAGTTCAAACTGCTCGGGCAGCAACGCGGCAGCCGCGTCGGCGGAGGTGACGTAGGGAAACGTGAGGAAGGTACTGTCTTCGTAGAAGACTGGAAACGGCTCGTACAGGGGTGCGTCGACCGGAACGGAATAGCCGAACTTTGCTTTCGTCAATTGGCCTTGCATCGCCATAAGCACTCCCCTGTTGGGCCCAATCACGCGGCAACGCGCGGAATAACGCGCGGAACAGCGCGTGACAAGAAGCAGCGGACTATACCACGCTGTACGGAGCCGGAGCGGCAAGCCCAACGAGGCCGGGTTGACCGGCGCCCAACGTGTATACTCCGTCCGCTCCGGCCATGTCCGAACCGTTGCAGTGGTCTCAGGCGCTCGAAACGGAGGTCGAGGCTCTCCGCGGGGCGCCCGCGCTCGGGCCGGATGCCCCCACCGATCCGCACGAGCGGGCCCGCGCGCTCTACCGCGAAATCCACAAACACCCCACGAGCGCCTTGTGCCTGTCGGGCGGCGGCATCCGCAGCGGCACCTTTGCGTTAGGGGTGCTGCAGGGTTTGGCGCATCTCGGGCTGCTCGGCAAGTTCGACTATCTCTCCACGGTCTCTGGCGGCGGCTACATCGGCGGATGGTTCACGGCGTGGCTGCATCGCCAGGGCCCCGACCGGCGCGATCTGACCTTGCGCGCGCTCGATCCGGCGCAAGCGGTCGCGACCACGGGCCACATCGACGCAGAACCCGTGGACTACCTGCGGAAGACATGCCGCTATCTGGCCCCCACGGGTGGCGCCGTCTCCGCGGATTTCTGGACGGTGCTCGCGACGCTCGCACGCAACCTGTTGCTCAACTGGTTCGTCGTGCTGCCGATCATCGCCGCCGCACTGCTCGTCCCGCGGTTGTTCTATGCGTTGACGCAGACGTTCGAGGTGCGCGAAGAAACCGGCCTCTCCGGCATGCAGTGCCTCGCGAGATCGCCGTCCTCGATCGTGTTTCTCGCCATCACGCTGGGCGCGGCGGCCACAGCGGTCAGTTACGTCGCCGCCGTCTTCGCCGGATTTGGCCGCGGATGGTCGCAGATCAAATTCCTGGGCTGGTTCCTCGCACCGGTCGGGATCGGCGCCGTCGCCAGTTCGCTGCTCTGGGCAGCGTTCCCCTGCCAGCTGGATCTGTCCTGGGTCATGTGGATCTCCGCAGGACTGCCGGCAGCGGGCTGGGTCGTGCTCGCACTGGCCGGTCGTCTCGTCCGCGGCGCCAATCCACCCGCGTCCGTGCCCGGATCGCAGATCGGCATCCGGACCGTGCTGGCAGCCGCGGCGTCCGGACCCATTCTCGGTGCGGGCGCGTACTGGTTCGCAATGTTTTCGTTTGGATTCGGCGGCGGAGAAGCCCAACGGAATCTGTACGCCGTCTTCGCCGTGCCGATCGTCTTCGCCCTCGTGTTGCTCGCACTCACGGTTTTCGTCGGCCTGGCGAGCAGTGACCTGGACGATCCCTCGCTCGAATGGTGGAGTCGTTGCGCCGCGTGGATTGCCATCGCCATGGCGCTCTGGCTTGCCTCCAGTGTGCTCGTGATCTACATGGCCAAGGCTCTCGAAGCCACGATGGGCCTCTTTGAACAAACGCTTGGCGCGAGTCGAACGCTCTCGACGGGGATTGTCTCAGCACTGCTGCCATTGCTCGCGTCGCTGGCAGGACTGGCGGCCCGGTCAACGGGCCCGACGGACAAACCGTCGGCGGCACGGGTGGCCGCACAACAGGTCATCTTGCCGGTCGTCATCATCACGCTGCTCTCGTCGATCGCCTGGGCGAACCTCCGCGGAGCCGAGGCGCTCGAGTATCACCGGGATTTGGCGAACCAGCGCTGCACGTCCCAGTCCGTCGTCGGCGTCGGGGAGTGCCATGCCGCCGGTGGCGGACTCGGCGAAGTCGTCCTGCTCGGTGTGGTGTACCTGGCGTTCGGACTCCTGATGAGCTACTTCGTGCCGGTCAACCGTTTTTCGCTGCACGGTATGTACCGGCATCGGCTCATCCGGACGTTTCTCGGTGCGTCGCGGAAGAACCGCGAGCCCAATCCCTTCACCGGTTTTGACGGGGATGATGATCTGCGGGTCCACGATCTCTCCGACGTGCGACCGCTGCACGTCATCAACGCCACGCTCAACGCAGTCACGTCGACGAAAGTGGGCCGGCACGAAACGCTGGCGCAGCCGTTCACGTTTTCGCCGTTCCACGTCGGCAATCGTGAGACCGGGTACCGGCCGTCCACGAAGTACGGGTCTGATGGCGGCGGGCCCGGCACGGGGCTCTCGCTGGGACTCGCACTCGCGGTGTCCGGCGCAGCTGCGAGTCCGGCGATGGGCATTCACTCAACAAAAGCGACGGCGTTTCTCCTGACGCTCGCCAACGCGCGCCTCGGCCTCTGGTTCGGCAATCCCAGCTCTGACAAGAGCTGGCGCAGCAGCGAACCGCCACTCGGCGTGGGTCCGATTCTCCGGGAGTTGCTCGGGCTGACGACCGATCAGAACCCGTTTGTGTATTTGTCGGATGGGGGCCACTACGAAAATCTGGGAATGTGGGAAATGGTCGCGCGCCGCTGCCGCTTCATCGTCGTGTCGGACGCGGGCTGCGATCCTGAGTACGGATTCGACGATCTGTCGAACGCGGTTCGGCGCATTCTTCTCGATCTGGGAATCCCGATCGACTTCTCCCCGTTGCCCATGACGAGAGCGGGCCAGGACCATGGCAATCCCCATGTGGCCGTGGGCGTGATCCGGTATTCAGTCGTGGACGGCGCGGACGCGCCGGATGGCACCATCCTGTACTTCAAGGCGACGCTGTCGGGCGACGAGCCGGTGGATGTGTGGAACCACGCGCGTGCAAACCCGGCCTTTCCACATGATCCGACCAGCGAACAGTTCTTCGATGAAGGGCGCTTCGAGAGTTACCGAAGCCTGGGGTTCCACACGGTGCTGACCGCAGCACCGGGCTTCCTCGCTGGACAGACCATTCCAGATTTCTGCGCGGCGGTGCGCGCGACTCTTGATCGATCCCACACGAACGTCCCCGGCCCCACCGGACAGTCATCGGCGGGCTAACGCCCGCCGACTACTTCACGACGATCGTCGCGATGTTCGACGTCGTGCCCGTCGCGTTGCTCACCACGAGGTTGTACCGTCCGGCCATATCGAGTTTCGCCGTTAACTTGAACGACGTCGGCGTCACGTCGCGCAGCGTCGGATTGACCACATCGGCGCCCTGCGGGTCGGTCACGATCGCCCGCAATCCGGGTCCGAAGTTCCGGCCGACCACGGTCAATTCCTGAGGCTCCTGGTTCTTCGTGATCTCGTCCGGCTGCACCTTGTCAATCGCCGGCGATGGCGGTTTCACGAGCGCGCGGACGTCGAGAGCGAACGGCGCGGAAATACCGCCGTCAGGATTGGTGACGACCAACGAGTACTTACCGGCCGTCGCCATCAAGAGGTCAACCTGAAAGGATGTCTCGGTCTGCGTGCGAATGGCCTCGCCTTTCAACTCAATCGAGTTACCACCCGGCGTCGTCACCATCAAGGTGAGGCGCGGCAGGAAACTCGTCCCGGTGATGCGCAAGGTCTGGGGGTCTTTCGCGGGCGCCGGATTATCGGGCGCCACACTCAGGATGACGGGCGTGGACGCGCCGCTGGCCGGCCATGCGGCCGTGACGTCGGATCGAACCGCGACGAACGCGGCCGCCAGAACGACGGACACCATGAGTCGGTTGCGAAATGCGAACAGCATATGCAGTCTCCTATCCCATGAGGTGGTGCAAGATGCCTGCCGCTACCCCGATTCATTGATTGGGTGAGCGGCCATGCCAGTAGCACGCAGAGCGCCGCAAAAGAGCAGTGCCGTGCTGATGATCGGCAACGTTCCGCGCAGGACATCCCGTTTGGAACTCTCGCGACGCTGCCGAAGCTGGCATACCGAATGCATGTCAAGAACCTCGACGAGCCGGTTTGTGTGCCGGCCGATTGGAGAATCAGCCATGCTGCGCGGCGAATCGATCGTCCAGACGCGACCGTCGGGACCGAACTTTCTGAGCAAGCCCGTCCGGACCTGGGAGGATGCTCCAGAATCGCGCGAGCGCCCGCGACCCCAATCCAGCCGGGCGGCCGGGCTGGCGCCCGGCGCAGTCGACTGGGAAACGCTGCTGAACGGCATCCACGTCGGAAGGGCTCATCACGAATACGAACCGGGCCGGGCGATCTTCACGCAGGGCGAGCCGGCAGATGCGCTCTATGTCGTTCTGCGCGGACAAGTGAAGCTGGCGGTGGTTTCACAGAATGGGAAGGGCGCGATTGTCGCGACGCTCGGGCCCGGCGACTTCTTCGGTGAAGGTTGCATGGTCGGCTGCCCGCGGCGGACCGCGACGGCGACGGCGATGTCGGCGTGCCGCGTGACTCGCGTGGAAAAGGCCGCGATGACCCGCGTGCTCCACGATTTGCCGGCACTCGCCGACGCATTCATGGCCAGCTTGATGTCACGCATCATCAGCTACGAGGCCGATCTCGTCGATCACATGTTCAATTCAAGCGCGAAGCGGCTCGCTCGCGTCTTGTTGCGGTTGTCTCACCTCGGCGAACACTGCGGAGCTGACGCGGTGGTGGCTGGCGTCAACCAGGAACAGCTCGCCCAGATGGTGGGCAGCACGCGTCCGCGCATCAACCAGTTCATGACGACGTTCAGGAAGATGGGATTCATCTCCTATAGCGCCCATGGCAACCTGACGGTGCATCGTTCCCTACAGCGCGTTATTCAAGGCGACTAGCTACCAACTGATCTCGTCCGATCCCGGCTCGCGGGTGAGATCCCGCGTTACGCCATCGGCACAGGGGTTGCAGCTTCGTGGATGACGCGGGCAATCCGCCCGCGTCACGAAGGAGCAACACGTACATGGCAAACCAGGGACAGCCGACGACCGGAAACGCGGACGATCGGAATACGCAGAAGCCGCGGCGCAACCCGGCCAATCAGCCTGATCAAGGCGATCCGAACCAAGGCGATCCGAGCGACCGCGGCTCGCAGAGCACGCGCGGTGGACAAGCCGGCAAGACGAACGATCGCGCCGAGTCGATGAAAGAGGAAACCGAGAAGAGCCGCGGCGACGCGTAAAGCTCCCCGCCATCACGGCCGGGCACCGGAATGTTCCAGTGCCCGGCCGGCGGCCATGGGATGGGGCTGGTTAGCGGCTGATCGTGAGCTCGTCAATGACGCGCTTCACGCCTTCGGTATCCGTCGCGAGCGCGACGGCGCGGGCGCGGCCCGCGGTGGACGTGACCGTGCCTTTCAGCGTCACGACGTTGTCCTTCGTGTCAACGTTGATGTGGCTCCCCTTCAGCAAATCCTCACCGAGGAAGAACCAATTCACCTTCGTCGTGATCCAGGCATCGGTGATCTTGTCACCGGCCTTGTTCAAGCCGCCCTTCATGCGATCGGCAACGGTCGTGTCTTCCGACGGATCCACGACGATTGCGTCCTGAATCTTCGTCGCTCCCGCCACCTTGGCCAGTCGAACCGCTTCCGTCTTCTGGGCCACCGTGGCCACGTCGCCGCTCAGGATCACTTCACCGCTGACGACCTTGACCTTGATGTCGTACTTCTTGACGACCGGACTCGTTTCAAGTCCAAACTCGATCCGGTCCTTCATTTGTTCATCCGCGGATTTCTGCGCGGGCATCACCGTGGCCGACAACGAGAGCGTCGCCAGCATCGCGAACGCCGGCACGAGAACGAGAAACTTTGTACGTGCACCTGACATGGGAACCTCCAAGCGGCTGTCAGATCTTGCGCGTTCCTGCGGAGATCCAGCCACGCCCCGCTCCGGTGCAAGGCGCGGGCCAGCAAGCGGGCGCGGTACCGACGATAAAGACGAACCCAGGCGCCAGTGCGTGTGTAGCGCCTGGGCGAGAGTGAGTCGCGGACCACTCACCCGATCGCGTCACCGCATCCCGGCAAAAACCTGCGCGCCCGATCCGCATGTTGGCAGGAACGGGCCGATCGCCATCCAGACGCACGCGCGCGCTGGCGGTTTCCCGGTGCCGGGTTGCTCCGACGGCGCTTCCATCGGCGGATCGGTCGGCGGCGGATCAATGTCCGACTCGCGATCGATGCGATCCGCGTTCGGGTCATCCGGCGGCAAGATCGGCTGCGGGTGCGGATCGCGGCCGGAGCCCGGCCCTTTCCGTGGCGTCTTGACCGGGACAGGCAGACTCATCGGCGCCTCGATGTGGCGTTGGTTGGACCCCAGACAGCCTGGGAGAGCACTTGAACCTCGGTGCCACGCGGCAGGTTGAGGTCCTGTGTTCCGACGACATACACCATGCCGGCGCCGGCTCCGGCGCCTGCTGCCGCGCCAATCGCGGCGCCCTTGCCGCCGTTGGCGATCGCACCAATCAACGCGCCGACCGCGGCGCCAACGGCGCCACCGGTCACCACGTTCGTCGTGCGATTCGAACCGCTTTGCACCACGCCTTCCGTGTCCACCGAAATAATCCGTCCGTCAGGCGTGCGAATCTGACTGAGAATGCCCTCGAATCCTGAAACCCGGCCGTCGCGCATCCGAATCCGGTCGAAGTCAAAAATCAATTCTTTGCGATTCGATCCATTCGGCGCGTTGACGCGGCTGACGAAGCCGTCAATCACGGCGCCCTGAAACGGTCGGGGACCGGTCACCGTCAAGCTGAACAGATCGCCTTCTCGGGACGTGCGGCTTCCCAGCGGAACGTTGAGTGTCCCGACGATCATCGTCCCCATCGGCACGAGACCGCCGCCACCAGCCGGTTCCGGATCCGGGTCGTACACGTTCCAGTTCGCCTGCGCCGAGGTACGGCGATAGACACTCTGAGCGCGAACCGGTTCAGTCAGACCGGCGGCGTCCAACGTGCGAGTGACGCGCAGGTTCTCGCCGGCGTTCAGCGGCTCAAACGCCACCGTGAAATCACGGCCGCGGCTACCCGTCGTCGTGACATTCAGTTCGTCGCCATAAAACTCCGCGCGCACCGTCGACATACCGCCATAGCCATTGGGCTCGGCGTGCGGCTGGCCGTCGATCTCGAACGTTCCGCGCGGAGCCTTCGACGACGCAATGCTCACGGAACGGCCCTCGCGATCGATCGCGAGGACTTCAGGGGGATCCAGTCGATTGATCAGGTCAGCCTCGAGCCTCTGCCGTTGTCCGGGCACCGCCTGTTGCACCGCCCGCGCGGCGATCCGCCGGGCATCGTCGCTGCGCGCGCGGTCGAGCTGGTAGGTCCCGCTCAAACGGCTGTAGTACGCCGGGCCCCGCGATGGGACGGGACGAGGCGACGTCCAGTCCCACGTCACGCGAAAGCTCTGCGCCAACTGATCGAGGTCGCGGCGAACGGTCAACCAGCTCTGCTCCACCGACGTGGGGAACTGATTGCGGTTCATGTACTGATCGATTCGCGCTGCCCGAATCAACACGTCTTCGACGTCGGCGGCGATGGCTTCGCGGCGCACCACGTGATCGCGCAGGTGCGCCGTCGCATCGATCAATTCATTCACGAGCTGATCCGCGTCGTTCTCGATGCGCGTTGGATTGACCGGCCGGTTGGGATTCTTGCCCAGCGCCATGTCGATCGCCCGGTCAAAGTTCTGCGCGTCCCGCGTCGTTCGGGTGAGCAGATTGAGCGTGGCCTGATCATTGCCGCCGCCGCGCTGCCCGGCCACGCGGGCTGACCCCATCGTGGCGATGGCAATCGCGCCTGCGACTACGAAGTAACGAAATCCATGATTCATATAGTGTCCTCATCTCTGTGTGTTATTCGCCGGCACGCGCCCGACGGGGCCGTCGCGCGGGCGCGGCCTGGCGCTGGGCGCGCACGGCTCGTGCGACTGACAGCGGCATCGCGCACCGATCGCGGGCGCGCCGCTGCCGCGCCGACTCGCCTGGTTCGCCGGCAATCCGGCAGTCGGGATCGAACATCTGGAAATCCGGAAGGTTGTCCGCACGAAACGGCGCGTCAGGCTTCAGACCCAGCTCGAGCTTGTCCTTGATTGACACAAAAACCTCCAGACTCGCGCACGCAGAAACGCGCGTGACATGTGTGTCCAGAGCAGACTTCGTGCCAGCAGAAGCGCGGGGCGTCCGCCGTCAGGACGGTAGGCGCGTGCTACGAAGTGGCAGATCGGTGCCGATCGACGTGGAGTCCGGTGCTCAGGCCGGCGATGTCGACTGGGCGGCGAGCAGTTCGCGAATCTTGGCGATGAGGACTGTGGGATCGCACGGCTTCACCAGAATCGCGTCGAAACCAGCCCGCCGCGCGTCCGCCAACTGCGCGGGGTCAGACACCCCCGTCGCCGCGATGAGCGGAATGTGGCGCGTGTCTGTTTCCGCGCGCAACGTCCGCGCAATGTCACACCCGGTGCGATCCGGCAGCCCGAGATCCATGACGATCAAAGATGGTACGGACGCGGCCACCGCAGCCAACGCGTCTGCTCCGCTGCACGCAGTGACCACATCAAAACCTTCGGCGCGCAGGAAGACCTCCCACGCGGCAAGCGCATCAACGTAGTCATCCACCAGTAAAATGGCGGGCCTGACCCCTGTTGTATAGTGGGGTACCGATATTCGCATACGAGGCCTAGTGCGCCAGTTTATCAGGCTGCGCGTTCCGCAATCCGCCATGACCGAGATTGAACGAGTTCTGCAGGTCCTGATTCACGATGCGCGAACGCCCATCGGCGTCGCGCAAGGTTACCTGCGTCTCTTGCGCGAGCAGCGCCTCCCGACCGACGAGGAACGCGATCGCGCCATGACCCGGACGATGGACGCGCTCGGCCGGCTCGCGAAGCTGTGTGATCAGGCGGGCCAGTTCGTCGGCGAGGCGCCTGAGTCGTTCGACGTCGTGGTCCCAGCCGGAGAATTGGCCGCCCGTGTGGCCACGCACATCAGCCAGCGGCAATGTGTCATGGGCCGGTCGGTCGTCGACCACCAGGCACGCGTTCGGGTCACCAGCGGCCTGGACCAGGTCGCCGAGGCGGTGGCCATGGTCCTGGGCACTCTTGGATCGTCGCGCGAGGTGGTCCCGATCGTGCAAGTAGAAACACGCGCGCATGAGCTGCGCATTTCGGGAACACCTGATGGCGAAGGACCGGCGGCCGACATGACCGAGACCCCCTTTGACCCCTGGCGGACGCCAGGCCTGGGTGTGGCGCTGGCGTGCCGGGCGATCGGACGTTCGGGCGGACGCGTGGTCAGCAGCGGACGAGCCCTCACCATCGCCTTTCCCCTGGAGACCAGTAACACATGACAGCCCGGCTTGCGCTCGTTGACGACGACCCGGCATTTACGGAGTTCCTGCAGACCCTGCTGCGGTCACGCGGGTACGCGGTCGACGTGTTCCAGACGGGCGCGGCGCTGCTCGAGCAGTTGGAGGCCGGAGTCGCGCCCAATCTGATTCTGCTCGACGTGCTGATGCCGGACCTCGACGGCATCGAGACCTTGCGCGCGATCCGCGTCGCACAGCCGGCCGCGCAGGTCATCATGCTGTCCGGCCGCCAGACACCCGCCACGATTGTCGAAGCGGTCCGTCTGGGTGCGGCCGACTACGTGCTGAAGCCAGGCGATCCGGATGGCGTCGGCGAAGCCGCGCTCGAGTCGGCCATTCGCAACGCCCTCGAACGGCAGTCGCTGACGGCCGAAGTGGCGCGGCTCGGCGCGCAGATCGCCGAAGACCCCGAAGGCGCGCAGCCCTGTTGGAGCTCGGGGCCGTCAATGGAACCGGTCCTCGCGATGGTGGACCGTGTGGCCGACAGCGATGTGACCGTGTTGCTGCGCGGCGAAAGCGGCGTGGGTAAAGAAGTGATCGCCCGGGAACTTCATCGCCGGTCGCGTCGGCGCACCAAGCCGTTCGTCAAAGTGAATTGCGCCGCGCTCCCCACCGAACTGCTGGAAAGTGAGCTTTTCGGCCATGAACGGGGTGCTTTTACAGGCGCGGGCGCCACGCGCATCGGCAAGTTCGAGTTCGCGCAAAACGGCACCATCCTCCTGGATGAAGTCAGCGAAATGCCTGCGGCGCTTCAGGCGAAGCTGCTGCACGTGCTGCAGGACCGGCAATTCGCCCGTCTCGGCAGCAATCGCCCGGTCGAAGTGGACGTGCGCGTGCTCGCGGCGACGAACCAGCATCTGGAAGCCATGATGCGCGCGGGAACGTTTCGCGAAGATCTGTACTATCGCCTGCAGGTGATCGAACTGCACGTGCCGCCCCTGCGCGAACGGCGCGAGGAAATTCCGGCGCTGGCGGAATTCTTCCTGGGCAAGTACGCCAAGGTGTATCGCCGTCCCCCCGTGCGCACGAGCCGTGCGCTCCGTGAAGTGCTCGTGGAGTATTCGTGGCCGGGCAATATCCGGGAACTCGAGAACATGATGAAGCGTTTCGTCGTGTTGCAGGATGAGCAGTACATCCTGACCGAGCTGGCGCGCTTGATGCGGGCCAAGCAGGTGCCGGTCGCCGCGGCGGTCGCCGCCGGTCCGTCTCAAACTTCAGCGGCCTCTCCGGCTCCAGCCCAGGTCGCGGCCTCACCCGATCCGGAGCCGGCCGACGGGGATGACGAGCCACTCGAGAATGGCGCCGTTGATGGCGAAGCCACGGTGGATCTGCAGGCGCTGGTGAAGGTCGCCTCGATCCGCGTCGAACGCGAGGCCATTGAACACGCCCTGGTCCGGTTTCGCTGGAATCGGCGCAAGGCGGCCCGATACCTCAACGTCAGTTACAAGACGCTGCTGAACAAAATGAAAGAGTGCGGGATCAACGATCCCGCGTCTGCCTGATCGCGACGTCCCATCAGCCAGGGCCAACGCGCGGTAGCGAGATACCGCGAATGGGAAGTTTTGTGCTCACTTGAGAACCTCGCCGACAGGGCGCTCCAAGGCCCGTCATGGCAGCCGTCTTGCACCTCATAGCCTTTTGCGCAGCCTCGCTCGAGACGGGACCACGCGACGTGGCTCGCGACGCGGCACACACTTTTTTTAAGAGGGAGCAGAAGCATGAAGGCACTTGGCATCGCGCTCGTCGTACTCGGTATCGTGGGTCTCATCTACGGCGGTGTGTCCTGGACGTACCGGGACAAGGTCGTGGACGCGGGTCCGATTGAAATCACCAAGGACAAAACGAAGAGTCTCCCGGTGCCGCCCATCGCCGGCGCGATCTTTCTGGTCGCCGGCGTACTGGTGTTGATGCGCGGAGACAAGTCGTAGGTTCCTCATCCTGACCGTTCGGAGGCCCAGAAATGGCATCCGTCGATCCGTCTACCGCGCGTGCCGGGACCCGGCCTCAGGCACGGGACGTGCAATATCGAACGCTGGGCCGCGAATGGCCGAAGGGAGACTCCCGATGTTAATGACCATATTCACCGTACTCGTGATCTTGTGGCTGCTCGGAATGGTGAGCGGGAACCTCATGGGTGGGTTCATCCATGTCCTGCTCGTCATTGCGATCGCCGTCGTCCTGATTCGCGTGATTCAGGGGCGAAGACCGGTCTGACGACCGGCCGCAGGGAATGACCGTGACCGCGATCGACACGACTCCGTACTGGGAAATCAGCGGGGCGACGGAATTCGCGCCGCTGTTGCGGAGTCTGTCGGTTGACGTCGCGGTCATCGGCGGCGGCCTGACAGGCGTCACCGCCGCCTATCTGCTCAAAGCCGCGGGGCTGACGGTGGCGCTTGTCGAGCGCGGCCGGTGCGGGCAGGGCGAAACCAGCCACACCACCGCCCACCTCACCGCGGTGACGGACGCGCCGTTTCCGAACCTCGTGCGGTCATTCGGCGCGGAACACGCGCAGGCCGTCTGGGATGCGGGGTTCGCCGCACTCGCACAAATCGACACCATCGTTCGTCAGGAACGAATCGACTGCGAGTTTCGATGGGTTCCCGGCTATCTGATGGCTCACCTCAACGCCATCGAGGCGCGGGACGAGTCGGAGAATATGGCGACGCGCCTCCGCGAGTTCGCGCAGTTAACGCAGACCGCCGGCTTCGACGCGGATTACCTTGACGCGGTTCCGGGTCTCGGCGGCGCCGGGATTCGATTCGACGGCCAGGCCGCCTTCCATCCCCTCAAGTATCTGCATGCGTTGGCGAAAGGATTGCCCGGCGACGGTTGCTACGTGTTCGAGCACAGCGCCGTGGAGGACGTCACGGCGGATCCGCTGACGCTCAAGGTCGGCAGCCACACGATTTCCGCCAGGTTCGTCGTCATCGCGACGCACGTGCCCATCATGGGCAAGGCTGGCGCGCTCAAAGCCACGCTGCTGCAGACGGATCTTTATCCCTACTCCACGTACGCTGTCGGCGCGCATATCGAGAAGAACCTGGTACCGGAAGGCCTGTTCTGGGACATGGCCACGCCGTACTACTACCTGCGCGTGGACCCGCACCGCGACGATGACTTCGTCATTCTAGGCGGCGCCGATCACAAGACGGGACAATCGCAGAATCCGCGCGAGCACTTTGCGCAGGTTGAACGCACGCTGCTGGACATTCTCCCCGACGCGAACATCACGCACCGCTGGTCGGGACAGGTGATTGAAACGCGCGACCGTCTGCCCTACATCGGCGAGATTTCGCCCGGACAGTTTGTGATGACCGGGTTTTCCGGCAACGGCCTGACGTTCGGCACGCTGGGGGCGATGATGGCCAGGGACGCCATCACCGGCCAACCGAATCCGTGGCGCGAGTTGTTCGATGTGAACCGGACGCGAATTACGAAGGGCCTTGGCAACTATCTGGCGGAGAACAAGGACTACCCGTATTACCTGATCCGCGACCGGTTCGCCGGGGCGAAGGGAAAGTCACTGCGCACGCTTCGGCGAGGCGCCGGCGGAATCGTTGACGTCGACGGCAAGCGCGTCGCCGCGTATCGGGATGACGACGGCGCCGTGACGCTGCTGTCACCGGCATGCACGCATCTCGGGTGCGAGGTCGCGTGGAACGGCGCGGAGTCTTCCTGGGATTGCCCGTGCCACGGATCGCGCTTCACGGCCACAGGCAAAGTCATGGGCGGTCCCGCTGAACAACCACTCCCGCCTGCCGACTGAAGGTAGCCGCGCAGGACTGGACCCCCCTCTGCCTAGAGGTCCTCCTGGTTCCCGTTACACCAACGTTCGGGCCGTGCTGATCGCGGCGACGAGCCGTTGTGCGTCGAAAGGCTTCGAGACGTGCATTTGAAAGCCCGCGTGCGTGCTTCGCGCGATTTGTTCCTCAGTGGCGTGAGCCGTCACCGCGATCGCGGGCGTGAGGCGGCCCGCGGATCGATCCAGGTCCCGAATGCGGGCCAGCAGATCGAATCCGCTCATAAACGGCATGGCCAGATCGCACAACAACACATCGGACGGCGCCTCATGCCACAGAGCCAGCGCGTCGGCGGCCGACGAGGCGAGGCGGACAGTGGCGCCGGCTTGCCTCAAAGCGAGATCAATGATTTCGAGCGCGTCGAGATTGTCGTCGACCGCGAGAATCGAGATGCCCACAAGCGACGGACCCAGGTCCTGGGCGGCCGCAAGCGCGGGGTGGGCTTCGGCTTGCGGAAGGTGGACGGTAAACGTCGCACCCTGGCCCGGTCCGGCGCTCTCCGCGCGAATCGATCCGCCATGGAGTTCCACCAGTTCCTTGGCAATGGCCAGTCCAATCCCGAGTCCGCCAAACTCACGCGTCGACGTGGCGTCGGCTTGCCGGAAACGGTCGAAGACGTGCGGCAGAAACTCGGGCCTGATACCGATGCCGGTGTCCGACACCACCAGGCGCAGCCTGCCGTCGTCAATCGCAAGGCGCACATGAACCGTACCGCGCGCCGCGAACTTCACCGCATTCGACAACAAGTTCCAGACCACTTGTTGCAGCCGATCACGATCGCCGTTAATGACACACGGCTCGGCGTGCACATCGACCGTCAGCGTGATGCCGGCCCGTTCCGCCGTCGGGCGAATGGCCTCGACGGCCGATTCGACCACCTGGCAGAGGTCAACCGGTTCGGCCACGACCCGCAGTTTGCCGGTGACGATGCGCGAGATGTCGATCAGGTCGTCGATGACACGCGCCTGGACCAACGCATTCCGGTGCAAGCTGCTGGCGGCCCGCTTGACCATGTCCGCATCGGGCGTCGTGGTGATCAGGATGCGCGTCCATCCGACGATGGCGTTCAACGGCGTTCGCAATTCGTGCGACACCGTCGCGAGGAATTCATCCTTGACACGGTTGGCTTCCCGTTCGCGGACGAGCGAGGCCTCGTGCTGGATCTCGATTTCGCGCCGTTCCTCGACTTCGCGGCGCAGGGCGTCATTCGTCTGCGTCAGGTTCTGGTTCGTGGTGCGAACGCGATCGACCATCGCTTCGAATGCGCGAACGAGATCGCCGACTTCATCGGATCCGGCCTCGATGCGCGGTAACGGCTGAATCTCGGTCTGCCCCATCCCCCGCGCCGCGGCCGCCAGTTGGGTGATGGGATCGGAGATCCGCCGGTGCAACCGGTCCGACACGAACAGCATGACGAGCGCCGCCAGAATCAACACCACCAGGCTGGTCACGCCGGCCGTCCACATGCGCGTGCGCAGGGCGGCCCACGTCAGCGTCACGTACACGTGACCCAGCGTCGCGCCGTTCCGTTCGACGGGCGCAGTCGCCGCCAGCACCGACCAGGCATTTCGGGTCGGCAGGGCGGCGTCGCAACGCGACGTCTCGTCGCGGGCGTATTGCGACACCAGGACGCCGTCCGCGTCATAGACACAGCCGGTCTCCACGGACAATTGCAGGCGCACCGACGACAACGTCCGCGCCACATCGGCCGTGTCTTGCACGGCGAGCGCGACACCAACGTTCTCGGCCACGATTCCCGCCAGCGCCGCGGCGGCGGCCGTCGCGTTTCGCTGGAATCGAAGCGCGTCCAGCGCGAGCAGCGTGATCATCGCGGCCAACAGCACCGCCGTCGTTTTGGCCATCGACGTGATGACCAGCTTGCGGTGGATCGGGAGCGCGAGGAACCAGTGCCTCATGGCTGCGCCGTGGCTACGAGCGCCCAGGAGGCGGTACTCCACCGGAGCACGTGACGACGCGGTCGCAGCATATGTCTGATGGAATGCCGGCGAGCGGTAACAACCTACGAGGTTGGCCGCTGGCCTCCCTGACGTTGAACGACCTGCTCGATGACGCGAACCAGGCGATCGGTGTCGACGGGCTTCGTCACGTAGTCGTCAAATCCCGACGCGAAGGCCTTCGCTCGATACGTGCCATCGGCATGCGCCGTCACCGCAATGGCCCCGATCCGGGACACCGACGGGTGGTTGTCTCGGCGGACCGTCTCAATCAATTCGTAGCCGTCGTGTCTCGGCATGGCGATATCGGACAGCAAAATATCGAACCGCCGGTTGCGGAGGACGCTAATGGCCTCAGCCATCGACCCGGCGGCGGACACGTCCACCTTGTAAGCGCGAAGCATCGCGCACAAAAGATCCCGCGTATCGGCGTCGTCGTCAACCACCAAGAGCCGGAGGCCGATCAGCGCCCGTGGCATGGGTTCGGGCCAGGACTCCGCCCGACTCTCGGCATCCGGTGCGGCTGGCAATTCCACAGTAAACGTCGAGCCGTAGCCCGGTCCAGGGCTCTCGGCGGTAATCCGCCCGCCCTGGGCGTGAACCAGATGTTTGACAACGGCCAGGCCCAGTCCAAGCCCACCGTGCCGGCGAGTCGTCTTCGAATCGGCCTGACGAAATCGATCAAAGACATGCGGCAGAAATTCCGCGGCGATGCCCTCGCCAGTGTCCTGGACGGAAATGCGGAGTCCGGCCGCGCTGCGTCCGAGCGTCACGATGATGCGGCCGTCGGCCGGCGTGAACTTCAACGCGTTCGACAGCAGGTTCCACACGACTTGCTGCAGCCGCGCCGCGTCTCCAATGACATGAGGCCGGCCGGCGTTCAGCCGGAGTTGCACGTGAACGCCCTTGGCCGCCGCCTCCGGCCGCACGCCGTCCACGACGGCGCCCACAACCGCCGCGATGTCGACCGTATCGGTCCGCAGCGGCAGTTTGCCATTCAGAATGCTCGAGACGTCCAGCAGATCGTTGATTAACCGGAGCTGGAGGGTGACGTTGCCTGCGATGACGTCAAGGGCCCGCCGCACGATGGGACTGCTGACGTCGTTGAGCTGGGCCGCCGCCAATTGCGACCATCCCGAAATGGCATTGAGCGGTGACCGCAATTCGTGCGACAGCGTGGCCAGAAACTCGTCTTTGACGCGATTGGCGCGCTCCGCATCCGCCCTCGCCTGCTCGGCTCGGGTCAGCAGTTCTTCGCGGACGCCCTCGTGACGCGTGCGCTCGCTGATGTCGCGCGCAATCTTTGACGCGCCGATGATCGTCCCACTCTCGTCCCGAATCGGCGACACCGTGATCGAGACTGGCACCAGCGTACCGTCCTTGCGGCGGCGGATGGTCTCGAAGTGTCTAACGGATTCGCCGCGGCGGATGCGGCCCAGGACCGTCTCTTCTTCGGACAGGCGTTCCGACGGGATGATGGTCTGGATCGGCCGTCCGAGGATCTCCTCGGCCGAGAAACCGAAGATTCGTTCGGCGGACGCATTCCACGACGTCACGATGCCGTTGAGATCCTTGCCGACGATCGCGTCCTCGGATGACTCGACGATGGCCGCCAACCGATGCCGGGCTTCGGCGTTCAGCTTTTGCGCGGTGACGTCACGAATGAAACATCGCGCCCGTACGAGCTCGCTGTTCTGCCACAGCCCGGTCGCATTGATCATCACGGATTTGATCGAGCGGTCTTTGCACCACATCCGCGCGCGCACGTCGCGGACTGTTTCATGCCGGCTCAGGCCGGCCAGGATCTCAGGGACCACCTCGGGCTCGACGTGAAAGTCCGCGGCGGGCCGCCCGATGTAGTCCTCGGGGGCAAAACCCAGCAGTTCCAGCTGAGCCTGGTTGGCCCAGAGGATGACGCCATCCGGGCCCAGGGCATGAAGGCCCTCCACGGCGTTCTGCGTGAAGTCCCAAAGGTCCTCTTCGGCGCGCCGTTTGCCGTCCAGTGCCTCGCGGAGCCTGTCCTCAAGATCACGTTCGTTAGTCACATCAGCCAAGCCGGCCACCATGGCAGGAACGGGTGCTGCAACTATCACTCCACACAGTTCTTACCCTTCGGGGAGTCTGCCCGGGCCGCAAGCCGGCCCAGGCGTGCAACGGTTGGTACGGCACTGCCGTTTGGTTGCAACGGGCTGCTCACCAATGCCCCCGCCATGGGCACTGGGCGGTCGAAGCGCGCAATTCGCCGCTGGTTCGGCTCTTGCACCGGCAGTGGCCGTGCGTACAAAAACGGTATTCGGGTTGGTGTGCCTGCTCACCCTCTGTTGGGTGACGGGAGCGTGTTCGCTGTGGACGCGCATGACCACCCATCGGAACCCCAATGTAACGCAGGACGACCGGATGGCCATGCTGGAGCGCGCGCAAGTCTGGAAAGCCACGAACGTGGGCGCCATGGACTTGCGCAAGGGCCCGACGGGGCCGGGAGCGTTCGCGCGTGGGCAGACCGTGCGCTGCAACTACGTCGAAGAGGAAATGAACGGGCGCTCGCCCAAGTTCATGTGCACGATCCCCGGACAGTCGCCGGACAAGGTGAAAGTGAAATACGGCCTCGACAACGCCGAAGTCTATGGCGAGGTGATGAGCACCCGGCTGCTATGGGCTCTGGGATTCGGCGCAGACCGGATGTATCCGGTGCGGGTGATCTGCCGCGGCTGTCCACCGTCCATCGAAACGCCGACCGTCCTGCCAACCGGCGAACGGGTGCTCGATCCCGCCGTGATTGAACGAAAGGCTTTCGGGTGGGAAATCGAATCGAGAACCAACGAGGGCTGGTCCTGGCCGGAGTTGCGCAAGGTCGATCCCGCGCGAGGCGGAGCACCGCTCGCCCACCGGGATGCACTGGCGCTGCTGGCCGTGATGATTCAACACAGCGACAGCAAGTCAGCACAGCAGCGCCTGATCTGCCTCGACGGGCCGACCGCTCCGCACAAAGACCAGCCGCAGGGTTGCGCGCGCCCGTTCATGATGATTCAGGACCTCGGCCTGACCTTCGGGAAGACCGACTTCCTCTTTCGCAAGGTCAACTACGTGAACCTCGAGCGATGGGCCAGCGCAACAGTCTTCGATGGCAACGAGGGCTGCGTCGGCAACCTCAGGGCTCCGGTGCTGGGCACGTTGGAGAGACCGATCATCAGCGAAGCCGGCCGGGCATTCCTGGCCAACCTGCTCGGCCAACTCCGCGATGCGCAGCTTCGGGATTTGTTTGGTGTGGCACGTGTCGAACTGCGGTCGGAGACACCGGCAGCTGGCGAAGGGCGCGCAGCCAGCGTCGACGACTGGGTGGCGGCCTTCAAGAAGAAACGTCAGGAGATTTCGGATCGCCGCTGCGGCGCCACCAAAGACGGCGGGTAGCGTCGACGCCGGTCAGGCGGTTGCCGCCTCAGCGTCGCCCTTGTCGACTTCCTTTTTCCCGTCCTTTTTGTCTTTGTCCTTTTTGTCCGCGTCCACCTGATCCCAGTCCGCCTCAAAGACGTCCTGAATCTGTTTGGCAATCTTCTGATTGCGGATGATCACGCCGACCTCGCGTCGCCGATCGAGTTCCAGCCCACGCAAACTCTGACTGCCGATGAAGGCCTCGCGGCCGTCGCGGACAACAGCGCGCACATGCAGACGAAGCGCAGGCTTCGCCGAACGCAAGCCCTTGCCGCGCATCGTCACCTTCCCGAGCACGCGCACGTCCACGCCGGCCTTCACGCGCTCGGCCAACAGCCGCAACATCGGTCCGTCGCTGATTTTCGGGTCGTAGATCAACAACTGTTTGCGGGCAGCCTTGATCAGGGTGGCCAATCGGGTACGGGCGTTTTCGGGACTGACGACCAGGTCTGCCGCCCGCGGACGGAACGGCTCGCGATTTGAGTCCGACTCGAACAACTCGAGCGCCTCACGGACCAGAACCTTGTCGGTGATGATCAGACCGAAGCTCCGGCTGCGGAACACGTCAAGGTGCGTCTCGTTGAAGCCGAGAACCCAGAGGGTGGAGCGGTCGATGATCGCATATTTACCGTGATAGCGAACCAGATCGTCCGCCGTCCGCGCGACGGTGACCCCGGATTCGAGCAAGCGCAGTTCGAGCTTCCGCAGGCGCTTGTCATGGCCCTTTGCCGTGTGCGCGATGAGGGCCCGGACACGCACCCGGCCGGACGCCGCGGCCGAAAGTGCCTTCTCCACCTCGGCGAGGTCGAAGCGGAAGATTGCGATGTCGATGGTTTTCCGGGCGCGCTTGATCGCCGCAATCAAGGGAGCGATACCGGCCTCGGGTTGAATGATCAGCTTCATACTCATGCGGGCTCGTTAGCCTTCTTGTCTTCCCAGGCCAACGTGCTGTCTGGATCCAGCTCGGTGATGCTCTTGGACAAATCGTCCGTTTTCTGGCCGAGTGGGAGGCGCAGTTCAAAGGAGACTTCGTCAGGCGCGGAACTCCGCAGTTCGACCTTGGCGCGATGCCGGCGGAGCGCCTGCGTGATCGCCGCTTCCAACTTGCCGGCCTTCTTGCTCTTGACCGTCAGGAGAAACGTTCTGCGCAGTTCCGGTTCAAACAGCTCCAGGAACCACAGGCCAACGATGACGAACGCCGTTGCGAACACGGCCAGCTGCCACAAACCGACGCCCGCCGCCAGACCGACGGCCAACGTGGCCAACATGACGCCGGCATCCTTGGGATCCTTGATCTTCGCGCGATAGCGGACCAGTCCAGCCACGCCGACGACACCGAACGCCCTGGCCAGGCTCGCGCCGACCACGAGCAGCACGAGGGCGCCGATCACGGCCAGCAGGATCTGGGTCTGAATCACGGCACTCGAGCGCGGTGGCTGCCCGCGCCTGCGAGGCCGCAGCGCGAGCGCCGCGCCGAGCGCGGCCGCCAGCGGCAGGCTCCACAAAGCCTGTCGAAAGTACTCGATGCCGGCGCGGGCAAGCTCCGGCGATGTTGACGGGAGCGCCTTGGCCGGATCAACAGCCTGCGCGAGGACCGGGACAGCCAATCCAAACAAGCCGACCAGAAGGATCGCACTCCGTGCGAAGGCAGGTCGGCTCATCGATTCCCTCCCGTGACCGGGCTGGAGCCCGGGCTTGGGCAGCGCGTGCGCGATCCGGAACTGGCTGACTCAGCCGTTCTCGGAATGCACCCGCTGTCCACCACCTTGCCCTGCTCGGACACGGTTTTGAAGAAGAATGCGTCACCATTTATTTCAGCCACGAGCACTGCCCGACCCTTGTCGTAGGAGGCGGCGGTGAATTCGGTCTTGGTAATGTCACCTGCACGTAATTTGCCGGTGCTGCCCGCCACGAAGTAATAGATGCCCTTCTGCGGCTTCGTCCGCTCGTAGGTATGGTCGTGACCGTTGAACACCACCTGGACCCCGTACCGCACGAACAGTGGCTCGAGGACGTTTCGCAAGTCGATGGACGACCCATGCCCACCGGCCGATGAGTACAACGGATGGTGGAAGTACGGGATCTTCCACTCCGCCTTGGACCCCTTCAATTCCCCTTCGATCCACTCAAGCTGTTTCTTGTCCATGTAATTGCTGTCGAGCGCAAAGAAGTCGACGTTCTTCTTCGCCAGCTTGTAGTAGCGTTGCTCGTTCATGTTGAAGGGCTTCCAGAATCGCTGGTTCGGATCGTCGTGGTTGCCGAGCGACGCGTAGAACTTCACGCCTTTGTCGAGCAGCACCTTGAACGGAATATTGAACTTCTTGTCGATGTCCTGCGGCCGTTCCGATCCATAGATGTTGTCGCCGACGGTGATCACGGTATCGAAGGCGCACTTGTCGGCCTCTTGCGCGAACCGTTTCGCCGTCTCGTACTCGCCCTTGCTCCCGTCACCGAAATCTCCGATCACCCCGAACCGAAACGAGCCGTTCTGGCACGGTAAGCCCTCATTCTGGGCGCGGACGGCGCAGGAAATCAGGCCGGCGGCCGCGGCCACGACTGCAGCGTACTTGATCGCCATTTACAGACCTCCACCGTTGCGGCCGGGCGCGACGGCCGGCAGATAGTCCACGATGAGATTCGCTGCCACATCCCTCAACACCAGGGACTGACCCAGAAAGCGATATTCGATGGTTTCGGGCAATTCGGGCAGCACGCCCAGTAGCTTCGGCGGGAAACTGGCAAGAGCCGCGGGCCCGTTCGGCGAATCTGTCGGATAGAGCGCGTTGATTGCCGGCGCTTTGGCGGGCACCTCGTCCATGATGTTGGCCTTCTCCGTCGCCGAGCGAGACTTGGCGTCCGCCGCCAGAATCTTCCGGAATTCTGCCGCGACCTTCGGCGTGAAAATGTCTCCCTGCACCGCACCCTTGCGCGCGGTCTGGATGCCGGCCGCAATCATGGCCGACCGTTCGGCGATCTTCTTCGGGTCCTTCGTTTCGACCAGCTTGGGCAGCCCCGCCTCGACCTTCCCGCGCAACGCGAGGTACTCAGCCAGCTTGTCGTGAAATTCTGTGGACGCCTCGTGCGGCGGCGCGAGCGTCGCGCCAGGCGTTGGCGTCTGGGCAACGACCGGCTTCGGCTCAGCCGGCGCCGCGGGCGTCGGCGCGGGCGGCGCCGGTGAGGTGACCGCGCTCGCCTCAGGCGGCGGGGTCCCCTTATCGGCGCACATGACCGTCACAAGGGCGCACACGATGACCAAGCCACAGTCGAATCCTCTTCGCATGAACCCTCCGGTCGTGGAATAACGGTCGAGTTGAGGTAAAGAAAGGGCGCCTAGCTGCGCGTGGACGCGGCAGGCTTCTCGTCGTTCAACCAGGAGTCGAACTGGCGGCGCGCGTCTTCTTTCGCCACGCCGTACCGCTCCTGGATTCGGCCGATGAGCTGCTCAGCCTGTCCCTGGACTTGGTCCAAGTCATCGTTCGTCAACTTGCCCCACTGTTCACGCGCCTTGCCCTTCAACTGCGTCCACTGACCTTTCAACGTGTCTTCATTCATGGCATTCGCCTCCAGGCCTTGGCCACTGCAAGATGCAAGCCCGTACTTGCGTGGTGGAAGGTTGACGGCCGGGCGACAAACGCAGGCGCCTGACCTGAACGCCGGCAGGCATTGAGCACATCCGTGCTCAATGTGAGCAGCGCGTGGGAGTGGTTGCCGGGAGACGGCAGGTTCACGGTCGGCACGCCAAATGCAGCGTGTTCCGTGGAGGAGCTTGCCTTGGCGAAATCACCCGAACGGAAGGATCTCATCGCACGGCTGAACGAAGATCTGGCGCGCGAGTACCAGGCCATCATCGCCTACGTCGTCTACTCGCAGACGCTGAAGGGCGCTGAGTACATGGCCATCGCGAAAGAACTCGAGGCCCACGCCCTCGAGGAACTGCAGCATGCGCTGACCATCGCGAAGCACATTGACTATCTGGGCGGGGCGCCGACAACCGTTCCCAACGCCGTCAAGGTCACGGACGAACCTCGCGCGATGCTGCGCGCCGACCTGGACAACGAGAACCAGACCATCCGCGGCTACCGTGAACGCGTCAGACAGTGCGAGGCGCTGGGCGAGTACGCGATCGCCGAGGACATTCGCGAGATTCTGCGTCAGGAGCAGGAACATCAGACGGATCTCGCGATGGCGCTCGGTGAGGACGTGCCGGATGTCTCCACCAGCGCCGACAAGAAATCGCGCGGGTGACGCCGGCCCAGCCTGGGATGCCGATTGCCCACAAGCAGACCACGGTTGCCGTGACACGGCGGCCGTTTCCTGCGAAACGTGGCACATCGCCTTTTTGTCGCGGCATACGAATTGCTCTTCACCGCGCGTGGAGGACACATGAACCCGAAAGACCCCAACACGCAGCCGAACGAACCGAAAGAACGCGAAGACGAAGTCAACGACCGTAACGACGGGACGCAGCGTCACACCGGCACCATGAATCCAGGCCAGCGCCCGGATCAGGATACGGAAGACGAAATGCGCAGGGAACGCGGCCGTCAGGCGCCGGCGCAGGGCGGCGACGATCAGGCGCGGCGCGACCCCAACGACTAGACGGAAATGTTCTGGGTAGCGGTGAAGGCGGGCAACCTGCCTTCACCGCGAACTTAGGCTGACAACGTCTCGGGACCCCGCACGACGGCCAGCCGTTCCGGCCGGCCGATATCAGTCCAGCCAGCGGAGTGCAGCGGAACAGCCACACACCGTGGCGCCGTGCGCGCCAGCACATCCGCGGAAAAACACAGGCGCGGCAAACGTGCGTAAAGATCGTGGACGACCTGCGCTTCATCAGCGACAGAATCGGCTGCGGCAATCGCCTCGACGGCGTAGGCCAAGACCGGCTGCGCTGAAAGAAACGCGGTATGAAACGCCTCCAACGAGCCGACGGTCACAAAGGTATTCCAGAGACATCCCTGCTGGAACAGACGGTGGACAATGGCGCCGTCTGGCTTTTCCCAGAACCGCGTCACGGAATAGGCCGTGCCCTCGTCGTCTCCATTCAACACCGGACCCGGTTCGATCCAGCCGTAATCCCGTTCGGGACCGCGCGGCACGGCCGCCACGAGCACCAGGCGATCGCGATGCGACGCCGCGACCCGATAGGCCGTCGACACCGCTTCCCGAAACGCCGTCACGTCGGAGTAATGGTGATCCGATGGGAAGAAGCCCACGACCGCATCTCGGTCGGCCTGGCGAATCCGGCCCAGCGCGAACGCCATCCCGACTGCCGTGCCCAGATTTGCGGGTTGCTCGGCAAGCAAGGCCGGTGGCCGGCTCTGCGAAAGGTCCACGTAGAAACGACGATGACTCGCCGACAACAAGAAGAGCGTGCGCCGGTCATCGACCATCCCGGCCAATCGCTCGGTCGTGTTATCGAGCAGCGTCTTCCCACCCAGAAGACGACAGAACTGCTTTGGTGTGGGCTCGCCCGTCAGGGCGGTCGTCACATCACGAAGCCTGGCGCCTTCGCCTCCAGCAAGCACAACAGCCCAGAGTCGCGACATTGGAAACTCCAAGGCATCAGCGCAATCAATGTTCGTACCAGCGACGCGTGGCCCCAGAATCAACGCGGCTCGAGGCAGCGTTTTCTCCCGTGTGCGCCGCTCTGCCCACGTTGAGTAATTCAGTCGCCACGCTCGCCTGACTTCATCGACTCTGCGTCACCCACGGTGTGGTGCCACTCTTGCAGCGTCCGGTCCAGACACTATCTGGAGGACCACATGGCCAAACCGCAACCACGCAACGCCGGCGACATCGAACAGCCGCGACAGGACAAAGCAGCGCCAGGCAAGGCGGGTGAATGGCAGGACCAAGCCGACGGCACGCGCACGGATCCACCGGCGCAGGGCTACGACACTCCGCATGAGGGCGCCGTCCGCGATGAAGGGACGGAAAATCTGGGCGGCAAATGGATGCCGCGCGCAGACCCGCACCCGGAGAAGGTCTCCAAGGACCGCTGACCATGGAGTCCGCCATGTCGACTCAACCTGAGCTCACCATCGCCGCGGTGCGTTCTCCCCTGCTGGGAATTCATGTACTGGTGGTTGATGACGATGAGGCCGCACGCGACGTGCTGCGATCCGTTCTGGAAGCAGAAGGCGCTGAAACCACAGTGGCGGGATCAGCGGCCGAAGCGCTGAACTCTGTCAGCACGGCGGTCCCGGACGTGATGCTCGTGGATATCGGCATGCCTGTGGCCGATGGCTTCCTGCTGGTCCGGCAACTGCGTCTGCGACCCGCCGAGCGCGGCGGCCACGTGCCTGTCGCGGCCGTGACGGGCTACATGTCGAGCGCGGACCGCGCCACCGCGCATCGCGCCGGTTTTCAGGCGTATCTCGTCAAACCGGTGGACCAGAAAGATTTGATTACGACCGTCAAGTGGCTCGCCCGCACGCCCGCCTGACGGGTGCACGGGCTGACTGACGCCCTGCGTCAGGAATGCGGTCCGGAGGCTGTCAGCAAGTGGCGCAGGACCACGCGCCGCAATTCACGAACGTTGCCTGGCCATTCGCCGCGGCACAGCGCCGCGCACGCTTCGATCGAAATCCCAGGGGCTTCGGAGTGGAACGGCACCTTCCGATTGGCAAACTGTCCGACGAAATAATCGACCAGGGATGGAATATCGTCGCGCCGATCTCTCAGCGACGGCACCGAGACGCCGACTCCGTTGAGCCGGGCATAGAGATCGTCCAGGAATAGTTCGGCCACGACGCGCGCCGGCAGATTCGCGGTGGTCGAGGCAATCACCTTGATGTCCAGGGCCGTGCGGACCGTCTCGCTGCCGACGCGTCGGAACTCCCCGGTTTCGAGAAACCGAAGCAGAAGCGCCTGCATCCTCAGGCTAAGCGCGCCGACTTCGCTCAGAAAGATGGTTCCGCCTGGTACTGATTCCAATAGCCCAGGTTTGTCTGCATACGCCCCGTTGAAGCTACCTTTGATGTGTCCGAACAGCTCGGACTCCGCCAGCAAGTCGGGAAGCCCTTCGCAATTCAGCATCGCGAACCGGTGTGTCGCTCGATCACTCCGCTGGTGAATGAATCGAGCCACCACCGCCTTGCCGACACCGCGGGCGCCCGTGATCAACACATGCGCATCTCTCCGCGCCGCCACGAGCGCTTCGCGCTCGACCCGGCGAATCGCATCGCTGCCGCCCAGTATTTGGATGCCAGGAACTTCTTGACGAGGGGATGACTCGAAAGGCCGACGCTCATTCATGCTGATTTAACCCCTGTCCAGCAAAGGCCGTTCCATCGGCGGCGATTGCGCGGGCCTGAGGTGTTCGCACGGTCGAAGAAGACCTGCACTGAACGCGCGTAAGACCGACTGGTAACTTTGACCCGCGCGATGGCCACCTTGGGTACCGGGGCGAGCGGATTGGGGGGGCGCCAACGTATGATCGCGCACCGGTGAATCTGCTGGGCTGGTCACTTCTTGGCGTCCTGGTGGCCGGCTTGGCGATCTGGGCCATCCGCGCGGCCCGCGGCCGCGGTCTGGCAAGCCTCCGCCACACCTGGGGCACCATTCAGCCCCGTTCGCACAAACTCGATGAGATTCTCGCGTCGCACCGGTCCAGGGCCACCGAACTCGGCGTGACCGGCCTGCTCGATGACCGGACCTGGAATGACCTGCTGCTCGACGACGTGTTCACGGGTCTCGACCGCACGGAAAGCACACTCGGCCAGCACGCGCTCTACCATCGACTTCGAACCAACCCGACGACGCCGGAACGCGATGCATTTGGCGCACTCGTCCGCCGCTTCGCCGAGCAGGCGGACGATCGCGAGCGCGCACAGTTGGCGCTGACGCGCCTGCGCGATCCGCACGGGTACAACTTGTGGTGGCTGGCCCGGCCGGATGCCGTGGATGTGCCGGCGTGGTTCGTCGTTTTCCCCGCGCTAGCCGCGACGACGCTCACTATGATCGCGCTGCTCCCGTGGTATCCGGCGCTGGGGCCCGCGCTCGTACTGGTCCTCGTCCTCAATGTCGCCAGCCACTACGCCATCCTCAATCGCCTCAGCGCGGCGACCGGCGCTTTTCGACAACTGGCGCCCATCATTGCCACCGCCCAGTCGCTCCGGTTTCTGCAGGGCGACCACATCGATCCGCTGGTGGCGACGATTGGCCGCAACGTGCCGCAGTTACGACGGTTGAAGGCGATCTCCCGCACGGTGTCGGGCGATCCCTTCATGCTGTCCGTGAACCCACATCCCCTGGCCCTCATCGCGGCGGACGGCGTCAACGTCTTGTTTGACTATCTCAATCTGGCGCTGCCATTGACCGCCACGGGCCTCTACATTGGTGCGGGCGATCTGCGCGCCCATGGCCGGGCCTTGCTCGACGTCATCGCCGCGATCGGGGACATCGACGCGGCCGTGAGCGTGGCCTCCCTGCGGGCGAGCCGCACCGATTGGACGAGTCCGACGTTGCTGCCGCCGGGAACGCCGGCTGTCGTCACGGACGCCAAGCACCCGCTGGTCACCGATGCCGTACCGAACTCGATCACGCTGCCGCCGGCGGCCGGCGTGCTCGTCACCGGATCGAACATGTCCGGCAAGTCGACGTTCTTGCGCACCATCGGCGTAACGGCCGTTCTGGCCCAGACGATTGACACCTGTTTCGCGGCCGCGTACCAGGCGCCAGTGTTCCGCGTACGAAGCTGCATTGGCCGCGCCGACGATCTGCTGACCGGCCGCAGCTACTATCTGGTGGAAGTTGAATCGCTGCTCGAGCTTGTCCGCGACAGCGACAGACTGGACCCGCATTTATTCCTGCTGGACGAACTGTTCCGCGGCACCAACGCCGTCGAGCGCATCGCGGCGGGCCGGGCCGTGCTGATGGAACTGGTGGGAGCCCCTGACGGATCAAAACCTCACGTGGCGATTGCGGCGACGCACGACAGCGAGTTGGTGGATCTCTTGTCGGGATCGTACGTGCCGTGTCATTTCGGCGATGCGATCAGCGATCAGGAACTGACGTTCACCTATCGATTGCAGCCGGGCCGCGCGACCAGCCGAAACGCGATCGCGCTACTGCGATTGCACGGCGCGCCGCCGGCCTTGGTCGACCGGGCGCTGGCGACGGCCGTCAGGCTCGATGGCACCCGGGGGTCAGGCTGAAGCCTGATCCCTCACTTTTTGGGTGGCACCCGGCGGCGCAATTCCTCGAACCAGTTCGTGACGATGGCGAGCGTCGATCCACCCTCGCGCGACGAGAGTTCCACGAGGAATTTGTTCCGATCCGGGGTGACATCCCAGGTGGTTGTGGAGAGCTGTCGATAGACTTCGTGCGGTTGTCCGGCCTTGAACGCGGTGCCGAGAGTCACGTCCACGGCCATCAATTTCGCGGTCGGCACGCTCGCCCAGAACAACAACTCGCGGCCGTCCTTCGACCACCGTGGCGCCGAGCCGCCTTCGAGAGACACGCGCGCCTTGGCTCCCGGCCCCGGAAATGGCAGCACATAGATTTCGTTCGCGCCGGATTCGGCGGACACGTACGCCACCCAATGGCCGTCAGGCGACACCTGCGCCCAGTTTTCGGCCGCCACCGCTTCGTGCAGCGGTTTGGGTGTCGCCGGCTCACCGGCAGACTGGACCGCCAGAAGCATGATGCGCGGCCGCTTGTCCGGTCCGGGTTGGTGATACACGAGCGTCTTGCCGTCGGGCGTCAAGGCGGTCGGTGTCGCGGGGGAATCGGTCGCCAGGACCAGCGTCGCCTTCGCGCTGCCATCGGCCGGCACGCGGTAAATCCCGAACTTGCCACCCACAATCCCGCTGTAGAACAGGTGTTTGCTGTCCGGCGTCCAGACGGGGAAATCGTTCTCATCGGAGCCGCTGCCAAACGTCAGCGCCGTGAGGGTGCCGCGCTCGACGTCGAACGTCCAGATATCCCTGACGCCCTTGGCGCTCGTGATGCCGTTGGCGACCAGTCGCCCATCCGGCGAGAGGCGCCCGGTACCCCATGCCTGGCGCGACTGGCCCGGCAGTGGTTTGGCCACGCCGCCGCGGTCCGCCCACGCGAGCGTGGTCCCCTGGCTGCCGGAGCTCGAAAAATAGGCCAGGACCCCCGCGGCCGATACGGAATAATCCGCCGTTCCCGTCGGCCCCTGCAACGACACGTCTTCCACGATCGGCACCTCGCCGCCCGTCACTTCGAGCCGCGACACATCGAACGGCATGGCAAACAGCGTCGCGCCTCGGACGAACGTCAGGTGCCCGCCTTCGCGTTCGGCATGAGTCGGACCACTCGCGACGAACTGCCCGTTGAGGCCGCCGCGCGCGACGGTGCGGTACCCCTTCTGATCGAGGTCCAGAACAGCGAACTGTGCACCCTCAGGACTCCCGACCGTGAACAGAATCCGGCGTCCACCTGGCAGAAACTGCGGACGCGTGTGTGCCGTTTCCCCCTTCGAGGTGTCGAGCGTGGTGAGGACCTCCGGAATGCCGCTGTCGGCCGAGACGCGCATCAGGCCTTTGGCGCCGGAAAACACGATCGTGTTGTCATCGCCCCAGGCGCCGCCCAACTGCAACGAGCCGTCGCAGATCGGAATGGATGTGCCACCCGTCACGGGGACCTTTCGGATCTTCGAATCGCCGACTGAACTGAAGGCAATCCACTGGCCGTCGGGTGAAAACATCGAAAAGGCGCCACCCTCGGTGCCCGGCACGATCCGGCCGTTGAACTGGTCAAGCATCCGCAGCACGATGCCGACGGTGCTCGCTTGTCCATCCGCCGTGACATAGGCCAGGCGCGAGCCGTCGCGCGACGTCGCGACGAACAGGGAGACGTCCTTCATGACCGTTGAGGAGCGCGTGACCAGTTGTGGTACTTGTTCGGGCGTCCGCAGCTGTGTCCATGCAACGGTCGCGCCGGCGATCACGATCGCCGCGACCCACGGGAGCCAGCGCGATAGCGCGGACGCTTTGGGCGCCGGCAGTGGCGCGGCGGCCACCGGCGCAGGCGCCTCGGCGGCGTCCATGCCGATCCACACGTCGCCGATATCGCGGAGCCGCAGTTTGGGATCGCGCTCCAGACAACGCGCGAGCACGCGCCGGACGTTGACGGGTGTCCCGGCCGGCAGCGCGTTCCAATCGATCTCCTGGCGCAACACCGCCGCGAGCACATCCGACACGTCGTCGCCCTTGAACGCGCGCTGGCCGGCGAGCATTTCAAACAGCACGACACCAAAGGCCCAGATGTCTGCGCGTCGATCGACCGCCTTGCCTTTCGCCTGTTCGGGCGCCATGTACGCAGCGGTGCCCAGAATCGTCCCGAGCTGCGTCGCGCGCGCGGTCAGCGTCGGCGAATTCATGACATCGGCGCTCGATCCGATCGTGGGATCCAGCGCTTTCGCCAGACCGAAGTCCAGCACCTTGACCGTGCCGTCCTCCTTCACCTTGACGTTGGCCGGTTTCAGGTCGCGGTGGACGATGCCCAGTTCGTGGGCGGCTTCGAGCGCCATCGCCATCTGTTTCGCAATAGCCAGCGCTTCGGGAAGCGGCACGACGCCATGTTCGATGCGCTCGGCGAGCGTCGGGCCCTCGACGAGTTCCATGACGAGGCCATGTGTCGCGCCGGAATCCTCAAAGCCATAGATCTGCGCGATGTTGGGGTGATTCAACGCGGCGAGCACCTGGGCTTCGCGATGAAAGCGCGCGAGACGATCAGGGTCGCCGGCCAGCGACTCCGGCAGCACTTTCACGGCGACGTCGCGGCCCAGCTTGGTGTCGCGCGCGCGATACACCTCGCCCATGCCGCCTACGCCAAGGGATGCACCAATTTCATAGGGTCCAAGCCGCGTTCCGGGAGTCAGTGACATAAAGAAGGGGTGAGGGTAACACGGAGTTTGAGGCAGGGATTCGAACCCGACGAGTGCTGTTTCTGTAAACCATTGACGGCGCGCACGTTGTGGGACAACGGGTTTGTTTCTCAGCACTTACCGTTCACGATCGAGTCAACGTGAGCCCTCTCGAGTCTCCTCGAATCGACCGGGGTCATGGAGGAATAGTGGAGGAATCTCGACTGGCTCACCGGAACTGAAAATGGATTCCTCAAGGTGATTCGCAACATCCTACTTCATCGAACGCGCACGAGAGCGTGAGGCTGACCGATTCGACAGATAAACTGCAGATCGCGTTAGGAAGGACCAATCGGCCCCTAGTCGACTCCCAAGTGCCACGACTGTCGATCCGTTGATAAATCCTTCAGCCGGATTCTGAAAAGACTACCGAAGAAGGAAGAGGAATCCAGCGGCTTTAGCTTGAATGTCTTGAACCTTCGATTCTCCAGGAGCCAATGTGATCTTGATTGGGTTCTGGGACGAAAGCCCCTCCAGAAACTGCGGGTCATACCACTCACCTTCGATGATGTCGCTGAGTACCGAAATCAAATAATCCCCTGGAGGCAAACCCACGACGGAAAAATGGCCATCGACGCCCGGCCGAACAGAACGGACCCTTTGACTGAATGGAACCCAGAATCGGCGGTCGACCGCGTATGCGATCAAGAAGTATTCGGGCGCGGGCCCTCCGGACGCGTCAAGCATTCGGCCAGAAAGCCGCGTCGGCTGATCGGTAAACGTAATGGTGATTCCGCGCAGCCCAACCCCTTCACGGACGATAAGAGGGCTGTCCAAGGCGTCTTGGCCATCGACGATCATTGATTGAACGGCCCAGCCACGCGGAGGACCGCCGTTGATCACAAGTCGATAGGACCCAGGTGCCACACTGGCAAACGTAAAGGTCCCATCGGGTGAAACAACGGGCGGTGATGATCGCGCCGGTACGCTGAGTGTGGGCACCAAGATCGGCCGAATCGAGCTGAACATGGGCGGGGACGCGCCTTCCAGCACTATCCGACCGGAGACGGAGACGCCTGGTTGTAGCGACATGGAAGTCGCCAATTCACCACCGGAAGCGGCGATGTCCGCAGAGCCCCATAGCATCGACGAGCCCTGCACGACACCGGCGATGACGGTATAACTACCCGGACTCACGCCGCGGAACGTGAAATGCCCGCCTTGATCAGACTGTGTGCTGCCAAGACCAGCCGCGAGTACATTCGGAGCCTTCGGACCTGGGTCTAGGATGGTAAGCGAAACACCTGCCAGAGGCACTCCGTCAGGCCCGCTGGTGACACCCTTCACGGTCGTCGTGGGTGCCAAGCGAAGCTGGATGTTGACTCCCGTCCGGTCCTCGCGTGGTCGAATTTCGACAAACGAAGCCTCAGACGCCACGAACGCCGACGGGTAGTACACCGGAGCAAAAGCAACGGAATCGCCGACAGCCGAACTTGCCCGCGAACTTGCCACATTCGCCAATTGACGGCCGCTGATGATCTGTTCTGCCCGTTGTATGTCCGAGTCGGTGGTCACACGAATACGTAGATTAGATTCGAGACTCGGGCTACCCGTCCAACTAGCCGAGACGAGGTACCGTCCTGGCTCGAGACCGAAGATGCGATAGTGTCCTTGGTCGTCGGTCGGCTGACTGGCACCTACTTGTTGGAAGACTCGTTCGCCGGTCTGCGACGACAAGGCGTAACGGTAGGCGACGGCTCGGACCTCCTGCGCAGGCTCACCGGTGGCGTCGGTGACCAAGCCTTCAATCGCGCTTCCCTTCACGAGGACGATCAGATGATCGGTCGCAAGGCCGGCACTCTCGATCGTGATTGCCGTCCCTGGCCGACCCGGGCGCGACGCACCGTAATTTGCAGCTAAGTAGCCCAGCTTGGAAGCGCTAAGCAAATAGCGACCAGCACTCAGCTGAGAAAAACTGAACCGACCAGCCCCATCCGTGACCTCGATGCGCTTAGCGCCGGACGCCGCTTGAATGGTGACGGATGCATTCCCAATCGGTCGTCCGCCCGCGTCGTCGGATACGACGACGCCAGATATCTCACGTGCACTCGAGGCGGCCCTCTCTCTCGCATCACGGACTTGGCCGTGCGCCGACTGTACAGGCAGGACGGCGGTCGCGAAGACGAGTCCAATAACACAAGCTCTCATCGCCGGGCCACCGTGACGGTCCTGAGTGACATTGAGCGCACTTTACCCTCGGCAACTACCAGAGCAGAGCTGATCGGCACGAGACGTTCGAGGAAGTTGGGATCCGGCCAGTCGCTCATTTGCTCATCTTTGACGGCCAGGAGTTTGTAGTCGCCAGGAGGAAGGCCGACTGCTCGATACGCGCCGGTAGGGGTGACCCGGACCGCGGCAACTCTTCGTGGAGCAAGGCCGTAGTTGACCCAAAGCGCCTTATCAGCCGGAAAAATGAGGACGGTCGCGTCGGGGTCAGCCCGACCGGATTCATCAACCACCGTACCGCTCACTTCGGTCGGCCGAGTGGTCAACGTGATGACCGCGCCGGCGATATCGCGATCGAGGAGTAGAGGCACGTCTGACACGTCGCGGCCATTCACCATGGCGTCCTTCAGCGTCCAGCCAGGCGGTACTCCGGCGACACGAAGAAAGTAACGCTCTGGCGGCAACTGGCTGCTCACGAATGCGCCCTCTTCGCTGAAAGGCCCCTCCATCACGTTCCGAGGAACTAAGTGGCGGCCGTCAACATGCTCGAGGACAAAACGCATCTGGCGGATAGCATCTTTCGGGAGCGCCGCTTGCTCATTGGCAAATTTCAGCATTCCCGTGACACGAAAGCCGTCACGCAGTGTTATCGCAAGATCATCCGCGTCAGCGCCCGGCACCTGCACCCGCTGAATTGCCACGAGAGTTGGCACTCTTGCTCCTGCTGAGGCCGAGCCTCCGCGCAGCGTGACTGGAGCTTTGACAGCTCGGATGAGGTATTGGCCCTCAGGGACACCTAGGAACAGAAAGCGGCCGCCGGTGTCGCTGGTTGCCGAAGCTTGCGCAAGGTTCGTATCGCCGGCGCCGGAGCTAGACTCTGGCCAGAGCGAAAGAGACATGCTCACAGGCCCCTCCGGGCCCACAATCGTGCCCGCGATCCGATGGGCCTCGACCGGGGTGAGCCGCAAGTCCGACGCTCGAACTTGATCGCCGGCGGTCAGTTCGATCACGCCGACACCCGCGCCGGTGGACATGTCGGAACTGAACACGGCGGGATACACCTTCGCCTTCCCACTACCGGCTGGAGTAGCCGCCTGCGCGGGATTGACTTGGATGACGTAGCTGCCTGCATCGAGAGCAGCGAAGCGGTAGCTCCCCCGGTCGTCAGTCTTGGCGGCCGCCAGAGCGGTAAACCGAGGAGCGCCGGCGACGATCATCTTGCGCAACAGCCGAACTGAAAGATCGACAAGTGGCTGTCCGAACTCGTCGTAGACAGATCCGCTGATAGCACCTCGTTTCCAGAGGGCAATCCTTGCATCTCGCAGGTGCTCATCGCTACCAAGCGTCAGCACTTGCTCCGTACCGTTGGGGCGACGGCTACCATAGGCGCCATCCGAGTAGCCAGCCTTCGTGACTCTGATCGAATACGCCCCCGATTGTAAATCGGTGAAGACGAACCGTCCGCGGGAGTCTGTCAGGACAACGTTGCCATCTTTAGGTGCAGACGAACCGCCAAGAGTTACCAATGCCAGATGGATCGGTTGCTGGCTCACCGCGTCCAACACGCTGCCCATAATCAACGCAGTGCTGGCCGTGCGGTCGGTCAGAGATGCAGAGCGCGCCTTGGAAACGAACGTAGACGTGGCGAGGACAGCGACACAGCAGAAATGCCACACGATCGCGCGCGCCACACGTCGGCTCACTGTGGGAAGGCTGTCACCTTTTAGAGCCCGGGGCAAATTTTTTCACCAGCGGGTCAATGGCCGCTCTGAAGTCGGTGATGGGCTTCGCGCCGTTCAATACTTCCGTCACTTGGACCGTCTGATCTGGGAGAATAGTGCCAAGCAAGAAGGTCGGCGTCGTGCTGATGCCCAATGTCTCGGCTTCCTTGCGCTCATGTTCAACTCGATCCGCGGTGGCCTGACTTGTCCTGCATGTCTCGAACGCGCCGGTATCTAAGCGTACGTTGGAACTCCTCAGATCTTCCTCCGTCAGGCCGGGCCGTCGACCGAATAGGAAGTCGTGATATTCCCAAAACTGTCCCTGAGAGTTCGCGCATACTGCGGCCTCGGCAGCTTTCCGCGCAAACGGGTGCATTTCAAGGGGCAGGTTCTTCACGAATACCGTCAGGACGTTAGCGTCGACATACTCCGCTTTCAACGTCGGCAGGACATTTTCAGCAAACTTTGCGCAAAAGGGACACTGAAAGTCGGTGTACACGATAATGGCGACCGCCCCTGTTGCTCCCAACTTTGGCGACCCAGCCACACTGACCGGTTTGGATGGCACGGGAGTAGTAATGTCGCGTGACGTCGTCATCAACTGAGCGCGGTTCTCCCAGACAAGAAGGCAGGCCAGGGTCAACATCATTACAGTTGTGATCAGGTTGAAAGCGCCCCTCCACCCGCCACGAATTTCAGTATTGACCAAGGCTGCCTCCTTGCTTGAAGTAACGTCGCCGTCGCACTAATTCTGGCCTACGAACAAGGATTGCAATTCTTGCAAAACGTCCGATAGTCGTTGTTCGGGGGCGTCCCACAGTTTACGTCCGCGGCAAACGAGCAATGGAGCAGGCTGCAGGCCATGCTGCCGCCGTAGCCACCGGAGTCGCAATACGCGACCCCGCAGGCGCAATCGACGTTCTTATATTCCTCACAGTAGTCCGGTGGTGGATCGGCAAACACGGTGGAACCCAAGCCTGCGGCGGCGACCGCCACGGTGAATGCCGCAAGTCTGACCAGTTCGAGCACCTTTGTCGTCGTCTTTTTCCTCACGTTAGGCCTCCTCTGAATAACCAACGTCTCCCGGGCCGAGCACACGGCAAACCCGGAACGCCGTGAGATTATGCCCACAGGAGATCGCGTTTTCTGTGATGTGAAATCACATGTGATGCGATATCACGCATTCGACTGGAACGCGCTAATTCTGGCCAGAATCGAACTGCCAGGCGGCGCGACGAACCAGCCATTTACCTTGACGAGGCAGCCCTCGGCCTCCAACTCGGCCAGTTCGCGCGCGACATGTTCGCGACTCGCGCCTACGAGTCCGGCAAGGTCGACCACCGAGAGTTGCAGCACAAGCCGCATGCCGCCGTCATTGATTCGCCTGCCGGCCGCTTCCATTAATTCAACAAACAGTTCTTCAATCAACGATCGCGTTGATCGCTCGGCGACCGCTGCGTTGCGTGCGGTGTGCGCGAAGATGTCGGTGGCCAGCATGTCGTTCAGCCACCGGCTGACCTCCAATGTCTCGGCGGCCCGGCGAAATGCCCGATGGGAATCGATCGCAGTACGCAAGTCGTCAGGGCGGTGACCATCGCTTCATATCGACCACTCGTCATCGCGGGCACGGCGCCTAACAACCAGCCAGGACCGCGAACGGCATCAAGAACAGTCCGCTTTCCTACGATGACGATGCGCCCGACGGCGCCGTCCTCGATGAGATGGACGACACGGACCGCTGATCCAGCCCGCGCGATGACCTGACCTTGCTTGAAAGTCATGGCCTGTCCCAACAAATCCGGCGCAGGCCATTGCTTGGGCAAGGCGACTCCCTCATTCCCTGTCTACGCACTCTGCCGGCTGGCGGTGGCGGTGGCGGTGGCGGTGGCGGTGATCTTTGCTCGAACTTGAGCTCGATTTCAATTCGGAAGACTACGTAGAGCCGACGTCAGCGTCACGCTGACCAGACAGCGGCTCCACTCTGCGGCGACAAAGCCCTGTCGAGGTTAGCAAGGGCTGATAGCACAAGGAGTTGTGTCGGCGCGCAACGCTGGCGCCAAGTCCGCTGCTACCCGATGCGGCCACGTCGTGTTGGTTGACCACCGAGCCGAGTTCCACGAGGCTCCGTGCCAGTACGGATCACCGTTCGTGTTCCGCCAGCGCAGAGCAGTTGCCTTGTCTACCGCCATCGCCGATGGTTGGACGGGACCTGCAGCGACGTCCGCACTCTTGCGGCCGGAAAAGACCGTCGATTCTCCAGGGATCGGAGGGTTCCGAAGAATTGGACGGCGCAGGCTTGGGCCGAATTCTTCGGAAGAACAGTTGGCGTTCAGTGGACTCGTGGAGAAATAGTGGAGGACGTCGATATGTCGGATTGTAAGTTATTTAGAATCAATCGCTTATGGCGGTGAGGCAGGGATTCGAACCCGTTGAGCCGCGTTTCTCTAAGTTGGTGATGGCGTGCGGTTTTGGTGCCTAAGCGACTGACTGCGTTGGTGTTAGCGACAGGAAGTTCGTCCTCTCGAATCCCCTGGAGTCCGCGCGAATCGACCTCAGTCTTGGAGACATTTTGGAGACGGGTTGGGAGCTTGGCCTAGAGCGTGATCATTAAGATTCGGAATCGTTGCTTCTTTGGTACCACTGCTTGACCCCGCAGGAAAATTAGAGCCGGACCCGCTCCACAGCGTGGCGACAGCCTTATGGTTGTCCCGTTCCACCACTGCAGCGTTGGCGAGCGCGCCGTGCGCGACGTAGTATTTACAGTGCGATGACTCGCACCCATCGTCGAGCTGCCCTCGCGACCATGCTCGTGGCATTGTCGGTCCACGCGCCGGCCATGAAACTAGGTGCGCAGCAGAATCCGCCACCGCAGCGCCCGCCTGTGTTCCGCGGTGAGTCTGTGCTGGTCACAGTCGATGCCTATCCCCAACGCAACGGACGAATCGTAGAAGGGCTGACGGCCGCGGATTTCCAGGTGCTGGAAGATGGCAAGGCACAGACGGTAGAAAGTGTCGAGTTCGTGCGTATCGAACCGAGTTTTTCCGAGTCCGGGCGTCGCGATCCGAATTCGATGAACGAGATGCTCGCGCTGGTCGCGGATCCACACATCCGGGTGTTCGTCGTGTTTCTGGACCAGATCCACGTGACGATTGCCGGTGCCCATGCGAGCCGCAGGCCACTGGTCGACACACTCGATCGGCTGATCGGATCCAACGATGTGTTTGCGGTGATGACGCAAAACACCGATCCGCGCGCCCTGACGTTTGGCCGCCGCCTGCAGAGCATCGAAGAACACCTCGCGCAGTACTGGGACTGGGGCGAACGATATCGGATCGATTTGGACGTCACCGATCCCATGGAGCAGCAGCTCAAAAACTGCTTCGAGTTCAAGCCGGTGCCCCCCTTTACGGAATGGATGGTCGACGACAACGGTCAGCGTCGCCACCTCTATGAGCTGCTCGTCGATCGGCGCCGCGAGGATCGGACCCTGACCGCCCTTGAACACCTCGTCGATCGGTTGTCCGGCATGCGCGAGGCGAGAACGGTGGTCCTCACGATTACCGAAGGGTGGCGGCTGTTCCCCGACGATCGGCGATTGGCGGAGGAGGCCAACTTGTACGGTGCGAACCGTCCGCGCGTTGGCACCGTCGGCGGACAGCTCGTCATTGGCGACAGGGGCGGCACCACCGACAGAGGGATTGGCAAAATCTGCAACGACGAGCTCATTCGGCTCGCGGAGCTTAACGACCAGCGGCGCCTACAGGACCTGACTAAACGCGCGAACCAGGCCAACGTGAGTTTCTATCCCGTTAACCCGGCCGGGCTACAGACCTCCGACACGCCAATCAGCCAAACCAGTCAACCGTCGGCCCTGGAAGACAGTAACCGTCTGAGAAATCGTCTCGACGCGATGCGAACGCTGGCGGACAATACCGATGGCCTGGCCGTCGTCAACACGAATGACCTTGGCGCCGGCATGAAGCGCATCGTGGACGACGTGTCGGCGTACTACCTGCTGGGGTACTACTCGACGAACACCGCACACGACGGCCGGTTCCGCCGCATTGACGTCAAGGCCAAGCCGCCGAATGTCAACATGCGCGCGCGCCGGGGCTACTTTGCGCCGAGCGACATGCCCGTGCGGGCAACCATCGCAGCGCCGCCGGCCGGGCCGGTACTGCCCGACGGATTTAGTGATGCAATCGGCGAACTTTCAAAGCTGCAGCCAGCCGCTGATCTCTTTGCCCGCGGCGCCATTATCGGCGACAAACTCCAGGTCGCTGTCGAACTCTCGTCGTCGCGATCGACGGTCGCGCCATGGAGCAACGGTGCGGACGTACGGGTCGTCGCGACCGGCGCTGACGGCGTCGCCCTGCCGGCAGCCACCGCGCACATGGATGCCAATACGCGCGGTGTTCTGCTGTCCTTGCCGATCCCCGGCACGATGATGGATGCGCGTGTGGTGGCCAAAGTGTCAGCCAGCGGCCAGTCTCTCGAGTGCACGGCGGACATCCGCCGCGCAGCCGCAGGACTTGTCGGCCAGGCCGTTCTTTATCGCGGCCGAGCGACGGCGACATCTCCGCTGCGTCCTGTTGCTGATTTGCAGTACTGGCGCACGGAACGTGTGCACGTCGAGTGGTTGCTGACTGGCGACATCGACCAGCGATCAGCTCGTTTGCTCGGCCGCACGGGCCAGCCGCTCACGGTGCCGGTCACCGTCACCGAGCGCGAGACCGACGGACAACGCGTGGTTGCGGCCGATCTCAATCTCGCGCCCCTCGGCGCTGGTCAGTACGTCATTGAATTGACTGTGGGCCGTGGCGCAACGAGCGAGCGCCGATTGATCGCCTTCCGCGTGCTGCAGTAGTCCTCAGCTGCGAAGTCGCAAAAGGGAGACTCAAGTTTCCCTGTGCCTCCGAAACGACTCCCGGGGTCCTTTTACGTCTACGTTCGTTTCCCGCCACGCAGTCCGAAGTACGCCGTCCCTGCCAGCCCGACGGCGCCTTCAATCAGGAAGGCGAAGTCCGGTCCAATCTTCCACCCCACAGCAACGCGCGGCGACGTGTGCGAAGGAAGGCAAAAGAGCGACGGCGCGGGCACGATATTTCTGGTGCGAAGCCGGCCGTAGTCAACGCTTGCGTGCGGCGGGGAAGCGCCGATTCTAAGGGTGGATCTATCCGTACTGACCCGCATAGACACAAGCAATCGAAGTGAGTATGCTCCGCCATCGTTGTGCCTCTTCCGCCGCTGCCGTGGCCGAATTGCAGCGACTGGAGGACGTCACATTGTTCTGTTTCTCACGCTGGTGGGGTTGAGCCATGGCGGATGCGAAGGATTCGGCCGGCAACGGGATCGGGAGACGGTTGCGTGTAGCTTTGGAAACTGCGGCCTCAGTCGCGGTAATCGTCGGAGCATTGGCTCTGGTGTTCCAGACGTTCTTTTCGGGGAAACAACTAACTCAGCCTAAGACTGCAGACATTCCGGTTCCGAGGCAGACTCTGTCTCTGGAGGGAGCCGGCACGATCGGAGACTCGGCCGCCAAGGCGGTGCTCCTGGAGTTTTCGGATTTCGAGTGCCCGTTCTGCGGCAAATTTGCGACAGAGATTCTCCCTGACCTAGAGAAGCGTTACATCCAGGGCGGTCGCCTTCTGCTCGCGTTCCGCCATCTGCCTCTGAAGATTCATAAGAATGCTTGGTCGGCAGCCTTGGCCGCCAGCTGCGCCGCCGAGCAGCAGAAATTTGGCGCCTTTCACGATCTGCTGTTCGCTAATTCAAAGGGCCTCAACCCGGAGAGTCTCTCGAAATATGCGGCGGTGGCTCGCCTTCAGGAGGCCCCCTACCGCAAATGTTTAGAAACAACCGCGCAGGCACAGGTGAAAGCCGATACGGCCCTGGCGAGTTCACTTGGTATTACTGGGACGCCAAGCTTTCTTGTCGGCACACTTGAACCAGGCGGGCAGATCCGCGTTCGGCGAACCATGAGGGGCGCGGGGGCCATCGACGACTTCGTTTCGGCGATCGAGGGCGTTCTGTCGACGAAATAGGCCGCGGACTGAGGGGCCGGTAGTGCAAAAAGGTGACGACGGCGACTAGCGATAGCAGGCAACGGACGGTTCTTTCGCAACAAGGGAGGTAGGTTATGAAGACATTGAGAAATCTGGCGTTTCTGGTCATTGTCGGCGCCGCACTCTTCGGCCGTCCCCAGACGACGTGGGCGGTCTGCGATTTGTCACTCTTCGGGTATGGGTCCTGTGAAGACTTGACCAACGGCATCATCCTCGAAACCAACGGGTTTGCCGAAACCTGCGCCGACTTCTGCGCCCTACGACCCCTCTGTAATCCGGAGGTCTCATACTGCTATGTCAGAACCTTGATATGTGTGGAGGAGCCAGACAACGCTGAGTATGAGTGTCTGTGCCTATGCGTGCCGGCATAGTGAACACGCACCCGCTTGTGCTCTGGGGCATCGACTCCCAGTAACCTGAGCAAGGGCGGACCGCGCGGCGGTACGAGAGAGGCACCACTATGGCCCGACGATTCCTGACGTTCGCGTTCATGGTCGTTGCATGGCCCGCAATGTTTGCCGGCCATCAAGAGCAGCAGCTCACGCCGGTCTTTAGATCGAGTCTCGACCTTGTGTACTTTGACGTCTCGGTACTCGACAAGGACCGGCGTCCCGTTCGCAGGCTCGCCGAAACGGACTTCACCATTCTCGATGACGGCAAGGTGCAACCCATCGCCGCATTTGCTGCGGTGGACGTGCCACCGCCGGCGCCGTCATCACTCGCTGGATGGACGCGCGAAGCGTCGCCGGACGTTCGCACGAACGAACCGGAACAGAACCCGGAAGGCCGACTACTTGTCCTCTTGATTGATGACGCGCTGCTGCCCATGGATCCGCAGGCCGTGCACAGCGCGAAGACAATCGCCCGCGGTGTCGTGGACCGCCTCAGCCCGCTCGATCAACTGGCCATCGTCTTCTCGTTGGCAAGCAAGCATTCGCAGAACTTCACGACGGATAGCAAGGCCCTCCTCGCGGCAATCGATTCGATCCAAGGGGGGCCGGCGTCCTACAAGTTCGGTTGGGACATGACGGTCCCGAAAGGCAGGGCGACTCCGGGCACTGTGGGCTCCCTTCCAATGGTGCCCGCGGTCGATAGCGACATGGGCCTACGCCTAGGCTCGTTGAACACGTTGAGACAGGTCGCGGAAACCCTCACCGCTTCGTCGAGGCGACGGAAGGCCCTGATCTTTGTGAGCCCCGGCGTGGGAGTTGACCTCGAAAGCGACGCTCGGCCGGTGAAGCTCGCGGACGGGGGCGACCCGGGACTCGCCATTCGGGAAGCCAATCGCCAGCTGGCAATCGAAATGCCGGAGATGTTTCGCCGGATGGCGCGCGCGAACGTCACGGTGTACTCGATCGATCCCTGCGGTTTGGGCGGCCTCGCCGGGCACATGCTGAACGGTCTGACCGGACTCAAGTCACTTGAGAGCGCCGGTCCCGTGCCGCCGTTCTACCACTGGCTCGCGCCAGATCGTCCGCCCCGGCCAATAGACTTGGCACGTCGATCGGCCACGCTCTCTATGGACTTTCTAGTTGCCGCCGCCGCGAACACCGGCGGGCGGGCCATCGTTAACACCAACGATTTCGGTCCAGGCCTCGACGGCATCTTTGCGGAGAACGCGTCGTACTACTTGCTAGCCTACGCCAGGCCGCCGAAACAGGCAGCGGGTTCCCTGCACCGCGTGACAGTCAAGGTCAACCGGCCGGACGTCACGGTGCGCACACGCAGCGGGTATGAGACCGAGGCGGCCGATCCCGCGACCGTCAAGTCGCCAAGGGCCAAGCCGGCGCCAGACGCCGCGACAGCGCAGGCGTTCAGGTCCGCGATAGCCGGGCCAGTCGCCGATGGCACACTACCGCTGCAACTCGCGCTGGCGCCGGTGCTCGTTCCCCCGGACAGCGTCGCTGGTCAGTCAACGGCAGTGACGATTGTGGTCGGCCTCAGCCAGCCCGCGGTTGCCGACCGCACCCGTCAAACGATCGATCTACAAACGTCCGTGTACACGCCGGATGGCCGCGCCGTCGGGACACCGGCGCGGCAGACAGCCACATTCACGCTCCAACCCCGTGGCGGGGATGTTGTGCGTTACGAGATGCTGAGCCAGGTCGCGCTGGCTCCCGGGCGCTACGAGTTACGCGTCGCGGCGCACCGGGCGACTGACAATCTCAGCGGTAGCGTCTACGCGGACGTCACCGTGCCGGATTTTGCGAAAGCGCCGTTGTCCCTGTCGGGGGTCTGGCTCGAAGCCAGTCCGGGACCAACCGCCTTGGGGAGAGACGCGTTCGCATCTCTCCTCCCGGTGGTGCCGACGGCCAGCCGAGTGTTCCAAACCAGCGACCAGGTCACGGCCTCTATGCGGATCTATCAGGGCGGGAACGCGCCACTGGCTCCCGTGTCGCTCAATGTCCGCGTTGTGGACGAGAAGGACGCGACCATGGCCGAGGCCGCCGCCACCGTGGGTATCGAATTCTTCGATGCCGCCACCCGCGCAGCAGATCACCGCTTCACCCTGCCTCTCCGAAGGCTCACGCCCGGACGGTACCTACTGCGTTTCGATCTCTCGCTCGGTCCAGCGACTGCACGACGTGATGTAGTGTTTGGCGTCCGTTGACAATCTTCCGCAAAAGACGTTTTGCCAGCACGTTCACCACGACAACGGCCAGCTTCGTTTCGTCGCGTTCAATGACTATGTTGTCGAGTGCTCAATAGGCCACCAAGGCGGGATGTCGATTCCAATGTCGAGTTGACCAAACCTGTCAAACAGAAACGGCCAACGTAACGTTACGTTGGCCGTTTCCGATGTTGGGCGTCGAAGTGGATCTCAAGCTGCCGGACACCGGCACAGCCCAAGACTAAAACTGCCGTGACAGCTCCGACCAGGCCGTAGGCGCAGACACGCCCAAAGGGATCTCGGACGTCACTTGCCATCTTGAACAAATCCTTCGAGGATTCCACAACCATTGCCATTCGCACGCACGCGGCAAACTGCTCGGACCGAGATTCGCGGGTATCTACATGGCCTAATGAGTGGCCTAGATGCTCGAATTCCCATTCGAGCAATTCCCGCAGTTCATGAAGGAGCGTGTGCTCCCTGGAAATGAAGCAGCCGCCATTCACTGGCATCACGATAGACATGTTCGTTTCGTGCCAGAAATTGGCCCCACGCAAATCGCGCGGCAACTCCATCGTTGAAACATCGACGCCAACTTCGCCGCACCATCTCACAAGCCCATCGTAGAAACCAAGTCGGGCGATTCCGAAATGCGCGAGAAATTCCTGGGCGAGCTGGTTTTCCGCTGGGGGCCACGCAGAAGAGTGCCGATTTACGACGGCTGCGCAAAAAGCCGGTAGCGCGCTCGATTGGGCGGTATCCGGCATCGGTTCCACGCCTTATTGCTTTTTCAGCAGGGCCTTCTTGGTCAGTTTCTCGTACATTTCGACGATAAAACGCTTTGTTTCCAGGGAGGGCGCAGCTCCCTTTAGCCGCGTACCAAATTGAAATTTCGGGTCGTTGATCACGTGGCTGAACGCAGATTCGATTTCGAGGCGCGTGGGAGCACCCTGTTCTTCTTCGTCCAGATACCCAGCTTTTGCCAATAGATCGGCGTGCGGCGTTTCGTAGACCGCCGCTAGCCGCTTCAAGATCTCGGGATGCGGCGGATTTCGCAATCCGCGTTCGATTTGCGAAAGATACGCGTTTGAGACCCGCGCCTTCGTTTCTACCTGTTTCAGCGTGAGCGCAGCCGCCCGGCGCAATTCCCGTAGGTACCGGCCGAAGTCCGATTTCATGCCTTTCGCAGCTTATTTCCTAACGTTAGTAATTGCAAGATTCTACTAACAATTGACTTTGGAGCTAGTTTGCAAGATTCTGTTAACTCAATGGCGAAGGCTCTATCGACTCCTGCAACGTTCCCCTGTCCCCTGTGCCTGGTTCCCTTGCGGGTGCGGAGCAGCAAGAAGGGCAAGCCCTACGTCGTCTGTGACGCGTGCGGCGTCCAGATGTTCGTTCGGGCCAAGCCGGGCATTGCACGATTGGCGAGCTTGATGGCCCAGCCGGAAGCTATCGCGGTCATGCAGCGGCTGGCGACGGTGGCGCGACAGCAAAAAGCAACGTGCCCGTGCTGTCGTCACACGTTCTGGCTGAGCGAAGCCGAACTTCAGACCCATTGGTTCAACGGCGCATTCGTTGGCTACAAGTGCCCGTCATGCGGCGCGTCCGTAAAGCGCTCTGGAACGGAGAAGAAACGATGAAGATCACCTTCCTGGGCGTGGCTGCTGTCGTGATCGGAATCGCGGTACTGGTCATGTTTCTGCGCGGCGGTGCTTCCACGCCGGAGCCGAAGGAGCAACCGTGAATCCGCTCCACAATCTCCCGCCGCTCCTGACCGTCGATGACGCGGCACAACTCCTTCGCACGACCCGAAAGGCCGTCTACGTGATGATTGAACGCGGTCATTTGCCGGGTGTCACCCGCCTGGGCCGCCGCGTCCTCCTCCGCTCGGATCGTCTGCTAGAGTGGCTGGACCAAAACTGCGCGTCATCGCCGAAGGAGTAGGCGATGAGCGTGAAAGTCCGACCGTTCCGTAGCGGCGGCTGGGAAGTGGACATCACTTCGCGGCTGCCAGACGGGTCGCGACTTCGAGACCGGAGTAAAGCGCCGGTGTCCTCGAAGTCAGCGGCTCAACGATGGGGTGAAGACCGCGAGCGGCATTTGCTGCGTCATGGTCCCGCCCAGCCGAAGAAAGAGGTGCCCACACTAGAAGAGTTCGCGCCCAGATTTGTTGACGGCCACGCCCGCGCCAACCGGCAGAAACCGAGCGGCATCGCGGCGAAGGAATCGATCATTAAGACGCATCTGATTCCATTGGTCGGAAGTCAGAAACTGGACGCGATCAAGAGTGAAGATGTTCAGCGGATCAAGAGCACGTTGCGAACGCGCTCCCCGAAGACGGTCAACAACGTACTGACTGTGCTGAACACGCTGCTCAGAAAGGCGATCGAGTGGAATGTCATCGAGCGGATACCCTGCACGATCCGATTGTTGCCGGTGCAGAAGTTGACGATGGCGTTTCATGACTTCGATGAGTACGAGCGGCTGATCGCAGCGGCCACGGCGATCGATGCTCAGGCACGGCTGATCGTGCTCCTGGGAGGCGATGCGGGGCTGCGATGCGGAGAGATCATCGCGTTGGAGTGGGCCGACGTCGATCTCTCGAAACGGATGCTCTGCGTGAGGCGTTCCGAGTGGAGGGGTGAAATCACGGCCCCGAAGAATGGACGCTTTCGCTACGTGCCGTTGACCAATCGGCTAACAACCGCACTGCGGGACCATCGGCATTTGCGCGGCCCCCGAGTGATTTGTGAAGACGATGGCAGCGCACTGACGAGGCAGAAGGTGCAATACCGGATGAAGCGTGCGGCGCGGCGTGCGAATCTCACACACGAAGGCGTTCACATCCTCCGGCACACGTTCTGCTCGCACCTGGCGATGCGCGGAGCACCGGCGAAGGCAATACAGGAACTACTTGGCCATCAGGATTTGTCGATGACGCAGCGGTACATGCACTTGAGTCCAGCCGCCCTCGACGCAGCGATTCGGCTGCTCGACGGCCCGCAGCGTGGAGACATTCTGGAGACGGCAGGTAGTACGAATCGGTAAGGTCAGTCGCTAGAACAACTTAATTGGCGGTGAGGCAGGGATTCGAACCCTGCACGACTCGCTTGTGCACCTGCATACGCCGCGTGTCCTGCTCGGGGGTCAGGCTGAAGCCTGCTCGCTTGGGGTCAGACTGAAGTCTGACCCCTCATCTTTTTGCAATCCGCCCGACGACACGCACCCAGGCCACGTCGCCCTTGGCGTCGCGGATGAACTCGACCGGATTGCCGCGCTGGTTGCCGCCGATCACAATCGCGCGGTCGGGTCCGTAGAACGCGATCGGACTGCCGTCGAGCTGCAGTTGGCCGTTCTGCACGCGCACCGTGTTCGATCCGGACGGCGGACGCCGATAGACGCCCACGTATGGCGACGAATCCGGCTGGGTCGCCAGTAGCGGCGCGTCCGGCATTGTTTCATTGACGCCGCGATGACCGATCGCTTGCGCAGACTCCAGGGCGAGGCCTTCGAGCATCTTCAGCGCCGCGCGCTCCACGTCTTGAATAAGCTGCCACCCGCTACTGTGATTGGTCAGGATCGCGATGGCCAGGTGCCGCTCCGGCACCAGTTCGACAAGCAGACAATGACCGAGCGTCCCGCCGTGCGCCGCTGTCAGCACGCCACCAACGCGGCGCAGGTGCCAGCCGAGGCCCATGTCTTCGTCGGTGGCGTTCTTCCGCACGCGGGGCGTCTGCATCAACGCCAGCGAGGCAGGCGACAGCACGCGCGTGCCGTTGGCGGTCCCGTCACCCATGTGGAATTCGGCGTATTTGAGCAGATCGCCGAGACTCATCGACACACCGCCGGCGGTGATGGAACTGGACTTCATCAGCGGTCGAATCACGGACCCGCGTCCGGCCGCGCCGCGATGAGCGACGGAGAACGGGAAGCTCGCCACATCCTCGAGCCGCGTGAACGCGCGAGTCAATCCGAGGGGCTGGAAGACCAATGAGCGAAGCGCGTCGTGGATCGACTGTCCCGTCACAGCCTCAATCACCCGGCCCGCGACGGTGAATCCGGCGTTGTTGTAGCTCCACACCTCGCCGGGTGCCGCCAATTGCGGCAAGTCCTTCATCGTCTCCACAAAATGCGCCAGCGTGTCAGTGCCGCGGTCCTCGGTGGTGAGCTGCCCCTCCCATCCTGGCGTGTGTGTCAGCAGATGCCAGATTGCGACGTCGCGGGTCGCCGCTTCATCCTGAACCCTGAAGTCCGGCAAGTACCGCCGCACGGGTGCGGCCAAATCGATTTTGCCCTGCTCAACGAGCCGCATGATCGCGGTCGTTGTCACGGTCTTGGAAATCGACGCCAGCGCAAACACCGTATCGGGCGTAATGGGCTGAGGATTGTCGAGATTCGTCACGCCGAATCCGCGCAGGGTCTCGCGGCCGTCTTTTACGACACCGAGCGCGACGCCCGGCACGCCGTACTCGGTCATTTTCTGCGTGACGAGTGCCGCCAGTTGCTCAAACTTCGTGTCCGTCTGGACGACCGGCCGATCCCGCGATGGCGCGGCGGTGGCGACCACGGCCGCGACCAGCAGTCCAATGAATAGGCGCATGCGCGATTATAGGGATGTTGCGGCTCTGCACTACTCTTTTACGACTGTGCCCGAACGCAGCGCCAACCTCCCCGTCGCCAGATCCGCCGATTTCCCGGCGCTGCGTACGCAGGCCGATCAAGTCTTCAGCCGGTCGGCTGGCGCGTCGCTCATCGCCGGTAACCGCGTCCGCGTGTTGCGCGACGCCGCGGAAAACTACCCGGCATGGGAACAGGCGATTCGCGAAGCGAGATCGACGATTCACATCGAGATGTACATCATCCACCGCGATCCGGTGGGCCGTCGCTTCATCGATCTCTTGATCGCAAAAGCGCGCGCCGGCGTCAAAGTCCGCGTCATTTACGATTGGTTCGGCTGTGGCTGGAGCCCGCTCCTCGGACTCTTCCGGCCGCTGGTCGCAGCCGGCGCCGAAGTACGGGTCTTCAACCCGCCGCAACTCACCGCGGCACTGGCGTGGACGACGCGCAATCATCGGAAGTACATCTGCGTGGATGGCCGCGTCGCGTACATCGGCGGCCTCTGCATGGGCCAGATGTGGGAAGGCCGCCCCGAAAAGCACCAGGACCCATGGCGGGACACGGGGATGGAAATTGTGGGACCCGCCGTCGCGCACGGCGAGCAGGGATTTGCGCGAAGCTGGACGTTTGCCGGCGGGCACATTGATATTGATAATGAGAACGGCGCGAAGCCGGTGGCACCCGACGCCGTGGCACCGGCGGCCGGCACCGTGGACCTGCGGCTCATTTATACCGAGCCGTTCAGCGCGGCGATGCTGCGCGTCGATTTGCTCGTCGCGGCGATGGCGCGGCGCCGCCTCTGGATTGCGGACGCCTACTTCGCCGGTCACGGCCCCTACGTGCGGGCGCTGCAACTGGCCGCGCAGGACGGCGTCGATGTGCGCCTGTTGCTGCCGCAAGGCAGCGACGTCGGTTGGACGGTGCCGGTGTCGCGCACGCTCTATCGGACGCTGATCGAATCCGGCGTGCGCATCTTCGAGTGGAACGGATCGATGATGCACGCCAAGACGGCGGTCGCCGACTCTCAGTGGGCGCGGATCGGGTCGACGAACCTCAATCTCAACAGCTGGGTCGGCAACTGGGAACTGGATGTCGCCATCGAAAATCGCGACGTCGCGCACACCCTCGAGGCGCACTACGAAGAGGACCTGACGCATGCGACCGAGATTCTCAGCGCGCAGTCTGCGCGCAACACCAGCGCCCCGCATAAAGCACGAAGCACCCAGCACCCCTTTCGCCGCGACCGCGCTCGACGGGTGGCGCGCCGGGCGCTGCGAACCGCGAGCGGCGTCAGTCACGCGATCAGCGCCGCCGTCATGGGATCGCGACAGCTCGAAGCGTGGGAGTCCGCGCCCCTGATGACGCTGGGCCTGATCCTGCTGGCGTTGACCATCGTTGGTTTGTGGAAGCCGCTCGTGCTCGCGATCCCCTTCGGTGCCGCCTCGCTCTGGATCGGGTTGTCGTTCCTGGCGCAGGCGCTGGGCCTGGTCCGGCCGAAGACGCGATGAGCGGGCGCGGCGCCGCGACCGAATCACCTGATCTGCGTAGAATTCCCCACCCCCATGGGGTCGGCCGCGCAGATTGACCGAACTTGCCGTCGAAATCGGCGTAAATTAGACCGTCGGTCTCTCGATGCACGGCAACGTTGTTGCAGTACGTTTATTTGTCTGAGGAGGCACACGTGAAACTTCGCTTCGTATTCGCATTCGCCGCCGCTGTCGTGCTGGGCCTGGCCCACACCGCCAGTGCGCAAGATAAAGCACTTATCGAAAAAGGCATGAAGGTCTATGCGGAGGCATCCCCCAAGTGCTCCATCTGCCATTCCATCGCTGGCGTCGGCAAAGCCACGGGCGCGCTGGACGGCGTGGGATCCAAGTTGACCGCCGATGAAATCCGGCTGTGGCTGACCGACCCGAAGGGTGCCGCTGCGAAGGCCAAGTCGACCAAGACGCCCGCGATGCCGGTGTACTCGAAACTCGAGAAGGCGGACGTCGACGCGCTCGTCGCCTACATGTCCAGTCTGAAAAAGAAGTAGGGACCCGCGTCGGGTCCTTGACTCTTCTTGTAGCTCCATGGGAAGACCCTCGCGTCGGTGGCAGGTCGCTGGCCTCGTGGCCAGCTTCCTGCTGCTGACGACTCCCGCCTTTGCACAACGCCGCGCCCCTGCTCCCAAGCCACCCGACAACGACACCTGCCTCGCCTGCCATGGCGATCCGGCTTTCAAGTCTGACGCGGGCCGCGCACTCGGTCTCGACCCCAAGAAATTTGCCGAGTCGATTCACGGCAATCTCAGCCTGGCGTGCATCGACTGCCACACCGATCTCAAAGCCGCGGTCGACTTTCCGCACGTGCCGAAACTGGCGCGCGTCAATTGCGCGAGTTGTCACCAACCGGCCGTCGACGCCTACAACCTGAGCATTCACGCCTACGCCCGGCGCCAGTCGGCCACCAGCGTCGCGGCCACGTGCGCGGATTGCCATACCGCGCATGAAATCCGGCCCGCAAAAGACCCACTCTCGACAACCTACGCCCTCAACTTGCCGGCCACCTGCAGCCGCTGTCACGGCGATCCGGCGATCATCAAGCAGGGTCACATCGCGATTGGCAACGTCGCGGCGCTCTATAAGGACAGCATCCACGGCCGCGCGGTCACGCGCAGCGGCCTGCTGGTCGCCGCCAACTGCACGAGCTGCCACGGCAATCACGACATCCGACAGAAGGGCGATCCAGCGAGCCGCGTGAATCGCGCGAACATTCCCGCGACCTGCGGCAGTTGCCACGAAGGCATCAAGACCCAATACGCGGCCGGCGTGCATGGCGCCGCGTTCGGACGCGGCAACACGCGGGCGCCGGTTTGCGCCGACTGTCATTCGGCGCATCAGATTCAGCGCGCCGACGTGTCCGCCTGGCAGCTCGATGTGATTCGCGAGTGCGGGACGTGCCACGTGAACAACATCCGGACGTATCGCGACACGTTTCACGGCCAGGTCACCTCGCTGGGCTTCGTCCGCGTCGCCACCTGTGCGGCGTGCCATGGCGCGCACACGATCTTTCCATCGAGCGACGCGCGGTCGATGACGTCGCCGGGCCGCGTCCTGTCGACCTGCCAGCAGTGCCACGCCAATGCCACGGCCGGCTTCGCCAAATACGATCCGCACGCCGACAAACATGATCGCGATCGAAATCCACTGCTCTACTACGCGAGCACGTTCATGACGTGGTTGCTGCTGGGCACGTTCGGCTTCTTCGGACTCCACGCCATCCTGTGGTTCCCGCGCGGCTTCTCCGAACGCCGGCGCAACCGCCGGGCGCCGCCACCCGGGCCCGGCGATGACGGAGGCGCGGAGATATGAGGGAAACGGCGCCGGTATTTGTCCGCCGGTTCGACGCCTTCGATCGCGTCCTGCACGGCTTTCTGATGCTGAGTTTTCTGGGTCTGGCGGCCACCGGCCTGCCGCTGCTGTTCAGCGACGAGCCCTGGGCGCGGGCAATGACGCGTTTCCTGGGCAGCTTTGAAGTCGCCGGCTGGATGCACCGCGTCTCTGCGCTGATCCTGATCGCGGTGTTCTCAGTACACCTTTCCCGAATCGGCCGGCGCCTGATCAACGGGGACTATTCGGTGCTGTGGGGACCGACGTCGATGGTGCCACGGCTCCGTGACGTGACGGATTTCGTGGGCCACATCCGATGGTTCGTCGGCATGGGTCCGCGGCCGAAATTCGATCGCTACACCTACTGGGAGAAGTTCGACTACTGGGCCGTCTTCTGGGGCATGGGCATCATCGGATTCTCAGGGCTGCTTCTCTGGTTTCCCGTGATGTTCGCCCACATCGTCCCGGGCTGGGCGTTCAACATCGCGATGATGGTGCATGGCGAAGAGGCGCTGCTGGCCGTCGGATTCATCTTCACGATGCACTTCTTCAACGGTCATCTGCGGCCGGAGAAATTTCCGATGGATACCGTGATCTTCACGGGTCGGGTCAGTCTCGACGAATTCCGTGATGAACGGCCCGAGGAGTTCGCACGGCTGAAACGCGAGGGCGGGCTTCAGGCCGTGCTCACCGACGCCCCGGCCCCCTGGTTGACGCGACTGGGCCGCACGATCGGCACCATCGCCATTACGGCGGGCCTCCTCATCGTCGGTCTCATCGTCTACGCATTGCTCACATAACGGTTGACGCCAGAGAACCTCAGGAACGAGACTCATACCCACGATGAAACTGCCACTGCCGCGTAATCCCTTCAGCCTGGCCGGTGTTTTCCTGGCCACCATCGGCGCGCTGTTCTTTCTCATCTTCTTTTTGCTCGAGGTTTTTGGGCTGCACTCGAACCCGTACATGGGCATCGTGGTGTTCCTGATCCTGCCCGGCCTGTTCGTGTTCGGGCTGCTGCTCATACCGTTCGGGATCTGGCGCGAGCGCCGCGCGCTGCGCGCCGGCCAGACCGAACGGGTATGGCCCCGCATCGACTTCAACCTCCCGCGCCATCGCAACGTGGCCTTTTTCGTGGCCGCGGCGACGTTCGTCAACGTCCTGATCGTGTCGCTCGCCGCCTATACCGGCGTGCACTACATGGACTCGAACGAATTCTGCGGCCAGGTGTGCCATACCGTGATGGAGCCGGAATTCACCGCGTTTCAGGATGGCTCCCACTCGCGGGTCGGCTGCGCGCAATGCCACATCGGCGCCGGAGCGCCATGGTTTGTGAAGGCCAAGATTTCCGGATTGCGGCAGGTACTGGCCGTGAACCTCAACACGTATTCTCGACCGATCCCTTCACCGGTGCGCAATCTTCGTCCGGCCGCCCAGACCTGCGAACAGTGCCACTGGCCGGAAAAGTTCCACGGCGACAAGGTCAAGGTGATCCGCGAGTTCGGCAGCGACGAAAAGAATACGGAGAGCACGACGACGTTGCAGATTCATGTCGGCGGCGGCAGCGACAAACTCTCCATCGCCACCGGTATCCACTGGCACATGAACGTGGCCAACGTCGTCGAGTACATCGCGACGGATGACAAGCGTCAGGTAATTCCGTGGGTCAAGATCACGGATCGTGCCGGCAATTCCCGTGAATACGCCGCCGAAGGCGTGACGCCGGAAGAACTGGCCAAAGGCGAGCGGCGACGGATGGACTGCGTCGACTGCCACAATCGCCCGGGCCATCTCTTCGACCCCAGCGCAGACAAGGCGGTGAACCGCGGGATCGCGATGGGGATGCTTCCCAAGGATCTGCCATTCGTGAAACGTGAGGCGACGGCCGCATTGGCCGAGACGTACGCGTCGGCTCAACAGGCTGACGAAAAAATCGCGCAGCGGCTCAGAGAGTTCTACAAGGCGAACTACAACCAGTTGTACATGGGCAAGCGCCAAGATGTGGAACGGGCGGTCACGGGCACGCAGCAGTTGTATCGCCGTAACATTTTCCCGGCGATGAACGTGAGCTGGGGCTCGTATCCCAACAACATCGGGCACATGGATTTCCCGGGTTGCTTCCGCTGCCACGACGAGAACCACAAGACCAAAGAGGGCAAGGTCATCGGCCAGGATTGCGCGACCTGCCACGAGATGAAGTAGATCGCCCCACGCCGACTTCGATCTTCATGATCAACCGTGAAGCAGTGAAGGCAAGCTTTGGAAGAGCTCTGCCAGATTCTCCAAACTGGCTTCGGTGTCACTCACATGAAGAATGAAAACATGACTTTCTCAAAATATCTTCACACCTTCATTCTTCATGTGATCGTCGTAGACTTCTCTCGTGCAGCGTGCATGGGGTCTTGTCGTGACCAGCTTGGCCGTCACAAGCTTGGCGGTGGCCGGCGCGGCTCAGACACCCGCCCGCGGAGTGCCTTCCTCGCCTTCCAAGGTTGACGTCGGCCGCAAGGTCTACGAGCGCGAGAAATGCGCGACCTGCCACCAGATTGCGAAGCACGGCAACAGCCGCTTTCCACTTGACGGCGTCGGCTCGCGCCTCACGCCCGACCAACTCAAACGCTGGCTGACCGACACCGCCAAGATGGAGGACGCCTTGCCGCGCCTGCCTGCGGTCCGCATGTCGACCACGCGCTACCGTTTGTCGGACGCCGACCTGACCGCCCTGGTCGAGTACCTCAAGTCCCTCAAATAGCGCGGCCGTTTCCCCGTTCCCGCCTTCGCCCTTCGGGCTATGGCGGGCAGGCTGTCGTTCGTCGTTCGTCGTTATAGAATTTCCTCACCATGTCCTGGTTCACTCGATCCGCAGAACACGCTCGGCCCGGCCTGCTGGGCCCCCTTGAATGGCGCGTCCTCGAGGCGCTCTGGACGCGCGAGACGCCCGCCGCCGTTCGGGACCTGCTGACCGTCTTTCCGGAGACGGCGTACACCACGCTGATGACCACGCTGGACCGGCTGCATCGAAAAGGCATGCTGTCCCGCGAAAAACTCGGGCGCGCCTTTGTGTATCAGCCGCGGCTGACCCGTGCGGCGTTCGAATCCGCGCGGGCTGCCGACGCGTTTCGTCACGCCGTGGAACAGAGCAGCGGATCGCTCGCGCCGCTGGTGTCGTGCCTCATCGAAGCCGTTGGCGATCGCGATGACGAACTGCTGGATGAACTCGAGGCGCTCGTCGCCGCCCGCCGCGCCGAGGCGAGAGGCTCGCGTTGATGAGCTTCGACCTGCGCGTCCTCTCGGTCGGGCTGGGGGCCTTCGCCGTCGTGGGTCTCGGCCTGGCGCTCATCGTCCCGAGTCTGGCGACACGGTGGCGCGCGGCGACCTCCGCGGGGCGTGCGCAACGACTGGCGTTGCTGCGCCTGGTTCCCGCGGGCATCTCGCTCGTGGTCGGGCTGCTCGTGACCGCCTCGTTCCTGGTCTTCGAGCCGCGCCAGGCGGAGAACGTCGGCTGGATGATCCCGTCGTTCGCCATCTTCGGCGGCGCGCTGCTGCTGGGCGCGGCCTGGCGGTCGATGCGAATCGGCCTCGCCACGCGACGGCTCGCTCGCAAGTGGTTGGCCAACTCTGAACCGATCACTCTGGATGGCATCACCGTACCGGCCTTCGCCGTCACCTCGACGTTTCCGATTGTTGCCGTTGTCGGATTGCGGCGGCCGAAACTCGTGATTGCCAGGTCCGTGCTGACCTCGTGCACGCCGGAAGAGCTCCGGGCGGTGCTCGCGCACGAACAAGGCCATCTCGATCGCCGCGACAACCTTCGGCGACTGCTGATGTCGATTGCACCGGACGCGCTCGCCTGGCTGCCGATCTCCGAGCGATTGCTCTCTGCGTGGCGCGCGGCAACGGAAGAAGCGGCAGACGATGCTGCCGCGAAGGAGGATGCCGACGGCCGGGTCTACCTCGCGTCTGCGCTGGTCAAAGTGGCCCGGCTCGCGCGCGGGCAGGTGGTGGCGGCTCCCCTGCCGGCCGCGACGCTGTACTGCGGCGAGAACCTCGATGTGCGCGTACGCCGCCTCCTCGACCCGGCGGCGGCCGCCGTGATGTCGCGGGCGCCATGGAGCCGGACCATGGCCGCGGCTGGCGTCCTGATTCTGGTGGCGGCGCTTGCGCTGCAGGATTTGCAGGCCCTCGTCGAGGTCGCGATTACGCGCCTGCCGTAGACGCGATCACCGACCGATAATCCCCCCGTGCTGCTCGGATCAGACGTCCTCTTCGACAAACAACTACTGCGCGGACGCACGGTCGGCATCGTGTGCAACCCCGCCTCGATCGATGCGAGGTTCCGGCACGTCGTCGACCGCGCCGCCGACGCCGGCGTCACCGTCGGCGCCATCTTCGGCCCGCAACACGGGTTCCGATCCGACCTGCAGGAAAACATGATTGAGTCGCCGCACGGCGACGATCGCCGTCGCCGCGTGCCGGTGTATTCCCTCTACAGTGAAACGCGCGAGCCCACGGCGGAGATGCTCGCCGGGCTCGACGCGCTCGTCATCGATCTGCAGGATGTGGGCACGCGCATTTACACGTACATCTACACAATGGCGAACTGCCTCCGCGCAGCCGCGCGGTTCCGGCTCCCAGTCATCGTCTGCGATCGCCCGAATCCGATCGGAGGCGTCGCGGTCGAAGGCCCCATGCTCGTACCGGGCTTCGAATCCTTTGTCGGACAATTTCCCATCCCCATGCGGCACGGGATGACCATCGGCGAGTTGGCATCGCTGTTCAACAACGAGTTTGGATTGGGCGCCAAGCTCGAAGTCGTGAATATGGCGGACTGGGCGCGCGCCATGTATGGCGACGAAACGGGCGTACCGTGGGTGCTGCCTTCGCCCAATATCCCGACCTTGGAGTCGGCGGTGGTCTACCCGGGCACCGTATTGCTTGAAGGCACGAATATTTCAGAAGGCCGCGGCACGACGAAGCCGTTCGAACTGGTGGGCGCGCCGTGGGCCGATCCCGAACAGATTGCCGACCACCTGAATGCCTGCAATCTGCCGGGCGTCTACTTCAGGCCGGCGCTCTTCGAACCGACGTTTCACAAGCACGCGGCCACGCCGTGCGGCGGATGCCAGATTCACGTGACCGACCGGAACACGTTTCAGAGCGTGCTGACAGGCGTTGCCGTGATTGACGCGTTTCGATCCGCCGACCCCAGCCAGTTTGCGTGGCGGCCACCGCCCTACGAATACGAATCCACGAAGGCCCCGATCGACATTCTGTACGGATCCGCCGATCTGAGGACGCGCATCGACGCCGGCGAACGCGCCGCCGACATTTGCGCGGGCTGGGCCGACGACGTGCGGCCGTTCCTGGCTCAACGGGCGCGCTACGTGCGATATTAATGACCTCGGGAGTCGTTTCGGCGATATTGGTAACTTCGGGACTCGGTTTTGCCATGAGGCAACCGAAACGACTCCCGAGGTCTTTGGAGGATCCTGCATGAATCGTCGGGTTGTCGTTTTGGTGGCGTCGTGTGTGATGTGGGTCGCCGTGCTGGCGACGGTAGCGGCCGCGCGTGGCGCGGCGCAGACGCCGCCGGCAGCCGCCGGTCGGCAAGGTGGCGCAACGGGTTGGACCATTCCGCCGACAGCGGCCGAGGAAAAGAGTCCGCTCACGGTGAACGCGGCCGTGCTGGCCAACGGCAAGAAGTTGTTTGGCGACAAGTGCCAGCGATGCCACGGTCCCGAGGGCAAAGGCGACGGCCCCGAAGGCGAGAAAGAACACGCCCAGGACATGAACCTCACGATCGCCAGCCGCGCGGCACGCAACTCGGACGGCGTCGTCTTCTACAAGGTCTGGAACGGACGCACGGTTCCCAAGATGCCGAAGTTCTCCGAAGAACTGTCGAAAGAACAGGTCTGGGCCATCGTCGCCTACGTGCAGACGCTGCGCGCCAAGACCGCCGGCCTCCAGTGAGCGACGCGCCCGCGGACGCGATCGACCGCTTCGATCAGGAAATGCTCATCGCGTCTGATCCGGCGTCGGTCTTCCGCTGTTTCTTTGCACCGGACGCGCTTCGAGCGTGGTGGCAGACCGTCCGGTCCGTCACGACGCCCGTGCCGTTCGGTGTCTACGCCGTCGAGTGGCCGACGACCGTGTTCCGCGATGATCTGCTCGGCCCGCTGGGCGGCGTCTTTCACGGCACTGTCGTGGACGTCAGGCCCGGCCGCGGCTTCCTGGTCGCAGAAGCCTACTGGCTGCCACCGGAAGGCGATCCCATCGGACCGATGGCGCTGGAAGTGGAATGCCAGTTCGATCCGGCCGGATGCCGGCTGCGCGTGAGCCAGACCGGCTACGATCCGTCGCCGCGATGGCGCCGCTACTACGCGGTCGTGTCGCGCGGTTGGCAGCTATCGCTCACCGCGCTCAAGCGCTACGCCGAAACCAGCAAGAAGTAGGCGGACTACTTGGGCCGAAGGCCGAGCATCCGTCCCACACCAATCGCGAAGAAAGCCGCCGAGAAGCTGAGCAGCGCGCCCATCTTGGCCTGGTCGAGCACCACCCCGGGCCGGAACGCGGCCGACGCAAAGAACAACGCCACCGTGAACCCCATGCCCGCCGCGATGCCGAGCGTCACGAGCGATCGGTAATCGAGGCCGGCGGCACGCCGGAAGCCGATGCGCTCGGCGATCAGCGTGGTTGCGACGACGCCGATCGGCTTGCCCACCACGAGACTCGCGAACACGATCCAGCTCACCGGGCCAACCGACGCCAACGGCACGCCGGCGTTCACGAGGCCAAACGCGAACAGCACAAACTGGACGGGGATCTTCCACCAACGCTCGAAGTGGTGCAGCGTCATCAGCCGGACGGGCGCCAGGCTGCCGAAGACCTTGAGGTCGGATTTGTGATGCGGCATCAACGGAATGATTGGCACCAGCGCCAACGCCGGGTGCAGACCGCCGTAAAACAAGCCGAGCCAGGACAAAACGCCGGGCCCGAGGATGTACGCCCAAGGGCTTTGCACGCGCAGACGTCGGAGTGCCCACGCCAGCGCGATAGCGGGGATCAGCAGCGCAGCGAGTAACAGCAGTGACACGGCGCCGCTCGGATAGAAGATCGCCAACACGATCAACCCGAGGGCATCGTCGGCGATCGCGAGGAGCAGCAGAAACGGAATGGCGGGACTGTGGCGCGGAAAAATGAGACGCGCGGCGAGATATGAAAACGCGATGTCAGTGGCGCAGGGGATGGCCCAGCCAGCATGCAGTTCAGGCATCCCGGCGACGCGGATCGACGCCAGATAGAGGACCGCAGGGGCAATCATGCCGCCGCACGCGGCGAAGATCGGCACGGCGCCCTCGCGCGGCGAGGACAGCGGCCCCCCCGGCAACGTCGCCTCGAACACTTCCTTGGTGGCCAGCGCGAAGAAGAACACCATCGCCACGTCGTTGACAATGAAGTGCAGCCAATCCGTGGCTTGCGTGTAGTGCGCCGCGTTCAGGTTCACCCACACGAGCGCCACGACCGCGCCGAAGATCAGCAGCAGGGAGTTGTCGAAGACGAAGGCCATGAGTGCGGTCGCGGCGCCCGGGACCTTTGAGCTTTGGGTTTTGCCGGCCATCCCGATCGTTACAGGGTCTCGACGTGCACAAAGTTTCGGTCGGATCCGGACAACGCCGAACCCGTAGATACGAAGACGACGACGCCGCCCGCGGGAACCAGGCCCTGGGCACGCAGCAGGCTGCGCACATCCGCGATGCGCGTCGTGTCGGCGACGAGTGGCGTGACGCCCCAAACCAGCGCGAGGCGCGCGGCAGTCTGGATGCTGGCCGTGACCGCGAGAATCCGAGCGTCAGGGCGGAGAGCCGCCAGCACCATCGCGGTTCGTCCGCCCTCAGTCAGCGCCACGATGGCGTTGGCGTTCACGCCCGACGCCAGCGCCACCGCCGCCTGGCCGAGCGCCCGATCGTGCCCGCCCGAAGCCGCCATCGGGACGGCGTCCATGGTACGCACCTTCTCCGCTTCTCGCAGAATGCGATCGAGCGTCGAGACCGCCAGTTGCGGGTACTGACCAATGGCCGTCTCCCCTGCCAGCATGACGGCGTCGGCGCCTTCATCCACGACATGCGCGGCGTCGGTCACTTCAGCGCGCGTCGGGCGCGGCGCTGACCGCATTGATTCCAGCACTTGCGTGGCCACGATCACCGGCGCACCCCGCCGGCGCGCGGCCTGCACGATCTGTCGCTGCACGGCAGGAATCATCTCGAGCGGCATTTCAATGCCAAGGTCGCCGCGCGCGACCATCAGCCCGTCGGATACGTCGAGGATCGCCTCGAGCTCGTCCACGGCCCGCGGCTTCTCGATCTTGGCGATGAGCGGCAACGACGGTGCGCCAAATCGAGCGGCTGCCGCGCGGACGCGTCGCATGTCGTCGGCCGACTGCACGAAACTCACGGCCACCAGGTCCACACCCATCGCCACGCCGGCGGCCAGGTCGGCCTCGTCCTTGGCGGTCATCGCGTCAGTCTTGAGGACGACGCCCGGAACGTTGATGCCTTTGTGCGACTCGAGTAACCCACCCGTAATGACGCGCGTCTCGAGCGACGAGGCCGACGCGCGTGTGACTTCCAGTTCAATCCGGCCGTCATCGAGCAGAAGCCGCACGCCGGCGGTGACAGACGCAAAGAGCGCCTCAAACGAGCACGACACATGACCGGCGCCGCGCGGAGCATCACCGAGATCCGCGACGCCGGGTGCATCGCCCAGATTAATGACGAGCCGATCGCCGGCATGGAGATCGATCGGCGGGTTCACCGCGCCGATGCGAATCTTCGGGCCCGACAGATCCTGCAGCACGGCCACAGGGCGTCCCGACTCACTCGCCGCGGATCGGACGCGCTTCGCCACCTCAGCGTGGCCTTCTCGAGTGCCGTGCGAAAAGTTCAGGCGGAAAGCATCCGTGCCGGCCTCGATCAATCCACGAATGCCCTCAAGCGTGTCGCAGGCCGGACCGATCGTGCTGAGGATGCGCGTTCGTCGCATTGGGCTCCCGCAGCGTACAATCTGGACTGGTTGTTGCACAACCTCGCCGAAGCAGTTGTTGCACAAACTCGCTCAACTGGTGTTGCACGACCTCGGAGACGCTCCATGGAAGACAGTCTCGGACAATCTGGCGACGGCGTGGCTCCGGCCCCAGTCGCGCCCGCGACGGTAAATCCAGTTGCGCCGATGACGGCGACTCCGATCGCGCCGTCAGTCGCAGCGCCAACGCCCGCGATCAACTGGGGCTTGATGGCGTTCATCGTCGCCGCCGGTGCGCTCGCGGTCTCCGTGTCATCTTGGTATCAGCACGGCCGGGCGATTGCCGAACTCCAGGCGACGCAGCAGGCGATTGGTTCCGCCGCGGCGGCCAGCGCGCCCACGATCGATCTGTCGGGTGCGTCCGTGCTCGGGTCAGACAGCGCCGTCGTCACGCTCGTGGAATTCTCCGACTACGAGTGCCCGTTCTGCATCCGGCATTTTCAGCAGACGATGCCGCAGATCATGGCCACCTACATCAAGCCGGGCAAGATTCAGTACGCCTTCCGGGACTGGCCTGTGGATGAGCTGCACCCACAGTCGATTCGGGCGCACGAAGCCGCGCATTGCGCACTCGAGCAGAGCCGATTCTGGGATTTGCATCCGAAGTTGTTCGGGCCGCCCGGGTCGCATTCACCCGAGCAACTGACAACACTGGCTCGAAGTATCGGCCTCGACATGGCCACCTTCAGCACGTGCATCGACGCGAAGCGGTCGACTGATGCGATCCGCGCGAACGGCAAATTGGCGACGGACTTTGGCGCGACCGGCACGCCCGCGTTTTTCATCGGGCTTCGCGATCGCAAAACCAACAAGGTCACGGTGCTGCGGGGCCTGGCGGGTGCGCAACCGTTCGACGTCTTCGCCAAGGCGATCGACGAAGTTCTGACCACCGCCTCACGGTAGTGCTCGCAAGCGACCGCCGAACGCGGCCGCTAAGTATCAGTCCCAGGGTGCCACGAGCGCCTTCGGCACGGTCAGCGCGCCTGCGACTGCCAGCGCTTCATTCATCTCGCCCAATCCGAACGTGCGCGCCCCGATTCGTTCCCACGGCGTTTCCCGCCCATGGCGTTCGAGCGCGCGAAGGGCTCGCAGGAAATGCCCGACCTCGCTGCCCCAGCAGCCTCGGATATCCAAATGCTTCCGATTGATGTGCTCGTGCGCGTTGATCGTGCTGTCGCCCACGTTCGTGTAGTGGCCGGCGATCACGTAAGCCCCGCCGTTGCGCGCCATCCGCACGCCTTCTTCGAACGCGCGCGCCGACCCGGCCGCCTCAACGATGACGTCGCCGCCCAGGCCGCCCGTCAGCGCCAGCACGCGCTCGAGCCGCTCTTCGGCCGTCGTCTTGTCGAGGTCGATCACCACGTCCGCGCCCATGTCGATCGAGAGCGCCAGACGGTCGTCGGGCGCACCGATCACAATGACCTGTCCGGCGCCGGTATGCTTCGCGAGCGCTGCTGTGCTCATCCCGACCGCACCGGCTCCCTGCACGACCACGGTGTCGCCAAGCGTAATCCGCGCCCGTTCGATGATGTGCACGGACGTAAGCAGCCCGCAGCCGCCACCGATATACGCCTCGAACGTCACCGCATCCGGTAATTTCGCGACGATGACGCCGGGTTCGAGATAGACCTTCTGCGCCCAGCCGCCGAACAGGCCCTCGGTCGCCGAATCGGTGATGCCATAGACGCGCCGCGACGGGCATCGGGTCGGCGTGCGATGCACGGTGCAGGCCAGGCACCGGCCGCAGGTGCGGTGCACGTCGAAAAACGCCACGCGATCGCCCTCGCGAAGTGGCGCACCCGTGACGTCAGCCAGTCCGCCGCGAATCTTGTCGAGCGTGCCCGTCGTCACGTGCCCGGGGATGATGGGATATGGGACGCCGGACAGGCGGCCGTGCCAAAGATGGACGTCCGTCCCGCAGACTTCGGACAACGCCGTGCGCAGGAGCGCACCGCCCGGCGGCAGTTCGGGTTCGGCAAACTCGCGAATTTCGACCGGCACGCGTGGCGCCGGCATGACAGCAGCAAGCACAGACATGGCTGCGATAGATTACCCCGTATGACGATCGGTGAAGCGGCAGCGCAACTGCGATCCGGCGCGGTGCGCGCCATCGACCTGGTGGACGCGAGTCTGGGCGCGATCGACCGCGACCAGCCGCGGACCAACGCGTTCATTCGCATCGACGCCGAGGGCGCCCGCGCATCGGCCAGGCGCGTGGACCAGGAACGCGCGCAGGGCGTGGATCGCGGTTTGTTGCATGGCATCCCGATTTCTCTGAAGGACCTGATCGATGTGGCCGGCGAGGTCACAACCGCGGCTTCGCGCGTGCTGGCGGACCGCATCGCTGCCAAGGACGCGCCCGTTGTCGTGCGGTTGCGCGAGGCGGGCGCGATCATTCTCGGGAAGACGAACCTGCACGAGTTCGCGCTCGGCACGACCAGCGAAGACTCGGCGTTTGGCGCCGTGCACAACCCGCGGGACGTGTCGCGGTCGGCCGGTGGCTCGAGCGGCGGATCAGCCGCGGCCGTCGCCTGCGGCATGGGCTTGGCCTCGATTGGAACAGATACGGGCGGGTCCATTCGCATCCCGGCGGCAGCCTGCGGCATCGTCGGCCTCAAACCGTCGATTGGCGAAGTGCCGACGGCAGGTGTGATTCCGCTCAGTTCAACGCTCGATCACGTGGGGCCGCTCGCGCAATCGGTCGAGGATGCGGCCCTGCTCTGGGCCGTCCTGGCCAATCAGCCCATGCCAGACCTTCGCGCGCGTCCGGCAATCGCGGGGTTGCGGCTGGTGCGGCTGCGCGGGTACTTCGATTCGCCGATGGCGCCCGAGGTGCGCGTCGCGTTCGATCGCGCGTTGGCAGCGATGGCCGGCGGGGGCGCGATAATTGTGGACGCGGAATTGCCGTCGGCTCGCGGCATCCTCGAGGCCTACGTCAATGTGGTTCTGCCCGAGGGCACGGCGTGGCACAACCAGTATCTCCAGACGCGTGGCGCGTCCTACACGCCCATCGTCCGCGCTCGATTCGAGAGCGGTCGCGCAATTCCGGCGACGAAATACGTCGAAGGCCTCGAGTTCTGCCGCCAGTTGCGCCGTGAGGTCGACGCGCTGCTCGATAGCGCAGACGCCATCGTCCTGCCGACAGTGCCCATCACGGCGCCGACGATTGGCGCCGACGAGGTCACGATCGATCCTGCCGTGGGCGACCGGACACCGGTGCGGTCGGCGATGCTCAAGCACACCCAGCCGTTCAACATGAGCGGACATCCCGCGATTTCACTGCCGCTGTTCTCGATAGGCCTTCCGGTCGGGTTGCAGCTGGTCGGCCGGCGGGACGACACAGCGGGTCTGTTGGCGATTGCCGCCACCTGCGAGAAGATGACAGGCAATGCCTAAGCACGCCTCAGTTATCGAAGCCCAGTCGCAGCAAGCCCAGGGAAGTGTGTACGTCGATGTCAGGTCCCAGGCCGAGTACGCGCAGGGCCACCCTGCCGGCGCGGTCAACATCCCGCTGATCGACCGCGATCCACGCACCGGTCAGATGATGCCGAATCCGGACTTCATGCAGGTCATGCAGGCCAATTACCCCGCCGACACGAAGTTGTTGATCGGCTGCCAGGTCGGCGGCCGATCGATGCGTGCAGCTCAGATGCTCGAAGCGTTTGGATTCAGCGACGTGACCAACGTCAAGGGCGGCTTCAGCGGGATGCGCGATTTCATGGGCCGGTCCGTCGATCCGGGCTGGGAAGAGTCCGGCCTGCCGGTCGAAACCGATGCGCCGGCCGGCCAGGGCTACGAAGACCTGGCGGCAAAGGCGGGGTTATAACTCGTTACAGATATTTGAACAGGCCGCGCAGCGCGTCGTAGATCACGGAGCCAACGGCCGAGACGAAGGGCGACACGTCCCCATTCATGAGCTGGCTCGCGGCGTCCGCACTCTTGATCGGATCGGTGAGCAACAACCAGATCGTCGCGCCCGCGATCGTGGCTGCCATGAGCCCTATGATCGCCACGAGGCTGACGCTGAATCGGATGACGCTCATGGGAACCCGGCCAGTTTAACACCGCGCCCGCGACGCTTCGACGCCCTCACGGGACGAGAATAATCTTGCCGAATTGTTCAGACGCCTCAAGCCGCTGTTGAGCTTGAGCCGCCTCGGCTAATGGGTACGTACGATCCACAGTAGGCGCCACGACACCCTTGAAAAACAAATCGGCCGCCTCCAGCAACTCCCGCCGCGCGCCCATGTAAGAACCAAGTAACGAAAGCTGCCGGGCAAACAAATGCCGCAGATCGAGCGTGGCCTGAAAGCCGGTCGTCGCGCCGCACGTGACGACCCGTCCGCCCCGCGCCAGGCACCGCACGCTCTTCTCCCAGGTGGCCATGCCTACGTGTTCGACGACGATGTCCACACCCCGGTTGGCTGTCAGGCGTCGAACAGTTGTTACGAGATCATCAGCATGATGGTTAACAACTTCATCAGCCCCCAGATCTTTCGCCCTGGCGAGCTTCTCGTCGGTGCCGGCCGTCGCAATGACCCGCGCATGAAAAGCCTTCGCAATCTGGATCGCCGCCTGCCCCACGCCGCTGCCAGCAGCCAGTACCAGTACGGTGTCCGAGGCCGACATGCGCGCACGCGCATGAAGCATTTGCCAGGCGGTCAGGAAGGACAGCGGAAACGCCGCGGCCTGCGCGTCCGTGACGTGATCGGGTAGCGGAATCAGCGACGCCGCGGGAACGGCGACGTACTCCGCGTAGCCGCCGTCGGACTGATAGCCGAGCACGTCGTACTTCGGGCAGAAGTTGTCTTCGCCGGCCAGGCATCTAGGACAGCGTCCGCAACTGAGTCCGGGCTGGAGCATGACCCGCTGGCCTGTCGGCAGACCAGTGTCGCCGGCATCGGCAATCACACCGGCCACATCGGCGCCTGAGATGTGCGGCAGCGGAATCTTCACACGATCGAGCCCTCGCCGCTGCCAGAGGTCGAGATGGTTCAACGCGCAGGCACGGACCTGCACCACCACCCAGCCAGGTTTAGCGACCGGATCGGGCGCGTCCTCGTAACGCAGCACATCCAGTCCGCCATGCACATGAAATCTGATTGCCTTCATGACCCGGAATTATTGACCGTACCGAATTAGAACAAAACCGTCGTTTCCGTGATCGGGCGTCCCAATTGGCCAAGCGCCTCACGGTGCTTCTCCAGATCGGTCACGACGACGATGGCGCAGTCGTCGGGCTGTAGAAACGCGCGGGCCGCATCGGTCACGTCATCGACCGAGAGCCGGGTCACGGCTGGTACGAAACGGTCGTACGTGTCGTCCGGGAGTTCGTAGGTGGCCATTTCCACTGCCGCGCGGGCAATTTGGCCCGGCGTCTCGAAGTGGCGGACATAGCCGCGCGTGAGCGACGCGCGCGCCTCATCAAGTTCGTCAGAGGTGGGCGGGCGATCGCCGGCGATTTCGTGAAACTCGCGCTGAATCTCCGCCACGGCGACTGCCGCGGCATCGGACTGCACGCTCGCGTCGCAGGAAAACAGCCCGCCCATCCGGCGGAGATCGAAGGTCGATCGCGCGCCATAGGTGATCGCGCGCGCCTCGCGCAGGTTCCGATTGATGCGGCTGGTAAACTGTCCACCCAGTAGTGCATTCAATGTAATGAGTGCATGGTAGGCGGGCGTGCGGCGAGACGGACCGATTTGGCCCACGCGCACCTCGGCCTGCGCCGCGCCCGCGCGATGCACCGCGATGATGTCGCGCAGCGGGCGCACAGATGCCGGCGGCATCACGGCCGGCATGCTTGCGCCCGTTGGCCAGTCGCCGAATACCCGTTCGGCTTGGGTGCGAACCGACGCGGCGTCGATGTCACCTACGGCAATCAACGTCGCGCCTGTGGGCGACCACGCCCGCTCCCAGAACGTCCGGACATCGTCGATCGTCGTCGCTTCGATCGCGGCCGTCGTCCCGAGCGACCCGTGCCCGTACGGGTGAGCGCCAAAGACGGCCGAAATCAACGCGCGGTCGGCCATCGTGCTTGCGACGCGGCTGGCCTGGCGCAGACGGCTCAGGCGCAACTCGCGAACGCGAGCGAAGTCGGCTTCTGTTAACTGCGGCCGCCGCACGACATCGGCCAGGAGGTCGAGGGCCGCGCGGGTGTGCTTCACCAGCGTCAGGAGCGACACACTCGTGACCTCGGCGCCCGCTTGCACCTCGAAGTGCGCACCCAGCCTCGCGACCGCATCCGCCAGCGCAATCGCATCGCGCGCCCCAGCGCTTTCGGCGACGAGCGACCCGACCAGACTCGCCAGGCCAGGCCGATCGGGCGGATCGGACACCACCCCATGATCGAGAACCAGCGTGAACGACACCACGGGCAAGGCCGAGTGCCGGATGGACCAGATCCGCAGACCGTTCGCCAGCGACGAACGCTCCACCGCCGGGAACGCCACCGCCGAGGCTGGTCCAGGGACAGGCAAATCAAATCGCGTCATAACGCCAGGTCCCGTCGTCCCTGCGGCACGACCGACATCACCGTCGCCTGCGCCGGATCAAGCCATCGGCCGACCGCGTCCCGAATCGACGCCGGCGTCGCCGAGAGGTACCGCGCAAGGTCGGCATCGAAACTATCGGGGTGTCCGAAATGCGCGTTGTAGGAGTTCAGCTGGTCCGCCTTGCCTCCGAAGCCACCGACGGACTGCAGGCGATAGACAAATGCCGCCTCCGCCTGCGCGCGACCGCGTTCGAGATCGGTGGCGGCCGGCCCCGATTGCCTCAACTGATCGATCTCCTCGACCATCGCCGCGTGCAGGGTCGACAACGTTTGACCAGGCGCCGCTGTCGCGAGCACTTGAAAGGTGCTGACCAACTCGCGCGACGATTGCGCTGCCGTCAGTTCCGTCGCGACCCGGCGATCGTGGACGAGCCGGCGATAGAGACGCGACGTGCGGCCATTCGCCAGCAGGTCCGCCGCCAGATCCAGCTCGGCATCGCCGGTTTCAAAGAGCGGTGGTGACGGCCATGAGAGGTAGATCCTCGGCAAATCCACGTGGTCTTCCATCACGTGACGATCGGGGCGGGGCTGAACCGGCGTCCTCGGCATCTTCGGGACACCGGGACCTCGGGGGATTTCCGCAAACAGCTCCTCGACCAGTCCGAACGCATCGCCGGCTTCGATGTCGCCCGCAATCGCGATGGACGCGTTGCCGGGATGGTAGTACCGCGCGAAGAACTCGCGCGCATCGTCGACGGTCACGGCATGGAGATCGGCGGGCTCGCCGATCGTGGGCCAGGAGTACGGGTGACCGTCCGGCCACAACGCGCGGGCAATCGCGAACTGCGCGAGCCCATAGGGCTTGTTTTCGTAATTCTGGCGGCGCTCGTTGAGGACCACGCCCCGCTGTGTCTCGAACCGCTCGGACGACAGGGCCGGCAACAACCAGCCCATGCGGTCGGCCTCCATCCAGAGCGCCAGCCGAACGGCCTCCTTCGGCACCACTTCCCAGTAGTTGGTGCGATCGAGGCTGGTGGATCCGTTCAGCGTGCCGCCCGCGCGCTGGAGCGGTTCGAAATAACTGTTCGGCTGATGCGCCGACCCTTCGAACATGAGGTGCTCGAACAGATGCGCATAGCCCGTCTTACCCGGCCGTTCATTCTTCGATCCGACGTGGTACCACACGCTGACGGCGACGAGCGGCACACGGCGATCGGTGTGGACGATGACGTCCAGGCCGTTGGCGAGCGTCCGCTTCTCGAAGGCAACCTGCATCACGCGCCTTTCACATGAAGAATGAAGGTATGAAGGGTTTGTTGGGAAGTGCGCGCTGACACGCCCAATAAGATCTTCATGCCTTCATCCTTCATGTGAACGTTGACTCGATTGCGGTGTGACTCAGTCGACTTGTTTCAACGGGATCGTACGGCGCGCATGAGCGGAAATCGAGACCTGCTGCGCCACCCGATCGGCGGCGGCGATGATGGCCAGCGACGGCGGCGAAGTCGGATCCGCATCCACGATGGGCGTGCCCCGATCGCCGCCGATACGGACCGGCGCATACAACGGGATGCTGCCCAGGAACGGCACGGACATCTCGGCGGCCAGCGCTTCGCCCCCGCCCTTCCCGAAGATGTCGCTGTCGTGGCCACAGGACGGGCACGCGAAGTAGCTCATGTTCTCGATCAAGCCAATCGCCGGAATGTTGAGCTTGCGGTACATCGCAATCGCGCGACGGGTATCAGCCAGCGAGACGTTCTGCGGTGTGGTCACGAGCACCGCGCCTGCGACCGGTACCGTCTGGCTGAGACTGAGTGCGACGTCTCCCGTGCCGGGCGGCATGTCGACGATCAGGTAGTCCACGTCGGTCCACTTCACGTCACGAAAGAATTGCTGAATCGCGCCGTGCAGCATCGGCCCGCGCCAGATGACCGGCGCATCATCCTGGGTCAGGAAGGCCATCGAGACGCACTGAATCCCGAACTTCTCCGCCGGCTTGATCTTCTGGCCGTCGGTTTCCAGCTGCTGGTTGAGCCCCATCATCATCGGCACGTTGGGCCCGTACATGTCGCCATCGAGAAGTGCGACGCGACTCCCCCGCCGCGCCAGCGCGACCGCGAGGTTCACCGAGAGCGTCGTCTTGCCCACGCCGCCCTTGCCGGCGCCGACGGCGATGATGTTCTTCACGCCATCAACGGGCGCGCGGCCCGTTTCGGGCCGGCCGACCGCGCGCACCTGCGCGGTCATTTCCACGTCCACGCGTGACACGCCGGGGAGCGCCAACACGACGGATCGTGATTGGTCGCGCAGCAGTTCCTTCACGGGACACGCGGGCGTCGTCAATTCGACCTTGAAGGCGACCGTGCCGTCGGTGATCTTGACGTCTTTCACGAACCCGAGCGTGACGATGTCTTTGTGGAGATCCGGATCCTTGACGGCCTTGAGGGCCTCGAGGACCGCGGCTTCAGTCGTGGCCATGAATGAATTCTCTTTTTTCTACTTCAACAACTGCTCGGCCAAATCGCCGAGGTAAGGCAACTTGTAGATTTCGCCCCGCCAGGCTTTCGTCATCAACAACACCCAGATGGCGATGACGACGATCAGGAACGGCAGGTACAGCACGACGCCGATCAAAGGCAGACCAGCAAGCACCAGGTGCATGACGAGGACGGCGACGAACACCACCACCGACTGCATCGCGTGGAACCGCACGAACCGGTCCTGTTTTTCCACGACAAGAATGACGGCACCAGTGATGAGGCCGCCGAAGTACGCGACCGCCGCCATGAGTCTGGGATTGGCTTGGTTGCCCGAACTCGAGGCCGGATCGCTCACGCGGTCTCCTGGCTGGTCGTGGGTCGGGTGGACCGCGGCGGGCGACCGAACTCGCGGCGCGCTTCGTCGTTCAGGAGCACCCAGAATGCGTAGATGCTGAGCGCGGTCCCAAACGGTACGGCCAGCAGGTCGGGCACGGCGAGCGCGAGCGCCCACATCCGGCCCGCGGGACGTCGGCGGGCCAGCGCGCGACCCGTCACATACAACGCCACGCCGCCCACCACGAACAGCACGCCGCACCAGCCCAGAATCCAGACGCCGACAGTGCCAGCATCGCCCAGATCGTGCAGCTCAATCAGCGCGGTGTTAAGGCCTCCCGCCAGAATGATGAGCGACACCCCGGCGAGCGTGGCGAAACCGCCCAACATCACATGAAGGCGTCCGAGCACATCAACATGGATTGGCATGGGTGGATCGGCATGCCGGGTTCGGCGTCATCCGCCGACGGAAGGCGCCGCCGGCGTCTCTGGCGCTAGCGGGCGCCGAGCGACCCGAGGAGGTCGCGACGGGCGGCTTCGTCCAGGCCAGACAGGTCAACGGTGCTGTCGCACTCGTCGCACAACACCTCGACCAGGGCCGGCCGTCCTTCTTCAGACGGGGGTTGAAACTGGCCGTCGTGGACGCGCAGCAAATGCATCTGCAAAGTCTTCACCAGAAAATTTTCGGCGTTTCCGCAGTTCGGGCACGTAAGCGGCAATGAGGTCACTCCGTCGAGCCAGCAAAACGCTGACCGTAGGTCGAGTGTATCTCACTCTTTCGGCCTCACGCGTAGAGAATCTTTTTTTCGACCTGATCCATGCCAAAAATCGCACGAACCGCCTCGACATACCGCTCAACCTGAACCGCATGTTCAGGTTTCGGACGGCCGGTCTTGAACTCCAGCACGATGGGACTGCCCGCCTCCGGCACCACCAGGCAGTCAATGACGCCCCGGACGGTGTTCCCCGGGCGCTCGCCAGCGGGACCCGGGACGACCAGCGAGAACGGCACCTCGTAATAGGCCTGCCCGGCCGACAGGACCTCCCGGACCTCGGCACGGCCTCGGAGGCGAAGGTACAGGGCCGCCGCATCGCGCGCCACGACCGCGAGATCACCCACGTCCACCCGCTCGTCGACACGCAAGAGGCCACTCACGCGCTCGGCGATCTCGTCCAGGGTCTCGCCTCCTCTCGGAAATCTCTGAAACAGGCGATGGACGATCGTCCCGACGAGCCGGCTGCTGGGCCGGTCTTGATCGGCGGACTCGGCGCGAGCACTGATGAGCTCCTGCGCGCGCGACAAGTCCTGGACTCCCGGCGATGCGGAAACGACGGCAGGCCGCCCGGGCACGAGCCAGGCCACGTCGAGGTTGGCGTCGTCCTCGACCGTCGCGGCGGCCGGCAGGTCTGCCGGCGCCTGGTGTCGGCAGATACGAAACGCGAAACTGCCGTGCGGACTGTCCCACGACACGCGCTCGTGATCGGTGTTCATCGCCGCCTGGGCAAAGACGTTGAGCAAGGGCGTCGGCAGCAGGCTCGCGAGACTGCGCGCGCCCCGCCGCACCAGCCCGCGCTGATCGATTTCGGCCGCCAGATACAGTCGGTCGCGTGCCCGCGTCGTCGCCACATAGAGCAGACGCCGCAGCTCCTCGAGATCCCGCTGATCTTCGAGCTTGGTGCCGTCCGAAGACGAGAAGGCGACTTCGGGCTCGCCGTCCGGTCCCTGTTCGATGACGCTGAAGCTGGCGCTGCGCCCGCGACCCTGCATCTGCAGGTTCACGAGAAAGACGATCGGAAATTCGAGCCCCTTCGCCGCGTGCATGGTCATCAACTGCACCGAGCCGGAGGCTTCGAGGATCGCGTTCGATTCGTCGCCGGCGCGCAGTGTTTCGAAGTACTCGGCGATGCGGCCGAGCGTGGCGTAGCCGCGGCTCTCGACGCGCCGGATCAGCGCCCGGACTTTTTTGACGTTCTCACGCGCCTGGTCGATGCGCCGGCCGCGCATCTCATAGACATACGCCGACTCACGAATGACCACGTCCACCAGTTCGCCTGGCGGCAGGCGATCGGCCTGGGCCAGCCATCGGCGGGCGCCTTTGCGCGCCATGTCAAGGAGCGCGCAATCGGTCGCATCGAGTTTTGCCTCTGACGGCGGCGCGGCAGCGCCCAGGAGTGCTTCAGAAAAGCCGGGCGCGAGCTGCACGAGCGCCGGGTCTGACAACCGCACGAACCGCGATCGCAGGAATTCCGCGGCCCGCAGATCCGAATCCGGTTCCGCCAGAAAACGCGTCAATGCCTGCAGGTCCTGCACTTCGGGCGCGTCGAAGAATCCCAACCCTTTGTAGACGTACGTCCGGATGCCCCGCTCCTCGAGTGCCGCCTCGAAGTACTGGTGCCCGTGGCGCGCGCGAAACAGGATGGCGATGTCATCCGGTCTGGCCGGACGCGGCTGGCCGTCACGCGTGCGGACCAGCGCCGTACCGATCAGCCGGGCAGCCTCGGCCGCCACGGCGGATGCGCAGAGCGCCATCGACGGTTCTGCGATGACGCCGAGCACGGGCTCGCCATCACGAAGGGCACCCGCAGACACACCCGGTGCCGGGAATTGATCAGTGTCGGTGTAGGTGAACCGCTCGGGGATCTGCAAATCGCTTTCGATCGATTTCGACAGCGCATTGACGAACGTCAGCAGCTCCGGCACGGCGCGATAGCTGGTGCTGATGACCTGACGGACCTGCCGCCCTGGGCGCAGCGCCGCGATCTTGCGAGCCGCCTCGTCGAGCAGCGTGACCTCCGCATGCCGGAACCGGTAGATGGATTGCTTGCGATCGCCGACGACGAAGATCGATGTCGGCGTGTCGGAGACGCCTTCGCCTTCGCCCCACGCATCAACCAGGAGCTCGACCAGTCGCCACTGCAGGCGGCTCGTGTCCTGGAACTCGTCAACCAGCACGTGATGGTGGCGCGCCTGGAGCTTCAGTCGGCTGCGCGCAAACTCCTCCTGCTGCGAGAGCAGGCGGACGGATCGATCGAGCATGCCGGCAAAATCCAGCAGCGCGTGTTCGTCGAGCAGCGCCTCGTATTTCGATGCGGCGATCTGCAGAAGCCGCAGCAGCCCGCGCGCGAGCACCGCATTGATGCTCGCCTCGAGCTGCACCAGCGCCTCGTCGAAGAGCGGCGCGAGGGACACGACCGCCTCCTCATGCGCCTTCTTGTCGGCGGGCACGCGGAAATGCTCCGGCCGAAACTTGTTGTCGAGCTTCTTGCGCGGGTCGCCCGCCTTGGTGAGGAAATAGCGCTCGATGCGGCGGCGCAACTGCTGCAGTCTCGGCAGGTCCGCCGGCACGGCGAACGCACCCAGTTGCGACAGGTCCGCATGCAGCCATCGGAATTCCGGTGATCCCATCGGACCGCGGTCCAGCAGGGCTGCGCGGTGAGGCGACCGCGTCACGATGTCCTGGAGTGTGGCGACGAACGCCGACGCGGCCACCTCAGCGGTCGCGGCCGCGGCACGCTGTTTGACGAAGGTCGCCACGGCGGGTACCGCGACGTGCCGGCGATCGAGCAAGTCCCCCACGGCGCGGCTCAACGCCGGCAGTTTGACGCGGGCGAACAGCAGCCGCAGCGCTTCGTCCCTGGCGAGAAGCCCGCGAGCCGCACGCAGCGAGAGGTCCATGGCCTCTCGGCTGAACCGACCGATTTCCGTTTCATCCGCGACGTCAAAGCCCGGCTCGACGCCCGCCTCGAGTGGAAACTCCCGCAGCAAGCCGAAGCAGAACGCGTCGATCGTGGAAATCTGGATGTCGGCGATGCGATCGAGCAGCGCGCGCCAACGCTCGGCATTGAAGGCGCCTTCGGCGTGCCGGCGGCGCAGGGCCGTCAGCACGCGATCCCGCATTTCCGCCGCCGCCTTGCGCGTGAACGTAATCGCGAGAATGTTGCGCGGATCGACGTCCTTCTCAATCAATCTGACGTAGCGATCCACAAGCACACGCGTCTTGCCAGTACCCGCCGAGGCCTCGAGCACCACGTCATGATCCGGATCGACGGCGAATTGCCGCGCGGCAGCGTCGGGCGAGGCCTCGGGCACGTCGTTGTTGTCGGGAGCGTCAAACAGACTCGGCTGTTTCATCGGCCCCCTCTCGATACTCTTTGCGGCAGACACCGGCGTACCGGCACCACCCGCACATATCCAGCCGCCGCGGTTGCGGTGGAAATTCGCCGGACTCGATTCTGTCGATGATGGCGGCGAACGTCTCAACGCGCGCCAGCACCACATCCGCCGCCTTGCGATCGCGGTTGCCGAGCGATCCCTCGAACTCGTCTTCGTCGCCAAACGCCAGATACATGGCGGCGGCGATCCGATGCGACTGGCTGTCGGCCCGTTCAAGCAGGGCCTTGGCGGCGTGCGCGTAGACGGCGATTTGGATCGACGTTTCTTTGTCAGGCAGCCGGCTCAGCTTGTAGTCCACAACGCGCAGCGACCCATCGTCCAGCACGTCAATCCGATCGGCCTTACCGGCGATTTCGATCGTCCGCTGCTTGAGGCCGCCTAATTGAGGAAAGTCGAATGGTCCACGGAGATCCGACTCGAGCAACCGGCGCGCGACCTGGCCGGCCGAGTCGACCTCCAGTTCGAAGACGCGCTCGGCGATGCCCGGGGCGACGAGCGAGCCCAACAGTCGCGTGCGCTCGAGCACGCGATCGGCCTCAGGCATTCTGGCCAGAGCCGCTTCAGTCAGCGCCGTGAATCGCACAATCGCTTCCGGCAACGTGGCTGCGGTGATCGATCCGCCGGGATTCTGGTCCCAATCGCGGAAGAACTGTTCGAACACGTGATGGACCAGCATCCCGCGCTCGAGTGGCGTCAAGCCTGCGGCTTCGTCGCGCTCTTCAGGCAAGCCCAACACGTTCTCGGCGAAATACTTGAACGGACAATCCGTGTAGTGGTCCACGCGGCTCACTCGGTACCGCTGTGGCGCCTGGGGCCCGACCGACCCGCCGTAGCGCGTCGTCGTGATGTCGTGCCGCGCGTGCCGGAGGCGCAACCAATCCGCGGCGCCCGGCTCGATCGTCAACGACAACGCCGCCAGCGGCGCGGTCGTGATCACTTCGTCATCGAACACCCGCCGGCGGGCCGTGCCGGGCGACGGACTCGACGCCACACCGCGCGCAATCTCCACCATCGGCGAGAGCGCGACGATGGCGTCGCCTTCGAGCTGGAAAGCGGAGAGGCGCAGCGTCCGCGCTGGAAGCCCGAGCAAATCGAAAAACGCCGCACGCTCGACGCGCGCCTGGTCGGTCTCCTGCGGCCAGCCGAGTTCACGCAGCAGCCCGCTCGTATAGAAGATGTTCCGGCGCGGCCGTTCGGGCCAATCCGTTTCAACCAGGCCCACCACATGGACGTGATCGAATTCGCCGAATCGCGCCGCGACGGCGTCCACGAGGTGGACACCGGCCGATCCCCGTTTGGGCGTGAACGTCTGCGCCTCAATCGCGTGCCGAATCGCGGACGTGATGTCCTCGTCGGGCCTCGGATCGTTGTCGTGCAGTGCGAACGCCGCCGCCAGACCGTCGAGCGCGCCCAGCACCGCGGCCCGCGCGCGCAGATGGCGCTCGGCCAGCGAATCGCTGGCGTCCGGCACGCGCTCGTGCTGGCGCAGGAACGTGGCAATCGTGCCGACCTGAGCGGCAGCGGACGACGCGTCGCGGAGTCCCGCGAGCGCGCTTCCCACGTGTGCGGCGGCGCGAGCGGCCCGCACGGCGCCGGCCTTCGCCGTCTTGCGCCGCCCGTCGCCATCGCGAAAGAACGTCTCAACCTCCGCCAGGAACGAACCGGCGTCCCCTGTCGCACGCCGCTCCGTCAGCGCCAGGTCCAGCGCCGCCGCGTCGCGACCGAGAACCTCGTCGCCATCCACGTCAATCCGCAACAAACGTGATCGCAGAAGCTCGATCGATGATTCGCGCGTCCCGCCGGTGCGCGCCATTGTCATCACCACATCCAGCAAGGCGGCGTACGGCTCGGCGGCCAGTGGCAGCGCGTCGAAGGCCTGGTACGGCACGCGCGCTTCGGTCAGCACCTGCTGAGACAGGTACAGGTACGGCAGCGGCCGATGAAACACGACGGCCGTGCGGTCGCGCAGCGTGCCGCCAGCTGCGGAAGCCGTCTCACGAATCGCACGAGCGACTTCGCGCAGTTCTTCCTCGCGGTCTCGGCTGACAAAACAGATCGCCTCGTCCGGCGCATCCGCAGGCCGCACGAGCATCGGACTTGGGTACGACGCTGTGCGGCGGTCCTCTTCGACGCCCGGGAGCTCCGTTTCAAGTCGTTCCCGGAAGCCCGCGTCGTGCGCCCCGTCGGTCACCACGATATCGATACGCGACAACTGCCGCAGCCGGCCGAGGAGGTCGAAATCCGCCGGCCACAACCCCCGAATGTCCGACGGATGGTCGGCGACGGCGATCACGACGTGGTCGTACGGGAGCACCGGTTGCCCGGTGAGCAATGCGCGTCGCAACGTGTGTTCGTCCAACGCGCCGCTGGCGGCCACCAGGCGCTCATAGGCCAGAAAGGTGAAGCCGAGAAAACTCGTCTGGTGCAGCAACGCCTCGCTACCCCGGTCAGTCGCGCGCTCCACCTTCAACTGCTGGAACAGCGTGTCGGCCATACGGAAGGCCGTGCGTTGCCGCCGGCGCAATTCGTCATAGAACTCGAGCATCGCTGCGACAAGACCCGGGCGCAGCGGAAACGGCGCACCGCCCATCCTGGGGCGCGCGGCCGTCACGCGGGCGGCGCGTTCGAGCAGGACCTCGCGTTCCACGCGACTGAGCAAACGCGGGTCACCGGAAACGGCGCGGAGCCATCGTTCGAGGAGTTCGGCGCGCGTCAGGAAGTCCGGCAGCAGAACGGCGCCGGGCGTCCGCGCTTCAATCGTCTGACGCAGGAGTTCCGCGGCGGCACGAGTGGGCACGATGACGGCCCGGCGTCGGGCTGACAGTGCCGGCCCTCCGGTGGCCAGATCGACGAGCGCGTCCTTGAAAGCCGCCAGATCGCGGGCGCGAACGATCCGGCGCTGTTGCTCGATCATCTACTGAATCAATCTACTGAATATCTTCTATTGAATCTTTGGGGGATAGAGTCGCGCGACGAGTTGTTCGCGCGCCTGCGCCGCCAGCAGCATCGCACCCGCGGCCGCCGAAGACGCTTCCTGGTCCACGATCTTATTCATGGTCGCCACGGCCAACCGCCGGCGCGCGCAGGCATGGTCGGCCATGCGAATGGCGCTGATGAACGTCGACTGCACGTCCGCGAGTTCGGACGGCGGCGAGACCCGTTCCAGTGCCTCGAGAAAGCCTTTCAGCCGGACGCCCGATTTCATCAGCCGCTCGTAGGCCGTGTACCGTCCATCGCGAACGGCCAACAGCACCGGCATCAGCCCGTCAAACCCGCTCATCGTCGGCCGAACCGCGCGTTCGTAGTCCAGCAGACTGCGGCGCATGACGGTGTAGCGTTCGAGCGCTTCGTGATAGTTGCGCGCCGCGATCATCATCGCGTCGAGTTCCACGCTGAGTGCCGTCACGACTTGCGGACGCCGCCCGCCCAGGTCGCGATCCCGGGCGCGCAACGTCTCCATCGCATTCGACAGCGCGGTGACGTCGGCTGTCTTGCGCGCCTCCGCCGCCCGCGCGCGGAGATCCGCCGCCAGCGCCTCATAGGCCGACGTCGCCTTCGCCTCAAGATCCATGGCGCGGGTCACTTCGGTGCGGAGGTCGGCGTCGGCGCCCGACACGAGCGCAGAAGCGGCGCGCAGAATGGCCAGCCGATCCTCCTCCGAATCCGCCACGACCGAGGCCGCCAGCGCCAGTTGTATCGACTCGCGCAGCGTCGGCGGCGCCAACAGCGGTTCCGGGGCAGGCGTCGTTCCCGCGCGCAGCTCCAGCGCGAACTGCGTCTCGCCGGCCGCGGCGCGTAGTTCCAGAATCACTTCGTCAAACAGCCGGACCAGTTCTTGAATGTCGGCGGCCCGATAGCCGTACGTGCTCGCGGCCCAGTCCAGCAGTCGCTTGCGGGCCGCTTCTGCGGTCGCCAGTCGCTTCTTCGGATCGGTGATGGCCGTGAGTTCAGCGAGCGCGCGTTGCACTTCCTGCGTCATCGCCGCGTAATCCACTTCGCCGCGCGTGGCCGCGTAGAGCTTGAGCCGAATCGCGTCCGAATACCGGCGCGTGCGGTCGACATCCACGCTGGCGGCGGGCAAACTGATCAACTGCATCGACGGCGCCGAGTTCGCCGCGCCGATGATCAGCATGAACACGACGCGATCACCGACTTGCGCTGACTCGCCGTAACTGGGGAGCGCCTGGCCGTCTTTAAGGAACACGCGAAAGACGGCGCTGGCGTCGACCGCGGGCGATTGCGCGGCCGGAATCGCGCCGACCAGAGCGACGGCCAGGGCGATGAGGTGCACGCGGACGGGTTTCACTGCCCTATTCTGCGCCATGCCGGCTCTGGCTGTGGAAAAGCTGTGGAAGAAACGTGCAAGCCCTGTGCATGAACTGTCAGCCGAACTATTTTTTCGACGCGAACAGCCCATTTCGAGTGCGATCGCACTCGCGCAGTGCAGCTTCGCATTCGGCTTCGCTTGCGCGCCACGCTGCGGCCAGTAGAATCAACCCTCTTGTGAACACCGTACGAATCACACACGAAATTCACGGGCGATCCTACGTTATCGAAGTCCGGCCCGTGGCCGCCGACCGATGGCGCGCGCAGATCGCCCGCGCGCCGGGCGGCATGACGTCGCTCATGCCGTTTTACGGCCCGACGCCGGACGCCGCGGCGACTCAACTCGCCGGTTGGCTCAGCCGGGCTGGAGGGCCAAAGAAGGCGGTATAGTACGCGCGCCATGGGATTCTTCACCCGCGCGTTTTCTTCCATTCTCGGCCTCATCCTTCTGTCGACGCTCTCCGGGGGGGCGGCCTCGACCGAACTCCTCGCACAAACGCCGGCCCGGCCAAACACGACAACCACGCCTGCTGCGCAAGCCGCGCTGCCCCGTGTGCACCTGTTCGCAACCGGCGGCACCATTTCCAACAAGAACGGCGGCCGGCTGACGGTTGACGAGCTGATCGCCTCCATTCCGGGCCTCGACCGGCGCGTGACCGCCACCGGCGAACAGTTCGCGAACGTCGCCAGCGGCCAGATCACGATGGAGATGTGGCTCGATCTCTCCCGCCGCATCAACGACAAGCTCAAGAAAGACCCTGGCCTGACCGGCGTCGTCGTCACCAGCGGCACGGACACGCTCGAAGAACTCGCTTACTTCCTGCATTTGACCGTGCGCGACGAACGGCCGTGCGTGGTCGTGGGCGCGATGCGGAATCCAAGCACACTGGGCTACGAAGGCGCCGCCAACCTCGAGGACGCGTTGCTCGTCGCCGCCGACCCGGCCTCGCGCAACATGGGCGGCCTGGTCGTGCTCAACGACGAGATCAACTCGTCGCGCGAAGTGACCAAAACCGACTCGCGCCTGCTGAACACGTTCACGTCGCGCGCCGATGGCGTGCTCGGCACGGTGTTCGATCGCGTGCAGTATGTCCGCAAGCCGGTTCGCCGGCACACCGCGGCGAGTGAGTTCGACGTGACCAAGATCACGGCGTTGCCACGCGTGGATGTGATCATCACCTACCAAGGCGCGCCGGGCGATCTGATCAAGGCCGCCGTGGACAACGGCGCCAAGGGCGTCATCATCGCCGGCGCGGGCGCCGGCGCGACCAGCGGCACGCAGGGCGAAGGCATTGCCTACGCCACCCAGAAAGGTGTCTTCATCGTCACCACCACCCGCACCGGCGGTGGCGGCATTGGCGTGAGCCGCGGCGCGTCACTTCGCATTCAAGGCGACGACCTTCAGCCCATCAAGGCCCGCATCCTGCTCATGCTCGCCCTGGCCACGACGACGGACCCGGCGGAAGTGGGACGGATGTTTCGAGAGTACTAGCCTCAAAGTCAGAAGTCAGAAGTAAGAAGTCAGAAGTAAGTTGGAAAGCGAAAGTAGCTTCTGACTTCTGACTTTTGACTTCTAACTTCCTTTGGGCTCCACATGCACCAACACGTCCGCGACCCACGGCAAGTCGGTCTTGAGTTTCGACCGCACGTGGCCCGCGATCGCGTGTGAGGCGGCGACCGTGAGCGCGGGATCCACTTCGACGTGCAAGTCGATGTGGTACTGCAAACCGGTTTTTCTGGCAAAGACCTTGTCGATCCCCTGAACCCCGGCGACTGAGCGCGCCACGGCGAGAATCTCCTGCGTCAGTTCCACGGGCGGCATCGTGTCCACCAGCTCGATTGACGCATCCCGGACGACGCGCACGCCGGTGATGATAACGACGATGCCGACGAGGAAGCCGCCGTAGTGGTCGGCAGAGAGAAAGCGCGCGGGATCGTAGGTCGCCAGACCCACGGCCACGAGCGCGGCAAGCGCCGACAGAATGTCGACCGCATCATTCCAGGCGTCTGCGACCAGCGCCGAGCTCCGGATCCGACGCCCGACGCGAAATTTGATCGACGACATCACCGCGCGCAGGATGATCGCGCCCACCAGGGCGACGGCGGCCCCGGCGCCTGGCGGTTCATGACCCGCGCCGACGGCCTGCAGTGACTGATACGAAATCGTCCCACCGCCGGCGATCAGGATCACGCCGACGATGAACGCCGACAGGGTTTCGAACCGGCCGTGGCCGTACGGATGATTGTCATCGGCCGGCCGCGCGGCCACGCCCATGCCGATGAGCACGATGCTGGCGGCGAGCACGTCGCCCGCGAATTCAAATCCCGTGGCCAGGACAGTCGTGGAGTGTGCGAGGAGACCAACGAGGATGTTGCTCGCCGCGAGCACGGCGCTCACGGCGATGCCGGCGACGGTCACCCGGCGCGCTGTGCGATAGCGGTGGAGAACGGGCGGAAGTGGAAGACTCACGATGTGACGGATGCGCTAGACTTGCCGACCGCTGACGTCGGGACGCCCCGTGTCCAAGCCGCCCTTCAGGAGATCCTCACGAGCCTTCTTCGCCAGCTGCGCATACGTCTCGCGAATCCGACTGAGTTCGCGCTCCTCCAGCTCCTCGAGGTCGAGCAACGCATTGTGCGCGCCCTCGGTGGCTCGAATCAGCTCATCGAGTTTCACCTGCACGGCCTCCGCATCGCGGTTCTGGGTGTTCTGAATCAGAAAGACCATCAGAAACGTGACGACCGTCGTGCCGGTGTTGATGACGAGTTGCCACGTGTCGCTGTAGCCGAACAGGGGCCCGGTGACGGCCCACACCACGACAACGGTCGCAGCCAGCAGGAAGGCCGCCGGACGCCCGGTGGCGTGCGACGTGGCTTTCGCAAAGTTGGTGAAGATGGACGAGGACTTGGTGGGTCTCATGGCTGCTCGCACAGTAGTGCAGACGAGCCAGGAATGGAACCGGCGCTGCGCCGACGGAACCGGCGGCGTACACGCCCTGCCGGCGGCATTCCAGCCGCCGGCCGCAGGCAATTTCAGGTCGACCCTTAGTTCGGAAACACGTGCTCGATGTTGCTGCCGCGCAGATACAACTTGTCCAGGTAGCGGACGCCGTCTTTGTTCGTCGGCATCGACAGCTCGGTATGCTGACGCTTCGCGGGAAGTTCCCGACCTTGGCACGGCACTTCGAGCACCTTCGTCCGGTAGTCGGCAAGACTCCCCGGGATGGACGTCAGGGACGAGAACTTGATGAGCTTCGCGTCGCACGAAACCTCGTAACGACCGGCCTTCAACAAGTGAGTGCCCACCAGAACGTCCGACGACAACGTCACTTCATCGGTCGCCTTCTTCTCGGTCGTGTTGTTGTGCGTTTGCGCCAGCACAGCGGCTCCGACGACGGTCACCAGGAGAGAGGCGAGAATGAGAGAGAAAGCCTTGCGCATGTCACACACCTCCACTAACCCAGTGGAAGTGTGCAACGTGCGTGCCACACGCGATCGACCGAAATTGCGCTGAGGGCCGCGAAATCGCGCACGCCGTGCAGGAATTCGCACGACTGTCCGTGGAAATTCCACCGCGGCAAGTTACTGCGCTACTTGCCCTTCAGTGCAGCCTTGGCCGCCTCTTTGCGCGCGTTCTCCTCGTACAGCAGCTTGTAGGCAATGTAGTACTTGTAAATGTTGGAGACGTAAGTGACGGTCTCGCGTCCGATGCGCTCGGCAGCAATCTGCTCGACACTGCCAAACCAGACATTCGGGTCAAGCCCACGTTTGGCAGCCTCCCGGCGGAGCGACCGGACGCGTCCAGGACCCGCGTTGTAGGAGGCGAACGTCATCAGCCCCTTGTCCAACTCAGTCATCGGCTCGTTCTTGAAGAACGCGTCCTGAGTCGTGCGCATGTACTTGATGCCAGCATGGATGTTCGACTCCGTCAGCGTAATGTCGCCGACGTTCAGTTCTTTACCCGTGGCCGGCATCACTTGCATGACGCCGATCGCGCCGACCTGGCTGCGCGCTTCCTGATCGAGCCGCGATTCCTGGTATCCCTGAGCGGCCATCATCAGAAAATCCAGCTTGTACTGCTCGCTGTATTTCTTGAGGAACGCCACAACAGCATCGAGCTTCTTCCGCTCTTCGTCGGCCGTGGCATTCTTCGCATATTTGGTGCTGACCAGATACCTACGTTCCACCTGACTGCCAAACGACGTGCCTTCGCCGAACTTCGCCATGAACGTGTTCAGGCCTTCAACCAGTTTCGGACTGCCCTTGCGGACAGCCACGGCGAGCGTGCCGCCGGTGCGAACCGCGATGTCGCTGTGTACGGTCAGCTTCGGAAATACCTTCGTCCAGAAATTGGCGAGGTAATCGTCAACCACAATCGCCGGCATCAGACCAGCCGACACCATCTCGAGGAGATCATCGTCCTCGAGATTCGCCGGCGCCGTCTGAATTGAGACCGGAGCCTTGCCCTGGGTCTTGAACTTCTCGTTCAGCGCGACGAGGCTCGCGTAGTACGTACTGTTTTCGCGGGCAAAGACTTCTTTGCCCGATAGATCACCGATCGTGGCAATCGCCGGCGAACTCGGGCCCGTGACCAGAATCTGGCTGACGTTCGACCGGGTCGGCTTGGTGAAATCGACGAGCTTCTCGAGCTCGGGCCTGACGGTCACCTGGGCGGCGACTAAGTCGACCTTTCCCTCGACCAGTGCCGACAGCAACTGCTCTCGGGGCAGCGCAATGAACACCACGTGCACTTTGTTGCTGTCGCCGGTCTTCAGGCGGGCGTTCAACCGCTCTTCGAGCAGCCGGCCGTAGTCGGCCGCGATGCCGCGTTGCGTGCCCTTGTCGACAAAATAGAACGTTCGATTGAACGTCACGCCCACCCGCACCATGCGACGCTTGATGATTTCGTCGAGGTCGCCCATCTGCGGCTTGAACATCTGGTTGCGGACCGCCTCCGGGAGCTTCGTCTCGATCTCGGATGGCGGGAGGGTCTCATCGCCCAACGCCGGGGCGGCGGCCGGGGCCGGCGCCGGAGCGGCCGGGGCCGGCGCCGGAGCTGCCGTGGTCTGTCCGTCTGGTGCCGGCGAACTTCCACCACAGGCCGCCGACGTCAGCGCGACGCTCGCGAGCAGGCGGATGGCCCATCCAGACTTATTCTTCATGCATGGCATTATCCGCGATTGCGGGTCAAAAGCACTACAGCGGCCGGCTGCAATGGCGCACGGCTCGGGCCTTTTTTGACGCCTTCTCGTCGCGCCAGCTATAATCTGAGATTCGTTCGGTCCCCAAACTTGGGCCAGTAGCGCAGTTGGGAGCGCGCATGAATGGCATTCATGAGGTCACCGGTTCGATCCCGGTCTGGTCCACCATCTTCCTTTCTTGATCAGCGCGACGTGGCCGGAAACCTGGGCTAGACTCCCGTCCGATGCGCCTGATCCTGCTTGCCGCCGCTGCGCTTGCCGCGCTCACGCCCGTACCGGCGTCGCTTCACGACGCGTTCAATGCGGACCAGGCCCATGCGTACACTGCGCAGGTGGCGGGTTTTGGCGAACGCCCGCCGGGATCGGTCGGACACCAGAAGACGCAAGATCTCATTCGGCAGGTCTTGAAAAAGAACGGCGCCGTCATCGAGTCCGACGATTTCACGGCGCAGACGCCGCGCGGCTCGATCGCGGTTCACAACATCATCGGCAAGTTCAACGTGTCGACAAACCCCAACCAGCCGATCTTCATTCTCGCTGGCCACTACGACACGCTCTTCAAGAAAGGCTTCATCGGCGCCAATGACGGCGCGTCGAGCACAGCCATCCTCCTCGCGTTCGCCGATGCGCTTGCGCGCGAGAAGACGACGATGCAGATCTGGCTGGTCTGGACGGATCTCGAAGAGGCGCTCGAGTCATTTGTCGGCGATGACGGCTTGTACGGCAGCCGCCACCTCGCGCAGAAACTGAAGGCCAATGGCACCGCGCCGCGCGTCAAGGGCCTGTTCCTGCTCGACATGATTGGCGACAGGGACCTCGGCGTCGGCCGCGAACTGAAATCAACGCGCTGGCTGCAGGACTTCATCGCGACGGCCGCGAAGCAACTCGGCTACAGCCAGTATTTCTTTCAGTACGAGACCGAGATCATTGACGACCACGTGTCGTTCCTGAATGTCGGAATTCCATCCGTCGACGTCGTTGACGCCAGGTTTGGCCGCATGGGATCGCAATTCGACAGCATGGGCGAGTTTCATCACGCCATCACCGACACGATGGACAAAGTGTCGAAGAAGAGCCTGGAGATCGTCGGGCGGACGATTCTGTTGACGGTGGAGTTGCTGGATAGATAACGCCAAGTAGGGCCCCTAATCCCCCGCCGTGAGGATGCCGATTATCTGAGGGATGCGGCATGCCTTGCGCTCCCTTGTCCGCACCCCTTCGTTCGCTGCCATCGCCATCCTGACGCTGGCCATCGGGATCGGCACGAACACCGCCATTTTTGCCCTCGTCGACGAACTTGCGTTCAAGCCCGCCCAGGCGGCGGGCGCCGACGATGTCTACTACCTGAGTCCCCTTCAAATTCCGGACTACGAGACGATCGTGGCGAACCGGCCAGATGGCGTCGCGGCCATTTCGGCCGTGGAACTCTACGGCGGCGGCGGACTACTCCAGATTCCCGGCCGGGCTGCCCACGTGCGGGGTTCCCGCGTGACGGGCGGCTACGCGGACGTCGAACAGGTCCGTCCGCAAGTCGGACGCTGGATCAGTGACGAGGACAACGTCGGTGGCGCGCCTGACCGGCCAGTCACCCGCCGAGGCGTCACGGGTCCATCGGTGATCGGCCAACTGGGCGCTGACGTCATCGTGATCAGCGACCGCATCTGGCGCGAATGGTTCGACGCCGACCGATCGGCCGTCGGACGGACCGTCACGCTGAACAACAGACCGACCCGGGTCATCGGCGTGGCGCCCGCGGGTTTTGAAACCGCGATCGACGTCTGGGCACCATTCGGCAGCCGCCGCTTGTTCACCCGCGCGGAACTCGAGCATAAGCGGGTCACCAAATTCCCACGCGGTTGGGAGGGACCGCGACCCGAGCCGGTGCAACCGACCCTCATGGCGATCCTGCGCAAGGACTCCGGCGTCGACAATGCGGTGGTCATGGCGCGCCTCAAGACGACGGTCGCACAGCGTCCGGCAACGCTTGACATGCCCGTCACTGACATGCGCCTCGAGCACCGGCACGGCGATGATCGCCTGGTCAAGACGGGGTACATCATCCTCGGCTTCGCGGCGCTGATCTTCGTGGCCGCCTGCGCCAATCTCGGCAATATGCTGTTCGCGCGCGCCACCGAGCGCGAAGGCGAACTGGCCGTACGACTTTCGCTGGGCGCCACCCGCTGGGGCGTCTTCAATCTGCTCTTCTCCGAAGCGCTCCTGATCTGCGCCGCTGCGTCAGCGGTCGGTCTCGTGTTCGCGTCCGGCGTCCTGCACCTGTTCACCGACGCATTCCCGGCCTTCCAGTTGAAGTACTCGAAGGGCGTGATGCTCGATCTCACGATCGACTGGCGGATTACGGGCTACGCCGTCGCCGCCGGCGCGGTGGCCGCGACGGTTGTCGGCGCCGGGAGTCTGTGGCGGTCGAGCCGCGTGTCGCTGCTGGCGCGCCTCGCCGCAGCCAGCCAGGCCGTCGTCGCCAAGACCGAAGGCCGGACGCTCCGCACCATGCTGGTGTCCGTTCAGGTGACGGCCGCGGTGCTGCTGCTCATCGCGACCGGCATGCTGCTCGAGAACACGAGCACACGTCTCAACAGTCGCGTGCTCTACGACACCGGCTCGATGGCCACCGCGACACTTGAACTGCCGGATGCCTACGACGAGTCGCGCGGTCAGCACTTCTTTGACCAACTACTCACGCGCGTGCGATCGATTGACGGTGTGACCGCCGCGGGCCTCACGGACGCGCTTCCTGGCGGTGAAAGGGCATGGGCGCGAAGCGGAAGGGTTTCCATCGTCGCGGAACCGTCGGCGCTTGGGCGCACGCCGAACCGGCTGGATGGACGGTGGATCTATGTCTCCCCGGGAACGGTCGAAACGATGGGCCTGAAACTCGTGAAGGGTCGCGATTTCCGCGACACGGACCAGGCAGGTTCGGATCCCGTCGTGATGGTCGGTGAAACGACGGCGAAACGGCTGTGGCCCGGCGAGGATCCGATCGGCAAGCAGCTCTATTGCTGCGGCGCGACCTACCGTCGCACGGTGATCGGCGTCGTACCCGATCCCGTCGAATCGCTTGAAAAGCCGCCAGCGCTCACTATCGGCGAAGCCATGGGTGACAGCGACGCCGGACCCGGCGTGTTCGTGTATCTGCCCTCGGCGCAGAACTACCGGGCCACAATGATCGTTGTACTAAGGTCGAACACGCCACGCGCCGTGATTCAACCCCTGCGCGATGCAGTCGTCGCGCTCGATCCCGCCGTGCCGGTCTTCGACGCGGGTCCCGCGGATGCGACGCAATTCTCGCGCTGGTCCTCGGAACGCGCTGTGCGATTGCTCGCCGGCGCGCTCGGATTGATTGCGCTCGGCATCGCGGTGTTTGGCGTGTATGCGATCGTCTCGTACTTCGTCAGTCGTCGGTCGCGCGAATTCGGTCTCCGTCTGGCTCTGGGATCCACGCGCGGCCAGATTGTGAAGCTGGTCGTGGACTACGCCATTCACATCATTCTGGTGGGACTCCTGCCCGGCGTGCTGCTGGCCAGCGTCGGTACGCGGTACTTTCAGAATGAATTAGAGGATCTCCATCCGAACGGCTTGACGGCCTGGGTGGTCGTTCCAATTCTGATGCTGGTGGCGGGCGTCATCGCCGCCTACATCCCCGCGCGACGTGCCGCCCGCGTAGATCCCTACCGATCCCTGAAAGAACTGTGAACACTCGGGCGTAGAATAACGTCCGAATCCCCATGCATCGCTCTCTTCTGGCCAGCGCGGCGGTCGTGGCGGCGGTCATGGCGATCGCACCTGCGGCGACCGGTCAAGGTCAGACCGCGACTCCTTCCACCACCCAAACGCCACCAACGCTGACCGGCGCGATCAGCGGAACCGTTGTCGATGGCTCGACCGGCAGTCCTCTCGCCGAGGTCATCGTCGGCCTGGTCGCGCTGCCCGGCACGCAGATGCCTGCCAGTTATCAAGCACGGCAAATGACCGATGCCAAGGGTCGATTCGCATTCCTGAATCTACCGAACGACGGCCTTTTTCACATCACCGCGGGTAAGTCCGGCTATCTCGATGGCGGTTACGGACGCGACAGCGCGCCAACCGATCCATTGCGATCGATCGTGATTGCCAACGGTGGGTGGATCGGCGGCCTGCGCGTGAACATCTGGCCGCCGGGGGTGATCTCCGGCACGGTGCGTGATGAAGGCGGCGAGCCCGTCGTCGGTGTCATTGTCCGCGCGCTGGCACGAATCCATGTGGCGGGGCACGAGGATCTGGCGGCCGGACCAATTACGGTGACCGACGATCACGGCCGCTATCGCATCCCTGGCCTGCTGCCCGGACGCTACGTCGTGCAAGTGCCATCGCTCCAGATGTCAGTGCCGGCGGGGACACGCATCACCGCGCCATTCACGAACGTGCCAGAGGGCGCGATCGACGTCGATGACAGCTCGCGCCTGCTCGTCGGCCGGTTCCCGCTCCCGCCGCCACCCGTGAATGGCCGCGCCATGGCGTACAACGTCGCGTTTCACCCGAACGCGTCAGTACCCGCGGAGGCCTCCACCATCGAGCTCACGTTCGGCGAAGATCGGCCCGCCGTCGATGTGAGTCTGACGCCCGTGCCGGCCGTTCGCGTCTCGGGCGTCGTCGAAGGGCCGCCGGAAGCGCTCACCAACCTGACGCTGCGACTCCTTCCGATGGGGATGGAGAACCTGGGTCTCGGCGCCGAGGTCGCGACGACGCTGGTCGGGGCGAATGGGACATTCACGTTTGTGAATGTGCCGGCCGGTTCGTATGTGCTTGACGCGCCGGTCACCTTCAATGAGTTCACGGTCAGTTCCGGCGTGACGACGTCGGGTGGCTATGTCGGATCGCGTGGCGTTTCGATGCCATCGCCGCCTCCGCGGTCAGGTTCGAGCCGGACGAGCCAAAGCATCGAGATCCCTGGCCTGAATTTCTCGAGCGCGGATTTTCGTGGCGCCGGCGGAGGCTCGGTGGTGCCCAACTACTCCGCGCGGATGTCGCTCACGGTCGGCGCGGCCGATATCGCCGGCGTCTCGCTGCGACTGAAGCCAGGCTCCATCTTGCGGGGCAAAGTCACCGTCGAACTCGATCCGGCACAACCGGCGAGCCAGACGCCGCCGCGTTTCTTCTTCATCATGGATCCGGCGAACGGCCAACCGGGCCTGGGCCAGCCGCGAACACCGGGATCCGTCCTCGCCAATCAGGACTTCGAAATTCCCGGCATTCAGCCGGCCGAGTATTTCCTGCGGTTGCAAGGATCGGCGGCGTGGGCGGTGAAGTCCATCCAGTGGCGTGGCCGCGATTACGCGACCGTCCCGTTCGATGCGGCGAACGCCGATGAGATCAGCGGTGTGACCGTCACCGTCACGAACGCCCTGCCGACGCTCGCCGGAACCATTCGCGGATCGGACGGCGCCGTGCCTGAAACCGGCCTGGTCATCATGTTTCCGGCATCGGTGGCGCTGCGGACCAATAGAGGCCTCTGGTCGCCGCGCATGACGTCGGCGCCGATGCAGAGCAACGGCACCTTTCGGCTGATCGGCATGCCGGCCGGCGACTACATTGTGGCGGCGATCGATCGGTCACGGATGACGACATGGCGCGACCCGGAGTTTCTGTCGATCGCCGAGCGTCAGGGCACGCGCATCACGCTCGCGTGGGGACAAACGGCGAATCAGGATCTGACGATGATGGTGGTGCGATGAGCCGCCTTCCCCCTGTGGGCTTCGACGGGCCAAGGATCCTGTTCGGCGTGCTGCTCACACTGCTGCTGCCCATCGCGATCGTCGCGCAACAGCGCGACACGCCGGTGACAACGACCGCGCCGATCGCGACCGCCGAGATTTCCGGCAAAGTGGTCGAGGCCGAGAACAACGGTCAGCCACTGCGGCGCGCTGTGGTCACGATCACGGGTGGCAGCCTGAATCCGCGCTCGGTGCTGACCGACGACGCGGGCCAGTTCACGTTTACCCGCTTGCCGGCCGGCACGTATGCCGTGGCCGCGCGGAAGGCGGCGTATCTCGCGGCGCCGTTTGGCGCGAAACGGCCGGGCCGCACGGGCATGCCCATCGTTCTTGCCAACGCGCAACGGACCAGCGTGACGATCACGATGTTCCGCGGCGCGGCCATCACCGGCGTGCTGCGCGACGCCGCCGGACTGCCCGTGCGCAGCGTGGATGTCCGGGTGATCGATGCGCGAACGCTGCTGACCCTGTCGGACACGTCGCCGCCGGACCTGGCCACGACCGACGATCGTGGCGTCTTCAGAATCTATGGCCTGTTGCCCGGCGACTATTTCGTGGTGGCGCTCCCGACGCCCGTCGGATCGGGCGAAATCGTCGCGCCGTCGACGGCGTCGATCGAGGCCTGGTTACAGGCTCTGGCGGCGCGCGGCGCCGCGGGTCAGGGATACCGCGCGACGCCGGCCGCGCCGACGCCGCCGGCGAGACCGATCGGTTTTTCGCCGGTGTTCTACCCGGGCACGTCCGACGCCACTCGGGCCCTGCGCGTGCACGTGGACGCGGGCGAAGAACGCGCAGGTGTGGATTTCGAATTGCGGCCAGTGCCGATGTCGTCAATCGAAGGAGTCGTCCGTGGTGACGTGCCGAACCTTGCGGCTGTCCAGGTCACGATTATTCCGCTGGGCCCGCGCGTCGCGACCGGCATGAGCAGTAACAGCCTGTCTGGCCGCGCGATCGACGCCCAGGGTACGTTTCGGTACTCGAATTTGCCGCCGGGCAGCTACCGGCTGGTGGCAAGAGCCAGACAGGGCGGCGCTGCCACGCCGACCGTTCCTGCGCCAATCAACCAAGTCGCCGGTGGACGCGGCGGCGGCGCGCCTCCGGCGCCCACGGCGGCGTCAGCCGCCACAGGCGACTTCCTGTACGGCCTCGCCGACGTTGAGTTGCGCGGAGAAGACGTCTCTGGCGTCACGCTCACGCTGCAACTCGGGGGCACGATTTCCGGGCGGATCGTGTTTGCGGGCTCGAACTCAACACCCAGACCGGACGATTTCACGAAGATGCGAGCTACGCTCTCGATCGAGAACGGCACCGGTATGGTGAATGCCAACGGCCTCACGATGGGCAACAGCTTCGTGTCCAATCCGCCCGGATCAGTGAAAGCAGACGGCACATTCGAAATTCACGGCATCGGCCCGGGGCGATTCACTTTCAACACCGGCTTCAACTCGGCCGCCGATGCCGGCAGCTGGAAGTTGCGTTCCGCGATGGCCGCCGATCGCGATCTGCTCGATGACGTGCTCGATCTCGGGCCGGGCACGGACATACGCGACGTCGTGGTCACGTTCTCTGACGCGCGCACCGAGATCTCCGGCACGCTGCAGAGCGGCGCTGGCGAGATCACGACTGAGTACTACATCGTGGCGCTGCCGACGGATCGCTCGCTGTGGCGGCCGAAATCGCGCCGCATCCTCTCCACGCGCCCCGCAACGAATGGCCTCTTCGTCTTCCCCGATCTGCCGGCTGGTGAGTACATCATTGCGGCGCTGACCGATTTGGATCCGATCGACCTGATGGACGCGACATTCCTGGAGCAGATCGCGCCGACGGGTGCGAAGGTGACCGTGGCCGAGGGCGAGAGGAAGGTGCAGGACTTGAGGATCCGTTAGCGATGTTGGCCTCGAACCCATTCGTGTCAGGCCGGGAACGCGATACATTGAGGTCGCATGGCTGACCCGTCAAGCCCGACGCCCAAATCTTGGCGAGCGACCTGGACCAACGCCCTGACGACCGCCCAGATCTGGCTGCGCCGCACCGACCGCGACATCCGCCGCAAAGTGACCTGGGGCCGCATCTATCGCGCCACCAGCTACGCGCGGTCAGCGCTATGGATCGTGCCGTTCTTCGCCATCGTGCTGGTGACCATCGTGACGCCGATCATTCGCGTCGTCGACCGCGCAATCGACGGGAACGTGTTCGGTATCGGCCCACAGGGCGCCGAGGCCTTGTATCAAACGATCATCACGCTGACGCTGTCGTTTCTGGTCTTTACGTTCGGCTCGCTGCTGGTCGCTATTCAGATCGCCGGCGGCCAGCTCACCCCACGGATCATTGCCACCACGCTGTTGCGGAACAACGTCGTGCGTTACACGGTGGGCCTGTTCGTGTTCTCGCTCATCTTCTCGATCATGGCGCTCAACCGCGTAGACGGGTCACCCCCGGGGCTCGTGGTCTTCCTGGACGCCGTTCTGGGCATGGCATGCTTGGTGGCGTTTCTGTTCCTGATCGATTACTCGGCCCGCCTGCTGCGGCCCGTCAGCATTCTTGCGCTCGTCGGCGACGAAGGCCTGGACGTGATCAAGACGGTGTATCCCGATCCCGTCTCGGAAGACGACGATCAGGCCAACCCGCCAGCCAGGCCCGGCGCGCCGCAACGCGTGATTCTCAATGAGGGCCGTTCTCAGATCGCGCTGGCCGTGGACCTGGACACGCTCATGCGCGAAGCGCGACGCACGCGTGGCATCATCGAGTTTGCCCCGCAGGTCGGCGACTTTGTCTCCGCTGGCGAACCGCTGTTCATTCTGTACGGCGGCGCGGCAGAGGTGGACGATCGGCGGCTCATGACCAGCGTGGCGCTCGGACCAGAACGGACCATGGAACAGGATCCGCTCTTTGGGTTCCGGATTCTTGTGGACATTGCCCTGAAGGCGCTCTCGCCGGCCATCAACGACCCGACCACGGCCGTCTGCGCAATTGACCAGATCCATCGCTTGCTGCGCCTGGTTGGCAGACGGCGCCTGGGTCGTGAGGTCATCACGGACGGCCTCGGCCAGGCGCGCGTCATCTATCGCACGCCGAACTGGGAAGACTTCGTCCACATTTCGTGCAATGAGATTCGGTTCTGCGGTGCGAACAACACGCAGATCGCCCGCCGCCTGCGCGCGATGCTCGAGAATCTCATCGCCACGTTGCCGGCGCACCGGACCAAGGCGCTGGCCGATGAACGGGCGCGCCTCGACATCGCGTTGAAAGCGCTCTACCCGATTCCGGGCGACTTGGAACTGGCGAGCGTCGCCGACTCGCAGGGCCTCGGCGGATCGTCAGGGCTGCGTCAGTAGTAGCCGGCGGGCTTTAGTCCGCCGGAGCCGGAAACCGGCGCCACGCCACAACTGACAGCGCGATCGCGAACGCAAAGATCACAAGTCCCAACCACAATCCGGGCGGCACAAACGTGAACACTACGATTCCTGAATAGCCGGCGGGCAGCACCACCGACGGCCGGCCGCTTGCGGGATCGGGCTCGACCGGCCCGATGTTGCTCGACCAGCCATCGCCGAAGTTCTGATTCAGCACCGCGCGAACAGGCGCCGACCCGACGACGACCGACGCAGCCACGCGGTTCGGCGAAAAGCTCGCATCAGAAAACGTGACGTCGCCCTCACCGGCGATGGTGGCAGGCCCAAGCGCCGCGACCTTCCTGAGTTGCAGCGGTTCCCAGCAATTGAGCGGCGAGACGCCCGCCAACATCGACTCGAACATGTTGGTACTCAGCACCCCCGCGGGTCCGCCGACGCGCGGCACGTCCCGTTCGGCCACGGTGAGCGGCGCTTCCTCAAACAGCCGTGATTCGGCCGTAATCGAAGGAAGAACAAAGACCTCCCGGAAATGTTCGCGGTTGACCATCACGAGCTGAACGAGGCCCACGACACAGAGCAGTTCGATCGCCCGGCGCAACAGGACCGGTCGCTGTCCTTCCTCGAGCACGCGTGCGACATACGCCACGCAGATCGCGCCGACGAGCGGCAGCAGAATGATGTGGCGGCTCGGAATCCGGAAACTGGAAAAGAACGGCAGATGGGTCATCACGGTGGCGGGCGCCCACATCGCGAACTCCCCCATCGTCAACACGAGAAACGCCACGAGTCCGAACGCAGCGGACGCTTCGGGCCAGTACTCACGCCGCCAGCGCACGGCCAAGATCCACCCGGCGCAGATGAGCGCCAGAGCTGCGCCGAACCAGCCCATATAGCCGCCGTACTCCTGCCACCCGTATAGCTGGACGGTACGGTTGAGGCGCGTCGGCGTGCCTTGAGACGCATTCCAGAGGGCGTGCGTGAGCATCTCGACCGACATCGCGTCGGGATGTTTGACCGGACGCGTGTCGTGGAAGTCGGCGCTCTTGAGCAGCATCGCCGACGGCATGAGCCTGGGCGCAGCGTAAACGCAGCCGAGCGCGACGATGGCGACCGCGAGGATGAACGGTTTGAACGTGCGGCCAAACACGATCGCGCCAAGACCCAGCCCGCCCAACAATACGGCGGCGAGCGGTACGGCATGCGGTCCGCCGTTGAGAATCGAGACGGCGAGAATTGCGCCGCCCAGCAACAGACTGCGCGTGTGTCCGGCCACGGCCCGCCAGAAGCAATACACGAGCGCGGGCAGCCAGAGCACGGACAGAAAATCGCTGTGCCCCGCTTCCAGATGCAGTGCGGTGGCGCCTGAGAACACGAACAGCGAGACGAGGTACACGACGACGAATGGCGACTGCACGCCGATCATCCGCCGGATCAGCACGTGCATGCCCAGACAGCCCACGAGGTAGTGGCCGAGGATGTTGAACTTCATCGCAAGCGCCAGCGGCATCACCAGCGCGAGCAGATAGACGGGGCTGATGAGCGACACCTGCGGATTGGCCCAGAGCACGTTGCCGCCGCAATACCAGGGATTCCAGAACGGCAACTGCCCGAACGCCGCGTTGTGCAGGACGGAGGCGTAGTAGAAGAGGTGCTGATCCCAGTCGCCGGACCCGGCGGCCAGAGGCTGCGCGAAGAGCGGCCAGCAGAAGGCCGCCGACAGGGCCATATACACGCCCAGCCAGGTCAGTGTGCTTCGTCGGCTCGTCTGCGACTTCATCGATCCAGGCGCGGGGAAACTGTACCAGAGTGCGACAATGCGCCAGCGACATATCTGCCAGTGACAAATCTCCCCCGCTCACTCGTCTTCTCATCAGGAGTGCCACCCGCGCGAGACGACCAGGGCGATCGGGACTTAGTGCAGGACCTCGCGGCCGGTAAGCCGGAGGCTCTGGGTGAGCTGTATGACCGGCATGCCGCGTCGTTGTTTCGGCACGCCCTGGCGCTGACGCGCCGCCGGCCGGAAGCCGAGGATCTGGTGCACGCCGTGTTCGTGAAGATCGCGACGACCGGCACGGCATTGCTCGACGTGCGCACGCCCGCCCACTACCTGCATCGGACGCTGCACACGACATGGATCGATGCGCAGCGGCGGACGATAACCGGCGAGCGCGTCGTGGAGTCTTTCGCGACCGAGTCTCGCGTCTGGCAAACGGGCGGCGCGGACGCGATCGATCTCGCGCGCGCCTTGGATGATTTGCCGCCTGCGCAGCGCGAGGTCGTGGTGCTACACCTCATCGAGGGCTTCTCGTTTCGGGAAGTGGGCCGGCTGACCGGTGTCTCACTGTTCACGGCCGCGGCTCGCTATCGATTGGCGATCGGCCGCATGAAGGCAAAGCTGACTCAGGCGTCGGGACTTGCGCAACCGATCGCGCGGACAGAAGACGACTTATGAAGCGGACCGACGTCGAACATCTCGTGCGCCAGATGGCCTGGCCGGAACCGCCGGCGAGTCTGCGGGCACGCGTGCTGGCGGACATTCCCATCGTTGAGCAGCCCATCGCTGGCGCCGCGCGCGTGGCCGGCAGCCAGGACCCGGCGCGACGGCCGCAAATCGCGCGCGAGACTGAGCGCTCGGGACACGGGTGGCGCCGCGCGGCCGTGCTCGTCGGCCTCGGCATTCTGTTCATGCTGGGCTCGTGCACCGGATTTGACGTGTGGGCCAACCGGCAGGTCGAGGCGGAGATCGCGCGAATCGAAGCGCGCTTCGGCACACTCGACGAAAAGACGCGGGTGCCCGCGGTGCCGGCCGCCGACAACCGCGCGCGGATGGTCCGCGCGGCGGCCGCGCTGGCCGTTCGGCTCCAGGATCGCCCCTACCACTACTTTGGTACTCCGGTGCCGTCTCCCGTTCCGGCCAACCTTCGCGCCTTCGCGGAAGCCAATCGTGAGGCCATCCGTCTGGCGGCCGAGATCCGAAATCGACACCAGTCAAACTGGGAACATAAACCGGGCGTGAGGGGCGATCTGCCCTGGACCGACATCAGCATCCTTGGGGACGCGCTGTATATCTCCGCTCTGATCGAGATCGAAGCCGGTCGGGCCGACGAAGCGTCGTCGCTGATTGTCTCGGACCTCGGAATCGGCGCCTCGATGCGACAGGAAGCCGAATTCTGGCCGAGCAACGAACAGGCTCTCCTGGCGACTCGACGGCTCCTGACCGCATCCGCGCCTTCGAAAGCCGCGCTCAAAGAAGTGGCGTGGTGGCTCAACGAAAACCGGATGCCGGACGGGATGCGCCCGAGAATCCTGGCGCGAATGAAGCAGGGCCACGAGATGTTCGCGCGGCTGGAACAGGGCGACGTCGATCGCGATACCGCAGAAATTGTTTACCCGGAGTCGTGGCCGGACTGGCCATCGGCCTTTATCGGAATCGCCGCCCAGATCGGCCGGCCATTCGTGCGTACCGCCCACCTGCGGTATTTGCAACAGATGGCCCAGGTGATCGAACTGGAATCAGGTCCCCGGCCGCGCCCCGTGCTCCCGGAACCGCCACCGCCAGAGCCTTGGGCGTTCGTCGATCGCCTCACTCACCGGTTCGCGGACGGCGCGTGGAACTACAGCGACGCTGGCGATGACCTGGCGGCCGAACTCGGCGCGGCCGAAGTCGCGGTCGCGCTCCGACGCTTCAAGCTGGATCGCAAGAACTACCCGGATGATTTGTCCGCGCTCGTTCCGGTGTACTTGACGCGCCTGCCGATCGATCCCTACACCGGCCAGCCGCCGGCCTATGCACGCCAAGGCGACGGCTTCACGCTGCGCGCGAAAGCATCGTCGCCGTGGATGACAAGGTGGCGCGCCCTCGAGTGGAATGTGCCCAAGTGATTGCACTTGACACTACATTTCTAGTATTGTAGAAATGTGGTTATGAAAGTCACTGACGCGACCGTCACCCGCTACGCCGACATGTTCGCCGCCCTCGGAGCCGAGCCCCGGCTCCGCATCGTCCGCCTGTTGCTGTCCGCCCATCCCGACGGTCTGGTCGTCGGTGACATTCAAGCGGAGACCGGCGTGGCCGGCTCTACGCTGTCTCACCATCTGGACAAGCTCAAAACCGACGACCTGGTCACGACCGTTCGCGAAAAAGCCTTCATCCGCTACCGCGCCAACACCGAGGCCCTCGAGGAATTGCTGGGATTTCTGTATGCGGAATGCTGCACGCGGAATCGCGCGATTGAACCGAAGCGCATCGCGGCGTGCAAATAACCGTCTCATCAACCGTGAATTGAGGGAACCAATGGCTACCGAAGATATCAAGGACGTCGTTCGCGAAAAGTACGGGCAAGCCGCACTGAGAGCTCGCACCGGAGCAGGAAGTTCGTGTTGCGGCGGGAGTGCGGCCCTCGAGTCGTGCTGTGATCCGATTACCTCGAACCTCTACGACACCGGACAAGCCGGCGAAGTGCCCGATTTGGCGATGAAGGCGTCGCTCGGTTGCGGCAACCCGACGGCGCTGGCGGAACTCAAGGCGGGTGAAACCGTTCTCGACCTGGGTTCTGGCGGCGGCATTGACGTGCTGCTCTCCGCGAAGCGCGTCGGGCCGACCGGGAAAGCGTACGGCCTCGACATGACCGATGAAATGCTCGCGGTGGCGGAGGACAACCGGCGCAAGAGCGGGCTGACCAACGTCGAATTCCTCAAGGGAGAAATCGAACACATTCCGCTCCCCGCCAACACCGTTGACGTCATCATTTCGAACTGCGTCATCAATCTGTCCGGCGACAAGGACCGCGTCATCCGGGAGGCCTTTCGTGTTCTGAAACCCGGTGGGAGATTTGCCGTCTCCGACGTGGTGGTTCGTGGCGAGGTGCCGCCGGCGATCCGGAAGAGCATGGAACTGTGGGTGGGCTGCGTCGCCGGCGCGTTGTCTGATTACGAGTACGTCGCCAAGCTGGCGAAGGCCGGCTTCGAGGACATCCGCATCGAGGTCACGAGAGTGTACAAGCCGGAAGACGCGCGGACGTTTCTGACCGCAGAAGGGCTCGACGCCGACGCGCTGGCAGCGGACGTCGAGGGTACATTCATCAGCGCATTCGTGCGCGCCACGAAACCTGCGATCGCCGATTCGTGTTGTGGGCCCGCGTGCTGTAACTAAATCTCAGAGCGCCGCTGAGCCCAATCGGTATCCCAGCCATACGCCAATCAGGCTCAACGATACCTGGCCGGCCACATTCATCAACGCCTGCGCATTGTGGCCGGCCCGAATCAGCACGAACGTGTCGAGGCTGAAGGAGGAAAACGTCGTAAACCCGCCAAGCACACCCACGATGACGAAGGTTCGAGCGTGGTATCCCCACTGCAAACGGTCCGAGGCGAGTGCGCCTGCGAGAAGGCCAATGACGATGGAGCCGCCGACGTTGATCAGGAAGACGCCCAGCGGAAACGTGCTGCTGAGCGCGCGCTGATGCACCACGTGATTGAGTCCATGCCGCGCCACACTGCCGAGCGCGCCGCCGATTGCCACGAGAAGCCAGACCATCTAGTGTCCTCCAAGCCCGTGCGTGCGCATGTATTTCCGCACGAATGGACAGATCGCTACAACGGCTAATCCCTCACGTCTGGCGGTGTCGAGCCCAGCTTGCGCAAGCGCGTCGCCCACATGCTGGCCGCGCAATTCGGCCGGCACCTCCGTGTGCACAAGCGCGAGTGAGTGCTCGGATCGCTCGTAGAGCAAGAACGCGACATGCGACCCCACGCGGAGTTCCAAGCGTCTCAGGTCGTGGTTGTCAGTCACGTCGGCGGCACTTGGCGCCGGACTAGGACGCACGGCGGTCTCGACGGTATTCGCGGGCGGATCGCTGGCCGGAAACGTCTCGTCCAATGCTTCATCCAGCGCGCGGTCGTCGGTCTCGCGTGGTTGGTCCATCAGCGTCTCCAGTGGACAGTGTGGCAGAGAATGGGCATCGTCTGTGGCCTGGATCACGCTAAGCTTCCGCCATGAGAAAATTCATGATCGCTGCGGTCTTCGCCGCGGGTTTCGGCGCCGGCCTCTGGGCGGCCGGACAGACGCCACAAGCGCCATCGGCTCCTGCTGAGCGCGCGACCGGGATCGGCGGCATCTTCTTCAAGGCGAAGGATCCCAAGGCCCTCCGCACCTGGTATCAGGAAAAGCTCGGGATTGCGATGCAGGACGGATCCAACTTCGGGTTGTTTCGCTGGCGCGAGCGTCAGGACTCAAGCCGCGAAGGCACCACGGTCTGGGGCCTGTTTCCAGAGACGACGAAGTACTTCGCCCCGAGCACCTCGTCGTTCATGATCAACTATCGCGTGCGGAACCTCGAGGCGCTGCTCACCCTGCTCCGGTCGGCCGGTGTCACCATCGAGGGCAAAGTCGTTGAAGACTTCAACGGCAAGTTCGGGTGGATCATCGATCCCGAGGGCAACAAGATCGAGTTGTGGGAACCGAAGGCAGGTTACTAGCGTGAGACCCGCGGGCGGTCGTCAGTGGCTCCAAAAGACAGGCGTCGTTCTTCGCGATGCATTGCGCGCCATTCGCCGGGCGCCCGGGCACGCCGCGATGGTGGTCGGCGTGCTGGCCACCGGCATCACCGCCGGCGCCGTGACGTTTTCTGTTGTGGACGCCGTCCTCCTCAAGCCGCTTCCGATCGAAAACGGCGAGCACGTGGTTTCCATAGGCACCTACGACGTGCCGGCCCGGAAGCAACGAATCACCGGTGAGTTGTTCTGGCAACTGCACGACCACAGCCAGACGCTCGAGGGTGTGGCGGCGTTTGGGATGTGGATGGGTCAATCTTCGACGATCGCGGAACTCACCGACGAGTTTCCGATCGCGAACACAACGGCAGACGCGTTTCGGATCCTGCACTTGTCAACCGCAATGGGCAGATTGTGGACATCGGAAGAGGAAGCGAGCGGCCAGACGGATGTCGCCGTCCTCGGCTACCGCTTCTGGAAGCGCGACCTCGCCGGCCGATCCGACGTTCTTGGATTGAGCGCGCGCATCGGCACCAGGAGCTATCGCGTCATCGGTGTGCTCTCTGCGGCGAGCGATCATCCGGAGATGACGATGATCAGCAGCCCGATCTGGGTGCCGCGGGTTGTACCAAGAACGCAGGAACCGAACTTCATTGGGATTATCGCGCGGGTTCGGCCGGACCGGACGCGAACGGCGGTCGCTGATGAACTGCGCGCCCTGGTTGGCGCGCCGGAATGGACACCGGTCGTTTCCGGCTTGCTCGACGCCGAACGCGAACGGGTCAGCCGCTGGATGCTGCTGTCGCTCGGGGCGGCAGGACTTCTCATCCTCCTTGGCTGCATGAACGCCGCCAATCTGATGCTTTCGCGATCGGCGCGACGCACGCGCGAGCTCGCTGTTCGCGTGGCGCTCGGTGCGGCGTCCTGGCAGATCGGCGCGACCGTTGTGGCCGAAGGATTGATCTTCTCGCTGTCAGCAACGGCGGTTTCGCTGCTAATGGCCGCCTGGGGAGTGAACCTCGCGAGGCACGCGTTCTCGACGCTTCCACTCGGCATCTCGCAGGCTGCCGGCATCGTCGTGAACGGTCGCGTGATGACCGCCTCAATCGTGTCCGCGCTCCTCACGGGCGTGCTGTTCTCACTTGTGCCGGCGTGGCAGGCGTCACGCGCATCGGTCGTGGGATCGTTAAAAGATGGCGCGTCAGGCGGGTCGGGCGAACGCGGCCGCTGGCGGCGCGCATTCCTGGTCGTCGAAGTCGCGACCGTCACGGTGCTGCTCGTCGTGGCCTGGATGTTTGCCATGAGTCTCGTCCGAGTTGTCGGCGTCGACCTGGGCGTCGATCGCAGCAGGCTCATCGGCCTCACGCCCCGCCTGCCGTTCGGTTCGACCGTGGATGACGCCGCTGAGCGGATAAAACGAGTACCCGGTGTTGCGGACGTGGCGGTTTCGACAGGCGCCAGCCTGCCGTTGTTCGGACTCATGGGCGGCGCCTGGATCACAACCAACGTGTCAGCCCCAGACGCCGCGCTCGTGCCGCCGTTCGAAGTGCTCCAACATCGCGTCACGCCCAACTTCTTCGCCATCGCCGGCGTTCCGTTCCGCCAGGGAACGGTCTGGAGCGAAGGCGCATCAAATCCGATTGTGCTCGACGACATCGTGGCGCGCCGCCTGTTTGGCGAGACCAATGCGTTGGGAAGACAGGTGCGCTCCGACGAGCCTGCCGGCGTTCACACCGTCGTCGGTGTCGTGCCGTCATTACGCGAAAAGGGCCCTGAAAAGGACCAGCAGCTCGCCGTCTATTTCCCGCTCAAGTCGAATCCCGCGCGGACGTTCGCGCACCTGCTGGTGCGCACGACCGGACCTGCGGACGCCGTCGTGCCACGGATGGAGGAAGCTCTGGCACCGGTCAGGCCCGGACAGAAGGATCCGTACATCCACAGCGGTGAAGAAACCGTCCGGCGCATCACCATGCTCCGCCGGTTCAATGCGAACCTCTCCGCGATCTTCGGCGTGGTTGGCCTGATCATCGGCGCGGCGGGCATCTATGCGGTCACCAGCTCTGTCGTGAGCCAACAGACGCGAGAGATCGGTCTGCGGATGGCGCTCGGCGCCACGCCGCAACAAGTCGCACGCGAGGTACTGACCTCGGCGCTTGCCAGCATCGGGTTCGGTCTGGTGTTGGGCCTGCCGCTGGCGTGGTGGTTGTCACAGGGGTTTGGCAGCTTGCTCTTTGATGTCACGCCGGCGGATCTTTCCGTCTATGCCGGTGTCTCGGTGATGATTTGCGCGGTCGGTGTGGCCGCCGCGCTTCTGCCCTCACAACGCGCGGCCCGGGTGGACCCGATCATCAGCCTGCGAAGCTGACGGGCTTTTGCGCGCGTAGATTCAATCGAACGTAGTCCAGCGTGAACCGCTGGGGCAGGCGCTGAACGCGGTCGACGATCTCGTCCAGAAACGCCGCTTTGAGCTCGTGGGGCAACTTGGCGAGGTGCAGACGAAACACCACCGTGCTCACGAACTATCTCAGGCACGACGTCTGTGTCTCGTGTGGGCACGTCGAGGCGTACGTCGCCGATCCCAAGCACTTGAGTCACATCGTGGAAAAGTGGAAGCCGGCCGGCTAGCCAGGGAAGCGCTCGATTCGCACGAATCGCGTGAAGTTGTCCGCGCAATCCTGAATGTCCTCGCGCAGCACGATCGCGCCCCAGCGCTCCGCGGCCCGCACGGAGGCAATTGCGGCGTCCGAACCACACCCTCGCAGAACCAGTTCCGCGACGGCTCCGGCGGTATCGAATGCCGGTTGGGGTGTCATACCAGGATGCGATCGGAGAAATCCCTGGCATTGCCCCAGCGCGACAGGATGCGAGAACACGCGCCTGACGTCGGACACCTTCGCGCCGCCAAGTCCGATGAGGGCTTGTGAGATCCGCACGCTGATCTCGCCGCAGGTCGTGACGGCGTGTCGCTGGATCAGCGCGTCCACATCGGGCACCGTGCCGGCAATGCTATTGGAGGTCGGGACCACCCCACACGACGCACGGCCATCCACGACGGCGCGAAACACATCTTCCAGCGAGTTGCACGGCAGGAGTGTCGCGGCGGAACCGAGGAGTCTGCGCGAGGCGTCCTCGCTGAATGCGCCGGGCGCGCCCTGGTACGCGCCGTCGCAGATGGCTCCGCGATAGTCGGCGTCAGTCATGGCCGCGCTCCTGGCAGGCCGCGGTTTCATCGATGATCGCGCTGAAGATGCGCTCGGCCGATGCCGGCGACAACGGACCGGCGGCAGCATCGCGGACGCGCGCGATCACGTCGGCCTCGCGTTCGGGCGATCGCACCGGATGTTCGCGGGCGCGTTTGACGGCAGCCAACGCCAGGCCGAGCCGCATGCGCTCGGCCAGCAGTGCGACGATGGTGCGGTCGATGCGATCGATGAAGCCGCGATGCCGATCGAGCGCTTCGGCCGGTGATTCACGCGACGGGTCGTCTTGAGCGGTGCTCACAACATCCTCCAGAAACGAAAAAAGCCCGCTTCCCTTTCGGGAGCGGGCTTGACTGAACAACGACGTGTTATCGGCTCAGGCTAGTCGGCGCTCCCTCCCGGGTGGACGCAGGGATAAAAGCCAAACAACTGAAAGCCGATGAAAGACACACCCGCGGCCAGCGCGTCGTTGCGCCGAATGGCAACCTGTGCGGGTGCGGAAGTCACGAAATGAAAGTAGAACGGTGAGAGTCAGACTGTCAAGCGCGCGTCCCCTGGTCCGGTTGACTTGGATTGGTCCCCTGCCTAAACTGGCTAGCGAATCACAATCAGCGCCAGCGTCACCTTCGGAAAAGGACCGGCTATGCCCAACGGCACGATTGCTCGACTGCTCATCGACAAAGGCTTCGGCTTCATTCGTGACGAAAGCGGTGTGGAACACTTCTTCCACCGCTCCTCCGTCCGCCAAACCGTCTTTGAACTCCTGCGGGAAGGCCAGCGCGTCGAATTCAGCGTGGAAGATTCCCCCAAGGGTCCGCGCGCCGCGGAAGTCAGACTGCTCGACTAAATCAAACGGATGGCGATCGTCAGGTCGTTCCTGACCTTGGCCCTCTGCCCTTTGCCTTTCGTCTTTCTCTGCGGAAGCCCCTGGGGTCCGGTGGCCCTCCCGGTCTTCAAAACCGGCTGCTTCCCGCGGATAGCGGGAAGGGAGGGTTCGACTCCCTCAGGCTTCCGCCACAAACCGCAAGAGCGCCTCGGTGTCTTCCAGTGTGTCCATGACGAGGTCCGCTTCCGCGCTGACGAGTTGATCGCGCGTGAACATCCCGGTCGCCACACCCACACTGCGCGCACCATGCGCACGCGCGCAATCAACGTCGAGCGGCGTGTCACCAATCACCACGACGCGTGATACGGGCACGGCCGCGCCGGCACTCGCGGCCTGCGCCATTGCGATCGGCACGAGGTCACGCCGGTTCGGGTGGTCATCCCCAAACGCGCCGAACGCAAATCGCGACCACAGATCGAAATGCCCCAGCTTGATCTCGGCGCCGCGCGCGAAATTTCCGGTGAGCAACCCCACCGCGACGTCGTCTCGACCCGCCAGCATATCGAGCACCTCGTGCACGCCGGGCAACACCTCCGCGCCCGGCACGGGCATCGACATCTCGAGCGCCAGATGTTCCAGATAGGCCTCGCGCAGCACGCGAATTGAATTGGGATGCGGCGTATGTCCCATCCCGCGCAACACATCGCTCACGATGGCATGGTCGGTCCGGCCCGCCAGCGAGACCTGGTCGAGCGCGCCCGTGACGCCATACAGCCGCAGGAACGCCGCGTTCATGCCGCGCACGCCGGCCCGGCCAGAATGCATCAGCGTGCCATCGATATCAAACAGAATGACGTGCGAGACCTCAGCCATTACCGATCTACAATCCTCTTCTACACTTTTCCGCGAAAGGACTTAACCATGTCTGGTCGTACCGTGCGTTTCGCTCTGGCCTTGCCGGCCGTTCTCATTCTTTCGGCCACGCTCACCGTGTCAGCCCGTCAGGGCCTGCGCGCGAAAGCAGCCATCGCCGGGGAGGGTATCACCGGCACCGTTGAACTCCGCGAAGTGGACGCGCAGCTCACCCCCGCGCACGACATGAAATACATGACGGGCATGAAAGCAGTCGAACTCACCGTCACCGTCTCGGGCCTCAAGCCCGGCGCGCACGGCATTCATCTGCACGCCGTCGGCAAGTGCGAGGCCCCGGCATTCACCGCAGCCGGCGGCCACTTCGATCCCGGCCCGGCCGGCAACATGGATCCGGACGCCAATCACCCGTTTCACATGGGCGACATGCCGAACCTCGTGGCCGATGCATCGGGCAAGGCCACGCTCAAATTCGTGACCAACCGCGTGACGCTCGGCGACGGCCTGCTGTCCGTGTTCGACGCGGACGGCACGGCGATCATCATCCACGCGAATCCCGATCAAGGCGTCACCGCCGAACCCAAGGCCGGCCTCAGCGGCGGCCCCAGGGTCGCGTGCGGGGTGATCACGAAGTAAGTCACTTGCCTACGGTTCACCATGGGGGGCCATGAGGAGCCATGAGGCTGTCTCGCTGACTGGCGCGGGCGAGAAGTCGGGAACGGATGTCGGGCCGGTTGGCCGCCTTCGGCGGCGCAGTGAAAGAGACGAGGTCCGATCAAGCGCAACGCTCGTCGCGAAGTTCGTTGTGCTTGATCGGACCTCGTCTCTTTCACTGCAGCCCGGCGTAGCCGGGCCAACCGGCCGCGTCCCCATGGCCCTCCATGGCCCTACATGGTGAATTAGCTCGCAAGACTACCTTGACCGCCCGCGCAATCTGTTCAACCAGCCAACCGCTACGCTCTTGATCGCGCCCGTGGCGGGCTCGAGTCGAACGCGCGTGCCTCCTGACGCCGTCGCAAACGCCTCGTCCTCGCTGATCGCAATCCAGCCGAAGCCGCGCGCCGCGGAGAGCGATTTCAGTGTCTCGCCAAAACTCGTCGACTGCCCCGCCTGATCCAACGCCATCGTCGGGTGCTCCAGCATCACCAGCTCGGGTCCGACCGTTGTCGCACGCGCCAGATGCAGGCGGAGCCGTTCGATGCCGGATAAAGCGCTGACGGGCCCGTCCATCCGGTCGAAGGGCAAACCGACGTCATTCGCCTCGCGATTCACGCGGCTGCGCAGCTCGTCGGACATCGGGTCAATCGCGAGCGTGATCGGCAGCGCCAGGTTGGCCGCCACGCTCATGGCGTCCAGCAGGATCGCGCGCTTGGTAACGATGCCGAAACGATCGAGTGAGGACAGCCATTCGGTGTCGGTCGCAATGTCGCGCGTGTCCCGGCCGCCGATGCGCACGTGGCCCTCATCGGGAACGGCCGCGCCCGTCACCAGATATACGAACAACTCGGCGGCCATTTCGTCGAGACCGGAAATGACGAGGCGATCGTGACGATGGACGGACAGATCGCGGATGCGCAGCGGCCGCAGAGCCTGATACGCCTTCACCAGGCCGGACATGTGAATGAGCGGCGCGGCGTCGGTCATCAGGGTGTGGAGCCCGGCGTCTTTAGACGGCGGGAAGAGAGCATCTCGAACGCCTCGGTCGGGAGTGTGACCTGTCCAAGCGCCTCAGCTCGGCCGCTTCCGGGGCCGTGATAGTCGGACCCGCCCGACACCGCCAGGCCGAGTTCACGCGCCATTGTCCGGTACTTCTCCACGGCCGCCGCATCGTGGTCGGGGTGAAACGCTTCGATGGCCGCGAGGCCCTGCGCAGCCAGCGGTGCGATCAATTTATCGAGACCCAGTTTGCCGGGATGCGCGAACGACACGATCCCTCCGGCGCGGCCGACGACCTTGATGACGTCGGCCGGCGTCACGCCGCGCCGCGCGACGAAGGCGGGCCGGCCCGCGGAGATGAACCGATCGAACGCGTCGGCGATGTCGCGCGCGTGCCCGTGCGACACGAGCAGCTTCGCGATGGCGGGCCGGCCGATCGCCTTGCCCGCCGTTTTGGCCGCGCGTTTCAACAGCCGCTCGCGGTGAAGCACGATGCCCATGTCCGCGAGCTTGTCGAGCATTTCGCTGACGCGGCGCACACGGTCCTCGCGCTGCGCCGCCAGAAACGTCGCCAGTTCCTCATCATCTGGATCAAAAAAGTAACCGAGCATGTGCACATCGAGACTGTCGTGCACCGCGGTGATCTCGATCCCGGCAATGACTCGCACGCCGAGCGGCTCGGCCGCGGCCCGCATCGCCGCGAGGCCGCCGATCGTGTCGTGGTCGGTCAACGCGCAGACGCGAATGCCCGCGGCGGCCACGCGTCGCGCCAACTGTTCAGGCGTGGACCGGCCATCAGACACGGTCGTGTGGAGGTGCAGGTCGATCACTTACGTCGGCTGCGAGGGGAAGCCTTTGCCGCGACCCCTCGACTTCGCTCGGGGTGGCGCTGGCGCGCCACCAGTGCACGGTACTCGCGGATCAACAGGTCGAGATGCTCGCGTTCTTCGTCCGCAAACTCGAGGAAGATCTGCTTGCCTTCCGATTCCTCGAACCGTTCGCCGTACCGCTTGAAGAACCTGTGCGAGCCGCGCTCGCATCGAATCCCGATGAGCAGGGCCGCGCGATCGCCCACACCCTTCTTCAACTCCTCGGTGCCGGCCGCGAACAGACCGTTCGCGGCGCCCTTGAAGAACAGGAACGTCGGCTGTGACTCGAGCAGCGGATTGGCCGCCAGGAGCTCGCGATAGCGCGCCTCGAGTTTGCCGAGGTGCTCGCCTTCCTCCGCCGCGAGCCGCTCGAAGATCTTCCTGCCGCGGGCGTCCTTCGTGAGCCTCGCCGCGCGTGTGTAGAACTCGAGGCCGCTCCGTTCGGTGGCCACCGCCATCCGCAGTGCGTCGCGCGCGAACACCGCGTCGGTCGGCGTGGCCGCAGGCGTCGCGGTCTGGCCCGTCCGGCACGCATCGCATGTCCCGTAGATCTGAAGGACGCTCTGGCGCGGCAGGAAATTGCGCGCCGCCGCCACGTCCTCGATCATCGTCTCGATATCCGAACTCAGGAATTCGAAGGACTGATTGCAGGACTTGCAGATGAGATGAAAGTGGCGCGGATGCCGGTACGAATGCTCGAACCGGAACTTGCCTTCCCCGAAGTCCACGCGCCGCGCGATGCCGGCGTCCACCATCCACTGCAATGTGCGGTAGATCGTGGCGCGGCTGATCCGCTCGTCTTCGCGATGAATCAGATCGACCAGGTGGTCCGCGCTGATATGCCCCTCCTGGCGGAGGAACACATTGACGATGAAATCGCGCTTGCCCGATCGCCGGCCGCCCGCCGGACGCAGTTTCTCGACGAACTCGGTGGCGGACGGGATGGCCACCGGCCTAGGCCGAGAACGACGATCCGCAGCCGCAGGTCGACTTGGCGTTCGGGTTCTTGATGGTGAAACCGCCGCCCGCGTTGTTGTCGACGAAATCCACCTCGGCGCCCTTGAGATACCGCAGGCTGATGGGATCGACAAAGAGCCGGACGCCGTTGACCATGAACGTCTGGTCGGATTCGGGGTCGCCCTCGCCCTCGTCAATCATCAAGCCGTACTGGAAGCCCGAGCATCCGCCGCCCTGGACGAACACCCGCAAACCGGACTCGGGCTTGTTCTCCTCGGTCAGCAATTCGGTAATCTTCTCGGCCGCCGCTTCAGTCACGTTGATCATGTAGTAATTATAGCCCTCCATGGCCGAGTCTGTTGACGACACCTCACTCACCCCGGTGATTCCGGAGCTGGTGGCCCGTATTTGGCAGCGGGATCCGTCGGTTTTTGCCCGTCCCGGCGCTCCGGCCGAGGAGCGGCAGGCCATCCTCGGACGCTTTGGCTGGCTGGGCGCGCCGGCCAATATCGCCGGGTGGGCACAGGACGCGGTGGCGTTCGCCCAGGACGTCGCCGGCGCGGGGCTCACGGACGTCGTGCTGCTCGGCATGGGCGGCAGCAGCCTGTGTGCGGAGGTCTATCGCGACGTGGCGGTCCGCGTCTCGCACGGCTGCCGGCTGACGGTGCTCGACACCACCGACGAACGCGCGATTCGTACCATCACCGAATCCCTTCATCTCCCGCAGACACTCTTTGTGGTCGCCAGCAAGAGCGGCTCGACGCTGGAAGTGACGGCGCTCGAATCGCATTTCTGGGCGCAGGCCCGGTCCGTCGCGGGCGCCGACGCGGGCAAGCATTTCGTGGCGATTACCGATCCAGGCACGCCGCTCCAGGCGCTCGCGAAAGAGCGCGGCTACCGGCACACGTTCATCAACCCGCCGGACATCGGTGGACGGTATTCGGCGCTGTCGCTGTTCGGCATTGTGCCGGCGGCACTGGTCGGCGTGGATCTCGCCACACTGGACCAAAGCGCGGTTCGCATGGCGACCGAGTGCCGCGAGGATCGCGACACCAACCCAGGCTTGGCGCTGGGCACATTCATGGCAACGACGGCTCGCGCCGGCCGCGACAAACTGACGGTGCTGCTCGCACCGGCGATGGACGCGTTTGGCGGGTGGATCGAACAGCTCGTCGCCGAAAGCACCGGCAAACTCGGGCGCGGCGTGCTGCCCATCGTTGGCGAACCGATCGGGCCGGTGAAGGAATACGGATCCGATCGCGCGTTCGTCGCGGTGCTCACGGACACGAGCGGCGCGGTCGCGAACGCCGCGCGCGATCTCGAACGCGCGGGTCACCCGGTGTTTCGCATCACGGCAGCGGCGAAAGACCTGGGCGCGGAGTTGTTCCGGTGGGAGTTCGCGACGGCGGTGGCCGGCGCCCTGCTCGGCGTGAATCCATTCGATGAGCCGAATGTGCGCGAGGCAAAAACGCGCACACTCGCGCAACTGGAGGCCCGTGCCGCCCACGGCACGTTCCGGATCGATCCGCCGTTCACGCGGGGCGAGGGCTACTCGCGGCGCGAACATCGCCTGCCTCGAGGTCCGCGGCCGCTGGGCCGGCGCTACATCGCGCTGCTGGACTATTTGCCGGCCGATTCTCAGCGTTCGCAGCTCTTCAACACCTTCCGCGCTGCACTGCGCGATCGGCTCGGCCTGGCTACCACACATGGCGTGGGCCCGCGGTATCTGCACTCGACGGGCCAGTTTCACAAGGGCGGGCCGAACACGGGCGTCTTCGTTCTGCTCACCGCGGCCGACGCCAGTGCCACGCCCGTGCCTGGCACCAAATACACGTTCAGCACGCTGAAACAGGCGCAGGCGCTCGGCGACTTCGACGCGCTCGTCGCCAACGATCGCGACGTCGTCCACTACCACCTCGAAGATCCGACAGCGGATTTTTCGGTGACGCTGGAGCAGCTGATTGGGAAGATCGGGACGTAACGTGCGAACGATCATCCTGGCTGCCCTCACGCTGAGCGTCGCGATGACGCCAGTCGTCGGCGGCCCGCAGAATCGCCCGCCGGCGCGCCTGTCTTCGCCGGAAGAGCTCGGCCTGCTCGAAGGGCCTGACCGGGATGACTGGCAGCAGCCGGACCGGGTCATGGACGAACTCGGGATTTCTGACAGCTCGCGCGTGGCTGACATCGGCGCCGGCGGTGGGTGGTTCACGATTCGGCTCGCGCGCCGCGCGCCTAACGGCGTCGTGTACGCCGAAGATATTCAGCCGCTGATGATCGAATCGATCGTGCGGCGCGTGAAACGCGAGGGGCTGACCAACGTCAGGACGATCCTGGGCGCCGCGACCGATCCGCATTTGCCGGCCAATGCCAATCTTGATGCGGTGTTGATGGTGGACACCTACACGCAGCTCGGCGCCGACTCGGTGCCGCTGCTCAAGCGCATCGCCGCATCACTCGCCCCGAACGGCCAGATCGGCATCGTGGATTTTAGGCGCGACGGCGCCGGTGGACCCGGTCCGCCCATCGACGTTCGCGTCAGTCCCGACGTCGTCAAGGCCCAAGCCGCCGCGGCGGGCCTCAAGCTGCTCAAGCACGAAACGTTTTTGAGATATCAGTACTTGCTGATCTTTGTCAGGTCAGAAGTCAAAAGTCAGAAGTCAGAAGTAAGTGGGAGGTGACGGAACTTCCGCCGTACTTCTGACTTTTGACTTCTTACTTCTGACTTTTTCCAAGTAGCGTCCACGCCATCGGCAGGATCTTCGCCGCGATGGCGGCCTTCACCAGGTCCAGCGCGATGTATGGCAGAAACCCGCCGGCGATTGCGGTCGTGATCGTCTGGCCGGGCATCAGTGACAGCCACGAAACGCCGCCGGCGAAGATCACGGCCAGGCCAATCAGCATGCTCGCGAGCGACGTGAGATAGCGCCGGTCCCAGCCGCGCTCAGCGAGCCAGCCGGTGACGAACGCCGCCACGGGATAGGCCATCAGGTAACCGCCCGTGGGTCCCACAAGGCGCGCCGCGCCAGGTGGCAACGTGATGGACGGCGAGAACACGGCGAGTCCGGCCGCACCGGCGGCCAGATAGAGGGCCTGCGTCAGAAACCCGAGTCGCGAACCGAGCGCGGCGCCGGTCAACATCACGGCGAGCGGCGCCAGCGTGAATGGCACCTGAGTAAACGGCAAGGGCGAACTAAACTGAGCAGCGGCGGCCGTCAGCATCACGGCAAGGACGACGCCAGCGGCCCGAACCGGCGCGTGTGCATCTGCCCGGCCGAACGCGTGACTGAGAATCGACCCGCTCGGCGCCGACGACACTTGAACGTTCATGATGAAGGATTCTAGCGGAATGCGAACGGCCCTGACAATCGCGGGCAGCGACTCGAGCGGCGGCGCAGGCATCCAGGCGGACCTGAAAACGTTCGCGGCGCACGGCGTATTCGGCATGACGGCCATCACGGCGGTCACTGCGCAAAACACGCTCGGCGTCACCGGCGTCGTCGCGTTGGCGCCGGATTTCGTCGCCGCACAGATTGACGCCGTCGCGGTAGATATTCCACCCGACGCCACCAAGATCGGCATGCTCGCCAATGTGGGGATCATTGATGCGACGGCTCGTGCGATTACGCGCCACGGCTTCGCGAACGTCGTGCTCGATACCGTGATGATCGCCAAGAGCCGCGCTCGCCTGCTCGACGAGGATGCCGTCGCGGCGCTGCGCGATCGCCTGCTGCCGCTCGCCACGATCGTCACGCCGAACGTGCCCGAGGCCGAAGCCCTGACGGGCGTGAGCGTCGATTCCACCGAAGGCCAGCGTGAAGCGGCGCGGCAGCTCGTGAAACTGGGCGCGCGTGCCGCGCTCGTCAAGGGCGGCCATCTGGACGGTGCACTGGCCGTTGACGTGCTCTGGGACGGACGCGAGATGACGATGCTCGAGGCGGCGCGGATTGACAGCCTGCACACGCACGGGACCGGTTGCACGCTCTCATCGGCGATTGCAGCGCGGCTGGCGCTGGGCGACGACCTTGTGTCCGCGTGTCGCGCGGCCAAGGCCTATGTCACGCGCGCCATCGCGCAGGCGCCGCAACTGGGACATGGACACGGGCCTCTCCAGCATTTCCCGCACGACGATCACCGGAAAGCATTGAAGAAGTGAAGCCATTGGCTTGGGCCAAACCAAGCATTCCTTCACTGCTTCACGGTTAAAAAACTATACTTGTGCGATGTCCTCGCCCCGCTTCGCGATTACACGCGGCGCCCTTGCGGTCGAACCGCTCGTGGCCGCGCTTGAGCGCGAGTCTCAGTCGCAGGGCGAGGGGTGTGGCGCGATTTGCACGTTTCTCGGCATCGTGCGGGCCACGCATCAGGGCCGGCGCGTGCGGCATCTCGAGTACGAAGCCCACGAACCGCTCGCGGTGAAAGCGTTCGAGCGCATCCGTGATGAAGTCGCCGGGCAGTGGCCAGGTGCGGTCGTCGCGATTCACCATCGCATCGGCCGGTTGCTCGTGGGCGAGGCCAGCGTGGCGATCGTCGCCGCCACGCCGCATCGAGCGCACGCCTTCCAGGTCTGCCGCTACGCGATCGAGCGCGTCAAGCAGATCGCGCCCGTCTGGAAACACGAGTACTTCGACGACGGCGAGGCGTGGGTGGAGGGGGCGACGGCCGATATCGAAGACGCGGATGCGCGGCGCCGGGCCCTGGACGCAGCATGCGCGTGAGCGTGCAGCTCTTTGCGCGGCTGCGCGAACTGGCGGGCCGCGCGGATCTCGTCTGCGACGTACAGCCGGGCGCGACGGTCCGCGACGTCTGGCAGACGGTCGCCGCGGCCCATCCAGCACTTGAACCCTTTGGCGCGAGCGTGTCCTGCGCCAGGAATGACGATTTCGCGCGCATGACCGCGCCGGTGCACCCCGGCGACGTCATCGCGTTTCTGCCCCCGGTTTCCGGGGGCGCACCGGGAAGGTCATGACGCCGCAAGCGCACGAAAAACTGAAATCGGTCGCCGCCCGTTACGAAGAACTCACACGGCTGGTCAGCGACTCCAAGGTCCAGGCCGATCCTCCCACCTATCGGGCTCACGCCAAGGCACTCGCCGAAATCGAGCCTCTGGTCGAGTACTACCGGCAATTCCAGCAGCTCGATGCCGAACTCAAGGACGCGCGCGAGTTGCTCACCAGCGGCGACGCCGAGATGAAGGCCATGGCGACGGAAGAGGCCACGCGGCTCGAACGCGAGCTCGGTGTGATCGAGAAAGAAATCAACGTCCTGCTCGTCCCGAAGGACCCGAACGACAGCCGCAACGTCGTTCTGGAAATCCGGGCCGGCACCGGCGGCGATGAGGCCGCACTGTTCGCGGGTGATCTGTTCCGCATGTACTCGCGCTACGCCGAGCGTCGCGGCTGGCGCGTGGACGTCATGAACTTGTCCGAGAACGGTCTCGGCGGCATAAAAGAAGTCATCGCCTCGCTCGAAGGCAAACTGGTCTATCGATTCCTGAAGTACGAGAGCGGCGTGCATCGCGTGCAGCGCGTGCCGGCCACGGAGGCGAGCGGGCGCATTCACACGTCCACCGCCACGGTCGCGGTGTTACCGGAAGCCGAGGAAATCGACATTCACATCGATCCGAAGGATCTCCGCGTGGACACGTTCTGCTCGCAGGGTCCCGGCGGCCAGAGCGTCAACACGACCTATTCGGCTGTGCGCCTCACCCACCTTCCGAGCGGCGTCGTCGTTTCCCAGCAGGACGAAAAATCACAGGTCAAAAACCGCGCAAAAGCGCTGAAGGTGCTGCGGTCGCGTCTCTATGAAATGGAGATGCGCAAGCAGCAGGATGCGCTCGCGAAAGAGCGGCGCGGCCAGGTGGGCACGGGCGAACGCTCCGAAAAAATTCGCACCTACAACTTCAAGGAAAACCGCATTACCGATCACCGCATCAACTTCACGATGCACCAGCTCACGAACGCGCTCGATGGCGATCTCGACGAACTGATTGCACAGGTCGAAGCGCACACCGAGGCGGACAAGCTCAAACAGGCCACCGAGGCCGAAGCGGATTCGACGGCGTCGAATCCCAAGTCAGGACCCGACGCGTGACCCACCACGAATGCATGAACGCCGCCGCCGAAGTCCTCGTGCTGGCCGGGTTTCGGCCGGACGATGCGCGGAGAGATGCCTCGGTTTTGGCGCGCCACTGCCTGGGCTGGACGCTGGCGGATTGGGCCGCCCGGAGTCGCGAAGATGCGTCGGTCGATCTCGGCGAGCGCCTGCTGGGCCTGGCCCGGCGCCGCGCCTCGCGCGAACCGGTCGCGTATGTCACCGGTGTCCGCGAATTCTACGGGCGTCAATTCCAGGTCACGTCTGCGGTGTTGATTCCGCGGCCGGAAACGGAAGGGCTAGTCGAGACAGCGCTCAAGATACTGACGGGTACGACGGGTACGACAGGCTTGCCCACCGAAGCCTTGGCGAAGGTGGGTACGGCGGGTCCAATCATTGCCGATATCGGCACCGGCTCGGGGTGCGTGGCGATCACGCTCGCCTTGGAGTGTCCGTCGGCTCGCGTGATTGCGAGTGATGTCTCGGCCGAGGCGTTGGCCATCGCCGAAGTGAATGCGCAGGCCCTGGGTGCCAACGAGGTGCGGTTCATGCTCGCGTCGTTGTTGCCGACCGGGCTGCCGCCGCTGGACATGATCGTGTCGAATCCGCCCTACGTACCGCAGCGCCATCGCGCGTCCCTACCCGCCGACGTGCGGGAATTTGAACCCGGCGTCGCACTGTTTGGGGGCGAAGACGGGCTGGACCTGATCCGCGGCGTCGCACAGGCCGCGCGCCGATCGCTCAAGCCGGGCGGCTGGCTCGTGATGGAAATCGGGGACGGTCAGGGGGACGCGGTCTCGGACGTCATCGTTCACAGCGGATTACGCCTCGACCGGGTCGAGCCCGATCTCCAGGACATTTCGCGGGTCGTCGTCGCCCAACAGCCCGCGCGCGCGTCATAATCCGGGCATGTCCGCTTGTCTGTTCTGCCGCATCATCGCAGGCGAAATCCCGGCGACCAAGGTCTACGAGGACGATCGCCTCGTCGCGTTCAACGACATCAATCCGCAGGCACCGATGCACGTCTTGATCGTGCCGCGCCAGCACGTGGCGACGCTAAACGACCTCGAGGCCGGCCACGACCCGGTCGTCGGCGAGATGGTCCGCCGCGCCGCCGCGATTGCCGCCGAACGCGGCTACGCGGCGAGCGGCTTCCGCACCGTGTTCAACTGCAACGCCGCCGCCGGCCAGACGGTCTTTCATGTGCACTTACACGTGCTTGGCGGCCGGACGCTGACCTGGCCGCCCGGGTAAGGAAGACGTGTGAGAGACAAGCTTGGTCGTCACGCCCTGGCGAGCAAGTAAGCTCCGCCTCCCTGATCGCGATTCAGATAAAAATCCACCGCGCGATAGCCGTGCCCGAACGCCTGCGTCATGACGTCGCGCATAGCGAGGCGCCACGCCATCGCCAGTTCGCGATCCCGCTGCTGGAGCTCGCTGAACCGCGCGGGCACCGCGACGAGGACCCGGCGCGCCGTCCAATCCGGATCGGCATCCGTGCGAATCGGACGCATCCAATCCCCTGCGGCCACGGCTTGTAAGACCTCGGGCGCCTCCAGCACTTCTGCGCTCCGGGCGGATAGCCGCACGTCCGGACGCGGGCCCTGCCGGCCGGCGACACGTCGCGCCACGTGCGGTTCGGCGATCCACCACTCGGTCATGAGCCGATCCGTCGGCGTCCCTCGGTGCAGCGGCCCGGTCAGCGTGCCGTAGACGTCGATGCCGTAGCCCGCAGCGACCGCGCCCAGTACGTGCAGATTGAAGTGCGCATTGGCCGCCTGCAGCGGATCAAACGTCCATTCGATCAAGGTCACGCCCGCCGCGATCGCCCGCGTCCGTTGCGCCAGTTTCAGGCGTTCCGCTACGTGCCCACCCCGAAACTCGGGCAACACCGCCAACATGTGCGACCACTGCGTGAGCAAACCGTCACGCACGCCCTGAAGCGACCAGACAAATCCGATGAGTTTTCCGGCGGGCTGAAGCCCGCCGGCTACGTTGGACCTCCCGCCGACTGCGTCTTGCACAAATGCGCCGAGGAGAATTCCGCCGCGTTTCATCGACACGGACAAGACCGATGCGGGAACCGTTTCGCTATCCGTGCCCCACACGGCCTCCTGAACCGCCACCACCATGCGGCACTCGTCCAGGCCGTGGATGTCACGGACGTCAATGTCGAGCGGGCTTGCCCGCCGAAGCCTCGGCGAAGGCGGGTCCGTCGGGGGTGTGCTCATCGCGGCTCCGCCAGCAGGCTCGGCAACTCGCCGAGCGATCGAATTACGGCCAAGTCAGGTTCGTTGACCGCCGGCGCCGAACCGCGCGCGATCAAAATGCCGCGCATCCCCACCTGCCGGGCGCCCAGAATGTCGTGCGACAGACTGTCGCCGACCATGGCGGCCTGCCCGGCGGCGACGCCCATCTGTTCCAGCGCCGATTGAAAAATGCTGGGATGCGGCTTGAGGTACCCGTGGTCCGCCGACGACACGCGGACCGAAATCAACCCCGCCAGGTCGAAATGGGCCTCGAAGGACTCGAGCGGTCGATGGGAATTCGAAATGAGCCCGAGCCGGTAGCCTTGCGCGGCGAGCGCGTGCAGGGCGTCGCGCACATCGTCGTACAACACGAAGTGCCGGTGCTCGGCCCAGTCGTCATAGATCTCGCGCGCGACGTCCTGGACGCCGGGACCGGCACCGCCCATCAACTCGATGATCCGCGCCGTATACCGCACAAACAGCGCGTGATCATAGAGCTGATCGGGCGAGTCCAGGAGACCCGACGCACCCGCGACCGCCGCCTCAAACCGCGCCTCGTCCACGGCAATCCCGTGCAGCGCGCAACTGGAGGCATAGCCGGAGCCCTGGAACCGGGGGCCGGGATGAATCAGGGTGAAATCGACGTCGAAGAAGATGGCAGTGGTGCGTCGCACCGGCTCAATTATAGCCAGCGGTGCGTAGCACCCGCTCAAATATAGAATGAGGTGTCCTGCATCCCTCATGAGTGACTGGAAAGACACGCTGAACCTCCCGCGGACCGACTTCCCGATGAAGGCGAACCTCCCGGCGACCGAGCCGGCGACGATCGCCAAGTGGGACGCCACCGGTCTGTACGCCAGCATCCGCGCCTCGCGTGAAGGTGCACCGCGATTCGTCATGCACGATGGACCGCCGTACGCGAACGGCCAAATCCACATCGGGCATGCGCTCAACAAGATCCTGAAAGACCTCGTCATCAAGTCACGGACGATGGCGGGCTTTGATGCGCCATATGTGCCGGGCTGGGACTGTCACGGGCTGCCGATCGAACTGAACGTCGAAAAGGACAAGGGCGCGCCCGACAAGGACACGTCGCCGGTGGAGTTCCGCCGGGCCTGCCGCGCCTTTGCCGAGAAGTTCGTCGCCTCGCAGCGGGATGACTTCAAACGCCTCGGCATCCTCGGCGACTGGGACGCACCGTACTTGACGATGGCGCCGGCGTATCAGGCGGCGATTGTCCGCGCGCTCGGCGTGTTCGTGAAACGAGGCCTGGTCTACAAAGGCAAGAAGCCGGTGCACTGGTGTCTCAAGGACCGCACGGCGCTGGCCGAGGCGGAGGTCGAGCACGAGCCGCACAAGTCGCCCTCGATCTACGTGGAGTTTCCATTGTCGGCGACCGACGCCGGCGAACTCGGCCGTCGCGTGCCCGCGCTGGCCGGCCGCGACGTCACCGTGCTGATTTGGACCACCACGCCGTGGACGATTCCGGCGAATCTGGCGGTCGCGTTTCATCCGGACTTCGACTACGGCGCATTCGAGTACGAAAGCCGGGTGGTCATCGTGGCCGAAGGCCTGGCCGGCCGCGTGGCGGAAACGACGGGCCGGGCGTTTGGCGCAAAGCTGGCGTCCTTCAAGGGACGCGTCCTCGATCGCGTGATGTTCCGGCATCCGTTCTACGAACGAGATTCATTGGCGGTCCTGGGCGATCACGTCACGCTCGAGCAAGGTACCGGCGCCGTGCACACGGCGCCCGGGCACGGGTCCGATGACTTTGTCGTCGGCACGCGCTACGGCCTCGACATCTACGCGCCCATCGGCCGCAACGGCCGTTTCAATGCGGACGTCGGGATCGTCGCGGGCCTGAAAGTCTTCGAGGCGAATCCGGTCGTGGAAGCCACGATCGCCGAACGTGGCCGTCTCTGGTTCCGGACCGAACTCGAGCATTCGTATCCGCATTGCTGGCGCTGCCATCAGCCCGTGATCTTCCTGGCCACGCCGCAGTGGTTCATTGCGATGGACGGTCTGCGCGCGACGGCCGTCTCCGAAGCCGCGGCCGTGCAATGGATCCCGGAATGGGGCCGCGAGCGCATGACGGCGATGTTCACGACGCGGCCTGATTGGTGCATTTCGCGGCAGCGCGCCTGGGGCGTGCCGATCCCCGCGCTCGCCTGCCAGGGGTGTGGCACCTCGGTGCTGACGACCGAAATCGTGGAGCAGGCGGCACGCACGTTCGCAGCGTCGAGCGCGGACGCGTGGTACGAATTGCCGACCGAAGCGTTCGTTCCGGCCGGGCTCACGTGCGCGACCTGCCAGGGCACCGCATTCGAACGCGAGCGCGACATTCTGGACGTGTGGTTCGACTCGGGATCCAGCAGTCTGGCGGTGCTGGCACAGCGACCCGAGCTGACCTGGCCGGCGGACATGTATCTCGAAGGCACCGACCAGTACCGCGGATGGTTTCAATCATCGCTATTGGTCGGCGTCGGTACCCGCGACAAAGCGCCGTATCGATCGGTGCTGACGCACGGCTTCGTCGTCGATCTGAATGGTCGCAAGATGTCCAAGTCGATCGGCAACGTCGTGTCGCCCCAGCAGATCATCGCCGAGAGCGGCGCGGAAGTGCTGCGCCTCTGGGTCTCGATGGTGGACTATCGCGATGAAATCCGGCTGGGCAAGGAAGTGTTGTCGCGCACGGTCGAGGCGTATCGCAAGATTCGCAATACGTTCCGGTACTTGTTGTCGAACCTGTATGACTTCGATCCCGCGCGTGATCTCGTGGCCAACCGCGACATGCTCGCGGTCGATCGGTTCGCGCTGTCGTCGTACGCCAGGCTGACTGCGCACGTCGTGGGGGCCTACGAGGCCTACAACTTCCAGGCGATCGTGCACGCGATCAACGAATTCGTGACGGTGGACCTGAGCGCGCTGTACCTCGATGTCTCGAAAGACCGGCTTTACACGTTCGGCGCGACCTCGCGCGAACGCCGCTCCGCGCAAACCGCCGTGTATGTGATGGCCGATGGCCTCGCCCGGTTGATTGCACCGGTGCTCTCGGTCACGGCCGAAGAAATCTGGGCGCAACTGCCAGGCACCCGCGAGGCCTCGGTCCACGTCGCGCACTTCCCCACCGACGCCGGCCAGTGGCGCGACGAGCCGCTCGAAGCCGACTGGGAACGTCTGGTCGCCATCCGCGCTCAGGTCAACGCGGCGCTCGAACACGCGAGGCAACGCAAGGAAATCGGCAACGCACTCGGTGCGCACGTGACCATCACCGCGGGTGGATCACTCGCGACGCTGCTCGCGCGGCTGCGCGACGAACTGCCGATGTGGTTCATCACCTCGAGCGTCAGCCTCGAACCGGGGAGCGGCGACGATGTGGCGATTCAGGTAAGCGCGGCGGCGGGCGAAAAATGCCCGCGCTGCTGGCGGTATGTGACCGAGATGGTCACGGCTGAACCGGTCGCCGGGCTGTGTCTGCGCTGCGTAGGCGCGATTGGAGCGACGCGTGCAAGCGCCTGACGACACGCACGAACCCGGCGAAACGGCCATGGCCGACTCGCCCATGATGGGCGGCGGGCCGCCGGTGGCGATTATTGATGCCGCGCTGCCGGCGCCCGGGCCGGATCGCTCGCACGTGGGCATTCTCTGGTGGCTCAGCCTCGGCATCATCGTGGCCGATCAGATCATCAAGGCTCTGGTTCGGAACTCTGTCGGCCTCTTCGAGTCGCGGCCGCTGATTCCGGGGCTTGTTGATTTGGCGCATGTCCGCAATGAAGGCGTGGCGTTCGGCCTTTTCAACCGCGTGGAACTACCCTTCAAGTGGGTCTTTACGACCACGCTGGCGCTGGCGGCGCTGGGAGGCATCACCTACTACGCGCGCCATATCCGCCCCACCGAGCGGCTGGCACGAATCGGCCTCTCCATGATTCTGGGTGGCGCGATTGGGAATCTCATCGACCGCGTCTGGGCCGGGTACGTGCTGGATTTCGTCGACGTCTATTGGCACGAATGGCATTTCTGGGCGTTCAATGTCGCGGACGCCTGCATCAGCATCGGTGCCGTGCTGGTATTCGTCGACCTGCTGCTGGTAAAGCCCCATGCATCCGATTCTGTTTAGCATCGCCGGCTGGCCTGTCTACGCCTACGGCGTCCTGTTGGCCGCGGCCTATCTCGCTGGCCTGCAACTCGCCGTCGTACGCGCCCGGCGCGCGGGTGTCGATCCCGCGAAGATCATGGATCTCGGCATCTACCTCATCATCGCGGCGCTCGTCGGCGCCAAGCTGATGCTGGTCGTCGTCGATTTCAGGTACTTCACGTCCCATCCGGGTGAAGTGCTGTCGCTCGTGCGGGCGGGCGGCGTGTTTTACGGCGGGCTGATTCTGTCGTTCGCGGTCGGCATGTGGCTCATCGGCCGCTACCGACTGCCGGTGTGGTCCACGGCCGACTTGTATGCGCCGGGTATCGCGCTCGGACACGTCATCGGGCGCCTCGGCTGCCTGATGGCGGGTTGCTGCTACGGCCGGCCGACCGATTTGCCGTGGGGCATCACGTTCACGAGTCCGGTCGCGGCCGACAACGCGGGCACGCCGCTCAACGAAGCCCTGCATCCGACGCAGTTGTATGACGCGGGTGCCGAAATGCTGATCCTCATCATTCTGCTGGCGCTCGAGCGGCGCGGCCGCCCGTACGCCGGGCGCACGTTCTGGCTCTACATCCTGCTCTACGCGATCTCCCGTTTCATCGTCGAGATGTTCCGCGGAGATCCGCGCGGCACGATCGCCGGCGTGTCGACATCGCAGTTCGTGTCGCTGGTGACGTTGCCGATCGCCGTGATCATGCTGATCCGGCTGCGGCGCGCCGGCGCGGCGCGCTGACATGCCGGCCGCCGGACCCGGCCGCACGCACCTGGTCGTGACCGGCGCTGACGCCGGCACGCGCCTCGATCTCGTGCTCACCGCACACTTGTCTGCGCTGTCGCGGTCGCAGGTGCATCGGCTGATCAAGGACGGCCACGTGCACCTGTCGGAAGACCGCGCCAAGCCCGCGCTCCTCGTGTGGGCGGGCCTCGAAATAGACGTCGATATTCCCGAACCCGCACGCAGCGCCCCGGCCGGCGAATCACTGCCGCTCGAGGTGTTGTACGAGGACGATGCGCTGGCGGTGGTCGACAAACCGGCAGGCATGGTCGTGCACCCGGCGGCCGGCCACGCCACAGGCACGCTGGTCAACGCGCTGCTTCACCATCTCAAGGGGCTGAGCGGCGTGGGCGGCGTTGAACGGCCGGGCATCGTGCACCGGCTCGATCGCGGCACCTCCGGCGTGATTGTCGTGGCGAAGACGGATGCCGCCCATCGCGCACTGTCGACGCAGTTCCAGGAACGCAAAGTCGGCAAGGAGTATCTGGCGCTCGTGTGGGGCACGGTGCGTGCCGGTGAAACGCTGTCGCGGCCGATCGGCCGCGACCCGCGGCACCGGCAGAAGATGTCGAGCCGCGCGCGCAAGGCGCGCACGGCCGTGACGCGCATCGTGAGTACGGAACCGTTGGGCGGCGTGTCTTTCGTGCGCGTCTCGATCGGCACGGGCCGCACGCATCAGATCCGCGTCCACTTGAGCGAAGCCGGCCATCCGGTCGTGGGCGATGCGCTCTATGGTGGCGTGCGGCGCAGCGTGCCGCCGCGACTCGCCGCGCTGGCCGGCCTCAAGCGGCCGTTTCTGCACGCTACGCGCCTCACAATTACGCACCCGTCTACCGGCGAGCCGATGACGTTCGAGTCGCCGCTCGCAAAAGATCTGGATCAGACCCTCGGCGCGCTTCGACGGGCGTCGGGCAAGGGCTGAGAATCACCATGGGGGGCCATGGAGGGCCATGGGGATGTCGCCAAGTCGGGATAGTCGGACATCGAGTGGTACAGCGGCAGGCCTGGCGGCCGCCTTCGGCGGCTGGCGGCGAGAGGACACGACGGAAACACAAGAACGGAACACGAACTCAGAGTTCTTGTGTTTCCGACGTGTCCTCTCGCCGCTGGCCCGGCGTAGCCGGGCCACCAGGCCTCGTTGGACATCCCCATGGCCCCTCATGGCCCTCCCTGGGTGAAAGCTGATTGCCCGTTGTTGCCGCAAGGAGAATCGTAGATGCCCGTCACGCACACCCGTCCCCGCAAACTGTCCCGCACCATCGCCTTTACCGGGCGCGTCTTCCGCGTCGAGCGCGATCGCGTGCGGTTGTCGAACGGCCGGACCACGACGCTGGACATCGTGCGGCATCGCGGATCGGTTGTGCTGATTCCGCAGCCGTCGCCGGATGAGGTGATTCTGATCCGGCAATTCCGGTATGCCATCGGCCGGTGGATCTGGGAGTTGCCGGCCGGGACGCTGGATGCCGGCGAGACGGCGCGGACGGCGGCGCGCCGCGAGTGTGAGGAAGAGATCGGCCTCACGCCCGGGGGCATCCGGAAGGTCGGCGCGTTCTATCCGACGCCCGGGTTCTGCGACGAGCGGATGTTCTATTACGTCTGCTCGGATTTCAAGAAACCCGAGCGCCCGGTGGCCCAGGATCTCGACGAACAGATCGAGCCGCGGTCATTTTCGCTTCGACGCCTGCGGGCGCTCATCGCGCGGGGCGATATTGCGGACATGAAGACGGTGGTCGGGCTGGGTCTGCTTGGGCGGTAGCGCCAGCTTCAGCACTTCGTCCACCTCGGACACGTAGTGCACCGTGAGGCCGTGACGCAGTTCGTCCGTCAGGTCTTCCTTGACGTCCTTTTCGTTCTGCTTCGGCAGGATGACCGTGTTGATCCCCTGCCGCCGCGCCGCGAGCACTTTTTCCTTGATGCCGCCGACCGGCAGCACGCGGCCGGACAGCGTGATCTCGCCCGTCATCGCGATGTCGCCGCGCACCGGGCGGCCTGACAGCGCGGACGCCACCGCCACGACCATCGTGACGCCCGCCGACGGGCCATCTTTCGGAATCGCGCCGGCCGGCACGTGCAGGTGGATCTCGGCGTCCTTGTAGAAGTGCGGATCGACGTCGTAGCGCGCCGCATTGGCGCGGAACCACGAGAGGCCGATGCGCGCGGACTCCTTCATCACGTCACCCAGCTGGCCGGTCAGCGTCAACTGGCTGCCGCCGGCCATGCGCGACGCTTCGATGAAGAGCACGTCGCCGCCCACCGGCGTCCACGCGAGGCCGATGGCCACGCCCGGGTCGCGGGTGCGGTCCTTCATTTCCTCGTCCAGATGCCGCGGCGCGCCCAGCAGGCTCTCGACGAGCGCGGGCGTGACCGTGACCGCGCTCATGTCGCCTTCGGCGCGGCGCCGCGCGATCTTCCGGCAGATGGCGCCGATCTCGCGCTCGAGATTGCGCACGCCCGCTTCGCGCGTGTAGCCGCGGATGATCGCCCGCAACGCGTCGTCTTCGAACACCACGCCGGCGTCGGCCAGGCCGTGATTGATGACCTGCTTGCTGACCAGGTGGTCGCGCGCGATGCGGCGCTTTTCCTCCTGGGTATACCCGGCGAGCTCGAGCACTTCCATGCGGTCGCGCAGCGGTCCGGGAATCGGATCGAGCATGTTGGCCGTGGTGATGAACAACACCTCGGACAGATCGAACGGCACGTCGAGGTAGTGGTCGCGGAACGCGTTGTTCTGTTCCGGATCGAGCACCTCGAGCAGGGCCGACGCCGGATCGCCGCGGAAGTCCGTGCCCAGCTTGTCGATTTCGTCCAGCACGAACACGGGGTTGCGCGACTCCGCGCGGCGCAGGCCCTGCATGATCTGGCCGGGCAACGCGCCGATGTAGGTGCGCCGATGGCCGCGGATTTCGGCCTCGTCACGCATGCCGCCGAGCGACACGCGCACGACCTTGCGGCCGATCGCCGACGCAATCGATTTGGCCAGCGACGTCTTGCCGACGCCGGGGGGGCCGACGAAGCACAGAATCGGGCCTTTCACATCGGGCTTGAGCTTGCGAACCGCCAGATATTCGAGGATGCGATCCTTCGCGCGCTCGAGACCCGAGTGATCCGCATCGAGGACTTCCTTGGTTCGCACGAGGTTGATGACTTCGTCGGTGCGTTTGTTCCAGGGCACCGCGACGAGCCAATCGATGTACGTGCGCGCCACCGTGTATTCAGCCGCCGCGGCCGGCATCTTGGACAACCGGTCCAGTTCGCGCAGCGCTTCTTTCTTCACGTCGTCGGGCATGCCGGCGGCGTCGATCCGCGCACGCAGGTCGTCGAGTTCCTTGGCCTGGTCATCGCCTTCGCCGAGTTCCTTCTGAATCGCCTTCATCTGCTCGCGCAGGAAGTACTCGCGCTGATTGCGCCCGACCTCGGACTGCACTTGCGACTGGATCTTCGAACCCAGTTCAAGCACTTCGAGTTCCTTCGTGAGAATGCGATTCAGTTCGGCCAGGCGCTCGCGCACGTCCAGCATCGCCAGCAATTCCTGCTTGGTGCTCGTGGAAACGGTCGTCAGGCTGGAGGCAATGAAATCGGTGACGCGGCCCGGCTCGGTGATGTTCGCCGCCAGCGTCGTCAGGTCGTCGGAGAGCACCGGCGACAGCTGGACGACCTGCTGAAAATTCGCGCGGACGTTGCGCTGGAGCGCATCGACTTCAATGGTGTCCGACGGGCGCAATTCCTCGCGCGCCTCGACGATTTCCGCGCGCAGGTAGGGCTGCGCCGACGAAATCGAGTTCAGACGGATGCGCGTCAGGCCCTGCACGATGAGGCGCAGACTGCCGTCGGGCAGCTTGAACATCTTGTGGATGTGCGTCAGCGTCCCAATCGGATGGAGATCGGCCTGGCCCGGTTCCTCCTGCGTCGGATCGGTCTGTGTAAAGACCCCGATCACCTTGCCGCCGGCGATCGCGTCGTCAATGAGCCGGACAGAGCTCTCGCGGGCCACCGCGAGCGGCATGAACGAGTTGGGAAACAGCACCGTGTCCCGGAGCGGCAGCGCCGGAACGTCCGATGGGACGGAGTACGTCCGATCTTCGATCGGGGCCGAACCCTGTCCTGTTTCAGTCGCCATAGGGCCTCCTGGCCTCGTCCGCCCCTGCGCGGCGAGGGTCTGAATCCTTACTTGGCTACGTGGCGGGAGGCGATTGGGCGCGCGCCGGGCCGCCGTGTGGCGGCACCAGCACGCGATGTGTGGGGGTCGCCGTTCTAGTTCAGGTCGAGCAAGAAGCCGGATCGGCGGGTCGTCTGCTGACGCTCGCGCAATTCCGCGACTTCCCGCGCCTCTTCGCAATCCTTGCAACGGACCGCGAACGGCAGCGCCCGCAGGCGCCGCTCCGAAATCTCATCACCGCACTCGAAACAGAAGCCGAACGTGCCTTCTTCGTGGCGCGACAGGGCTTCGTTAATCTTGTGCAGGGTCTCCGACTTCATCTGGATGAGCGCAAACTCAATGTCATCCTGAATGTCGGCTTCCGACGCTTCCGCAGCGTCGAGAACGCCCTGGCCTTCGCCGAATGCCCCCTCAGCTCGGACGTCGCGCATCTTTTCCTGCACTTCGCTCAGGATTTCACGCCGACGCTCCTCAAGTATGCCCTTGAGTTCGGCATGACGCGTCTGTGCCGGTGCTTCGGTCTTCGTGCGTGCCTTCATGACTACCTCTTTTCTCTCTTCGCTTCGCTCGTCGCTCTACGCTCGTCGCTCGGCCGGCCCTACCGGCCTACCCGGTCCGTTCCTTACCTCGTCAGCGCCGGTTCAACTAGACGATGGCTATCCGCCAAGCAAATAAAGTGCCAACTGCAACCTACAGAATCGAAACGGAAAAGCCTTAAGCCCAACCCCACCGGCGGTCACCTATGTCATTCTTTCACTACGTTTCAGGACATTCTCGCGATTTGCTTGCCCTCTGCGCGCCGGGTCTATGGCCGGTTAGACGTTTGGAACGACCAAAATGGTTCGGCTACGGCCGGACGGCAGTTTTTGCTATACTGGGTCGTTTCCAGGAGCGAGATCACTCGTTCCCATCGAGGCTATTCATGGCAAAGCACTGCGAAATCTGCGACAAGAAGCCGGTGGTCGGCCGGACCCTGAGCCACGCCCACAACGTCCGGGCGCGCCGGTTCGAGCCCAATCTGCAGACGGTTCTGGCGATGGTCAACGGCGGACACCGCCGCATCCGGGTCTGCACGCGCTGCATCCGCTCAAACAAGGTCACCAAGGTCGCCTGAGTCCGGCGTGGCCCCTCTCACGGCGGTTTCCACTCCTCATGCACCCGGCGCCATCGGCCCCTACAGTCAGGGCCTGAGGGCCGGGGACTACCTCTATCTTTCTGGCCAGATTCCAATCGACCCGGCGACCGGCCAGGTGGTGGCCGGCGGTGTCGTTGAGCAGACACATCAGGTGCTCAAGAACCTCGGCGCCGTACTCGCTGCCGGTGGTGCCTCCTATCAACAGGTGGTGAAGACGACTGTGTACCTCATTGACATGGCCGAGTTCACGGCGATGAACGAGGTCTACGGTACGTACTTCTCCGCACCCGCTCCGGCGCGCGCAACCATCCAGGCCGCCGCACTCCCACGCGCCGTCCGCGTGGAAATCGACGTCGTCGCGTATCTGGGTAAATAGTCAGTTCTCGGTGCCGCGTTCTGCGTGCTGCGTGCTCGAGCACCAAGCACCCAGCACCCGGCACCCGGCACCCGGCACCAAGCACCCAGCACCCAGCACAGTCCTATCGTCTCGTCCGTTCCACTGCCAGCACGCCGTCCACGCTCTTGAGCGATTTGACGACCTTGTCGAGGTGCTTGAGGTCGCTGATCTCGACCGTCATGCGAATCGATCCGCGCTGCCCTTCGTCGACGGTGGCTTCCACGTCGCGGATGTTCGTGTTGATGTCCGCGATGCGGGTACTGACGTCCGCCAGAATGCCGCGCCGATCGGCCACGCTGATGCGCAGCCGCACGCTGTACGGTGACGCATCCGTCGTCTTGTCCCACTCGACGTCGATGCGGCGATCCGGATCGTAGAGCAGATTCACGACGTTCGGGCAGACCGCGGCGTGCACGGACACGCCTTTACCGCGCGTGATGTAGCCCACGATCTTCTCGCCACGGATCGGATTGCAGCAACGGGCGCGGAACACCATCAGATCATCGAGTCCGCGGACTTTGATCTTGTTCTCGCCGCCCGCACCGAGCATCCGCTTGACGACGCTGGTGAGCGCGCCGTCCGGCGCTTTTTCCTGCAGCGTGTCCTGCCCGACCAGGCGTCCCAGCACGGCGCGGGCGGTGACCTTGCCGTAGCCCACCATCGCGAGCAGGTCCTCGGCGCGCTGCGCGCCGTAATCGGCCGCCACGGCAGCGAGCGCGTCGTCCGTCACTTTGGCGCGGTCCACACCAAACCGGCGGACTTCCTTGTCGAACAACCGCCGGCCCAGTTCCAGGCTGCGGGATTTTTCTTCGGCGTGGATGAAGTGACGGATCTTGCTGCGCGCACGCGACGTCGTCGCGAAGTTCAGCCAGTCGCGGCTGGGTTTGTGGCCGGCCTGCGTGACGATCTCGATGATGTCGCCGTTGGCCAGCTTGCTGCGGAGCGGCACCATGCGGCCGTTGACGCGCGCGCCCACGCACTGATGGCCGACGTCGGTGTGAATCGAATACGCGAAGTCCACCGGCGTGGCGCCCTTGGGCAGCGATCGCACTTCGCCCTTGGGCGTGAAGATGTAGACCTCTTCGGGATAGAGCTCGACGCGCAGGTTGTGCATGAACTCCTGCGGATCCCGCACTTCCTGCTGCCACTCGAGCAACTGCCGCAGCCACTGGAAATATTGCTCGTCGCGATCGGTGCCGAGCCGGCCTTCTTTGTATTTCCAATGCGCGGCGATGCCTTCTTCGGCCACGCGATGCATCTCCTGCGTCCGAATCTGCACTTCGAACGGCAAGCCGCGTTCGCCCACGACGGAGGTGTGCAGCGACTGATAGCCGTTCGGCCGCGACATCGCGATGAAGTCCTTGAATCGACCCGGCACGGGCGACCACATCTGATGGATGATGCCGAGCACCGCGTAGCAGTCCTTGACGCTCCCGGTCACCACACGCAGCGCGAGGAAATCGTAGACCTGCTCGAGCGGCACGTTCTGGCGCTGCAGCTTCAGGTGAATCGACCACAGGCGCTTGATGCGGCCCTCGATGGACACGAACGGAATCTGGGCTTCCTGAAGTTTGGTCGTGAGTTGTTGCCGCAGTTCGTCGAGCAGGCCCTCGGTGGCGCGCCGGCGGTTCTCCACCTGCAGCCGGAGCGCCTGATACGCGGCGGGCTCCAGATGCCGGAACGCCAGCTCTTCGAGCTCGTTCTTGATCTTGCTCATGCCGAGCCGATGCGCGATCGGCGCGTAGATGTCGCGCGTCTCCTGCGCGATGCGGATCCGACGCTCTTCCGGCAGGTGGTGGAGGGTCCGCATGTTGTGGAGCCGATCGGCCAGCTTCACCAGGATGACCCGGATGTCATCCACCATCGCCAGGAGCATCTTGCGGAAGCTCTCGGCCTGCCGCTCTTCGCTCGACGCGAACTGGAGGGCGGACAATTTGGTGACGCCCTCGACGACGTGTGCCACCTGCTCGCCGAACAGGTCCCGCACCTTGTCGATCGTGTTCGGCGTGTCCTCGACGATGTCGTGCAGGAGTCCGGCGGCAATGGCCACCACGTCCAGCCTGAGGTCCGCCAGGACGTCGGCGACCTCCAGGGGATGCACCATGTAGGGCTCACCCGATCGACGCACCTGGCCCTTGTGCTCGTAGGCCGAGAACACGTAGGCCTTTCGGAGCAATTCGGTGTCGGCCTCGGGATTCGCGGCACGCACCTTTTCGAGCAGGTCTTCGAACCGGATCATGGTGTGGTGTCTGACGGGCCAGGACGGAAAGGCGGCAACGGGCCGCCAGCCATTTTCATGATACCGGAATCAGGACCTTTGGACCTTTGGACCCTTGGACCAAAAGAAAAGGCCCGAGTCGCCTCGGGCCTTTCTGCGGGATGCGTCACCGGGCGCCTCGCCCCGGTTCTGGGTCTACTTGCCGCTGACCTTGGGGGGCGTCGTGATGCCGCCGTCGGCCTTCTTCTTCAAGTCATTGGCCTTCTTGAAGAGCACGTCGGCATCCTCAATCAGCTTCTTGATCTTGGCCGGATCCTTCTCGTACAGCGCCTGTTGCCGGAGCAGGATGTTCTTGTACAAGACGGCTTCGTAGTAGTCCGGCGACAAGGCGAGGGCCTTGTCCTCGGCTTCGATGCCTTTCAGCACGTAGTCGAGCGCCGTCGCGCGGGGCAGCTTCTTATCGCCAAAGGCCTGGCTCTGATAGTAGGAGCCGATCATGTGCCACGCCTCGGGGTTCTTGGGTTCCGCCTGGGCGCGCTTGTTCCACGTCTCCATCATTTTCGCGAAATTACCCTGCTTCTGGTAGTAACCCGCGAGCATCTGATAGCCGACCGGATCATTGGTCTTCACCTCAATCGCCTTGAGGTACTGCTGTTCCGCCTCGTCAAAGCGGCCCTGTTCCTCAAAAAGCGTCGCGAGGATCCGATACGTCGACGGGTCTTGCGGATCGAGCGCGATCAGCTCACGGGCGACCGGCTCGGCCTGGGCGAAGTCATCCAACTTGTCGTGACCGTAAATCGCAATCAGGTACTCAAAGGCGTACCGGCGGACCATCTGTTCCTTGGGGTCCGTCGAGTCCTTCATCTTGTCGACGGCGATTCTGTAGTACTTGGCCGCTTCCTGAAGGTGGGCCATGTTCGCCGGGTCCGCCCGCTTCGCCGGCTTGAACTGCTGTTCGTGGCTGTGGCCCAGGAAGAAATACGCAAACCCCAAATTCGGGTTGAACGTAATGGCGTCTTCGTAGCGAGCTGCAGCGCCCGCCCAGTCGGACTTCGTGTAGAGCACGTTGGCGTCCTGGAACGCTTTGGCCGACCGGATATTGCTGATCGAGTACTTGCCGCAACCGGCCGCGGCGGCGCTGAGCGCGACAACCAGAACGGCGAGCCGGGTGAATCGAGACTGCATGTGCTACTTCCCTTTCTTGCCGGCCATGGCTTCCTGGCGCATGCCGTCGGTCACGATGCCGACCTTGGTCACGTACGGCGCGGCGGCGTCGATAACGGCCATGATTTCGCCGTAGGCCACCGTACCCGCACCAATCACGAAGAGCGTCTTGTCCTTGCGGTCCGCGAAGAACTCCTTGAACTTGCCGCCGGCTTCCTGAAGAGTCACTTCCTGCTTGTTGATCATCAGGCGGTGATCCGCGGTGTAGTCCGCGACGATCTGTCCCAGGATGTCGGCCGCCTGCGCGTTCGGGTTCGTCTCGAGCGGCAGGTTGATGTCCACGCCCTTCTGCGTCAGGGGCAGCGCGGCGATGAAGATGACGAGCAGGACGAGCAGCACGTCAATCAGTGGCGTGACGTTCATGTCCGACGAGGCCTCAGGCGGTTTGGCCTTGAGGACCGTGTCGGCGCCGTGGTGCATGTGCATGTGGGACATTATTCGGTCCCCTTCTTGTCGGGCGCGTTGCCGCCGGGTTTTTCCGTGATGAGACCGACCGTGTCGATCCCGGCCTTCCGCAGGGCGTCCATCATGCTCATGATCGCGGCGTACGGCGCGTTACGATCACCCTTCAGATAAACCGTCTTATCCTTCGCGGACTCCATGATCGTCTGCAGACGGGTCACGACGTCCTGCTGCGACGGCTGCGGGATGCCATTGACGAAAAGCTTGGCGTCCTTGTCCACGTGAACCACGGTCTGGTCCGACGTGTCCGGCTTGTCGGCTGTGTTCACGGCCTCGGGCAAGGCCACGTCCACGCCCTTTTGCAGCATCGGCGCGATGAGAATGACGATGATCAACAACACCAACATGACGTCGACGAGCGGCGTCACGTTGATGTCGGATTTGACGCCACCTTTGGCGCCGCCGACATCCATTGACATATGTAGCTCCTTGCAAGTCAGAAGTCAGAAGCCGAAAGTCGAAAGTAAGTTGGAACTTACTTCTGACTTTTGACTTCTGACTTTCGACTTTCCTTAGGCCGCGGTCTTCTTGATGAAGTAGTCCACGAGCTCGGACGACGAGTTGTCCATCTCGACGTTGAAGTATTCGAGACGGCCCGTGAAGTAGTTGTAGAGCCACACGGCCGGGATGGCGACGACCAGGCCGAGCGCGGTCTCAATCAAGGCTTCGGAAATACCGGCCGAGACGGCGCCGAGGCCGGCCGAACCCTGCGCACCGATACCGGCGAACGCGTTGATAACGCCGACGACCGTGCCGAGCAGCCCGACGAACGGGGCCGTCGCGCCGATGGTGGCGAGCGACGGAATGCCCTTCTTCAGGTCGTTCGAGGTCAGGGCCGTCGCGCGCTGAATGGCGCGGCGAACCGTATCGACAATGTCATCGCGCGTGAGGACGCCGCCCGTATCCTGCTGGAACTGATATTCCTGCAGACCGGCGAGCACGACCTTCGCCAGATGGCTGTACTGATAGGTCTTGGCCTGCGACACGGCGAGTGCATCCTTCAACCGTCCATCTTTCAGGTGTTTGGCCACCTGGGGCGCGTAGAGCTTCGACTGCTTGCGCGCTTGTAGGAACGTATAAAACCGTTCGATGGACACGCCGAAGGACCACATCGACATGAAGACCAGAACCACAGCCACAATTCTGGCCACGGTGCCCATTTGGGCCAAAATGTGCATCAGATCGAGCTCACCGTTCATTCCTGCCTCCGAAAAAACAAAATTCGAGTTGCCGTAATACGTCGTCGTCAGTCGATCGTCGCGTGACCTATTTCAATGTGAAGTTCACGGTGACGGTCATGAGCACTTCAACGGGGTAGCCGTTCAACAGGGTCGGCGTGTATTTCCACTTACGCACGGCTTCGAGTGCCGCGTCGCCCAGGAGCGCCACGGGGCGCAAGAGCCTGGCATCCTTCACGGATCCATCTTTCCCGATTGTCGCTTCGATGATGACCACGCCTTGCACCTTGGCCTGCATCGCGAGCGGCGGGTACTTCGGAGGCACGTCAACGAGCTTCTTCGGCTCCTTGACGTCGCCGCCGACGCGCACCGGCGCGTTCGGCGGTGGCGGAGGCGGCGGCGCCTGAATGCCGCCGACGATACCACCCGGCACGCCGCCAGGGATGCCACCGGGCACACCACCCTGCACGCCCGCGATACTCATGCTCGGCGGCGCCGGGGGTTCAGG